>ERZ1066120.1620-NODE-1620-length-12744-cov-8.012215_pt1 | contig 12744 bp, 9 predicted proteins | sample MGYA00382767_ERZ1066120 | MGnify/ENA primary metagenome ERZ1066120 (study PRJEB33369, sample SAMEA5778350) | biofilm metagenome | biome: Industrial cooling water; feature: Water cooling tower basin; material: Biofilm | place: United Arab Emirates | collected... | reverse complement strand
TCGACATCGCCCTCCATCCCCGCTTCGCTTCCAACCGCCTTCTCTACATGACCATTGCGCAGGGCACGGCGGAGGCGAACAACACGGTGGTCGCCCGCGCCCGCCTCAGCGAGGACCTGTCGCGGCTGGAGCAGGTGCAGACCCTCTACACGGTGCCGCGCGCAAAGTCGGGCGGGCAGCATTTCGGTTCACGCCTGCTGTTCCTTCCGGACGGCTCGCTACTGGTGTCGATTGGGGACGGCGGTAATCCGCCCGTGGCGCTCGATGGGGCCAACATCCGCAACCAGGCGCAGAACACTGGCGCCGCCTTCGGCAAGGTGCTTCGCCTGACCGACGAGGGCCGGCCCGCCCGCGGCAATCCGCTGGCCGGCCGCGCCGGAGCGCTGCCCGAAATCTTCACCCTCGGCCACCGCAACATCCAGGGCCTGGCCTTCGACCGGGCCCGCAATGCCGTCTGGGTCAACGAGCATGGCGCGCTCGGCGGAGACGAGCTGAACCGTCTGTCGCCCGGCGCCAACTTCGGCTGGCCGCTCGTCTCGCGCACCCGCGAATATGTCGGCGGCGCGCCGGTCGGCTCGGTGAACGGGCAGGGCATGACCGACCCGGTCCTGCTGTGGGAGTTCTCGACCGCACCGTCGGGCATCGCCGTCTATGACGGTGCCGCATTCCCGCAGTGGCGCGGCGACATTCTGTCGGGCGGCCTTGCCACCGGCGACATCCGCCGGATCGACCTCGACGAAGCGGGCCGGGTGGTCGGCGAGACCAGCATCGGCGTCCGTGCCCGGGTGCGTGACGTGCGGGTTGGCCCCGATGGCCTGATCTATGCGCTGACCGACGAGCGCAATGGCCGCCTGCTTCGCTTTGTGCCGGCCGCGGCGCCGCGCTAGTCTCCGTCATGGTGAGCGGCTAGCCTTGCGGCCATGACCCCGGCCGAGCTGTCGATCGCCTTCTTTCTCCAGCTCCTGCTCATCATCGCGGCCTGCCGCGGGGTGGGCTGGCTGGCGCGGCGCTTCCTTGGCCAGCCGCAGGTGGTGGGCGAGATGATCGCCGGCGTGGTGCTGGGGCCTTCGCTGCTCGGCCTCCTCGCGCCCGAACTCCAAGCTGCTCTCTTCCCGTCCGACAGCCGCCCGATTCTATTCGTCGTCGCGCAGCTGGGCGTCGGCCTCTACATGTTCATCGTCGGCCTCGGCTTCGACCTTGCCCACTTCAAGGGCAATGCGAGGAGCGCCGCGGCCGTGTCGCTGTCGGGCATCGCCGCGCCCTTCCTCGTCGCGGTCGCGCTTACCCCCTGGCTGGTCGCGACCCCAGGCCTGTTCAGCCCAGACATCACCCAGGCCGAGGCAACCCTGTTCATGGGCGCCTGCATCGCCATCACCGCCTTTCCCATGCTCGCCCGCATCATCCACGAGCGCGGGATCAGCGGAAGCGCGCTCGGCACGCTGACGCTGTCGGCCGGAGCGATCGACGATGCCGCCGCCTGGATGGTGCTGGCGATCGTGCTGGCGAGCTTCGGGGACGGACCCGGCGTCGCCTTTCTCGCGATCGGCGGCGGGGTGGCCTTTGCCGCAGTCATGCTGACCATCGCGCCGCCCCTGCTCGCGAAACTGGGTGAGTGGCACGCGCGCGAGGGCGCGGTCACCCAGCCGATCCTGGCCGTCGCCATGATGCTGTTCATGGCTTCGGCCTGGATCATGGACGTGGTCGGCATCCACGCCGTCTTCGGCGGCTTCATCCTTGGCGCGGTGATGCCGCGCGGTGCGTTCGCCGAGCAACTGAAGAAGGTGCTGGAGCCGCTGGTGGTGGTCGTGCTGCTGCCCTGCTTCTTCACCTATTCGGGGCTCAACACGCAGCTCACGCTGGTCAGCGACTCGCATCTGCTTGGCATCGCCGCGGCGATCCTGCTCGGGTCGATCCTCGCCAAGGGCGGCGCCTGCTACCTTGCCGCGCGCCTGACCGGGCAGGACCATCGCACCGCGGCCGGGATCGGCAGCCTGATGAACGCTCGCGGCCTGATGGAGCTGATCATCATCAACATCGGCCTTCAGCGCGGGATTATCGAGCCGGCCTTGTTCTCGATCATGGTGGTGATGGCGATCGTCACCACCCTCATGGCCTCGCCCTTGTTCGAACTTTTCTACGGACGCCATGCGCGCCGCGAGGGGCGGCTCGGTGCCCTCGCAGAGCCTCCCGGCCAGCGCGATGCGCTTACCTCAGGAAGTTCACCAGGCTGAGGCCGGACAGGCGCGCGAACAGGCTGTAGCTCGCCTCCAACGCGGTCTGGCGCTGCACCAGCGTGCTTGCGACTTCCGCCATGTCGGCGTCTTCGTTGCGGGCGACCAGCCGCTCCAGGATCAGCGCGCGCCCACCCGCGCGCTCCGTCAGATCCTCGACCTGCGCCTGACGCCGCCCGTTCTCCGCATGAAGCGAGCGGACGGTCTTCAGCCCCTCGTTTACCTGACCCACCGCCTGCGTCAGCGCCCCCATCTGCGCCGCGCTCGGCACGTCGGCAATGGTTCCGCTGTCGGCCAGCGTCCGGAACGCCTCGAATAGTTCGGCGCCGAGCCTACTTGCGGTGATGCCATAGGTGACATCCAGCCCGTCGGCGACCCGGGCCCGCGCCTCGACCTCGTCGTTGGCGAAGGCCGCGGTGGTGGCCAGGCCGGCCGTGGAGGCAAGCGTCGCAGGGCGGAACGGAGCTTCGGCTACACGCGACCCGGCGAACAGGAACGCGCCCGCCTCGTCGCTGTTGAGCGCGCTGCGGAAGCGCTGAAAGGCTTCCTCGGCAATCTCCTGCAGCCCTTCGGCATTGCCGGTGCCGACCGCGGTCAGCAGCCCGTCGCGAAGCTTGTTCAGCGCGTCTTCGATCCCGCCGATCTGCGTGTCCATCAGGCTCAGCGTCGTTTCCACCCGCTCGCCGACCGCCGCATGCGCTTCCTGCCGCGCCAGCAGGGTGCGGGCCGACAAGGTGCGCATCGTCTCGATGCCAAGGCTGGCGAAGTCGGGCGCCTTCTTGCCCGTGGCCATCTGCTGCTGCGCTTCGCCAAGCTTGCGCTGCGACACCGCGATCGAGTCGAACAGGCTCCGCTGCATCGGCACGGTGGCTACCCGGTTCCATCCCGTCATCAGCGCATCATCCCGAGTAGAGTGTCGTACATGTCCGTGGCCGCAGTCATCACCCGGGCGGCGGCCGAATAGCTGTTCTGCAGGGTGACGAGGCTCGCCAGTTCCTCATCGATGTTGACGCCTGAATAGCTGTCGCGGCGGTTGATCGCGTCGGAGCGGCGCGCACTCATGTCGGCCAGGCGATCCTGCGCCTCGGCGGCATCGAGCCCGGCCTGGCCGAGGAGGAAGCTGGCATAGCTTTCGACGCCCGACACCCGCCCGCGGCCAAGGTCGATCGGCGCCCGGAGCTGGTCGACGAAGGCGTTGGCGCCGCGCGTGTCGCCGCTGCCCAGGGCGCGCGCTCCCACGGCGGCAGCGGTGTCCAGCCGGGCGAGCGGAAGCCGGTTGCTGCTGGACAGGATGTCGGGACGGACCTCCGCCCCGGCCAGTCCCGTCTCGCGCCCGGAAGGAAGCAGCAGCGCTGACAAGGAGCGACCGGTGCCCAGGCGGTTGGTGGTGTCCGCGACGACGCTGAGGCTTGCCGTCGGCAGGTTGGGCAAGGGCGTAAAGGTCAGCCGCCCGCGCGGGTCCAGGGTCGCGCTCCCGAACGCCGCCAGCGGCGAGGCGTTGAGCGCCGCGACGAGGTCGCCGAACGTGCCGCCCGTCGCGGGCGAAAGCGTGGCCTGCGCCAGTGCGCGGCCGTCGGGTCCGCGGAGCACGAACTCGGTTGCTTCGCCGGCTCCGAAGCCATGGGCGTCGCTTGCGAGGAAGCCCGAGGGGCCATGCCGCCCGGGCCCGCTGACGAGGTCGTTCAAGCCGAAGAAGTGCGCAAAGCCGAGCCCGGCGCGACCGCTCGGCGCCGCCGGCTCCTGCGCCACCGCAACGCCGAGGCCGCCCGCGCCCGCAATTGTCAGCCGTCCGCCCGCGAAGCTCGCGGTTGCGCTTCCGCCCATGCCGGCGTTGATCGCGTCCACCGCATCCTGGATCGTCGCGCCGGGTCCAAGGCTTGCGAAGTCGAGCGTGAAGCTTGCCGCCAGCACGCCGTCGGGCTGGAGCGCCGCGAACACCGCGCGCCCGCTGAAGCCCAGCCGGTCGGCAGCCGCGAAGCCCGTCTGCGCACCTTCGAGGCGGGCCGGAGCGGGCATTGTGCTGCCGGCATTGCTGACCGCGTTCAGCGCCTCGGCAAGGCCGCCGAACAGGCTTCCGATCTCCTCCTGGTAGCCGGGCAGGCGGCGGTCGCGAAGGTCCATGAGTCCGCCCAGCCGCCCGCCCACCGCCGGACCGTCGAGCCGCTCGCCCGTTTCCGCGCCGAGGCTCCCGTCGGCTTCGACGAACCGCAGCGAGACCGGCGGGTAGAGCGGCTGCACGCTGCCCTCGTTCGCCGGATAGTCGAGCTGGCGAAGCCGCCGGTCGACCAGCGTCACTCCTCCGGCCGTGTCGATGGTCAGCCGCCCGTCCTCGCCTTCGCGCACCTCGATGCGGATAAGGCCGGCCAGTTCCTCGACCGCGCTCATCCTTTGGTCGGTTGCGCCATTGCTCACCCGTCCACCGGCAGCCTGGCGTGCCACCGTGTCGTTGAGGCTGTCGATCCGCCTCAGCAGGGTGTTGATCGTCTCCACCGTATAGCTGAACTCGCGCTCGGCATCGCCGCGCAGCATGTTGATGTCCTCGTTCAGCGTCTGCAGGCCGGACAGCGCTTGCTGCACCGCACCGACAAAGCCGCGCACGGTGGGCGCACTTGCCGCCGCACCGGTCATGGCGATGGCGGCCGCGCCGATCGCGTCGAGCCGGCCGGGAAGGCCGTTCGGATCGCCCGGTGCTCCCAGCAATGCCTGCATCCGGTCGAGCGAGCTCGCCACCGCTTCGGCCGAGCCCCAATCCCCCGCCCGGCGGGTGACGGTGGCCTCAAGGAAGCGGTCGGCTATTCGCACCGCTTCCAGCGCCCGCACGCCGCTGACCTGGCCGGCGGTCACGCCCGTCTGCAGCGGCACCCGCTCGCGGGCGTAGCCGGGCGTGTTGACGTTGGCGATATTGTTGGACGCCGCCCGAAGCCCCGCCTGGGACGCGTTCAGCCCCGACAGCGCCGACCCGAGGATGTCGGACAGGCTCATCGCCCCCTGGCTCCCTTAGCGCTTCAGGTTGGAGAGTTCCTGCAGCATGTCGTCGACCGTGGTGATTATCTTGGACGACGCGCTGTAGGCCCGCTGGAAGCGGATCATGTTGGTGAATTCCTGGGCGAGATCGACGTTGGACGCTTCGAGCGTCGCGCTTGCGATTTGGCCCGCGCCGAGCGCGCCCGGCGGATTGATCGCGACCGAGCCGCTGGCGCTCGACACGGCAAAGGCGTTGCCGGTCAGCCGACTCAGCCCGTCGGGGTTCTGGAAGGTGGCAACGGGCAGCTGATAAACCTTGCGCGCGGTGCCGTCCTCGAACACCGCACTGACGATTCCGCGCTCGTCGACCTCGATCGAGGCGATGTTGCCGAGCAGCCCGCCGTCAACGCTGGAATTGATGAGCGCGCTTTGCCCGCCGAACTGGGTCAGCCCGTCGAGCCCGCCTTCCGACCCGAACTGGAGGTCGATCGGCTGCGCCCCCGCGCCATTGCTCCAGCTGGGGGTGAATGCTCCCATCAGCGCAGGCGAGGAACCGGCAAGGTTGAGGCTGCCGTCAGGATTGAACCGGACGTTGCCGCTCGCCAGAAGGCCGCCCGGCGCCGCGACATCGGTGGCCGGCACGGCGAACACCTCGGCGCTCCACTGGTTGGCGGCGGTCTTCAGGAAGGCGACGCTGATCCGGTGCGCCTGCCCCTGCGCGTCATAGATGTCGAAGCTGCGCTGGAACTGGGGCGCCGCCGTGCCCGCGGCCATGTCGCCGGCGGCATAGGTGCCGGCAAAGACCGGCGCGTCCGACTGGAGGTTGGCCCGCATCTGCAGCCGGCTGGTGGGCGCCGCCGAGCCGGTCAACTCGGACAGGCGCACCGGCTCCAGCGCGTTGAGATTACCCGTGTCGGTGTAATTGCCGGCCGCGTCGAGCCGCCAGCCCTGGAGATAGAAGCCGCTGGTATTCCGGAGATAGCCTTGCAGGTCCGGCTTGAAAGAGCCCGCGCGGGTGAAGGCCACTTCGGCTCCCGGCGAGTCCCCCAGCCGCACCACGAAGAAGCCAGCGCCGTCAATCGCCAGATCGGTCTGGCTGCTGGAGGCCTGCAGCAGCCCCTGCTTGCTGATCAGCGACTGGGTCGCGGCGGTGACCCCGCCCGCCGAATAGCTCGACGACAACCCTCCGTCGGTCACCAGCGAGCGGAACTCGGTCGCCATGCCCTTGTAGCCGACGGTGTTCACGTTGGTGATGTTGTCGGCGACGGTGGCCATCGCGCTGGACTGGGCGCCCAGCCCCGAAACGCCGGCATAAAGTGCGGAATGAAGACTCAAGGCGATGCCCTTCCCGTGTCTGCCGCAGCCTCGCGCCGCAGCCTTCCCCTGACTTATAGGGTGGTCCCGCCGCTGCCCGCCGAAGCGGCAAATTTTGCCGCCTGCCGCACCCCTTTCGTTCTTCCGCTCCTACAGTGGAGGGAAAAAGAGGAGTGAAAGATGACCTTGCGGATTTCCCTGCGTGACGGCGAAAAGGTGGTGATCAACGGCGCGGTGATCCGGTCCAGCGGACGGACGGACCTGGCGATCGAAAGCAAGGTCACCATCCTGCGCGGCCGCGAGATCATGAGCCCGGCGGAGGCCAGCACCCCGGCCCGCGCACTCTATTTCCACACCATGATGGCTTATCTCGATCCCGACCGGATCGAGGAGCACCACCGCCAGGTGATCGCCACCCTGCAGTCCGTTACCCGCCTCCTCAACTGCGAGCAGGGGCGGGCGGCCGTCGCCAGCTTCGCCCAGCGCGCCGCCGCTGCCGATTATTACCGTGCGCTCGGCGACTGCCGGGCGCTGATGCGGCTGGAGCATGACGCTCTCGCCAGGGTCACGGAAGAAGCCGCCTGAGCGCGCTGTCGGCCTTGGCCGCACTCGCCCCGCGGGTCCGGGCTGCCGACCCCACGCGGCGCCTCGGCTCGCTCCGGCGGGTGCAGGGCGCGCTGATCGAGGTGGGCGGGCTCGGCGCCGCCGCGACGGTCGGCGCGCGCCTGCGCCTCCAGGGCCGGGCCGGGCCGGTCGAGGCGGAGGTCACCGCCATCGACGGCGAGCGCGCCCTCGCCCTTGCCTTCGATCCGGTCGAGAGCCTGGTGTCGGGCAGCCCCGCCGAACTGGTCGCGTCGCAATCGTCTCTCCGTCCAAGCGCCGGCTGGCTGGGCCGGGTGGTCGACGGGCTCGGCCGCCCGCTCGACGGCCTTGGTCCGCTGCCCCTCGGCGCTGCCGAGCGCCCCTTGCGGGCGCCGCCGCCACCTGCCGCCGAGCGGGCAAGGGTCGGCCCGCGCCTGTCGACCTCGGTCCGGGCGCTCGACCTGTTCGCGCCCCTGTGCGAGGGCCAGCGGCTCGGGCTGTTCGCCGGCTCGGGCGTGGGCAAGTCGGTGCTCCTGTCCATGCTTGCCCGCTGGGCGCAGTGCGACGTCGCGGTGATCGGCCTGATCGGCGAGCGCGGGCGCGAGGTGCAGGAGTTCATCGCCGACGATCTCGGCCCCGAAGGTCTCGCCCGCTCGGTGGTGGTGGTCGCCACGTCCGACGCGCCCGCGCTGCTCCGCCGCCAGGCTGCCTTCGCGACCCTCGCCATCGCCGAGCATTTCCGCGACGAAGGGCGGAACGTGCTCTGCCTGATAGACTCGGTCACCCGCTTCGCCATGGCCCAGCGCGAGATCGGCCTCGCCTCGGGCGAGCCGCCCGCCACCCGCGGCTACACGCCGAGCGTCTTTGCCGAACTGCCCCGCCTGCTCGAGCGGGCCGGACCGGGGACGGCAGGGCAGGGCAGCATCACCGGCCTGTTCACCGTCCTCGTCGACGGCGACGATCACGACGAGCCGGTGGCGGACGCAGTCCGCGGCATCCTCGACGGCCATGTCGTGCTCAGCCGCAAGATTGCCGAGCGCGGCCGCTTTCCCGCCATAGACCTCCTGAAATCCGTCAGCCGCACCCTGCCGCATTGCCTCGGGCCTGAGGAGAACGCCGCGCGGCTTGGCGCACGTTCGATCCTGTCCACCTGGGCCGACATGGAGGAGCTTGTCCGGCTCGGCGCCTATGCGCCCGGCGCCAACCCCGAGGTCGACCGCGCCATCGCCCTTGCTCCGCGGATCGAGGGCTTCGTCAGCCAGGGCAAGGACGACAGGGGTAGCACCGCCGACGACTTCCGCCACCTTGCGGCCCTCGTCGCGGAGCCGGCGGCATGAAGGGGCTGGTCGTCGCCGCGGGCATCCGCCGCCGCCAGCTCGAGCGCCTGCGCCTGGCCCTGGCCGAGCGGCAGCAGCAGCTTTCAACGTTGCAGACGGCCAGCGCCGACGAGCACGCAGCCCGCGAGCGCGAACGGCGACTTGCCCGCCATGCATCGCTGCCGGCCGACGCCTGGTTCGAGAAGTCCGCGCGTCAGCTCGCTGGTCTTGCCGAGCAGTCGAGGGCAGTCGAAGCCGAGCTCGCCTCGCTCAGCGGCGCAGCCCTTGACGCACGCGCCCGCCTGTCACTGCTCGAAGAAGCCGAGGCTGCGGCGCGGCTTGCGGCCAGGCGCCAGCGTGATCGGCAGCTTCAGGCCATGCTCGACGACCGCACTGCGGCCTTGTGGAGCCAGCGATGACCTTGCCCGACCTCAAGTCGCTCAGCCCGGCCCAGCGCACCGACCTCATCTACCGGGCGGCGCGCGATGGGCTGGATGCGCAATTGTGGCAGGCAGCGCTCGGCCGCGCGCCCCTCGCCGACCCGCTTGGCTCTCCTCAGCCCGCGCCCGGCAGCAGGCTCAGCCTCGACGCGCTGGTTCAGGCCTTCAGCGTCGAGGAGCGGCACCAGCCGCGGCTGACCGACGCCTTGCAGCCGGCCGGGCCTCCCGCCACCATTGCAGGCGACATGCCGGCGCTTCGCCTCGGTTCCAATCGTGAGTTCACGCCGCTGCTGGAAGGGGCCGCGGCGCGGAACGGGCTCGACCCGGCCATGCTCGCGTCCATCGTCGATGCGGAGGCTGCCCGCCGGCCCGACGGCAGCTGGGATCCCGCGAGCCGCAACCCGCGCTCGAGCGCCTCGGGCCTTGGCCAGTTCATCGACTCGACCTGGCTGGGCGAAGCGCGCCGCCCAGGAAGCTGGCTTGCAAGGGAGGCGGCCGCCCGCGGCTGGACGACGCCCGGCGGCGACATCCGTCCCGAAAACCGACAAGCCCTGCTCGCCCTTCGCTTCGATGCGCGGGCGTCGATCGAGGTCACCGCCGACCATGCCGCCGCCAACCTCCGCCGCCTCCGTGCCGCCGGCATCGCGCCCGGCAGCCCGGCAGAGCAGGCCCGCGCCGCTTACCTCGCCCATCACCTTGGCCTCGGCGATGCTCTCCGCTTCCTCGGTCAGGGGCTGAGCGACGAGCGGGCAGGGCGGCTGCTCGCGGCTCAGGTCGGCGGGGCCGACGCCAGCCGGCGCATCGCCGAGGCGGGCAGCGCCGCCGAGGCGCACCGGGCCTGGCTCCTCGCTTATGTCGATCGTCGGATCCGGCCGGAGCGCTTCGCGCAGGCCTGAAGCAAAGGCTTGCTCCGAAACGGACTCATGCCGCTGCCGGCCATCGCCGCCGTCTCTCTGCGCCGCGGTCAATCACTCCGCTTCGGACCCAGGGGTTTACCGCGATTAACCGCCCGGAGCGCCTTTTCCCTCTCGTCGGGCAGCCGGATGGTCCTGCTGCCCCGAACGGGGGACAGACATGTCGAAGACCACTGCCGCGCTGGAAGCTGCCGTTGCCGAACTCATCGCCGTCCGGCCGCCGGACGGGGCGGCGCCGACGGCCCGGCAGAGGCTCGCGACCGACCGCATCTTCGCCCGTCTGCTGCGCCTGCTCGCGCCCCGCTTCCGCCACTTCATTCGCCAATATGGCCTTGGCAATCACTGGGACGATGCCGAGCAATGCTGCGCCATCGCCGTTCACCGGGCGGTCGAGGCCTATGACCCCGAGAAGGCGCAGTTCACCACCTTCGTCAATTGGCAGATCCGCGGCGAGCTCCAGTCACTGCGCTTCCGCCTGATGACCGACCAGCGTCCGTCGGCGCAGAAGGTGTCGGCGACCACCGTCTCGCTCCATGGCCTCACCGCCGGCGACGATGGCGAGGAAACCTCGCTTGAGGCGCTGATCGAGGACGAGGATGCGCTGGAACGCACCGAGCGGATGGCCAGCGACTATCTCGCCCGCGCCGCCGCCCAGTGCCTGATCGAGGAGTTCGTCCGCAAGGGCCGCCACGCCGCTCTTGAGACCCTCCGCCGCAAGCAGCCCAAGCGGGCGCTCGCCAAGGCGCAGAAGGCTGGCGAGCGCGCCGACCTCGATCCCCTCGCCCTCGACAGCCTCGAGGCCCGGCTGGAGCGCGACCGCGAGATCCTCGAAAGCCGCGTCTTCGGCGAACTCGCCGACTATGATGCGCCCGAAGGCAGCGGCCTCAACCGCGAGCAGGTCCGCCAGATCGGCAAGCGCGCGGCCAAGGTCATGGCCGAGCTGACGGAGGTCCATCCCCGCTTCCGCCTCATGGCCGACTACGGGCCGACCGTCGCCAGCCGCAAGGCTCGAACCGCCGCGGCGCCGACCCTGCTGCCCGATGCGAGCGCGCCCAACAACCGGGCGACCAGGGTCGTGGCGCTGGACGATCTCCGGCAGGAAGCGGCGCTAGGCGACATCCTCCCCCAGGCTCGCCCGAACCACCTCGCCGCCTGATCCCTCGCCAGCGGCTGCCGAAAGCCTGCTCCTCGGAGGCGAGGGGCAGGCTTTTCCTTGTCCCGAGCGCAGCCCCGAACAGCTCCGCTGCACCCCTCTCCGACGCACAAGAAAAAGGGCCCGGCGGCCAGCTAGTGCCGCCGGGCCCGCACCGGCTCCAGGGGGAAAGATGGTTGCCGGTGTGTCCCTTAAAACTCCTTCCAGTCGTCGGCGTCCGGCCGGACCAGCGCCTGCACCGCGGCCGGCCCGAGCGGTCTGACCGGCGACTGGTAGAAGCCTTCCTTGCCGATCCTTGGCAGTGCCGACCCGCGGGCCGGGGCAGGGGAGGAGGCCGGACGCGCATCGCCCCTGGCGCTGCTGCAGCGGAAGCGCGCGGCCTGATTGGCGAGGCTCGTCACCTCGTTCATCAGGTTGCGCGCCGCGGCCGACGTTTGCTCGACCATGGCGGCATTCTGCTGCGTCGACTGGTCCATGCTGGTGACGGCAGCGTTGATCTCGCTGATCGCATGAGCCTGGGCCTGGTTGTCGTTCGCCATGGAGCCGAGCAGCTGATGCACCTCGCCGACGTCGGCCGAGATGTTCTGCAGCGCCGCATCGACCTTTTCGACCGCGCCCACCGCTGTGACGATATCGGTCTGGGTAACGGTCAGCTGGTCGCGCGCCCTTTTGGCCTCCTCCTCGGCCCGCATCGCCAGCGCACTGACGAGGTCCGCCACCACCGCAAAGCCGCGCCCGGCCTCGCCCGCGCGGCCGGCCTCCACCGCGGCGTTCATCGCCAGCACCCGGGTCTGGAAGGCGATCTTGTCGAGGCCTTCGATCACGCTGTCGATGCCCTTGGCGCTGTCGGCTACCCGGCCCATCGCCTGCACTGCTTCCTCGGCGACCTCGCGCCCGCCGGTCACGGTGGCAATCGCCTGGTCGGCCCGGCCGACCGTCTCGGCCGAAGCCCTGGCCGTCGCCTTGAGGCGTCCGTCCATCTGCACGATCGCCGCGCTGGTCTCCTCCAGGCTCGCGGCATTGCTTTCCGTCCGCCGGGCGAGATCCTCGCTCGCCTGCGCGATCTCGCTGCTGCCGGTCCGGATCTCCGCCGTGCTGTCCCGCACGGAGGCGATCAGCTCGCCAAGGCTCCGCATGGCGGCGTTGAAGGCCGTGCGCAGCTGGCGATAACTGTCCGGAAACTGCTCGCCGATCTCGCTCGACACATCGCCGGCGGCCAGCCGGTCGAGGTGGGTGCCGAGCGTCTTCACCACATGCTCCTGCTCGGCGTCGGCCTGCTTCTTCTGCTCCGCCAGCTTTGCGCGCTCCTCTGCCTGGTCGCGGAACACCTGGACCGAGCGGCTCATGGTCCCGATCTCGTCCTTGCGGCCGGCATGGCGGATGGTGAGCTTGTGATCGCCCGAGGCGAGCACGGACATCTCCCCGTTCAGCTCCAGCATCGGCCTGATGATGCTCCCGCGAACCACCCGGTGCGCGATGAACAGGGCAAAGGCGGTGCCGAGCAGGCTCGCCAGCAGGGCGATCAGGATCTTGCGGTTGGTGCGTTCCTGCAATTCTGCGGTCTCGGCGGCGGCAGCGGCGGCGCGCTGCTCGTTTCCGGCTCTCAGCCGCTCGCCCGTCCGGTCGAACTGCGCATCGGCCGAAGCGAGCACGCGCAAGGCGCCGGCGCGGTCGCCCGCCCGGTCTCGCTCGAGCGCCTGCAGCGTCAGCCGGTGCACTTCCCGGAAGCTCGCCCGCACGTCGGCGGTCTCCGGCGCCAGCGCCGCATCGAGCTTGGCCGCCTTGGCCAGCGACTTCTCGGCCTCGGCCAGGCTCCCGTCGGCCAGCTCC
>ERZ1066120.1618-NODE-1618-length-12774-cov-7.008334_pt1 | contig 12774 bp, 14 predicted proteins | sample MGYA00382767_ERZ1066120 | MGnify/ENA primary metagenome ERZ1066120 (study PRJEB33369, sample SAMEA5778350) | biofilm metagenome | biome: Industrial cooling water; feature: Water cooling tower basin; material: Biofilm | place: United Arab Emirates | collected... | reverse complement strand
CTCGCCCCCCTGTCTTCCTGGACGAGCTTCGCTATGGCATTGGACTGGGTGAAACCGCCTCGGTTACAAAATGCGCCGTCCTTCCACTACGTTCACAGCGACCAGTGGCGTTACGATCGCAACTTAATCGAAGCTCAATTAGGTTCCGACCCAAGCCACACGATGGATTGGCAGGTGAAAGCGGTACGGATGGGATGGCTGCCTTTCTATCCCCAATTCAACCGCAACTCCCTGGAATTGGTGCAAGCAGCCAAAGCAGCAGGAGCAAATACCGATGCAGAGATTCGCCAGTGGATCGTTCAGCAATTGCAAACGGGTGAGTTGAAATTCTCGGTAGAAGACCCAGATGCACCGGAAAACTGGCCCCGCGTTTGGTACATTTGGCGCGGTAATGCCCTGATGTCTTCAGCCAAGGGACACGAGTATTTCTTAAAGCATTATCTGGGAACCCATACGAATGCGATCGCCGACGAACTCCCCACCAATCCTTCGCCAGAAGCCGTCTGGCGGGAACAAGCACCCCAAGGCAAGCTGGATCTGGTGGTAAACGTTAACTTCCGCATGGATACTTCGGCGCTGTACTCCGATGTCATTCTACCCAGTGCCACCTGGTACGAAAAGAACGACCTCAACAGCACGGATATGCACTCCTACATTCACCCGCTCACCGCAGCAGTTGCGCCCTCCTGGGAGTCGAAGAGTGACTGGGATATTTTTAAGGCTCTAGCCCAAAAAGTCAGCGAACTGGCAAAGGTTCATCTACCACAACCAATACCAGATCTTGTCGCCGTACCCCTACAACACGACACCCCAGCAGAAATTGCTCAACCTTCCATTAAAGACTGGGCGAAAGGAGAATGCGAACCCATTCCTGGTAAGACCATGCCTAACTTTGCCGTAGTCGAGCGGGATTACGTCAATTTGTACAATCGCTTTATTTCCTTTGGTCCCTTAGCCAAAAAAGACGGCATTGGCGTTCACGGGCTGCATTGGGATATCGACGATCTGTATGATGAATTGGTGGAAACCCAGCCAGCGCCCCAGTGGAACGGACACCAGTATCCCTCCGTTAAGGATGCGGTGGAAGCGGCAAATGCGATCCTCCACCTCGCCCCAGAAACCAATGGTGAAGTTGCCTACCGAGCATTTGAGGCAGAGTCGAAGAAAGTGGGGTTGCCCCTGACGGATTTAGCCGAGCCAACGCGAGGCGTGCGGTATCGATTCAGCGACCTGGTGCAGCAACCCCGACGACTGCTTAACAGTCCTTGCTGGACGGGCATTATGACCGACGGCCGCCCCTATTCTGCCTATTGCCTCAATGTGGAACGTTTAGTGCCGTGGCGCACCCTTACGGGTCGGCAGCATTTCTACCTCGACCATGAGGGATACATTGCCTTTGAGGAAAACTTGCCCACCTACAAGCCTAAGCCTGACGTTCGCTTGGCGGATGATTTAGTCATCGCTAATGGTCATCAGCCCACGGACAAAACAATTGTCCTGAACTATCTCACCCCCCACGGTAAATGGCACATCCACTCCATGTATTCCGAAAACCATCGAATGCTGACGCTCTCCCGTGGGATTGAACCCTTCTGGATCAACGATCGCGATGCAGAATCAATTGGGATTGTGGATAACGATTGGGTGGAAGTATTCAACGATCATGGGGTCGTCGTCACGCGAGCGGTAGTGAGCGCCCGCATTCCCCAAGGGATTTGCATCATCTACCACGTCATGGAGCGCACGATGTCAGTACCCAAGTCGCCTGAGCGGGGCAACCGTCGTGCTGGGGGACACAACAGCCTGACGCGAATTCGTCTCAAGCCCGTGCTGATGATGGGTGGCTACGGACAGTTCAGCTATGGCTTCAACTACTGGGGTCCCACGGGAGTCAATCGCGATACGTTTGTGGCGGTGCGGAAGCTAAAAGGCGAACCCAAGTTTTAGGAGGAGAACACAATGGATATTCGCGCTCAAGTTTCGATGATGTTCCACTTGGATAAATGCATCGGTTGTCATACGTGCAGCATTGCCTGTAAAAACGTCTGGACCGATCGCCAGGGTACGGAATATATGTGGTGGAACAACGTCGAAACCAAACCAGGTACGGGTTATCCTACCCAATGGGAAGACCAGGAACAATACAAAGGGGGATGGAAGAAAGAAGGTGACGATATTGAATTGCGGGCAACCAACAAAGCTAAAGGACTCGCCAATATTTTCCATCAACCCTATTTGCCCAGTATTGACGATTACTACGAACCGTGGACTTACAAATACGGCGATTTGATTGATGCTCCCCCTGGCGACGATCAACCTACGGCGCGTCCGGTTTCGCTGATTACGGGAGATGACATTGATATTCAGGCAGGACCTAACTGGGATGATGACCTTGGCGGTTCCCCCATTTATGCTGCTAACGATCCTAACTTGGATGCACTTAGTCCCCAGGAACGGGAAACCTTATTTGAAATTGAGCGGTTGGTTTTCTTCTATTTACCTCGAATTTGCAACCATTGCGCCAATCCGAGTTGCGTGGCATCCTGTCCATCAGGCGCACTCTACAAACGGGGTGAAGATGGCATTGTGTTGGTGAACCAAAATGTCTGTCGTGGTTGGCGTTATTGTGTTTCTGCTTGCCCCTACAAGAAGGTCTACTACAACTGGAAAACTGGAAAATCGGAAAAATGTATTTTGTGCTACCCGCGTCTGGAAACGGGGCAAGCGCCTGCCTGTTTTCATTCCTGTGTCGGTCGCATTCGCTACTTGGGAGTGGTGCTATACGATAGCGATCGCATTCACGAAATTGCCTCCGTCGATGAGTCGGAACTTGTGACAAAACAGCGGGAATTGATTCTCAATCCTTTCGATCCAGAAGTAATAGCCCAGGCGGAACGCTGCGGGGTTCATGCATCAGTCATTGAAGCGGCGCAAAAGTCCCCAGTGTACAAGTTTGTCAAAGAATGGGAGTTAGCTCTCCCCCTGCATCCAGAATTTCGTACCTTGCCCATGTTGTTCTACGTGCCACCGCTACTCCCGATCGCAGGCAAGGTAGAAAATGGCACTTACGACACTAACAGCAGTGATTTCTTTAGCTCGCTCGATCGCGCTCGGATTCCCATACAGTACATGGCGAAACTGTTCTCAGCAGGTAATGAGGAGATCGTCAAACAATCCTATCGTAAGTTAATGGCGATTCGATTATATAAACGTGCTGAAGAGATGCAGCAACTAGAGAATGCAGAGGTACAAGCAGCACTGAAAGAAGCTGGAGTTACGCCAGAACGCTGTGAAGCTATTTACCGTCTGACTTCTTTACCCACGATGCAAGATCGATTTGTAATTCCGCCAATGCACCGCGAATACGCGATCGCCCTGATGGAAGACCCAGCGATGCACAAAGGCTCGACAGGAATCGGCTTCCGCACTCCCCCAGAGCGAGGACTTTGAAAGATGAAAACACAAATTCAACCAATTTATCGACTTTTTGCTGCACTTTTCACCTATCCATCTCCTAACTTACCCGCAGAAATTAGCGAGTGTCAGGATCGATTGACAACAGATTATCCCGCAGCAGCAGAGTTAATTAATCAGTTCCAAACCTTTGTAGATAGCACATCCATAGCTCATCTAGAAGAAATTTACACTAGTACCTTTGACGTGAATCCTGTTTGTTTTCCTTATCCTGGATTTCACCTTTTTGGCGAAAACTTTAATCGCGCTGATTTTCTGGTCAAATTGAAACAAAAATATCAGGAACATGGGTTTACGGCTCCTGAAAATGAACTTGCCGATCATTTGTCGGTGATGCTGCAATTCCTGAGTATGTTAGAACCCGATGCGGTTCTTGCCAGGGAATTAATTGAAAATTGTTTAGTGCCTGCTTTGGAAAAAATGAATGAAGGCTTCAAAACAGACAGTCCTTATGCAACGGTAGTGCGATCGCTGTTGAGTTTTTTGCACAGCCGTCAGCCCGTATCAATGGGTGCTTGATAAGCTGTCTTCCCGATGAGGAGTTTCTATGACTATTAATACCTTATTATTTGCGATCTTTCCCTACGTGGCGATCGCCGTTGCCATCATCGTTACCTGTCTGCGCTATTTCAACTATCGCTTTACCTACTCCAGTCTGTCCTCCCAGTTTTTAGAAAGCAAACAATTGTTTTGGGGATCTGTTACTTGGCACTACGGCATTCTCGCCGTTCTCAGCGTGCATATCATCGGTTTTCTGATGCCGCGATCGCTCTTGGCTTGGAATGGCGTTCCCTGGCGATTATACGTTTTGGAATCGACAGGACTAGCTATGGGCTTTCTCAGCCTTTGGGGTATTCTTGTACTGATTTTCCGTCGCCTTTCCCAGCCGCGAATTCGAGTCGTGACTTCCCCAATGGATCTGGTATTGCTTTTAGCTCTAATGGTACAAGTGGTAGCGGGAGTGTGGACGGCGATCTTTTATCGCTGGGGTTCGTCCTGGTATGCTGCCTCAGCAGTGCCCTATTTGCGATCGCTCTTCCTGTTCAATCCCAACCTCGATCTGATTGCAACGCTGCCAGTTATGGTGAAAATCCACATTGTCGGAGCTTTCGGTTTAGTTTTACTTCTTCCCTTTACCCGCCTAGTTCACTTCCTCTCCGTTCCTCTGCAATACGTCTGGCGACCCCCGCAAGTGGTGGTATGGAATCAGCGATCGCTTGTACCAGAAACCAAAAATCCCGTTCAGTTCTAACATTTGCAGGAGACTTTCCATGACTGAAACTTCCAAGTCTGCAATGTTGAAGCCAAGAGCTAGACAAAGCCTATTTCTGGCAACCACTGCCTTTGCGATCGCCTTTGCCAACTGGGGGCTAATCGCTGGACTAGCACCGTTACTAAAAAAAGAATTAGGGCTATCAGTTGCTCAAGCGAGTTTGATGATTGCAATTCCCGTCTTGCTGGGTTCCTTGGGACGAATTCCAGCAGGGATCTTGACCGATCGCTTTGGAGCGCGATGGGTGTTTAGCCTGCTGTTAGGCTTTGGTATCATTCCAACGGTGGCATTAGCGATCGATCGTTCTTATTCCAGCCTGCTGTTCTGGGGATTTTTCTTAGGGCTTCTAGGCAGTTCGTTTGCCATTGGGGTTGCTTTTGTTTCGCGCTGGTATCCTCCCCAAAACCAAGGAACGGCAGTCGGTATTTATGGAGCGGGAAACATTGGGCAATCGATCGCGGTCTTCTGCGGTCCGGTTCTGGCAGGCTGGATCGGTATTCCTGCCACGTTTCTCTGCTTTGGTCTTGTTTCTGTAGCTTGGGGCGCAGTCTTTGCCCTGACCGCACGCAATCCCCAGGTGAAGGCAAGACCCAGAACTTTTCAAGAATGTATTGAACTGTTGCGAACTGAAAAGCTGACCTGGGTACTGAGTTTGTTCTATGCTCTCACGTTCGGCGGATTTGTGGCATTGAGCATCTATTTACCGACGCTGCTCAAAGAAGTCTTTGAATTGTCTCCCGCCGATGCTGGTGCGCGCACTGCTTTTTTTGTGATTCTGGCAACGCTATGTCGTCCCGTTGGCGGTTGGCTGAGCGATCGCATTGGCGGGCAAACGCTGCTGCTGTATGTCTTTTTAGGACTGTTTGCGATCGGCTGGCTGATGGCGTTTCCGTCGATCGTTCCCTTCACCATTGGCGCATTGGGCTGCTCGATTCTCTGCGGTTTGGGTAATGGTGGAGTGTTTAAGTTAGTACCGCAGTATTTCCCTCAACAAGTAGGTACTGTCACGGGTTTAGTAGGAGCTGCGGGCGGACTAGGAGGGTTCTTCCCACCACTGGAACTGGGACTGATTGAGCAAGTAACCCATAGCTATGCCCCAGGTTTCATTCTGCTGAGTGTCTTTGCCTTGGTATGTGCCTGGGTGTTGGGACGCACGTTTCTACGGCTACCCACCCCCGTCCACCACTAAATCCAACCGCCTCATACAGTGCCATGACTTTTTTCAATTTGAAGCCGATTTCGTTGAGAGCCTGCGCTGCATTCCCATGCAGGTGCGCTACAAATTGGATACCTGTGGTGTTAAACTCAAACTACCGGACTGGAACTGTTTTTCACAGGCGGAGCGACAGCAGTTGGTAGAACTCCCCTGCGAAACGGAAACTGAGGTGCAAATCTATCGAGAAATCCTGCATTGTCTGGTAGCAGAACATGGAGGCGATCGCCCCGCCGATCTCCCAATCGACCCTACTCCTGAATGGTACAATGTTGGCGCGATTCCTGCCAGCGTCCAAGCTCAAAGTAGCAACTTCAGCATTTCCTTAACAACCGAGCAATGGGCATCTCTTACGCCACTTCAACGCTTTGCACTCATCAAGCTCAGTCGCTCTAACCACGAGAATCGTAATTTTTCGCCTGCACTTCAGGAGTTTGGGTTGGTGTAGAAAGGATTAGCAATAACCTGAAAAACAGAATTATGGTTAAAATTAACGCATACGATATTGTCATCGTCGGCGGTGGTGCGGCGGGAATCACCGTTGCGGCTCGGATTAGAAACCGGAACAGCAGTCTCTCGATCGCTATTATCGAACCATCAGATAAGCACTATTATCAGCCCTTGTGGACATTGGTCGGGGCTGGAGTGACTCACTTCAGTGCCACCGAAAAAGAAGAATCGTCGCTGATCCCTCCTGGTGTCACCTGGCTCAAAGACTTCGTGACTGGCTTTGAGCCAGAGTCTAACCAAGTGCGAACCCATTTATTAGGCACGGTTGGCTATAAGTACTTGGTAGTTTGCCCTGGTATTCAGATTGATTGGGACAAAGTAGAGGGCTTGTCAGAATCTCTAGGTACGAATGGAGTGTGTTCCAACTACTCCAAAGCAACCGTAGGTCGCACCTGGGATTTTATCCAAAACTTTAAAGGCGGAACTGCGATTTTCACCTTCCCCAATACCCCGATCAAATGCGCTGGCGCACCGCAAAAAATTATGTATCTGGCGGAACACTTCTTTCGCAAACAGGGCATCCGCGATCGTGCCCAAATTGTCTTTGTCTCAGCAGTGGGCAAAATATTCGCCGTCGAGAAATACGCCAACGCCCTGAGCCAAATTATCAAAGAGCGCAACATCAAAACCATCTTCGGTCACAATCTGGAAAAGGTAGATGGTGCTAACAAACAAGCCTGGTTTAGAAATCTTCAAACCAACGAGCTACAAGCCCTGGACTTTGACCTGCTGCATGTAGCTCCGCCCATGAGTGCCCCTGACTTCATTCAGCATAGCCCGCTGGCAGATCGGGCTGGTTGGGTTGAGGTCGATCGATCTACAACTCAACACGTCCGCTTGAGGAATATCTTTAGCTTGGGGGACGCTAGCAATCTACCAACATCCAAGACTGCTGCCGCTGTACGAAAACAAGCGCCCGTTCTAGTCGATCGCCTCTTCGCAGAGAGCGATCGGCAAAAATCCCAGGCTGTGTATAACGGATATACTTCCTGCCCACTCGTGACTGGCTATGGCAGGCTGATCCTAGCAGAGTTCGATTATGAGTGCAAGCCAACGGAAACCTTCCTCTTCGATCAGAGTCAAGAAAGGCTTTCCATGTACTTGCTGAAAAAGCATGGATTTCCCTTCTTGTACTGGAACGGAATGCTGAAAGGAACCTTCTAATAATCAAAACAGTATGGATCGGGTTGATTATCTTCGGGTCAGTTTGGTCGATCGCTGTAACTTCCGCTGCCAATACTGTATGCCGGAGGCGGCAGATTTACACTTTCTGCATCAATCTGAAGTTTTAACGGCGGCAGAACTGCTGACCTTGCTACGGCAGGTATTTATTCCCCTTGACTTGACTCGGATTCGTCTGACTGGAGGAGAACCCTTAGTGCGTCCCGATGCGGTCGAAATTGTCCAGGCGATCGCCCGTCTCCCCCAGATTCAGGATCTCGCCATGACCACGAATGGTTATTTATTAGCCGATTTAGCCGAAGATCTTTATAGGGTAGGACTGCGGCGGATTAATATCAGTCTGGATTCTCTGGTGCCGGAAACGTTCGATCGAATTATTGGTAGCAGGGGGCGATCGCGATGGCAACAGGTCTGGCAGGGGATTCAGGCTGCCCACCAAGTGGGGTTTGACCCATTGAAAATAAACGCGGTCGTGATGCCAGGAGTGAACGAGGCGGAAGCGATCGATCTAGCTGCCCTGAGTATCGATCGTAACTGGCATATCCGTTTTATTGAATTCATGCCCGTCGGCAATGCTCACCTGTTTGGCGAACGAGGTTGGATACCCTCGGAGGATTTGCGGCAACGGATTCGCGATCGCTGGGGTCTGACAACGGGTTATGTCCAAGGCAATGGTCCGGCGGATGTATTTCAGATTCCTGGTGCTAAAGGTACTGTGGGGTTTATCAGCCAGATGTCTGAGTGTTTTTGCGATCGCTGTAACCGGATGCGCCTGTCTGCAGATGGCTGGTTACGTCCCTGCTTATTGAATGAAACTGGGCAGATGAATCTAAAAACCGAGTTGCGAGCGGGTGTACCCATGTCAGAATTGCGCGATCGCGTTCGGGAGTTACTCCTGCTCAAACCGGAAATCAACTACAAAGGGCGGGATTCTGGCACTGCTGGAACAGCCTACAGCCGGACAATGTCCCAGATTGGCGGTTAGAGATTTATTTGGCTGGCGATGGCACTAGCCGCACCGAGTCGCGCATCGCATCGGGAACGCATTCCCTCGATCGATAATCGAAAATCAGCAATAGAACTGGCTTTGATCGAGAACAACTTCACCACAATCTGGAACCCAGGCAAACCAAGTATCTGGGGATTCCTGACAGAGTAACTTGGCTTCGTCAAAACCGTATTCACTGGGAGGCTGAAGCAACTTGACCCAGGCATCGCGGTTGTACGTGATGTGGCAAACCGGATTCCAGCCTGAAGCGATCGATTGCTCTAGCGCGGTTGCTGGTAGACAAACTGAAGCGGTCGTTTGCAGAGGCATATCTCTTTCTCCGTCTCAAATCTATCAAAACTGACGAGAAACACTTCCTCTCAGCCAACCTAGGTAGAAGAGAGTCAAATAATTTCTGTATTCATTTTTACAGAATAGAGAGGCGATCGCTCAATTATCCTGAGTAAATTAACAAATCCTGACATAATTGATAAGGAAACTCTGAACACCCTGGCTTACCACATTGGGAGGGTCACAACCTTAGCGGTTTTGTTTGCGATCTTAGGTGCAGGAATTCGCCTCGGTGGGTTGGGTTAGATAACAATAAACAAACTCATATGGCATGGATAAGAAAAATCTGGATTAAAAAGTACCACATTTAAGATTTCTGGCTAGGTCGTTAAGGTATTCTGACTATTAGTCCGATTTAGAAGCATTTTCGAGTCCACCGTTTAAATTTCAGGCTTCTGGAATGATGGAAATTCCTCACCCAAACCAAACTCTCATATGAAATTCTTACCTGGAAGAAGCGTTGGGTTTGTGTCACGTCATTGGTTGAATCGGCTATCGCTCCAACTGCTTCAGCATCCCCTGCGGCGCACTGCGAAGCGGATCTCTTCGAGATTAACGGGAAGCTCGCTCTATCAACCTCGGTTTTCCTACACTCAGGTGCTATGCTCGTGGCTCGGCAGTTACCTGGGAATTGCGACTTTGGCTTATCTCTCCGTGCATACTAGCTATCCTCTGATTGCGGCTCCGTTTGGAGCGACAGCAGTACTTGTATTTGCTGTTCCCGATAGCCCGCTGGCTCAACCCCGCAATGTAATTGGTGGCAACTGTATCGGAGCAGTCGTCTGCATCACGTTAGTTCATTATTTTGGCACTGCCCCCTGGGTTATGGCTCTAGCGGTTGCAACCGCTATCAAACTGATGCAATTAACCAGAACTCTGCATCCTCCTGGTGGTGCTGTGGCACTCGTCGGAGCGATGAGCGGGGCTGACTGGGATTATTTGTTCGCTCCGGTTTTAGCGGGGTCAACCATCATCTTGCTCTGTACAGTTGCCTTCAATAATTTAGTGGCGGGGAGAACCTATCCCCAGCACTGGCTTCGATCAGATGTGAGGAGTTGAGAAGTGGAGAAAATGAACGCACGCACTGATGACAAATGGCTCCAGCGATGCAGACATACGCAAATTCCTGGCAGTCAGGTACAACCCCTGGGTATGGTTCAGACCTGGATCGCACCCAAAAGCAAAATCCTTCATGAGATAATTGCATCTTAAATATGCGGTTTGTGCAACAGTCACGTTTCTAAATCTTCAGATTTTTGCCAGCCTAAAGATACTTCCAAAGCGGTGAATAACATGGATACTCAAACGAAGCAAAACGCCTCTATCGAGAATGCCGCACCTTCAAGTGGCACAGCCACTTCAGACAATTTCGATCGTTGGGCAAGAGCAGTTAGACAGCAAATGCTGGATTGCCTACAAAAACGAGCTGGGCGATCGCGTTCCGAAACTCTCCGCGATCGTGTTTAGGTAGGAAAAATCAACCTGTCTCTCAGTCTGTCTCTCAGTTGAGTAATCGGTCGTGCATCAGGAAAGTGTGGGATAGATAGCAACATCGTTCCAAGTTCAGGGACATACAGCTAATTCTGCTCGCTGTGGTTCCCAGGCACGAATGTCGCCAAAATCCAATTGAAATAGGTGATAAGCAAACGTAGGACAATTTCCGTTTACTCCCAATCTTTGCTTAATTTGTTTTGCTGTCGATGCTAGCGTCCTTTCTGTTGTTGCAGGGAGCTATTGGAGACCTCCAATTGTTGCGTCAAAACTTTACTATGTAGTGCTCCACTTGCGATCGCCTGAACTCCTGCCTTTGTTAGATTGTTATTGCTGTTGGATGAACAGCCGTAATTTCAGAGTAACGAGCAAAGTCAGTGGTATTGAATGTCAGGATATGAGTTAGACCATGAACAAGCATTGCAGCGACAAGACGAGCATCGTGAACCTGCACCCCAGATACTCTGTAGTCTACGACTAAGCGACGCCATTGAGCGTGAGTTGCTTCACTATCAGGTAAGAAAGTAAAGTAACTCTCTACAACCTTCGTCCTCCGGTCTGTTTCTTCAATTGACAAACCAAAGCCGCTACGGGAAGTTACAGGGCGCGTACATACATTCCAAAATTCTGCCAAGTTTTGTGACGTGTAACAAACTTCCTCTCCGCTTTTGAGCAAAGAGTATATGACATCGCGAACGAGAATGTGATTTGGATCTGTCGGAGCAATAAATCGCAACAGAATATTTGTATCTGCCAAATAAGGCATTAGTCACGATCCCCATATATGCTTTCGCGAGTAAATGCTTCTTCAGGTAAAACGGGTATTTCTTCTGCTCGTTGGGCTAATGCTTTCATGTCAGCTTCCCATTGCTCAGGGTCAAAAGCAGGCTTCTTACCTTGGAAGAGTTGAGAGTAGTTCTGTCTCTCCAATGCTCCGTAGATATCCTTTTCAATCAAGTGACGAATATATCCTGCTCGATCGCTGCCAGTCTGACGAACTCGCTCATCAAGAAGTTTTAATAGCTGCGTAGGGATTCCAGTCACCTCAATTGTGTTGTCCATATGATTTTTTCTACTTCAACTAGAAAATAAAAAATTTGTCATAGAGGTCTTCAACCTCTTTCTCCATAAATACTTTCGCGGCTAATTGCCTTGTCAGCTAAAAGGGGCGCGTTCCATCCCCGATGACTCTCCACCCATTCACGAAAGGCACTTACCCACTCCTGGGAGGTTGCAGTCTCATAGAAGGAGCGATCCTCGGTTTCAAGAAGCTGCTCGAGCATTGTATCAAGATACGGCTTAATCTGCAGGGCAGGGCGGTTTGCGATCTTCACCAAAATCTGGACGATTGCCTCCAAATCTTCCTTGTGTGCTTGTTTGAAAGAAGGGGGTAAAGCCATAGCATCATCACCCGTGCTTGTTGCTCGTGAACTACTCGCACAATCTGTACGGCAGTACTCTGTTTGTAATAACAAAGATTGTTATTTTCTGTTATTTTACTTATTCTATAGCTTAAGGGTACTGCACCAAAAGGGGGAACGGTATGAACGTGTCTTTAACGCCAGAGCTGGAAGCATTTGTGAATGAAAAAGTTGCAAGCGGAATGTATTACTCGGCAAGCGAAGTCAGACGAGAAGGGTTACGACTTTTGAAAGAGCAAGACACCTTGCGACAGATGCGGCTTGAGGAATTAAGGAAAGAAATTGCAATCGGTATAGAACAAGCTGACCGAGGGCAATTTGTTACTTACAACTCTCCTGAAGAGCTTGCACAGGACGTGAAGAAGGCAGGACGTGAGAAACTCCGCAAGCTCAAAGAGCAGAAGTAATCCATGAGACAGCTACGAGTAACAGATGAAGCACGTGCCGATCTGACGGAAAATTGGTTGTATGTCGCCCAGGATAACGAAGACGCAGCCAATGCCCTCACCGACAGAATCGTCAAAACATTTGAGCAGCTTTTAATCGTTCCTGGAATGGGACGAGAACGGAATGATATTGCTCCAGGACTTCGCAGTTTCCCTGTAGGAAGGTATCTCATCTTTTACCGTTTCATTGATGAGGGGCTTGAAATCGTCCGCGTTCTCCACGGCGCACGAGATCTTGAAAGCTTGCTTTAATTGCGATCGCTCCGGTCAATACCTCCCCAGCGTTGATGCTCTTGAATTGCTTGTATACAAACCTACCTAGTCTCGCTCTCCCCCTCCAAATCCTTCTATCTATCTGCACTCAAAACTTGCGTTGGTTGGGCGGCACAATCCAGAGGGTACAAAACCCGCTCTTGGCTTTCCGT
>ERZ1066120.1614-NODE-1614-length-12812-cov-9.184605_pt1 | contig 12812 bp, 11 predicted proteins | sample MGYA00382767_ERZ1066120 | MGnify/ENA primary metagenome ERZ1066120 (study PRJEB33369, sample SAMEA5778350) | biofilm metagenome | biome: Industrial cooling water; feature: Water cooling tower basin; material: Biofilm | place: United Arab Emirates | collected... | reverse complement strand
CGCTAGCCTCCTGCCGCGCTGGCGCGGCGCCGCGCCGATCCACCGCGCGATCCTCGCCGGCGATGAGGAAACGGGCGTCACCATCATGCAGATGGAGGCGGGGCTCGACACCGGTCCGATGCTTCGGGCCGGTCGAACGCCGATCGCCCGCAAGACGGTTGGCGCGCTGACGGAGGAACTCGCGCTCCTGGGTGCCCGGCTGATGGTCGAGGAGCTCGCCTCCCCTTCCCCGCCTCGCGTCCAGCCGGAGGACGGCGTGACCCTCGCGCCCAAGATCGCGAAGACCGAAGCGCGGATCGACTGGACCCGCCCGGCAAGAGAGATCGAGCGCCAGGTGCGCGCCTTCGCCCCGGCACCCGGCGCCTGGTTCGAGGCGCAGGGCGAACGGCTGAAGCTGCTTGCCGCCGACCCTGCCGAGGGTTCCGCCGAACCTGGCACCATTCTCGACGACCAGCTCACCATCGCCTGCGGCCACGGCGCGCTCCGTCCCATGCTGGTGCAGCGGGCGGGCCGAGCCGCGATGAGCCCGGCCGAACTGCTGCGCGGCTTTCCGCTTGGCGCCGGCACCCGCCTCCAGTGACCCGCTGGAAGCTGATCCTGGAATGGGACGGCGCGCCCTTCATGGGCTGGCAGCGCCAGGACCATGGCCCGAGCGTCCAGGGAGCGCTGGAGGCGGCCATCCTCAAGATGACCGGCGAAGCGGTCGCGGCCCACGCCGCCGGCCGGACGGACGCGGGGGTCCATGCCCTCGCCATGGCGGCGCACATCGACCTTCACAAGGAGCTTGCCGCCCACCGCCTGCAGGAGGGCCTTAATGCCCTCCTCCGCCCCGCACCCGTGGCGATCCTCCATGCCGAGCCAGTCGCCCCCGACTGGCACGCACGCTTCTCCTGCAGCGGCCGCCGCTATCTTTATCGCATCGCTAACCGCCGCGCTCCGCTGACCCTCGACAAGGGCCGCGCCTGGCGCATCGCCAAGCCGCTGGACCTGGAAGCGATGCAGCAGGCCGCCGCGCACCTCGTCGGACGTCATGACTTCACCACCTTCCGCTCGGTCCATTGCCAGTCCGACAGCCCGCTCAAGACGCTCGACCGCCTCGATCTCGAGGCCCGCGGCGAAGAGATCCACGTCCACGCCGCCGCCCGATCCTTCCTCCATCATCAGGTCCGCTCCATGGTCGGCTGCCTCGGGCTGGTCGGCATGGGTCAGTGGACCCCGGCCGAAATGAAGAAGGCGCTGGACGCACGGGATCGGGCCGCGCTCGGCCTCAACGCACCCGCCGAAGGCCTTTATTTCGCCGAAGCGACCTATCCGGAGACGACGATTGCCGACGACTGACAATGCCGTGCCTTCGTCGCCGCTCGCCATCCCCGACTTCCGCCTCTACTGGCTGGCACGCTTCGCCGCGGTGATCGCAACCATGGCGATGGTCACCATTCTCGGCTTTCAGGTCTACGACACCGCCCGCGAACAATATGGGATGAGCATCCGCGAAGCCGCGCTGATGCTCGGCCTCCTGGGCGCGGTGCAGTTCGTGCCGCTTGCCTTGCTCACCCCCGTCGCCGGCTGGGCCGCGGACCGATACGAGCGGCGTACGGTGGCGAGGATCGCGAACAGCCTCGACATGGTGCTCGCCCTTGCCCTCGGCTACGCCACCGCCACCGACCAGCTCAGCCTCGTCTTCCTGTTCGCCGTGGCCGCGCTACACGGGGTCGCGCGTGTGTTCGTCGGGCCCGCCATGTCGGCGATGGCCCCCAACATCGTCCCGCCTCAGCTGCTGCCCCGGGCGATCGCCATGTCGTCCATCGCCTGGCAGTCGGCGACCATCGCCGGTCCGGCGGTGGGCGGCTTCCTCTATGCCGCCGGAGCCGATCTGCCTTACTGGGTGTCGGCTGCGCTGCTTCTTGTGGCGAGCCTTTGCGTCACCTTCATCCGGCCGGTCAGGCCGCCGCCCATCGAGGGCCATCCCCACCCCGTCCGGCAGATGGTCGAGGGCCTGGCCTACGTCCGCCGCAACCGCTTTCTGTTCGGGGCCATCACCCTCGACCTGTTCGCCGTGCTGGTCGGCGGCGCCACCGCCCTCCTCCCCGTCTTCGCGCGCGACATCCTGCAGGTCGGCAGCGAGGGCCTTGGCCTGATGCGCGGCGCCCCGGCCGTGGGTGCCGCACTCGTCGCCTTGTGGTTCGCCTTTCGCCCGCTCAAGCACAATGTCGGGGTGAAAATGCTGTGGAGCGTCGCGGCGTTTGGCTTCTTCACCGCGGTCTTCGGTCTGTCGACCAACTTCCTCCTCAGCCTCGCCGCCCTCGCCCTGCTGGGCGCCGCCGACATGCTCAGCGTCTATGTCCGCTCCAGCCTCGTCCAGCTGCAGACCCCCGACACGATGCGCGGGCGGGTGTCGGCGGTGAGCGGCCTCGCCATCAGCGCTTCCAATGAACTGGGCGAACTTCAGTCGGGCCTGGCCGCCGCTCTGCTCGGTCCCGTCGCCGCGGTTGCCGTGGGCGGCGTCGCAGCGGTCGTAATCACCGGTTGGTGGTCCTATCTGTTCCCCGAACTCAGGCGGGCGAAGACCTTCGACCCGCCACCCGAAGTGCTCGACAACCCTGCTCCCAAGGAGAGTGTCACGTGAAGGCCCAGTCCATCCTCCAGACCATCGGAGGAACCCCGCACATCCGCATCAACCGCCTGTTCGGCGACACGGCGGAAGTGTGGATCAAGTCCGAACGCTCCAACCCTGCCGGATCGATCAAGGACCGTATCGCCGTGTCGATGGTCGAAGCCGCCGAGCGCGACGGCAGCCTCAAGCCTGGCGGCACCATCGTCGAGCCGACCAGCGGCAACACCGGCGTCGGTCTGGCGATGGTTGCCGCGGTCAAGGGCTACAAGCTGATCCTGGTCATGCCCGAAAGCATGAGCCTGGAGCGGCGCCGGCTGATGCTCGCCTTTGGCGCGACCTTTGACCTCACCCCGCGCGAAAAGGGGATGAAGGGCGCCATCGCCCGCGCCGAGGAGATCGTCGCCTCCACTCCCGGCTCCTGGATGCCGCAGCAGTTCGACAATCCCGCGAATATTGACGTCCACCTCGCCACCACCGTGCCGGAGATCCTGGCGGACTTCGGCGACGATGACCGCGGCTTCGACGCGCTGATCACCGGCGTTGGTACCGGCGGCCACATCACCGCCTGCGGCCGTGAGCTGAAGAAGCGCTGGCCCCACCTCAAGGTCTTCGCGGTCGAGCCGACCCTGTCCCCCGTCATCTCCGGCGGCGATCCCGCGCCTCACCCGATCCAGGGCATCGGCGCCGGCTTCGTGCCGAAGAACCTCGACGTCGAGTTGCTCGACGGCGTGATCCAGGTCGCTCCCGACGACGCCAAGGAGATGGCCCGCCGCGCCGCCCGCGAGGAAGGCATGCTGGTCGGGATCAGCTCGGGCGCGACCCTCTCGGCCATCGCCCAGAAGCTGCCCGAACTCGGCGAGCGTCCGCGCGTCCTCGGCTTCAACTACGACACGGGCGAGCGTTACCTCTCGGTGCCCGACTTCCTTCCCGAACAAGCCTAATCATGGATTAGTCTTCCAGGTTAGAGGAAGCGTTAACTGGTGATCGGATAACTGGTCCAGCCTCGGGGGGAGCCGGCAAGGACCAGTTATGCGTCGCACAAGGGTGGATATTGGCAGTGCAGGCGAACGTCGCCGGGCCCGCGCGTCGGTGCGGGAAGCGATCACGTTCGATCTCCTTCCACCCGACAATGACGACGACTTCACGCTTCAGTCCAAGCGTATCGCCATGTGGGCCTACGCGCCCTGGCTGCTCGCCGCGACTCACCTGATCGTCGCCATCAGCCTGCTCATGGCGGTGAAGGGCAAGGTCGGCACCTCCGCGCTTTTCCTTGCACTGCTCCCGATCGGGATCGCCCTCCTGCTCAACGGAGCGGCCGGGCTGATGCTCGCCATGCGCAAGCGTCTGGGGATCGGCCCGGCGCTGATCGCCCGCCTGGTCCTCGCCTGGTTCTCGGCGACCGGCTTCCTGTGGATGGTGTTCGGCGAAATTGCTTATAAGGATCTCGCCGACAGCAGCTTTCTTCCGCTGGCGCTCGGTGCAGGCCTTGCCGTCAAGGCAATGCTGTCGATCGGCTCGCCGCCCGCCGCCATCGTCAACGCCCTGCTGGCGACCATCGGCATCAACGTCTTCTCGAGCGACCCCATCCTGCAGGCCGCCATTCCGCTGCTCGGCCTCAGCACCGTCGCTTATTCCATTCTCATCACCCGCATGATGCTGGCCAGCTCGCGCCGCCGCCTCGCGCTCGACTGGCAGGCCAAGAAGGCGCTGAACTTCGTCGCGGAGTTCGAGAACAGCGGCCGCGGCTGGTTCTGGGAAACCAACGCCGCCGGCACCCTTTCCTATGTCAGCCAGCAGCTCGCCGACGACTTCAAGACCACGCCCGAAGCCCTGCTCGGCCGCCAGTTCACCGACCTCCTGTCGGTCGACACCAACAGCAGCGACACGCTCCGCGAAGAGCGCACACTCGGCTTTCACCTGTCCGCCCGCTTCCCCTTCTCGGACGTGGTGGTCCGCCCGGCGAGCGACGAGGACGTGCACTGGTCCTTGTCCGGCAACCCGATCTTCGACGACAATGGCCGCTTTCTCGGCTTTCGCGGGATCGGCACCGACCTTACCGAGCAGCGCCGCTCCGAGCAGGAGATCAGCCGCCTCGCCCGCTTTGATTCGCTGACCGGCCTGCCCAACAGGGCCATGATGCGCCAGACGCTCGACGAGGGCCTCCGCAACGCCAAGCACCGCCAGAAGGGCTGTGCCCTGTTCCTGATCGACCTCGATCGCTTCAAGAACGTCAACGACACGCTTGGCCATCCCGCCGGCGACGCGCTCCTCAAGCAGGTCGCGCAGCGGCTCACCAGCGTGATGGGCGATCACGGCCAAATCGGCCGCCTCGGCGGCGACGAGTTCAAGGCGGTGCTCCCTGGAACGGTCGACATCGGCCTTCTCGAGAGCCTCGCCAAGACGCTGATCGAGCAGGTCTCGCGCCCCTACATGCTCGATGGCCACCGGGTTACCATCGGCGCCTCGGTCGGGATCGCGATCGGCGATCCTGGCCGCTCCTGCGCCGATTCGATGATCCGCAACGCCGACCTTGCCCTTTACGCCGCCAAGGCTGACGGTCGCGGCCGCCACCGTTTCTACGAAGCGGCCATGCATTCCACCGCCAGCGACCGGCAGATGCTGGAGAACGACCTCCGCGCCGCGCTCGAGCGGGACGAATTGTCGGTGGTCTATCAGCCGATCGTGCGTGCCGCGGGCGAGGAAGTCGCGGGCTTCGAGGCGCTGGTCCGCTGGCAGCACCCCTATCAGGGCCCGATCTCCCCCGCCAAGTTCATCCCGCTCGCCGAAGAATGCGGGATGATCGGCAAGATCGGCGAATGGGTCCTCAACCAGGCCATCGCCGCTGCCGCAAGCTGGCCGGAAGACATAAGGGTCGCGGTCAACCTGTCGCCCATCCAGTTCAACGATCCCAAGATCGTCGAGATCGTCGGCAGTGCGCTCGAGCGGAGCGGGATCACCCCCTCGCGTCTGGAACTCGAGATCACCGAAGGCGTGTTCCTCGCCGACAGCGATGCGACCGACGACACCTTCGCCCGCTTGAAGGAACTCGGCGTCCGGCTTGCGCTGGACGACTTCGGGACCGGCTATTCCTCGCTCGGCTATCTGAAGAAGGCGCCGTTCGACAAGATCAAGATCGACCAGAGCTTCGTGCGCGGCGCCGCCTCGCGGTCCAATCGCAATGCCGCCATCATCCGGGCCATCGTCACGCTCGCCGAAAGCCTCAACATGGACACGGTGGCCGAGGGCGTCGAAACCCATGACGACCTGCAGCTGATCCGGGATCTCGGGGTCAGCCAGATCCAGGGCTTCATCTTCGGCCGGCCTGCCTCTCTGAAGGACGCCTCCGAGCTTGCCCGCACGCTTGCGGTGGAGGCCGAAGGCCACCAGTGCGTGCGCGAACCGCGCCAGCGGCTGATGCGCCGGGCCCTGATCGCCGTCGATGGCGAGGTGGTCGACGTCCGTCTGCGGAATATCTCGGCCATGGGCACTCTGGTGGAATGTCCCCGACCGGTCACGCCTGGCCGCACCCTCACCATCGATATCGTCGGGGTGGGACCGGTCAGCGGCATGGTGCGCTGGGCACAGCGAAATCGCTTCGGCGTTCAGTTCGACAAGCAGTTCGACCTTGCCCGCCTCGCCCCCAGCCAGAAGCGCCAGAACGACGTCACCATGCTCAAGCCGTGGTATGTGGACCAAGCCGCCGCAAGCTCCTGAGGGTTGGCTTTTCAGGGCTTCTGGTGCATGACATGGCCGATCGGCTCGGAGCGACGTTGATGATGTCTGGTGCAACTCGACTGACGGGCGTCCTTGCGGCCTTGGCCTTGATGGCGGGTACGCCCGCCTCGGCCAACGTGCAGGCGCAGCCGCTGCTCTACAGCCCGTGGGCCGCGCTGTCGGCCTTTGCCAGCCAGAGCTCTAGTGCCGCTTTGTGCGGAACTGCCGCCGTCACCGCGGCGGCCTCGGCTCAGCCGTCGGCGACACCCGGCTGCGTGTTCCCGCAGGTGGACGCACCGCCGCCCGCACCCGCGTCCCAGGCTTCGGCGCCCGTTGCTGGCGTGGGGACGGTCGCAAGCGCCGGTACCCTCCCGCTCCTGCTCGGTCTTGGTACCCTGCTCGGCCTCGGCACCCTTCTGCTCGCTGACGGCGGTGGCAGCGGTGGCACCAGCATCGGCGGCACTCCGCTCAGCCCCTGAGCGGCTGCGTTCGGACGTCGCTATTCCGGCCCGACCCTCCCGCCGCGCGGGAGGGTTTTTTCATGTCCGCCCCCATGCTAACGGCCCGCCCATCATGAGCAAGCTCCACCTCGTCTTCGGCGGCCGCGTCGCCGACCCGCAGGGTCTCGACTTCACCGACCTCAAGACCATCCATATCGTCGGCCTGTTCGACAATTATGCCGACGCCGAAGAAGCTTGGCGCGCCAATGCCCAGCGCACGGTCGATGATGCCGAAATGAAATATGTGGTGGTGCACCTGCACCGCCTCCTGGAGCCAGAGGCCTGACGACTGCTCCATGCGCGGCGAGCCCTGGTTCATCTACAGGAAAGAGGCTGGCCGCTTCAGGGCCATGCCGGTCACCTGGCAGGGCTGGGCCATGTTACTCGGCGGGATCGCATTGACCGTCGCTGCCGTCGTCATTGTGGGCTACATGACTGAAGGCCAGCATCTGGCCGTGCGGCTGATCCTGGCCGCAATCGTGAATGTGGCCGGAATCCTGGGAATACTCGCCGTCGCGCTGCGCAAGGGACGGCCGTCCGCCTAAGCCCTCCGATAGCGCCACAACAGCAGCGGCCGCTGCAGGGCCATGCCCGCCACAAAGCCGCCGATATGGGCCGGGGTCGCCAGGAGCATGCCCTGCTGCCCCGCCGCCCAACCGACGATTACCTGCAGCACCGTCCATGCCGCCGCCAGCCACAGGATATTGACGAAGCGGTTCACCGCCGGGTTCGCCGACACGCGCTTGGGCCGGCCGAAGCTCAGCGCATAGGCGCCGATGAGGCCGCTCGCCGTTCCGCTCGCGCCGATCACCGGGCTGACCGCCACCGGATCGGCCGCCCATTGCGCCAGCATCGCCACGTAGGCGCTGACGACATAGATGGTAAGGATCGCGCCCCGGCCCAGCACCCGCTCCACCGCCAGGCCGCACCAGACCAGCATAAGCAGGTTCAGCGCCAGGTGCATGAAGCTGCCATGCACCAGGGTCGCGGACAGGGGCGTGAGGATGGTCGGGATCCAGCCCGGCAGCGTGATGAACCCGCTCGCTTCGGCCGGAACGAAGCCCCAGCTCAGCGCAAAGCCCTGCCCGACGCTGCCCAGCCCCGTGAACACCGAAACGAGGGCGGTCACGGCAGCCAGCCAGAAGGTGGCGGTCCGGGTAATGGGGGGCACTAGAACCTCCCCGTTGCGCAGCAATGGGGAGGGGAACCGCTCCGCGTCAGCGGACTGGTGGAGGGGCCGACTGCATCGCCGCTGGCCCCTCCGTCAGCGCTTCGCGCTGCCACCTCCCCATCAGCTACGCTGACGGGGAGATTAGACAAACTCGATCCCCGCGATCTCGTAATAACGATCGCCGCTCGGGGTCGCGACCTCGACCTCGTCGCCGACCTGCCGGCCGATCAGTGCGCGGCCGAGCGGCGAATTGTAGCTGATGCGGCCGACCTTGGCGTCCGCTTCCTGCTGCCCGACCAGCTGATAGCGGACCGGCTTGTCGTCCTCATCCACCAGGTTGACCGTCGCGCCGAACACCACCTTGTCGCCCGACAGGGTGGTCGGATCGATCACCAGCGCCCGCGCCAGCCGGTCCTCGATGTCGGCGATCTGCGCCTCGATCTGGCCCTGCCGCTCCTTGGCCGCATGATATTCGGCATTTTCCGACAGGTCGCCGTGTGCGCGCGCTTCCTCGATGGCGTCCACAATCTGCGGCCGCTCGGTCTTGAGGCGCTTCAGCTCTTCCTCGAGCTGCCGGTACCCTTCGGCCAGCATCGGCACCTTGTCACTCGCCATTCTCGTCCCCAGTCCTTTTCAATACTTCCCCGCCGCGGGCGGGCCGCGTTCATGCGTGCCGATTATCGGGGAAGCTTCAGATTGCGCGGGCGGAATAATAGGACTGGAGCGACCTGACTTCAAGCGAACGCCCCCGCGCCGCGCCGATCGCCCGAGCCATCGCCATGCTGGCCGCGACCGTGGTGACATAAGGCACCTTGCGGTTGAGCGCGGTCGCCCGGATCGACTGGCTGTCCTTCAGGCTCTGCCACCCCTCGGTGGTGTTGAAGATCAGTTGCACGCCGCCATCGACAATCCGGTCGACGACATGCGGCCGCCCCTGCGCCACCTTGTTGACCTTGGTCACCTTGAGGCCCCGCGCGGCGAGGTGGTCGTGAGTGCCGCCGGTCGCGATCACCTCGAAGCCAAGCTCCAGCATCGCCTCGACCGCCGGCACGATGCCCTCCTTGTCGCTGTCCTTGACCGACACGAACAAGGTCCCGTCCTGCGGCAGGGTCACGCCGGCGCCCACCTGGCTCTTGGCGAAGGCCATCTCGAAGTCGCCCGCAATCCCCATCACCTCGCCGGTCGAGCGCATCTCGGGGCCGAGCACGGGGTCGGTGCCGGGGAAGCGGGCAAAGGGAAACACGCTTTCCTTGACCGCGACATGGCCGATCGCGCGGTCGATCGCCGGCAGCTCGGCCAGCCTCTCGCCCGCCATCACCCGCGCGGCAAGCTTGGCCACCGGCACGCCGATCGCCTTGGCAGTGAAGGGCACCGTCCGGCTGGCACGCGGATTCACCTCGATGAGGTACACCTCGCCATTCTTCACCGCATATTGGACGTTCATCAGCCCGCGGACCTTGAGCGCCAGCGCCAGAGCCCTGGTCTGCCGTTCGATCTCGGCGACGATGGCCGGCGACAGGCTGTGCGGCGGGATGGAGCAGGCGCTGTCGCCCGAATGCACCCCCGCCTCCTCGATATGCTCGAGCACGCCCGCGACCACCACCTCGGTCCCGTCGCAGATGGCGTCGACGTCCACCTCCGTCGCATCGCGCAGATAGCGGTCGACCAGCACCGGGCTCGTCCCCGACACCTGCACCGCGGTCTGGATATAGCTCTCCAGCTGCGCCGGCCCGTCAACCACCTCCATCGCCCGCCCGCCGAGCACATAGGAGGGGCGCAGCAGCACCGGATAGCCGATCCGCGCCGCCACGTTCAGCGCCTCCTCGCGGCTCCGTGCGATGCCGTTGTCGGGCTGCTTGAGCCCCAGCCGCCCGACCAGCGCCGCAAAGCGCTCGCGATCCTCGGCCAGGTCGATCGAATCCGGGCTGGTCCCGAGGATCGGCACTCCCGCCGCCTGCAACCCCGCCGCAAGCTTCAGCGGCGTCTGCCCGCCCAGCTGCACGATCACCCCGGCAAGCTCGCCCCGAGCGCCCTCGCGGGTGACGATCTCCAGCACATCCTCATGGGTCAGCGGCTCGAAATAGAGCCGGTCGGAGGTATCCGGATCAGTCGAGACCGTCTCCGGATTGCAGTTCACCATCACCGTCTCAAAGCCCGCCCCGTCGCGGCCGAGCGCGAAGCTGGCGTGGCAGCAGCAATAGTCGAACTCGATCCCCTGCCCGATCCGGTTCGGCCCGCCGCCCAGGATGACCACCTTGCGCCGGTCCGAAACGTCCGCCTCATCCTCCGGCTCGCCGAACAGGGGCGCCTCATAGGTCGAGTAGAGATAGGGCGTCGACGCATCGAACTCCGCCGCGCAGCTATCGATGCGCTTGTAGACCGGCCGTACGCCGAGCCGTAGCCGGTGGCTCCGCACCTCCGCCTCCGTCACCCCGCCGGTCATCGCCCGCATGACGTCGTGAACGATCCCGCCCCCGCCCGCCGCCAGCTCTCCCATGCCCCGCTCGATCCGGGTCGAGCGGATCGACAGCTGCGCCAGCCGGGCGTCGGAGAAGCCCATCGCCTTCAGGCGCCGCATCGCCGCTGGCTCGTTCGGCAAGCCGTAGGCCCTGACCTGCCCCTCGGCCCGGACGATCTCCGCCAGCCGCTCGAGGAACCAGGGGTCGAAGCCCGCGGCCTCATGGATGCGCTCTACGCTTATCCCGTGGCGGAGCGCCTCGGCCGCGACCAGCAGCCGGTCGGGGGTCGGCACGCTCAGCGCCGCCAGCACCTCCTGCTCGCTCGCCGTTTCGAGGTGCCGCACCCGGTCAAGCCCGGTCAGCCCGATCTCCAGCCCGCGCAGCGCCTTTTGCAGGCTTTCGGCGAACGAGCGCCCGATCGCCATCACCTCGCCGACCGACTTCATCGCCGTCGACAGCTCGGCCTTGGACCCCGCGAACTTTTCAAAGGTGAAGCGCGGAATCTTGGTCACCACATAGTCGATCGTCGGCTCGAAGCTCGCCGGGGTCGCGCCGCCGGTGATGTCGTTGGCGATCTCGTCCAGCGTGTAGCCGACCGCCAGCTTGGCCGCGACCTTGGCGATGGGAAAGCCGGTCGCCTTGGACGCCAGCGCGGAGGAGCGCGACACGCGCGGGTTCATCTCGATCACGACCATGCGGCCGGTCTTCGGATCGACCGCGAACTGGACGTTGGACCCGCCCGTCTCCACCCCGATCTCGCGCAGCACCGCGATCGAGGCCGAGCGCATCCGCTGATATTCCTTGTCGGTCAGCGTCAGCGCCGGGGCGACGGTGATCGAATCGCCCGTATGCACCCCCATCGGGTCGACATTCTCGATCGAGCAGATGATGATGGCATTGTCCGCCCGGTCGCGGACCACCTCCATCTCATACTCCTTCCAGCCGACGACGCTCTCGTCGATCAGCACCTCGGTGGTGGGCGAAGCCTCCAGCCCAGAGCGGACGAAGGAGAAATATTCGTCGCGGTTGTAGGCGATGCCGCCGCCGGTGCCGCCCAGCGTGAAGCTCGGCCGGATGACCGCCGGCAGCCCGACCTCGTCGAGCGCCGCCATCGCTTCCTCGACCGAGTGGACGATGGCGGACCTGGGGCTCTCCAGCCCGATCCGGTCCATCGCATCGCGGAACTTCTGCCGGTCCTCCGCCTTCTCGATCGCCGCCGCATTGGCCCCGATCAGCTCCACCCCGAGCCGCTCCAGAGTCCCGTCCTTGGCCAGCGCCAGCGCCGTATTCAGCCCCGTCTGCCCGCCCATGGTCGGAAGCAGCGCGTCCGGCCGCTCCGCCTCGATGATCCGGGCCACCACCTCGGGCGTGATCGGCTCGATATAGGTCGCGTCGGCGAGCTCCGGATCGGTCATGATCGTCGCCGGGTTCGAGTTGACGACGATGACGCGATAGCCTTCGGCCTTCAGCGCCTTGACCGCCTGAGACCCCGAATAATCGAACTCCGCCGCCTGGCCGATGACGATCGGGCCGGCGCCGATGATGAGGATGGAGGAGATGTCGGTGCGGCGGGGCATTAGTCTTCCAGATCCTCAACGTTTATCCACGACATGAGCGTTCCGTTGAAGTCGTCAGCGACCTTCAGCGCGCCCGTTAGCAGCAGCCTCACATCGTCCGCTTGGACGGCTGTTCGCTTACGGAAGTAAACTCGCTCGAGCGGGTCAGTTGCTTCGTCGGGCCTAGATGCGAAGTTCCAGCCCAGCGCTGCCATTGCTTCAACGGCCTTCGGCACGTTGCAGGCCGGAATGTCCAAACGAAGCTCAACGACACGTTCGAGCGCGGCATTGTCGGCATCATGGCCGATCATGCACCAGAGGTAATGATCTGGGTCGAGCACACGCTTCAGAGAATCCTCGAAGGTCCTCACCGCATCATCCCCACGAACCGCTCGAACAGATAGAAACTATCCTGCGGCCCGGGGCTCGCCTCCGGGTGGTACTGCACGCTGAACGCCGGCCGGTCCTCCAGCTCGATCCCGCAGTTGCTCCCGTCGAACAGCGACACATGCGTCTCGCGCACGTTCGCCGGCAGCCCCTCGCGCTCCACCGCGAAGCCGTGGTTCATCGAGGTGATCTCGACCGCCCCATCTGCCAGCCGCTTGACCGGATGGTTCGCCCCGCGGTGGCCCTGGAACATTTTGCTCGTCTTGCCCCCCAAGGCCAGCGCCAGCAGCTGGTGGCCAAGGCAGATGCCGAACAGGGGCTTCCCCGTCTCCAGCATCTGCCGGATCACCGGGATCGCATATTCCCCCGTCGCCGCCGGATCGCCCGGCCCGTTCGACAGGAAGAAGCCGT
>ERZ1066120.1613-NODE-1613-length-12818-cov-5.668808_pt1 | contig 12818 bp, 6 predicted proteins | sample MGYA00382767_ERZ1066120 | MGnify/ENA primary metagenome ERZ1066120 (study PRJEB33369, sample SAMEA5778350) | biofilm metagenome | biome: Industrial cooling water; feature: Water cooling tower basin; material: Biofilm | place: United Arab Emirates | collected... | reverse complement strand
CGGTTGACTGGTCAGTGTTTAGGCAGAAATTAAGTGTCGAGAGGCAACTGCCATTGCTATCCAAATTGGTTGAAGAGGTCAAACCGCAGGAGGAAGCTGAGCACGTATCTATACAGCAATATGAGCTTTTACAACTATTGGAAAAGGCTCCGGCAAGTGATCGCTACTCCCTCTTAATTGCTCACATTCAAGGTGAAGTCGCCAAGGTGCTGGGGCTTGAACCATTCCAATTGCCAGAGCCACAGCAAGGGTTTTTTGAGATGGGTATGGACTCTCTTATGGCAGTCGAGTTGAAGAACCGTTTGGAAGTCAGTTTGGGATCTTCTCTTCCTTCGACTTTAACCTTTGAATTTCCCACCATTAAAGACCTTGCCGGGTATCTAGCTAGGGAGGTACTGGGGTGGAAGTCAGATGCGACACTTGAGGCGAAGTTGCCCACAGGTGAAGACGAGCGAGCCGAAGCTTTATCAGAGGTAGAACAGCTCCCCGAAAATGAAGTCGAAGCTTCAATTGCGGAGGAACTTGCAAAGATAAAAACTTTGCTAAAAGGGAACTGAAATGAGCAACATTTCTGAAAGAGTAGACCAACTGTCTTCATCGCAAAAGCTACTTCTTGCCCTGAAGGAAGCGCGAACCCAACTTGAGGCAGTTGAGCGTTCAAAAACAGAGCCAATCGCCATCATTGGCATAGGCTGCCGTTTCCCTGGAGGTGCCAATGACCCGGAGGCATTCTGGCGGCTACTGCGTGATGGGGTGGATGCTATCAGAGAGGTTCCAAAAGACCGATGGGACATTGATGCTTACTATGACCCAGACCCAGATGCTCCTGGAAAAATGTACGCTCGGTCTGGCGGATTTTTAAAGCAGATAGACCAGTTCGAAGCCGAGTTTTTTGGCATATCTCCTAGGGAAGCGATGAGCATGGATCCCCAGCAGCGGTTGCTGTTAGAGGTGAGTTGGGAAGCTTTGGAGAATGCCGGACAGCCACCTGATCAGTTAGCTGGTAGCCAAACTGGCATTTTTATGGGAATTGGTCAAAATGATTATGCACAATTGCAACTAAACTCTGGTACCCCCGCGTCCATCCAAGCCTATGACGGAACAGGTAATGGTTTTTGCTTCGCATCCGGTAGATTGTCTTATGTTCTAGGACTACAGGGTCCTAACGTAGCGATAGATACGGCTTGCTCTGCCTCGTTGGTTGCTATACATCTAGCCTGTCAGAGCCTGCGCTCAGGCGAGTGCAACCTAGCCCTAGCTGGCGGAGTGCAGTTAACTTTATCACCAGAAGTCACTATTTTTCTATCTAGGGCTCATGCCCTTTCTCCTGATGGTAGGTGCAAAACCTTCGACGCTGCTGCCAATGGTTATGGTAGGGGCGAGGGATGCGGAATTGTCGTCTTAAAGCGCCTTTCAGATGCAGTAGCCAATGGCGATAACATTCTGGCCCTGATTCGAGGCTCAGCGGTCAACCACGATGGACGCAGCAGTGGGCTTACAGTTCCTAATAAACAGGCTCAGCAGGCACTTATTCGCCAAGCACTGGCTAACGCGAGAGTCGAACCATCTCAAATAGACTACGTGGAGGCTCACGGTACAGGAACATCTTTAGGAGATCCCATCGAGGTAAGAGCTTTAGCCGCAGTGCTGGGTGAGGGGCGATCGCCAGATCATCCGCTGATCCTTGGTTCAGTAAAGACTAACATTGGCCATCTAGAAGCCGCAGCAGGAGTAGCAAGCTTGATCAAGGTGGTACTGGCTCTGCAACACAAAGAGATACCGCCTCATCTGCACTTTAAGCAGCGCAACCCTCACATCAACTGGGATGAACTGCCAGTAATAATACCCAAGTCGAGGATACGCTGGTCTTCACAGCAAAAGCGGCAACTAGCAGGAATCAGTTCCTTTGGCATCAGCGGCACTAATGCTCACATGGTGTTGGAAGCAGCACCGGAACCAGAGCCTGAGCAAGCGGAACAAAAGCGCCCTCTGCATCTGCTAACGTTATCAGCAAAGACAGAAGATGCGCTTTTACAGTTAGCTAGTCGGTATGAGAAGCACTTAGCTACTAATACTAACTTACTAATAGAAGATATCTGCTTTACTGCCAATACTGGGCGATCGCACTTCCGCCACCGATTGAGTGTAGTGGTATCCTCATCCACCCAGCTATATGAAAAACTAGCTGCCTTTACCGCAGGGCAGGAAGTAGAAGGAGTTATTCAGGGGGTAGTGCAAGGAATAAATCCGCCAAAAGTAGCTTTTCTCTTCACAGGGCAAGGGTCTCAGTACGTTGACATGGGACGCCAACTTTATGAAACTCAACCTACTTTCAGGCGGACCCTCAATCGCTGCGCTGAAATTTTGCGTCCCTATTTAGAAAAGCCTCTGCTTGAAGTTTTGTATTCCTCTGCTAAGAGAGAGACAGGCGAATGGAGGGATGGTGAAGAAAAGTCACCTAACCACTTTCTAAATGAGACAGCCTACACCCAACCCGCCCTATTTGCCCTGGAATATGCCCTAGCCAAACTATGGCAATCCTGGGATATCAAACCGGATGTAGTCATGGGTCATAGTGTGGGAGAATATGTAGCCGCCTGTGTAGCGGGGGTTTTTAGTCTGGAAGATGGTCTGAAGCTGATTGCCGAAAGGGCACGTCTGATGCAGACCCTTCCCCAAGATGGTGAAATGGTGGCTGTGTTTGCTGATGAAGCCAAGGTGACGGCAGCAATTCAACCTTACGCCCAAGAGGTGACGATCGCTGCCATAAATGGTTCGAAGAGGATTGTGATTTCTGGGAAGTCTCAAGCAGTAGAAAAAGTGATTGCTGCCCTAAAAGCCCAAGGGGTGAAGACGAAAAAGTTAAACGTTTCCCATGCCTTTCACTCTCCCTTGATGGAACCAATGCTGGCAGCATTTGAGCGGGTTGCTGCAAATGTCAAATACTCACTGCCACACATCGGGTTAATTTCTAATGTCACTGGGGAGTTGGCGACGACTGAGATAGCCACCCCTGATTACTGGTGTCGTCATATACGGCAGCCAGTGAGGTTTGCAGCAAGCATAAAGACGCTCGCTCAACTAGGTTATCAGGTGTTTGTAGAGTGCGGACCAACACCAACCCTATTGGCAATGGGTCGCGACTGTATGCCAAAAAATGTGGGTGTTTGGCTACCTACACTACGTCCAGGACAACAGGATTGGCAACAAATTCTTGAGAGTTTGGGCAACCTAAATGTGCTTGGCATGCCTGTAGATTGGTCTGGCTTTTATCGTGATTATAGGCATCGCCGCCTCCAATTGCCGACTTATCCCTTCCAGCGGCAACGGTATTGGATAGAAACAACTGCACCGGAGACTCGGAGGTTGTTACCTCATTCACAAAGCAAACTAACAGCAATTCACCCTTTACTGGGCAAAAAGGTGCAGTCTCCATTGCTCAAGGAAACTCTATTTGAGTCCTACTTCAGTGTTGATTCCCTGCCTTTTCTCGGTGACCACTGGGTTTACGAGAAAATTGTTGTGCCCGGAGCTTGTCACATCTCTCTGCTTTTAGGTGCTATCGAACTCACTTTCAAAACTCAAGGATGTATCTTAGAAAACATTCTCTTTCCTCAGGCGCTGATTCTTCCTGAACAAGGAATGTTTACAATCCAGCTGGCAATTGTCCCGGAAGAAGATGAATCAAGAGCTACTTTCAAACTCATTAGCCTAGAAACAGATGGTGTTCCCGAAAGGAGTATCTGGATCGTTCATGCAACTGGGAGAATCCTGGCTAGAGAACAAGAGATTGTCTCTACCCATTACTTAAGCTCTAGCTACATTCAAGAGGTGCAAGCTCGATGTCAACAGGAAATGACCAGTACGGAAATTTACAAGAAGCTCCGGCAACATCAAATTCAATTGGGTCCTAGCTTCCAGTGGATTAGGTCAATTTGGAAGGGAGATAGAGAAGCCCTATGCCAGATGGAAATCCCAGAATCAATAGATAGTGTGGAGAGGTATCAGCTTCATCCGGGTCTGGTTGACTCCTGCTTCCAGCTTTTGGCGGCTACTGTAGCTACAGAGGAAAAGGAAACTTTTGTCCCATTTAGTATAGAGAAATTTGGGTTTTACCAAAGTCCCAAAAGCTCTAAGTTATGGTGTCATGCCCGTTTGCGTCTGGTGGAAGAGTCAGAAGCAGAAAAGCTAATAGCGGACATCCGATTATTTGAACAGACTGGAGAGGTAATCGCAGAAGTCACTGGCTTTGAAGGCAAGCAAGTCACTCGTGAGTCGCTTTTACGGAGCCTGAAAAAGGATGTAGGGGACTGGTTTTACCAAATTGTTTGGCAACCCCAGTCTCGCGAAAACAATTCAGAATCGCTACAGACGCAGGCATTGGGCAGTTGGCTGATTTTTGCTGATAAGGGAGGAATTGGACTCAAGCTAGCTAAAATTTTGGAAGAGCGAGGAAATCGTTGTGTTCTGGTATTTTCAGGTCAAACCTATAAGAGGTTGGGCGCTAAGCATTACCAAATCAGCCCAGCAGAGCCATTAGACTTCCAGCGGCTGCTGCAAGATCTCAAGACGCACCATACCCCATATGTAGAGGATAATCCACTTCCTTACCATGGGTTTGTCCACCTGTGGAGTTTAGATGAGACACCAGGAGAAAACGCAACCATTGAATCTTTGCAAACCGCGCAAGTCCTCGGCTGTGGAAGTGTGTTGCATCTGGTTCAGGCACTAGCCCAAGCAGGATGGTCTGGGGTTCCCCGTCTGTGGCTGGGAACCAAGGGAACCCAACCAGTCAAGTCTGCTCCGACTCCCCTGCAAGTACAACAGGCTCCATTATGGGGGCTAGGGCGGGTAATTGCTCTGGAGCATCCAAATCTTCAATGTGTTTGCCTAGATTTAGATCCATTAGGTGAGGTGGATAACATTCAAGCACTGTTTGAAGAATTGTCTTTTCCAGACCCAGAAAACCAGATTGCCTATCGTCAAGGAGTGCGTCATGTAGCTAGGTTAGTGCGGTATACTCCCCCAGTCCCTGAGAATCCACTTCCGGTTGATAGTAACAGCAGCTACCTAATTACAGGTGGACTGGGGTCTTTAGGACTCAAAGTGGCTCACTGGCTAGTAGAGAAAGGGGCTAAACATTTGCTTCTTATAGGACGTAGTAAAGCTTCAGATGCAGCCAATGAAGCAGTGAGGCAGCTAGAGCAGGGAGGAGCGCAGGTACTAGTTGTTCAGGCTGATGTCTCTCATCAGGAAGATGTTGCCAGGGTGTTGAAGATAGCAAAAAGTTCCCTGCCACCTTTACGAGGCATTATTCACGCAGCTGGGGTGTTGGATGACGGGGTGCTTGTGCAGCAAAACTGGGAGCGTTTTGCTAGGGTAATGGCACCAAAGGTAAACGGAGCGCGGAATCTGCACTTTTTAACCCAAGATTTGTCCTTAGATTTCTTTGTCTGTTTCTCTTCGGCTGCCTCATTGGTTGGCTCACCAGGCCAAGGTAACTATGCAAGTGCCAACGCCTTTTTGGACGCGCTGGCTCATCATCGCAAATCTTTGGGTCTTCATGGATTGAGCATTAACTGGGGACTTTGGGCTGAGATTGGGATGGTAACTAGCTTAGGTAGGCGGGAACAAGACCGCTTAGATGCTCAGGGATTGGCTCCGATTTTTCCAAACCAGGGATTGCAGGTGCTAGAACACTTGCTAAAACAAGGAGCAGCACAGGTTGGGGTGCTACCAGTTGACTGGTCTAAGTTTCGAAAAAAATTCTCAGATGATGAACCACCCTTACTCTCTGAGTTGGTTCGCCAGGAAAAACAACAACTAAAAGAAGAGCAACAGATAGTCAAACGACTGGAATTTCTGCGTCAATTAGAAGGGGTTTCTCCAGAGGAACACCGCTCACTCTTAATTAATTACATTCGAGAGCAAACTGCCAGAGTCTTAGGGCTTAGTGCATCGCAAATAGATGTGCAGCAGCCTCTGACCACTATTGGACTTGACTCCCTAATGGCTCTCGAGATTGGTAATCGGCTGAAAACGGAGTTGGGAGTAGACGTGGCTATTGTGAAATTTTTGGAAGGTTGTAGTGTTGCCAGTCTAGTAACGCACGTAATTAAGCAACTAACAACAGCCCAACTAAGCTCGTTTCATGAGATTAATTTGATAGAGGGTGAAATATGAATTTAGAGGCTGTCTCTAAAGAAGAGTTAGGAATTGTGCAAAAATAACTTACCTAATAGCTTGACGTAAGCAGAGCTAATTTGGTAAGCAAAGGCTTCTGTTGCAAAAATTTCCAATGGAAATAAAACTCCTGTCTAGGGAAGCTTTTTTACATAGCAACCCCAAATACAGTAGCTACGAATTTTATTTGTCCTAAAATATCTCCTTATACCCTGCTAGTTAAACTGGCACTCAATTTGATGTATATTTCATCAATAAGCCACGAGTCGCTACTTGGCTTTAAAGACAGTCTGCATCGTTTTTCAAGTTCTGGCGCATAAGTTTGAACCCACGGATACACCGTTATGTGGTCCACCTTTAATCCCCGCTCAAGCATCATTTCTTCCAAATTGCGGTGACCGAGGGGATACCGCAAATACCACCGCACGCACAGCAGGATGATATCTACTTGAAAGTGTAAGGTCACTTGAATAGGTGCTTGGGATTCATTCGTGAGACAGTTTTAGCTTCAGCCAGTTGGCACGAGCGCTACTTATACCAGAACACCCAGTTTTTTCAACAGACAGGTATGCCCAGAGGGCACAACGAAGGATGAAAATACGGAAGGTTAGAATGCAAATAGCTGGTAAGCGAGGTCGGGGGTTATTAGTGCTAAAGAGCCTGAGCAACAGACAGACCCAGATGCCCGAAGGCACAACGAATTGTGGTATCCAAAGCTTCTTGGAAAGCACGCAAGATAGAATCTGAGACAGTAGGGCATCTTGCCAGCCTTCTCACATGGAGGAAACAGGATGGAAATTACATATCCGAATTGTGCTGGTTTAGATGTCCATAAAAAGACTGTGGTTTGTTGCTGCATCACCACTGATAAACAAGCGCAAGAAACTCGCACGTTTGGGACAATGACTCAGGAGTTACTCGCATTATCAGACTGGTTGAGTAGCAGAGGAGTCACCCATATTGCGATGGAAAGCACGGGTGAATTCTGGAAACCTGTGTATAACCTGCTAGAAGCTAATTTCATCGTCCTAGTGGTCAATGCTCAACACATCAAGAATGTTCCAGGACGCAAAACAGATGTTAAAGATGCCGAGTGGATTGCCCAACTGTTACGTCATGGACTGTTGCGTGGAAGTTTTATTCCCCCACTGCCTCAAAGGGACTTGAGAGACTTAACCCGTCACCGCACCAATTTGGTACGGGAAAAAGCTGCTGTCGTCAATCGTCTCCAGAAAGTCCTGGAGTGGGCGAATTTGAAATTAGCATCTGTCGTAACCGATATTATGGGGGTTTCAGCCCAGAAAATCTTAGCTGCCATTGTTGAGGGACAGCAGGATGCCTTCATCCTTAGTGAGTTAGCAATTGGCAGCCTGCGGCGCAAACAACAGCAGTTGGAGCAAGCTTTGAGTGGGCGAGTCCGAGAACATCATCGCTTTCTAATCGCCACACACCTGAGCCATATTAGTTTTTTGGATGAACAAATTGCTATTTTCGATGCTCAGATTGCAGCTCGTATTCAGGCACAAACCTTACTCCCTCAACCGTCAATTCCCGTTGAAACAGATCGCTGGGAATCTGCTGCTGCCGATAATCCAGCTCTTACTCCTACTGATTTATCTTGGGAGCAAGCAGTTGCTTTGTTAGATACTATTCCAGGTGTGGGTCGGGAGACGGCAGAAGTATTACTGGCAGAAATTGGCACGGATATGAGTCGTTTTCCCAGTGCTGCCCACTTAGCTAGATGGGCAAGGGTATGTCCGGGAAATTATGAGAGTGCGGGCAAGCGCTACGCGGGTTGCATTGGACAAGGAAATAATTGGTTACGCAGTGGATTAGTTCAAGCAGCCAATGCCGCTGCTCGGTGTAAAAACTCGTATTTATCAGCGCTCTATCATCGATTAGCAGGACGTCGCGGTCGCAAGAAAGCAATTATTGCTGTAGCTCATCGAATTTTGACTGCTGTCTATCACATGCTCAATAAACAGCAAGTTTTTCAAGATTTGGGCGCATTTTATTTGGATGAGCGTCGCAAACACCATCTGCTTCAGCGAATGTGTAGTCGCATTCAACAGTTGGGTTATCAAGTTAGCCTGGAACCTACAACAGGCTTTACTTCTTAAACAACGGCTCGACGGGCTTTTTCAAGATAGAACCAGAGCAAATAACTTAAGGAGTGAGAGCATGACGAACGAATTCAACGCAAAAGTGGCGATCGTGACCGGAGCAGGTTCTGGCATTGGTCGGGCTACAGCACTAGCTTTTGCCAAAGAAGGAGTCAAGGTAGTCGTTGCTGATGTGCACAGCAACGAAGGCGAAGAAACTGTTGAGTTGATTCAGAAAGCTGACGGTCAAGCCATGTTCATTAAAACCGACGTGAGCAAATCGACAGAGGTCTCGACGCTGGTAAGTAAGACTGTGGAAACATATGGTCCCTTGGACTTCGCCTTCAACAACGCGGGGAAAGCAGGAGCAGTGGTTTTCACCGCCGAACAGACTGAGGAGACTTGGGACGCCATTATCGACACAAACCTCAAAGGCGTATGGCTGTGCATGAAGTACGAACTTCTGCATATGCTTAAGCAGGGTAGCGGCGTAATCGTCAATAACTCATCAATTTATGGATTAGTCGGTGGTGCAAACTGCTCTGTTTATGCAGCGAGTAAACACGGCATCTTGGGGCTGACCAAGTGTGCGGCAGTTGAGTACGCCAAGTCTGGTGTACGCATCAACGCTGTAGCTCCTGGTCTAATTGAGACAGCGATGATTGCAGGTGCTTTCGGCAGTATTGACGCAGCTAAAGAGCAACTGCTGCCGAAGCTTCCCATCGGACGCATCGGTAAGCCAAAAGAGATTGCTGAAGCTGTCTTGTGGTTATGCTCGGATAAGGCTTCGTTTGTAACCGGACACACCCTGACTGTTGACGGTGGCTACGTTGTTCAGTAAGGAAGCACGAGTAACGTGAGAACAAAAGCTCTGTTGATGGATTAAATTTTATTAAGTATTGATTTTTATTATTTGATTATTCGTTGATTTAGTTTTTGCTATTTATTATTTAATTAGACAAGAATAATTAGATTACTTAGTGTCTGTACTGTTTTAAACCCTGCGCTTTAGTAGTTAAAGTTATAAAGCTTTATCACACCAACGTGTTTTTTAAAACTTCTTTGATCTTTGTTTGTAATTAGTGCTATGTATCTTTAGCGAGTCTAAGCGAATCGTGAAAAAGCATCATAGTTGTTGAAATTCGGAAGATTAAAGAGTTTCAAGTCAACAAAAAGCTGAAATAGATGTTTAATGCTCTTAAAACTTTTTCCAAAACGATAAAATCTTCTCAGCAGAGTTTTCAGTTGTAACCAAATAGCTTCAACTGGATTCTCTTGAGGAGCATAAGGGGCAAATCGAACACAAATAATTTTCCAATTTTCAGGAAGAAGTCCTTCATTTTTTTCAATCAGAAAATCTCTGATTGCTTGCCCTCGATGATAAGAGGCTCCATCCCAAATTAATAAAATTCTAGCTTGTGGATGTTTGCCTATTAATTTTTTGACGAATTCTACTGTTAATTCTCCATTTGCTGTTGGCTCAGGAACCAAAATAAACTCTTGAGTAAATAGTTCTAGCGCACCATAATAAGTTTGCCGTTCTTTGGGATTGAGAATCGGAATTTTTTGAGGGTTTTTTATCAAATTCCAAATATAGCCGACTAGATCGTTCCAAATCAAATGACATTCGTCTATGATATACACAACTAGCTCTCTAGCTTCAATCTGGGGTCGATACTTCTCCAGTAACTCAGCAATTTCTCGGTTTTTTTTTGAAATCGCTTCTGGATCTTGACGTGGATTGGTTTGTTCTCCTTTTTGCCAGATAATTCGGGCTTCTTTCAAGATTTGATAATAACTTTGACGCGATTGAAAAACTACATCATATTCCTCGATTAGATGAACTTCGCGCATCTGAAATGTCCCAGGTTTTTTGCTCAATCAGCCACTCAATTACCGCTGCTCGTTCGCTCCTAGTTAAATAACCTTTCCCTCCTTGGTACAAAGACTTTAACCCAGCTAAACCGTCTGATTCAAAAGCTGTCTTCCATTTACTAACAAAGCCTACAGAAACTTCTAAAATTTTGCTAATCTCTCGATAGACATAACCTTCCATAGCTAGCTTCACAGCTAATGCTCTTGTCAGCTCTTTTTCATGTGGATGACTTTGAATGAAATCTTTCAGGAGTTGAATTTGTTGTAATTTTGTTAAAGAATTTGGGTCCACGCTAGTTTTCCACAGCTTTTGGCATCAGAGCTTCATTCTACCTGTTTATCTCCTACTTTTGTTCACAACCTGTTTAGACTCGCTATTTATAAAAAGCAACAGAGGATTTCTGATGATTTGAAATAGTAAGAATTGATTGACTAAACTTTCTTCCCATAAGTAATAAAAACCAAATTGTCATCTGTTATACATATTAAAATGATTAATATTATGACGCACGGAAAGAGATTTATAGTATAATACCGATTCAGAGGAATGTAATAATTCAAGTCTAGGACTTGACAATACGATAGACCGGAGCAAAAAGGATTGTCTTCTATGGTATGATATTCTTGCCAACTTCGGCTATACCAAGGGTGTGTTTACGGCGCTGATTCAGCTCAGTTTGCAGTGATTCGGTCTCTCGACCGTGCTGGTTGCCAGGGATTTTAAGATGATTGAATTAACCGCCAGAAGCGGTTGTCGTAGGTTTATTATTGTTTTGATATACTGAGACAAAATGGGCTTTATGAGTACAACAAGCGCTTAACTGAATCGAAAGATTACGCCGAGCTTATCTGCACCCTGCATAGACTCGGCATCGGCATCAAAGGGACCTTCATGTTTGGCAACGATGACATCTCTTTCATCCCACGAATTGCGGTGATCTTTCGATGATCTCTACTTACCTCTTTATAAATCTTATGTTCCGTTATGAGGTCTCACAGCGCTTTGAATTTCCGCTTGGGAACATAGAGTTTCAAAGGCGAACGGCTCAAGGTTGGTATGGCTACTTACAATGAGATATGCGAGGAATCGAGCCTCGGCTGGTTGCAATCAGAGGAAGAAGATGATGAGCGGCGTTCAGATCTTTAAAGCCAACAGGGAAAGCGATAGCGCGCTTAGAGCCTTTTCACGAAGCTATGCATCGGACGGCTCATTCGGTTTCTGTATGGAGCGTGAACCAAATTATTTTGAAGCTCTAACAGTTGAAGGCTTAAAAAATGACGTGATTGCCGTGCGCGTTGGAGATGAAATTATTGGCACATCCACAAGAAGCGAGAAGGCATGTTTTGTAAACGGAAACCCTGAGCCTGTGATGCTTGGCTACCTCAGCAGTCTCAGAATCGCCCCGCCGTATCAGAAAACTAGTGTGCTTGCCCGTGGCTACCGTTTTCTCAAAGAGCTACACAAAGCGGGCGGCAGCAAGCTCTACCTCACCACCATCATGGGTGACAACGAAAAAGCGCTTGAGATTCTGACCTCGCGTCGTGCGGGTCTTCCAGCCTACGAGGATTTCGGCATCTTTTACACTTACACCCTGCAGCCTTGTGACAAAGTCGTTTCAAGGCTAAGTTCTGATTCATCGCTATCAATCAGTCTCGGGTCTACAGAAGATGCAGGCGAGATAATAGGCTTCATTCACGGTCACGGTCCAAGGCGTCAGTTTTATCCAGCCTACACAGAGGAGATGCTTGTCAGACGTGATGGGCTTCTTAAAGGGCTTAGTCATGAACATGTGTTTCTGGCACGAAAGAACGGAAAACTCATAGGAACCCTTGCCCTCTGGGATCAAAGCTCATTCAGACAAAGGTACATTCGCAGCTACTCAAGGCTTATCTCTACGCTTCGTCCGCTTTACAATCTTTATGCTTCTCTAACCTCTCATCCGCTTCTCCCAAAGGCTGGCCAGAGGCTCGACTATCGCTTTGTTGCCATGCTGTGCATTGCGGATGATGATCTAAAGGTTTTTTCCTCTTTGTTCGCTGCAGCCCTCAACCATCTCTTTTCAAGCAAGCCAGATCCTCAAGTGCATATCAGTCTGCATGAACGCGATCCGCTGCGCCATGTACTTGAGGCGCTTCCTCATTTTCGCACGAAAAGCAGACTGTTTGTGGTACACTGGGATGATGGCGAGCAGGAGTTTCGAAATCTCACCGATCTTGTTCCCTATATAGAACCTGGAGCACTGTAATGGTCTTAGAGATTGGAAGTTAGTAATCTTTACTCAAGCGGCTGTATTGATTCCACCAAACAAAAGTACGTTTTCATTTATCCTCCAATCACGCGATCGCCTGTTTTTGCTATCTCTACTTTTCTTTAAAGACAGCCTTTGATTTATAGAACAAAAATTAATCACTAATTACATACTTTTTCGCCTTTTTATTAACAACAAATATCTAAAAGCCTGCTTTTACCATCGCAATTAACTAATTTTAGAGGCAGGCGATACCACACCAGAAGCTAGTCAGGCAGACTTATTGGTAATTTTCAGAGATTCTAATCTCTTCACCCAGTCCGCAGAAGTATTTCAAAAATCTAAAAAAGTTTAAGGAGTTGCCTTAAATGCGAGTTTTACTTTTGAGTCCTCTGTTTCCCAAATCATT
>ERZ1066120.1611-NODE-1611-length-12824-cov-6.716109_pt1 | contig 12824 bp, 8 predicted proteins | sample MGYA00382767_ERZ1066120 | MGnify/ENA primary metagenome ERZ1066120 (study PRJEB33369, sample SAMEA5778350) | biofilm metagenome | biome: Industrial cooling water; feature: Water cooling tower basin; material: Biofilm | place: United Arab Emirates | collected... | reverse complement strand
CGACTTCAGCTAAACGCCAATGCAAAAACAATCTACAGAAAAAGTGAGCGCCCCACTTCAAAAACTTCTCTACGGTTCTGTTGTTCTGGGTGCTTTTACAGCCGGATTTTTCGTGGGGAAAATAGAGCCAAAAGGCGAGGAAGTAAAAGTCTCAACAGTGACCTCTGTTGTAACTCGCCCACAAATCGAAGAGCAAATTCAGGTCATTCAAGCCTCTAACATCCCACCGGAAGCCAAAGAGATGGCTTTACAGCACTTGGCTCGCCAAAAAGCCTCTTTGGGCCAGTAACGTTTCAAAAGCAGTGGGAGATTCAAAATCCCTCTCACTGCTTTTGAAAAGTGCCACCACACGATGAGCAAAGCGCGCTTAAAATTTTGGAAGAGCAACTGGCAACAACCCGACAATCCGTCTCGCCTTGAGAAGTGGAAAAGCTAATCAACTTTTTTCCGCTTCGCAACTCGTAGAAACCCAACATTCACAGTCTTCCCATGAAAAACATCCGGCGAAAAGCCTTCACCCTAATCGAATTGCAACATTCTTTTCACTGACGGTCACGTCAAGTGGTATAAGGGAGCCAGCGATTTGCGCTCATCGGTTATTTTCGCGCCCGATACACCTTTCGCCACTTCGGGTGGAAATCCAACATTTCACATCAACGATGGCTTGAATTACTCGTGAACCTTTTGATAAAGTCGCTTTCTCTTTTGCCGCAGTTTTAATTTTTCGTTCGAGAGTTTCGCCCCAAAAACCTTTCAAATTCCCGTCGCACCGCCCTTCTGAGGGAGTGACGGTTTTTTGCACCCAAAAAACGTTGATGAGCAATTCAATCAACGCTTTTTAGGTTGTATTTCCGGCCCCCTCATCGGGGCTTTTGTGAGAAGAAAATGACACATTTTCCGAAAGTGACGAATCATGTTCGTCCGGTTGGCGCTGCGCCAGCTTTGTTGCTTGGCGCGTTTTTGTGCGCTTCGTCGAGTGTTTGGGCTGCGCCTGTCACGCCTCAAAAAGCTGACCGCTTTGTGGATTCGATGGGCATTAATACCCATTGGAACTATTCGGAGTATGGCGCTCCGGGAACGACTCGCTACACGCAGGTCAAGGCGAAATTGCAGGAGTTGGGCTTGCGCCACGCGCGCGATAACGCGCTTCAACCTTCGATTAACGCCTCGCTCGATTTGTGGAACACCATCGGCGTTAAAACCACCTTCATTTGCGGGCGTAAAAGCGGCGGTTCGCTCGTTTCCTCCCAAATTGATGCGGAACTTGATAGTCTCGAACCAGTAGCGGCGGCAATCGCGGCTTTGGAGGGGCCAAACGAATACGACGAACAAAGTCCTGATTCGGAAACCAACTGGGCCAGCAAGTTGGTGGATTATCAAAAAATTCTGTTCACGCAATCCAATAATTCCACGCTTCATGCACCCTTGAATGCGCTACCCGTTATCGCTCCTTCGGTGACTTCGCCCACCGCTGCCAACGCGGTTTATGCGGCCAACGGCAACGCGAATCTGGGGCCTTGGATTGATTACAACTGCTTGCATATGTATCAGTCGAGCCGTTGGCCGGGAACTCCCGGCTGGGGCGCCAACGGTTACGGCAGCATTGATTGGGGCATCAATCTCATTGGCGCTCCTTTGGGCGGCTCCAAAACCATTCAAAGCACCGAAGGCGGCTACAACACGGGCCGCACCTCGGAAGACCGCTATGTGATTCCCGATGTCGAAGCGCGCTATCTGCCGCGTATGTTTGCTGAGTTTTTCCGGCGCGGCTTTTTCCGCTCATTCAAATATGAATTGGTGGATGCGGCAGGCGACAACGGTTTTGGTTTGATGGACGCCTCGCTCAATATCCGGCCCGCTTTTACTTCGGTGAAGAATCTGGTGACCGCGATGAAAGACCCTTCGCCCTTGACAAATTTCACGCCGACCGCGCTCGATTTCACGCTTTCGGGCGTGGGAAGCGACACGCGCCAACTCTTTTTTCAGAAAAGCGATGGCTCGTATTATCTGATGCTGTGGCGCGAAACATCGAGCATGAATCCCGACACCAAAGCGCCCATTACGGTGCCGACAGACACGGTGACTCTGGCGCTGCCCGCTTCCATCACGAGCGTTAGCACCAACCTGCCCAAAAATAACGCGACGTTTTCTTCGGTTGCAATTTCGAGCGGGCAAGTGACGCTCGAGGTTCCCGACCACATTTTGATTGTGCGTTTGGGCGGTTCAGCCACCATTCGCTACGAAGCCGAAAATCTCACGGAACTGGCGCTTTCTTCGGGCGATACCGTGACCGATTTCACCGAAACTGGACTCAGCAACAACGCCGCCACGCTGCTCAACGCCAACGCCAGTGGCGATTTCGTGACTTACCGCGTCAACGTGCCGCAAGCGCGCACCTACAAAATCTTTGTGGGCGTGAAAAAGAAAAACAATCGCGGCATTTTTCAAATGGCAACTGCCGCGAGCCTGACCAGCAACTACAATAATCGTGGCTCGGCGCAGGATACCTACAACTCGACTTCAACCACGAATCGCCTGGAAATTACCACGATGACCTTCGATTCGGCAGGTGACAAAGCCTTTCGCTTTCTCTGCACCGGAAAAAATGGCAGCAGCAGTGGCTTTGGTTTGTGCTTTGATTACATCGAACTCGTGCCGCAGTAAAAAACAAATTGCAAGAGCTGCAAGCCGCATGAAAACCACAGGGCGGCTTGTGAGTTCCCGTCGAAAAATCAGGACAACGCGAGCATTGGAGAAACCAAATTTTCTGAGGCTTGCGTTGTCTGAACTTTTCAAAATTCCAATCAATTTCCCGAAAAACCGGTATGAAATCAAATTTTCGCGCGCTCATTAAATTGCATTTTGCTCTGCTTTTTCTGAGCGTTTTGGCCTCCAATTCAACGCGCGCCGCCGATTTGACCTACGCACCCGGCCCCGCCGACAATCCGATGAAAGGCTTTGTCGCCGAATCTTGGAACGGCGCTTCGGCTCGCCCGCACTCGCTCGAACACGTTTACGTCGCTTTTGCCGACGTGATGACCGGCCCTTCGACTTACAATTGGAGCGTCATTGACAACCAGCTCAGCGCGACTAATGGGCGCGGCAATCATTTGGTGGTGCGCGTTTATCTCGATTATCCGCGCTACGCCAGCACTTTCCGCAATCGCGGCGTTCCGCAATGGCTGATTAATGCGGGCGTGGCGATGCGCTCGTATGACGACGGCCAATCGTTTTCGCCTGATTATGAAAACCCGACGCTTCGCACCGCGATGAGAAATTTCATTGCCGCGATGGGCGCGCGCTACGATGGACACGCGGGCCTCGGCTTTGTCGAACTTGGACTTTTGGGAATGTTCGGCGAATGGCACGTTTTCATCAACCCAAGTTGGGAAGCCTCGACAACGGTTCAAGACGAAGTTTTCGCGGCCTATCGCGCGGCGTTTACGCGCACGCGAATCCTGGTTTCGGGCGATGCCGCGCCGCGTCAAGTCGGCGCGATTGGCTACCATACCGGGGCAATAATCGATTTTCGTTGCGCTCCAATGCGAGTAACTTTTACGTTTCTCGCCACCTCAGCCGAGGCAGTGCCCTGTTTGCCAATTTCGCAACGGGCGTTGACGACTGAGAAAATTCACCTGGCAAAGCCCGCCGTAATTTAAAAATCCCAAATGCCCGGAATCAACCATGATTCGGGCGCTTCGAGATTTACCTTTCCCATGAAAAAACTCGCAATTTTCGCCCTCGCTTTGAGCTGGATTTCGATTGCTCACGCCCAAAATTTCACGACTTCGGGCGCGCAAATCCTCAAAGACGGCGCGCCGGTTCAGCTGCGCGGCGCCAACGCTCTGCACGAATACGGCGTCGGTTCGAGCGACATGAACGCTTGGAAAATCGACATCGTGCGCGAAACGATTCACAATTTCGGGTCGCATCCCATCACGGGAAATCCGGTGCAAATCGGTGGCGTTTGGAAGCACTCGCTGCAAAATATCTTGAACGACAACCGCGCCAACGGCAAAGTTACGATTCTTTGTCCCTTCAACTGGGACGGCACCCCAAGCACCGACTTTCTGGGCAAAAACCCGTCGCAGCAGGGGTGGTGGAACGCTTACAAAACGCGCTATCAGGCCGTTGCCAACCAGTTCAAAAACCAGAGCGATGTGTGGTTCGACGTGTGGAACGAGCCGTATTGGTGGGACGCGAATGACCCGCGCGGCTACTCGGAATCGCTGTGGCTTTCCGATATGCGCGCGATGGCCGACAACATCCGCGCGACGGGCGCGCAAAACATCATCCTCATTCCCGGCTCGCGCATGGGCCAAAAAGAAACCGTGATTCTCAATCAGGGCCGCAATTTGTTGTCGGGCCGCGCGAATTTAGTGTTTGGCCTGCACGCTTACGAGGATTGGCTCTATGGTTCGCAAAGCCAAATCGAAGCGCGCATCGCGGGCGTGCAGAATTTGGGTTTGCCGTTTTTGTTCGGCGAATACGGCGCGCAAAACAACGACACGATGGATGTGGCGAATTTGCTCGCCGCGTGTCGCGCCAAACGGGTGGGCGCGCTCGCCTGGATTTGGAAGAAATCCGATTCCGAACGCGGCGCCTTGCTCCGCAGCGATGGCACAACGCCCAACGACGTGGGCAATTTTCAATACGGCACCAAAGTCAAGGGTTTCTGCCTGGAAGCGCGCTCGACTGAACTGGTTAAAAATGGCGATTTTCCGGTTGATTTGTCCAACTGGTCGGTGTTTTCGGCGACTGGAACGGCAACGGTTTCGGGCGCGCAACTGCGATTGGGAACGGGCAGTTCGGGCGGCGGTGTTTCGCAGAATTTGGCGCCTAAAGCTAACACCCAACACGTTTTGAGTGCCAAAGGCCGCGTTGGAATCGCGGGCGAAAAAGTCACCGTAACGGTTAAGGGCGACGGGTTTTCCTACGCGCTCGATTTTAATACGGCGACGATGACCACCAAAACCTTGAATTTCACGACACCCGCAAGCGCGACGTGGTTTCAGGTGCAGGTTTGGAAGAGCGCCGGAAGTTTCGGCTATGCCGATGATATTTCCGTTGCGCGCTGACGGTTTGGCGAATTCTCATTCGCCCTTAAATTGAGTTTTTCGGTCGCGCGGTTTTTGCCCAAATCGCGCGACCGTTTCCCAAAACAACCATGAAAATTTCAACTCGAACAACTCTCGGCGCAGCTTTGGCGGCGCTGGGCTTTGGCCTGACTTCGGTTCAGGCGCAAACGGCGACCCCGACTCCCGTGCCGCTCAACTACAAGGTCTCTTGGTTGGGCAACACCTGGGGCAAGGAAAACTCCGGCAATTGGGTGCAAAACAACATCGCCGGAATGTATACCGCGCCCGATGGCACCTGTTACACGATGAGTAACTGGGACGAGGGGAAACGCGAGGGCGGCATTTACAAAAACGGCGATTACATCGGAAAAATCGCCGATTTGCACGCCGATTACTGGTGGGGTGGCTTCGCTGTCGCCGGCGATGCCAGCAACCTTTATGTGGGCAACGGCGACCAGCTGCGCCGCCACAATCTCAACGGTTCGCGTGGCTCTTGGACAGCCACAACAGGAGGCCGCATCTTCGGCTTGTGCGTGGATAAAGTCAACAACCTCATCTACGTTGCCAATGATGGTTACGGTTCGGGCGACACGGGTTTAACCAGAGATTACGTCGGAAAAATCGAGGTTTACAATCTGGCAACGCAAACTTTCGTGCGCTCGTGGAATGTGAATAATGTCTACCGTGTGGCGGTTGATTCCGATGGAAGCGTTTGGGTCGCGCAGCGTCCGTCGGGAACCGTCGCGGGCAAAGTCGCGCATTACAGCGCAACGGGAACCTTGCTTTCGCAAAGCATCGTGGGTGGAACTGGCAACCCTGGATTTGACCCAACTGCGCTGGTTTTCGATGGGAGTGGAAGGCTTTTGGTGGCCGATAACGGCCCGCATCAGCAAGTCAAGATTTACAATAATCTGGGCAATACTTCGCCAACTCTGACCGCGACTTTTGGCGCGCAGGGCGGCATTTTTAGCGGTGTGGCGGGCGAAGTCGCACCGCTCAAATTCAACGGCATTACTGGTCTTGGCGTGGATTCGGGCGGCAACATTTATGTCGCGCAAAATCGTTTTGGCCCGGATGTCAACTATAAATCCACCGGCGGCGGCAGCATTCTGGAATCCTATACATCCAACGGTTCGCGCAACTGGCAACTGCTCGGTTTGGAGTTTGTGGACTGCGGCGATTTCACGCCCGGAACCGATGGAACCGAGGTTTACACCAAATACTCGCGCTACACACTTGACTATTCCAAAACCAATCCCGGCGGCGAGTGGACTTACAAAGGCCACACCCTCAACCGCTTCAAATATCCCGACGACGAACGCTATGCGCGCCGCCTGGACAACTACAGCTTTTCAACGGGCTATTTGGTGCGAACGATTGGGGGCAAAAAATTCCAGTTCAATACCAGCATGCACGGTTATCGTTTGGAGATTTACCGCTTCAACGCTGCCACCGATGGCGAAATCGCCATTCCCAGCAGCATGGTGCAAGACAACAATTTGTGGCGCGACCTCAATGGCAACGGCGCCAGAGATGCCAACGAATGGTTCAGCACGCCCACGCCTTCGGGCAACGGCGTGAGTTCTTATTGGGTGGATACCAACGGCGATTTGTGGCAAAGCTTTTTTAGCGGCCCCAACGGGCGCACTGGCGTTCGGCGCTACGCTTCGCAAGGTCTGGACTCGATTGGCAACCCCGTGTGGAACCTCGCAAGCCCCGTTGTCGTGGCGCCGATTGCGGAGTTCAACGAGATTTACCGCATGGAATACGTGCCGCAAACCGACAGTCTTTACCTCGCGGGCTATGGCCCCGCCGACCCCACGCGCTATTACAACGGCCCCAACTTCAACGACAAAGGCATCGGCTCGATTTTGGTGCGCTACGACAATTGGAGCACGGGCAACCGCACGCCGCGCTGGGTGCAGATTCTGCCCGATTACAACCGCACCCCGACTTCAATGTCGGTGGCGGGCGACTATGTTTTCATCGGCTACGACGGCCTCAGCTACTCCAGCGATTCGGGTGATTTGCGCGTGTTGCGCGGCTCGGACGGCGTGAATCTGGGCCGAATGTGGGCCGGGCCACCGGCTTTTGGCGGCGAGTCGAACCTGGGCCGCATGGACATCGAAAACGGTGTGCGCGCCATGAAACGCTCCAACGGCGAATACATCATTCTCACCGAAGAAGATTGGTATGGCCGCTTGATGGTCTATCGCTGGACACCGCCAGGAACAACGCCTACGCCGACACTAACTCCCAATCCAACGCCAACACCCGCGCCAACGAGTTGGAATCCGAGTTTCGAGGACAACAATTCCTACACCCAAACGCCCCTCGCGTGGAGCGAATACGGCGCGAATCCTGAAGCCGCTTACGTCGAAGCGGGCGCGCCCAATACCGGCACTTACAAAGGCGTGCATTGGAAAGACAGCGCGTATACGATTTTGACTTACCAAACCCGAACCGGCGTTCCCAACGGAAATTACCAAGCCTCGATTTGGGTCAAAAGTGGCGGAACGGCGACTTCGCGCTACTTTGAAGTCAGTAATTACGGCGGCGCGATTCAGCGCGTTGATTTGCCGCTTACGACGACTTGGACGCGCGTGTTTTTGAACAACATCAACATCACCAACGGCCAAATTGCTTGGGGCATCTCGTCCAATGGTGCGAGCGGCGGCGCTTGGGCCAACTTCGATGATGTCGCGCTCGTGCCAATGGCTTCGCGTTTTGAAGCCGAAAACTTGAGCGAACTGGCGATTTCAAGTGGCGATACCGTCGGCGACTTCACCGAAACCGGCACCGGTTTGAGCGGAACAGGCGGCACGGTTTTCAACGCCAATGCCGCCAATGATTTCGTGACCTACGGCGTTAGCGTGCCGCAAGCCGGAACCTACCGGATTTTGGTGCGCGTTCGCAAAAAGAACGACCGGGGCATTTTCCAACTCGCGACGGCGGAATCTCTGGGCGGCACTTACACCAATCGCGGCGCCGTGCAAGACCACTACAATACGGCCTCCACGCTGCGAACGCTCGATTTGGGAACGGTGACGTTTGCGAGCGCGGGAACCAAAGCATTCCGCTTCACCTGCACCGGAAAAAATAGCAGCAGTTCGGCGTTTAAAATGGTTTGGGATTATCTCGAACTTGTCGCGCCGTAAGCAGTTATCAAAACGCAAAACGGGGCGCGCGAATCGAAGATTCGCGCGCCTCGTTTGTGTCTCGCCATGAAATTTTCTCTTCCCGCTCTCACACTTTGCGCTTTTCTTCTTTGGCTCGCGCCGGTTTGGGCGCAGCCCAAAACCATGACCCAACCCACTTTTCCACTTTCCGTCAGCCCAAACAAACGCTTCCTCGTTGACGCGCGAAATCAGCCGTTTTTCTATGGCGCCGACACGCCCTGGATGCTGATGCTGAACCTCAATTTGCCCGAAACGCGCGAGTATTTCGCTGCCAGAAAAGCGCAGGGATTTTCGGCGTTGCAAGTCATGTTCACCGGCTTTTACGGCATGAAAAACCGCGACGGATTTTTGCCGTTTGAAGATGACGATTTTTCCAAGCCAACCGAAGAATTTTGGGCACACAGCGACAAAGTTGTGAAATTAGCCGAGGATATGGGCCTTTATCTGATGATTGCGCCGCTGTGGTCGGGCTGCTGCGGCGAAGGCTGGGCCGGAGCGAAAAAAGAAGGCGGACTCAAACCTTTAAACATCAATGGCAACGAAAAAGCGCGCGCATGGGGCCGATGGTTGGGCGCGCGTTATGGCAGCGCGAAAAACGTTGGTTGGCTTCTGGGCGGCGATAAAAATCCGGGCGAATCGCACGAACTGATTCGCCAAATCGGGCAGGGTCTGCACGAAATCGCGCCCACTCAACTCAAGGCCGTTCACAACGCGCCCGAAAATTCCAGCGCCGCGTTTTATGACGACCAACCTTGGCTTAGCCTCAACGCCGCCTACACCTACCGCGAAGTGTGGGCGCACGTTTTGGGCGAATGGAATCGGCCCAACGTGCGCCCGATTTTCCTGTCGGAATCGGGTTACGAAAACGAGGCCAACGATGGGCGCTGGGGCAATCCGTTTCGGATGCGTCGCCAAGCGTATGGAGCAATTTTGGCAGGCGCGCTCGCCGGTCACGCCTACGGCCACCGCGATGGGTGGCGCATCAACGACCGTTGGCGCGAGGGTTTGAAAGACGCCGGAAGCGCGCAAATGGGCCTTGTGCGCCGGTTTTTCGAGAGTGTGAATTGGTCGGATTTGCAACCACAAAGCGGCGAAACCTGGGTGACATCGGGCCGAGGCGAGGTAGGCAAAGACGACTTCCTGCCCGCCGCCAAAACGCCAGACGACGATCTGGGAGTGGTTTATGTCCCCGTTTCGCGCGCATTTTCGCTTGATTTATCCGGCTTTCAAGCGCCGATTCAGGCGCAATGGTTCGACCCGACAAATGGCGAGTTTCAAGCGATTTCCGGTGTTTCGGGCGGCGAAACCCAGGAGTTTTCGCCGCCCGAAACCAACGCGACGGGCGAAAGCGACTGGGTTTTGGTGGTGGAAAACACAAAGTGAGGCTGTAAAACCGTGCCTTGTGTGCGCGCCAGACGGAAGCTCCAATGAAATTTTAAACCTTCAAAATCGCCGCCAAATCATAAATTTTCGTGTTAAATTGCCGATGCCGCGCGCAACTGTTCGACATCGCGCATGGGCGGTGCGCCGAAAAAGCGTTTGTATTCGCGCGTGAAATGCGAGGCGTCGTCGTATCCAACGCGATAGCCCGCCGTCGCCGCATCCAGATTTTGGCCCAACAGCAAGCGCCGCGCTTCTTGCAAACGCACCTGTTTTTGAAATTGCAACGGGCTAAGCGCAGTGATGGCTTTGAAGTGCTGGTGAAAACCCGAAACGCTCATGCCACACTCGCGCGCCAACTCTTCGACGCGCAAGGTTTGCGAAAATTCGCGCGCGATTTTTTCAGCGGCGCGCGCGATGCGGTGGCTATGACCGCCCAAAAACATCATGCGGCGCAAACGCTTGCCTTGTTCGCCCTTGAGCAAACGGTAAACGATTTCGCGTTTGAGAAGCGGTAACAGAAAATTCGCGTCGCCTGGAGAATCTATCAAGCGCACCATTCGCAAAACGGCGTCGAGGAGCGCCGAATCTAACGGGCTGACTTCAACGGCTTGGGTTTTTCCCGTTGCGGGCGCGGCGGTGCCGATTTCTACCAAAATCGAGCCGATGAGAACGGGGTCGAGATTCAAACGCAGTCCCAAATAGGGTCGCTCAAGCGAAGCCTCTAAAACCTGAAACGAGGCGGGCAGTTCCAAACACGAGAGCAGAAAGTTTTGTGCGTCGTAGTGGTGGGTTTTGTCGCCCAAGTGCATCGCTTTGCGGCCCTGGGCAATCACGCAAAAACAAGGCTGTGCGACGCTGTAAACCGGCGGCATCGGCGCCGAAGCTCGCGCGAGAAACAAGCCGTTAAACGGCTCAATTCTGCCATCTTGCGGACACGCGCGCGCCATGCGTCCGATGAGTTCCGCGCGGCTGCTTTCCATCCTTTGCGCTTCCCAATCGGGCTGTGAATTCATGGAAGAGATTCTAACTTCCCGCGTGATGGGATGAACCGATTTTTTCAAAGTTTTGGAGAATCGTTTCATCGCTTTCAAGAATTGTTCTATGAGTCGGGAGCTGAACAGGGGTAAATTTTAGGGCAGAACCTTCATGTCAACCGTTCCAAAAATCACCTTGAACAACGGGGTGCAAATGCCGATTTTGGGGTTTGGCGTTTTTCAAATGTCCGACCTTGCCCAGTGCGAGCGTAGCGTGTTGGACGCGCTCGAAACCGGTTATCGTTTGCTCGATACCGCCGCGATTTACGGCAACGAGTCCGCCGTCGGAAGCGCGATGAGAAAAAGTGGCGTAGCACGAGACGAGATTTTCGTCACCACCAAATTGTGGGTGCAAGACGCTTCGTATGAGGGCGCGAAAGCGGCTTTCCAGCGTTCGCTGGACAAGTTGGGCCTGGATTTTCTCGATTTGTATTTGATTCATCAGCCCTACGGCGACGTTTTCGGCGCGTGGCGCGCGATGGAGGAACTGCTGCGCGCGGATCGCGTTCGGGCCATTGGCGTGAGCAACTTTCACCCCGACCGCGTGATGGATTTTCTGGTTCATAACGAAGTCGCACCCGCCGTCAACCAAATCGAAACGCATCCGTTTCACGGGCAAACTGAAACGCAAAAATTCCTGCGCGAAAACAACGTGCAACTGCAAGGTTGGGGGCCGTTCGCCGAAGGCAAAAACAATCTTTTTGCAAACGAAATTTTGACGCGCATCGGCCAAAAACACGGAAAAAGCGTCGCGCAAATCGTGCTGCGCTGGCTGGTTCAACGCGAGATTATCGCCATTCCCAAAACCGTGAATCGCGCGCGCATGGCGGAAAATTTCGCCATTTTCGATTTCGAGTTGGACGCCGAAGATTTGAGCGCAATCGCCAATCTCGACACTGGTCAAAGCCTGTTTTTCGATCACCGCGACCCCGCGATGGTGAAATGGCTGGGAACTCGAAAACTCGCCGAGTAAGTCGCCAAAAATAAGGATAAACACACATGAAAAACACCACGATTTCTCCCACGCGCCGCCAAATTTTGGGCGCGGGCTTGGGATTGGCGGCGGCTTCGCTGCTGCCTCGCACGGTTGCGCGGGCGCAAAATGCCGAAGTGCCAACGCCGCCGAAAAAACCGGTTGCGGCGCGGCGCAAACTCGGCGCGCTCGAAGTTTCGAGCCTGGGGTTGGGCGTTCAAAACATGAGCCGCACCTACCAAACGACGGTTCCCAATCGCGCGGAAATGCTTCGCATCATTCGCGCGGCCTTCGAGAGCGGCGTCAATTTTTACGATGCAGCCGAGGCTTACGGCCCGCACGAAGTCGAGCGGATTTTGGGCGAAGGCGTCGCGCCGTTTCGAGACCAAGTTGTGATTGCCACCAAATTTGGATTCAATATTGACCTCGAAACCGGCGCGCGAACGCCGGGAACCAACAGCCGACCCGAACGCATCAAATTGGTCGTCGAAGGCATGCTGAAAAGGCTTCGCACCGACCGCATTGATTTGCTTTATCAGCATCGCGTTGACCCGCAAGTGCCGATTGAAGATGTCGCGGGCGCGGTGCGCGAACTGATGGCGCAAGGCAAAGTTTTGCACTGGGGCCTGTCGGAAATGGGGCCAAACACGCTGCGCCGTGCCCATGCTGCCTTGCCAGTCAGCGCGGTTCAAAGCGAATATTCGATGCTGTGGCGCGGCCCGGAAACCACGATTTTGCCGATTTGCGAGCAACTCGGAATCGGTTTTGTGCCCTGGAGTCCGCTTGGCGTCGGGTTTTTAACGGGCGCCATTGACGAGCGAACGCGCTTTGCTCCGGGCGATATTCGCGCCGTTGAAGGCCGTTTTGCGCCCGAAAATTTGCCGCACAATCTGGCGCTTGTCGCGCTTGTGAAACTTTGGGCCGCGCGCAAAGAGGCGACGCCCGCGCAAATCGCACTCGCTTGGCTGTTGGCGCAAAAGCCCTGGATTGTGCCGATTCCTGGCACGACGCAAATGGCGCATTTGAACGAAAACAACGGCGCCGCCCTTGTTCAATTTTCGCCCGACGAACTGAGCGAACTCAACCGCGCGGTTGCGGCCATCGAAATTCGCGGCGCGCGTTTGCCAGACGCGGTTTTGGCGATGTCGGGCGTCGACGCGCCGCCGAAAAACTGAGC
>ERZ1066120.1609-NODE-1609-length-12841-cov-12.534960_pt1 | contig 12841 bp, 10 predicted proteins | sample MGYA00382767_ERZ1066120 | MGnify/ENA primary metagenome ERZ1066120 (study PRJEB33369, sample SAMEA5778350) | biofilm metagenome | biome: Industrial cooling water; feature: Water cooling tower basin; material: Biofilm | place: United Arab Emirates | collected... | reverse complement strand
CGGCCACTTCGGGCGCGAGCCGGGGACGGTGACCGTGACCAACGCGGCCGGGGAGACGCGCACGTACACCACGTTCACGTGGGAGCGCACCGACCGCGCCGACGCGCTCCGCGCGGCCGCCGAGGCCGCGGCCTCGGCCCGTGGCAGCGCCGCGGCGCCGGCGCGCGAGCTGGCCGCGGCGACCTGAGCGCGGCGACCTGCGCGCGGGGGGCGTCGCCCGGGGTCGACGCCGAACCCCGGTTGACGCGCCGGGTACGATCCGGCAAGCTGACGGGGGGCGCCGCCAGGCGCCCCCCGTTCGCGTTCGCCCGCCCTCCCCGCCGCCGGAGCCGCCCCGATGGTCGAAGTCGTCGTCGCCCGCCTCGGGCTGGACAGCTCCACGAACACGTACGTCGTGATCCTGCAGGAGAAGGGCGGCGCGCGGCTGCTGCCGATCTGGATCGGGCAGCCCGAGGCCGAGTCGATCGTGATGCACATGAACCAGGTGAAGCGCGAGCGGCCGCTGACGCACGACCTCTGCCGGTCGCTGGTCGTCGGGCTCGGCGGCACGCTGCGGCGGGTGCAGATCACCAAGGTCGAGCACCGCACGTACTTCGCGGAGCTGCACATGACGGGGCCGTCGGGGCCGGTCCAGATCGACGCCCGCCCGTCGGACTCGATCGCCATCGCGCTCCGGCTGCGCGCTCCGATCTTCGCGCCCGAGGCGTTGCTCACCGCGCCGGACGACGACGACGAGCGGGAGTCGCAGGGCGTCTATGGCTCGCCCCCGGCCACACCGCCCGCGCCCGAGCGCGACCCCGGCGAGGGGATGACGGCCGACGAGCTCAAGGCGCACCTGGAGAACCTGCGGCCCGAGGACTTTGGCAAGTTCTCGGTCTGACACCGCGCGCCGCGTCGCGCGCGGCGGCGCTGCGACGGGACGCGCGGCGTGGGTCGCCGCGCTCCTGTGGGCCGCGCCGGCGCTGGCGCAGGTGCCGCGCGCCCCCACGCCCGACGTGCTCGACGCCGAGCCGGAGGCGCCGGTCGGGACGCTTCCCGACGGCACGCGTCGCGTGTCGGGCCGGGTGGTCACCCCGCGCGACGGCCAGGAGGCCGGCGTCCCCGGCGTCTGGGTGACGCTGCACCGCGTCGGGCGCGACACGGCCGGCCCCGTCGACTCGGTGCGCTCTGCCGCCGACGGCGGCTATGCGTTCCGCTTCCGCCCGACGGGGCGCGCCGACGCGGTGTATTTCGTGGCGGCGTCGCAGGGCGGGGTGGCGTACTTCACGCCGCCGCTGCGCGAGGTGGACGTGCGCGGCGAGGCCGCGGAGGTGGTGGTGTTCGACACGACCTCGCGCCCCGTGCGGCTCAGCGTGCGGGGGCGCCATCTGATCGTCGCGGCGCCGGGCGCGGACGGGGCGCGCGAGGTGCTGGAGGTCTACGAGCTGAGCAACGACACCAGCGTGACGGCGGTGCCGCCGGCGGGCGCGGCGCGCGGCGTCTGGTCGTCCCCGCTGCCGCCCGGCGTTCGGCAGGTCCAGGTGCGCGAGAGCGGCGACGTCCCCGGCGACGGGTTGGCGGTCGTGGGCGGCGCGGCGACGCTGTTAGTCCCCGTGGCGCCCGGCATCCGGCAGGTTGCGTACAGCTACAAACTGCCGGCGGGGGACCTCGCGTTGCGGCTCCCGGTGGCCGGCGCCGGGTTGCTGGAGGTGTTGGTCGAGGAGCCCTCGGCCACCGTGGCGGGCGGCGGGTTGGCGCCGGTGGAGCCGGTGGCACTCGAGGGCAAGTCGTTCCGGCGGTACCTGGCCCAGGAGGCCGCGGCCGGCTCGACGATCGCGGTCACGAGCGGCGGGGGCGCGGGGGGGTCGGCGGCGCGGCTCGCCGTGCCCGCGCTGATCGCGGTCGTCGGGGGCGGGATGGTGGCGGCGCTCGTGCTCGCCGCGCGGAGGCGCGCGCCGGCGCCCGTGGCGCGACCCGCGCCTAACGCCACGGGCGTCCCGGCCGCCGCGGCCGCGCCGTTAGGCAGCGGCCCATCGCCCGATGACCGCGACCGCCTCCTCCGCGAGCTGGCCGCGCTCGACGACGCCCACGCGCGCGAAGGCACGTCGCCCGACGTCCGGGCCGCGTACGAGGCGCGGCGCGGCGAACTCAAGGCGGCGCTTGCGCGCGCGCTTGCCGGGGCCGGCACCCCGGGGTAGGTTCGACGGACAACCGAACCACGCGCGTGCGGGATACGGAAGCCGGTGCAACGCCGGCGCGGCCCCGCCACTGTAACGGGCACCGTCTGCTCATGGAGCAGCGGTCCACACGCGCGCTCAGGCGGACCCGGAGGCTCAACCTCCCCGTCCGCAGCCACTGACCGCCGCGGCGGTCGGGAAGGCGAGCGCGCGGCCCGGAGCCAGGAGACGACCCGCGCGCGTGCCACCCTACGCACCCTCGGGGGAGGGGCGGTGGCGATGTCCCGGGCATTCCCGGCCGCGCGGCGCCGCTCGCGCGCGGCCGGCCCGTCGCCACCCGGCGCCGGCGCCCCGTCCATTGCGACCGTCCCGTTCCCGAACTGGACGGCCGTCTTGCGTTTCCTCCCCTGTTTGCGTGCGGTGCTGGTTGCCGGCGCGTGTGTCGCCGCCGCGTGCGGCCGCCCCGACGCGCGGGCGGCGGGCCGCCCATCGGGGCCGGCGGCGGTTTTGGGGGTCGACGACTTCGGCGACACGGTGCGCGCCGCCCCGCCGCCGGCGCGGATCGTCTCGCTCAACCCGACGACCACCGAGCTGCTGTTCGCGTTAGGCGCCGGCGGGCGGCTGGTGGGGCGCACGCACTGGGACGTGTACCCGGACGCCGCCCGCGCCGTCGCCGATCTGGGCGATGGGCTGCGGCCCAACGTCGAGGCCGTGCTCGCGGCCCGCCCGGCGTTGGTCATCCTGTACGCCAGCGCCGACAACCGCGCCGCCGCCGCCGCGTTCCGGCGGGCCGGCGTCCCCGTCGTCGCCCTCAAGATCGACCGCGTGGCGCAGTTCGCGGCCGCATCGCGCCTCCTCGGGCGGGTGGTAGGCGACAGCGCGGCCGGCGCCGTCACCGCCGACACGGTGCTCGCCACGATCGCCCGGGTGCGCGCGGCCACCGCTGGCCGGCCGCGTGTGCGGGCGCTCTGGCCGCTGTTCGACGACCCGCTGTACGTGATCGGCGGCGGCAGCTACCTGAGCGAACTCATGGACGCCGCGGGCGCCGACAACGTCTTCGGCGACCTGCCCCAGCCGTCGCCGCAGGTGGCGCGCGAGGAGGCGCTGCGGCGGAACGCGGACGTGGTGTTCAGCAGCCCGGCCGGCGCGCGGCGCATGGCGCGCGAGGCCGGCTGGGCGTCGCTCGCGGCCGTCCGCACCGGCCGCGTCTACGCGGTCGACTCGTCGCTCGTGCTGCGCCCCGGCGTCCGCCTGGGCGAGGCCGCCGTGATGCTGGCCGAGCGGCTCGGCGCCGCCGCCGGCCCGGTCCGTTAGGCCGGCGCGATGCCCCGGGGGTACTGGGCCGCCGGCCTGGCGCTGCTCGCGGTGGCGGTGGTCCTCGGCGTGGCCGGCGGAGCCGTTTCCCTATCCCCCGCCGCCGTCCTGGCCGCCCTCGCCGGCCGGGGCGACGCGCCGACGCTAGCCATCGTGCGCGACCTCCGGCTGCCGCGCGTCGCGCTCGCCGCCCTCGTCGGGGTGGCGCTCGGCGGGAGCGGCGCGGCGCTTCAGGGGGTGCTCCGCAACGCGTTCGCCGAGCCGTACCTCCTGGGCGTGAGCGGCGGGGCGGCCGTCGGGGCGGTGCTCGCCGTCGCGGCCGGGCTCACCGCGCCCGCGGTGTTGCCGCTGGCCGCGTTCGCCGGGGCGATCGGCGCGGCCGCGCTGGTGCTTGCGGTCGCGCGGGCGGCGGGCGGCGGCGCGGACGTCCGGCTGCTCGTCACCGCCGGCGTGGTGGTGGGCGCGTTCGCCAACGCGGGGGTGATGGTCGCCCTGGCCAACGCCCCCGCGGACCAGGTGCGCGGGGCGCTCTGGTGGATGATGGGGAGCGTGGCCGGCGCCGGGTGGCGCCAGGTGGCGTGGCTCGCCGGCTACGCGGCGCTCGCGCTGGGCGCGCTCGTGCTCTGGGCCCGCGACGTGGACGCGCTGGCGTTAGGCGAGGAGCCGGCCGCGGCGCTCGGCGTCGACGTGGAGCGGGCGGCGCGGCGGGTGTTCGTCGCGGCCTCGCTGCTCGCCGCGGCGAGCGTGGCGGCGGCCGGGCTCGTGGGGTTCGTCGGGCTGGTCGTCCCGCACCTCGCCCGCGCGGCGGGGGCGCGGTCGCACCGCGCGCTGGTGCCGGCCGCCGCGCTCGCGGGCGCCTCGCTCGTCGTGCTGGCCGACCTGGCCGCGCGGACGGCGCGCGCGCCGCTGGAGTTGCCGTTAGGCGCGGTCACTGCGCTCGTCGGCGTGCCGTTCTTCCTGGCCCGGCTGCGTGGGGCGCGCGGGTGACGGGCCGTGCTGCGTTCGGCACGCCCGGCGGCCTCGCGTTCGACGGCGTGCGCGTGCGGTACCCGCGTGCCGCGCGCTGCGCGCTGGACGGCGTCTCGGTCGCGGCGCCTGCGGGGCGCGTGACCGCCGTGGCCGGCCCGAACGGGAGCGGCAAGAGTTCGCTCGTCCGGGCGCTACTCGGCCGGGCCCCGCTGCTCGACGGGTGCATCACCGTCGGCACCGCCGGCGGGGCCGCGGCGGACGCCCGCGCCCTGGACCCGGCGGAGCGGGCGCGCCGCGTCGCCGTCGTCCCGCAGCGCGAGGAGCCCACGTTCCCGCTCCGTGTGGCCGACTACGTCGCGCTGGGCCGGCTGCCGCACGCGGGGCGGTGGGGCGGTCCGTCGCGCGCCGACCGCGCGGCGGTGCGCCTCGCGCTGGGCGAGGCCGGCGTCGCCGACTTCGCGGAGCGCATGACCGACGCCCTGTCGGGTGGCGAGTGGCAGCGCGTGCGGCTCGCCCGCGCCCTCGCCCAGGACGCCCCCGCCCTCGTCCTCGACGAGCCGACCACGTTCCTCGACGTGGCGCACGAGATGGCGGTGTTCGAGCTCGCCGCGCGGCAGGCCGCGTTAGGCCGCGCCGTCCTCCTCGTCAGCCACCAGCTCAACCTCGTCGCGCGGTTCGCCGACCACCTCGTGCTCCTGCACGCCGGGCGGGTGGCAGCGGCGGGGCCGCCGTCGGCGGTGATGGACGGCGCGACCCTGGAGCGCGTGTACGGGTGGCCGCTCGTCGTCACCCGCGACCCCGCCGTGGGCGCGCCCGCCCTCGTCCCCCTGCGGCGCACCGGCGCCGCCTCCTCTCGAAGCCTCCGTTGATGTCCGTTCACAACCGTCCCTTCGCGTCCGTCCTCGCGCTCGCCGCCCTCGGCATCCCGTGCGCGGCGGCCACGGCGCAGCGTCCCACCGCGCCGGTCGCCCGCGACACGGCCGCGCTGCCGAGCGTGGTGGTGACCGCCACGCGGCTCCCGCTCGCCCTGCCGGTGCAGCCGGTCGGCGTGACCGTGCTCGACGGCGCCGACCTGCGCGCGCGCGGGCTGGTCACCGTCGCCCAGGCGTTGCGCGAGGTGCCCGGCGCCGCCGTCGTCCAGAGCGGCTCGTTCGGCGGCGTCACGTCGCTCTTCGTGCGCGGGGGGGAGAGCCGCTTCACCAAGGTGCTGATCGACGGCGTCCCGGCCAACCAGCCGGGCGGCTCGTTCGACTTCGCCTTCCTCACGACCGACAACGTCGAGCGCATCGAGGTCGTGCGCGGGCCGGCGAGCGTGCTCTACGGGTCGGACGCGATGAGCGGCGTCGTGCAGATCTTCACCCGGCGCGGGGCGGGGCCCGCGCGCCCACGCGCCAGCGTCCGCGCCGGCACTTACGGCACCGTGGACGCCGACGCCGGCGTGCAGGGCGGCACGGCCCGGCTCGGCTATTCCCTCGACGCCGCGCAGCACGTCACCCGCGGCCTGTTCGGCGACAGCGTGGTGCCGCTCCCGAACGGGGCCGGCACCCGCACGCTCGACAACACCTTCCGCAACACCGTGCTGAGCGGCGCGCTGCGGGCGGCGCCCGACGCCGCCACCGACGTCACGCTCACGGCACGGTTCAACCGGGGTCGCTACCACTTCCCGACCAACGGCAACGGCGCCGTCGTCGCGCTCCAAAACGCCTCGCGCGACGACCAGCGCACGCTGGTCGGGCTCGACGCCGGCCGCCGGCTCGCGCGCCGCGTCGAGGGGCGCGTGCTCCTCACGGCGAACGAGCAGCGCCTCGCCGCGCGCGACCTGCCCACCGCGCCGTCCGACACGCTGCGCTTCTACGCCGAGGGGCGCGACGCGGTCTACCGCCGTGCCGCGGAGGCCCGGTTGAACGTGACGCTCGCCCCGGGCGCCGTGCTCACCGGCGGGGTGGAGCACATGGGGCAGGGGCAGAGTACGCGCGGCACGTCGTCGTCGCGCTTCGGGGTGACGCCGCAGCGGTTCACCGCCGAGCGGCGCAACACGGCCTACTACGGCCAGCTCCTCGGGCGCGCGGGGCGCGGCGCGGGCGGGGCGGCCACGTACACGCTGAGCGGCCGCGTCGACGACAACCAGCAGTTCGGGACGTTCGGCACCTATCGCGTCGGTGCCGGCTACGCGCTGCCGTTCGGCACGCGCGTCCGCGCGGCGGCGGGGACCGCGTTCAAGGAGCCGCGCTTCGACGAGGTCTTCACCACCACCTTCACCCGCGGCAACGCCACGCTGCGCCCCGAGCGCACGGGGAGCTGGGAGGCCGGGCTGGAGCACCAGGTCGCGAGTGGGCGCTTCGGCGCGTCGGCGACGTACTTCGACCAGCGCTTCCGCGACCTCATCCAGTTCCGCGGCATCGCGCGCAACGCGCCCGCGGCGGACTCCAGCAACTACGTCAACATCGGCGGCGCCACGGCGCGCGGCGTCGAGTTCGAGGCGCGCGCCCTCGGCCTCGGCCCGGTGGACGTGCGGGCCAGCTACGCCCGGCTGCGGACGCGCGTCACCGACCCCGGCGCCGGCGGCGCGACGTTCACGCGGGGCGCCGCGCTCATTCGCCGGCCCGCCACGCAGGGCGCGGCCACGGTCCAGACGCGCCTGCCTAACGGAGGGACGTTCGCCGTCACGGGCACCTACTTCGGCCGGCGGGCGGACGTCGACTTCAGCCGGTTCCCCTCGCCCCGCGTGCAGCTCGGCGGCTACGGACTCGCCGACCTCGCGGCCGACGTGCCCGTGTTCGCGGGCGCCGGCCGGCTGCCGGCCGCCGTGACGGCGCGCGTCGACAACCTGTTCGACCGCCAGTACCAGGCGGTGCAGGGGTACCTCGCGCCGGGGCGGGTGGTGCTCGTGGGGGTGCGGGTGGGGCGGTAACCCCGGGCGCGTGGGGGCGGGTCTCCGATCCGCCCCTACCTTTGCACCATGCCCCTCGTCGCGACCGAGGCCGTCGTGCTGCACGCGGCCCCCTACCTGGAGAGTTCGCGCATCCTGCGGCTCGCCACGCGCGACCACGGGGTGGTGTCGGTGCTCGGCAAGGGCGCGCGCAAGTCGCAGCGACGCTTCGGCACGGCGCTCGATCTGTACGCCGAAGGCGACGCGCAGTTCTACACCAAGCCGGGGCGCGACCTGCACACCCTCGGCGCCTTCGAGGTCACGCGCGCCCGCATCGCCTTGGGCGTCGACCTCGACCGCTTCGCCGCGGCGGCCATGGTCGCGGAGTTGGTGCTGCGGTTCGCGCGGGACGAGGCGGACCCGGGCTGGTATCCGGCGCTTACGGCCGCGCTTGACGGCCTCGCGGCGTCTCCCCCGGGACAGGGGCGTGAGGCGGGGCTGGCCGGTGCGTGGGGGCTCGTCGGCGCGCTCGGCTTCGCCCCGGCGCTCGACCACTGCGCGCACTGCGGCGCCGACCTCGCGGCCGACGACGCGGTGCGGTTCAGCCAGCCCGCCGGCGGCGCGCTCTGTGACCCGTGCGCGCGGCTCGCGGGGGCGTCGCGCGCACTTCCGTCGACCGCGCGGGCGTCGGTGCGGGCATGGCTCGCGCACGGCGAGCGTCGCGGAGGGGGCGACGCCGCGCGCCCCGCGCTGGACGACGCGACCGTGCGCGCGCACCAGCGGCTTCTGCGCGAGTTCCTCCGCGAGCACCTCGCCGACGGGCGTCCGCTGCGCGCGTTCGAGAGTTGGGAGGGCGGGCGCTACGCGTGATCGGGCCGCGCGCTGCCACCGGCCTGCCAGAGCGGCGGCGGCATCGGGTCTGCGGGCTCCATATCGGCACGGGCTCGGGGCACCGGCGTTGCCCTCCCAACCGCCGTCCCGCCCCGCGCGCCGCGGCGGCGCCATGACCTCCCATCCGTTCCGCAGATGATCAACGCCGACCGGCTGACCGTGAAGTCCGGCGAAGCGCTCAACGAGGCCGTCACGCTCGCGCGCCGCGCCGGCAACCCGCTCGTGTACGACCTGCACCTGCTGCTCGCCCTGCTCGCGCAGGACGAAGGGATCGTCACGCCCATCCTCCAGAAACTCGGCGTCAACGCCGCCGAGTTCCGGCAGAAGGCCGAGCGCGAGGCCGAGCGCTACCCCAAGCAGAGCGACGCCCAGCCGACCGTCAGCCGGGAGCTGAGCCAGGTCACCGACAAGGCCGACGAGGAGGCGCGCACGCTCGGCGACGAGTACGTGAGCACCGAGCACCTGCTGCTCGCGCTCGCCGGCACCAAGAACACCGAGAGCTTCGCGCTGCTGCGCGGCGCCGGCGCGGGGCGCGACGCCGTGCTCGAAGCGCTGCGCCAGGTGCGCGGCACGCACAAGGTCACCGACCAGAACCCCGAGGAGAAGTACCAGGCGCTGCAGCGCTACTCGACGGACCTGACGGAGCGCGCGCGCCGGGGCAAGCTCGACCCGGTGATCGGGCGCGACGAGGAGATCCGGCGCGTGGTGCAGGTGCTGTCGCGCCGCACGAAGAACAACCCGGTACTGATCGGCGAGCCGGGCGTCGGTAAGACGGCCATCGTCGAGGGGTTGGCGCAGCGCATGGTGAACGGCGACGTGCCGGAGTCGCTGCGCGACAAGACGCTCGTGTCGCTCGACATCGGCGCGATGCTCGCGGGCGCCAAGTACCGCGGCGAGTTCGAAGAGCGGCTCAAGGCGGTGCTCAAGGAGCTGACCGACGCCGAGGGCAAGTTCGTGGTGTTCATCGACGAGCTGCACACGATCGTCGGGGCCGGCAAGACCGAGGGGTCGCCGGACGCGGGGAACATGCTCAAGCCGGCGCTCGCGCGCGGCGAGCTGCGCGTGGTGGGCGCGACGACGCTCGACGAGTACCGCAAGTACATCGAGAAGGACGCGGCGTTGGAGCGTCGGTTCCAGCCCGTGTACGTGGGTGAGCCGACCGTCGAGAGCACGATCGCCATCCTGCGCGGGCTCAAGGAGCGCTACGAGGCGCACCACGGGGTGCGCATCACCGACGGCGCGGTGGTGGCCGCCGCGACGCTGTCGCACCGCTACATCGGCGACCGGTTCCTCCCCGACAAGGCCATCGACCTGCTCGACGAGGCCAGCTCGCGCCTGCGCATCGAGATCGACTCGATGCCGCAGGAGATCGACGAGGTGGAGCGGCGGATCGTGCAGCTTCAGATCGAGCAGGCCGCGCTCAAGAAGGAGACCGACCCGGCCAGCCGGGAGCGGCTGCACGCGCTGGAGAAGGAGCTGGCCGAGCTGCGGGAGAAGTCGTCGTCGATGAAGGCGCAGTGGCAGCAGGAGAAGGAGACGTTAGGCGCCGTCGGCACCGTCAAGCAGGAGATCGACCGCGCGCGGGTGGAGGCGGAGCAGGCGACGCGCGCGGGCGACCTCGCGAAGGCGGCGGAGCTGACCTACGGCCGCATCCCGGAGCTGGAGCGCCAGATGCGGGACGCCGAGCAGAAGCTCGCGTCCAACAACGGGCGCCCGCAGTTCCTCAAGGAGGTCGTGGGCGCGGACGACATCGCGGAGGTGGTGGCGCGGTGGACCGGCATCCCGGTCACCCGCATGCTGGAGAGCGAGCGCACGCGCCTGACCAAGCTCGACGAGGAGCTGGGCAAGCGCGTGGTCGGCCAGCGCGAGGCGGTCGAGGCGGTGGCCAACGCGGTGCGCCGGAGCCGCGCGGGGCTGCAGGACCCCAACCGGCCCATCGGCTCGTTCATCTTCCTCGGCCCCACGGGCGTGGGGAAGACGGAGACGGCGCGCGCGCTCGCCGAGTTCCTGTTCGACGACGAGCAGGCGATGGTGCGCATCGACATGAGCGAGTACATGGAGAAGCACGCCGTGTCGCGGCTCATCGGCGCGCCGCCGGGCTACGTGGGCTACGACGAGGGCGGCCAGCTCACCGAGGCCGTGCGCCGGCGCCCGTACTCGGTGCTGCTCTTCGACGAGATCGAGAAGGCGCACCCGGACGTCTTCAACATCCTGCTGCAGCTCCTCGACGACGGGCGGCTCACCGACAGCCAGGGGCGCACGGTGGACTTCCGCAACACCGTGGTCATCATGACCAGCAACACCGGGTCGCAGCTCATCCTCGAGCGGCAGGGAGAGGACTGGGCCGTGGTCGAGGCCGAGGTGACGGCGGCGCTCCGCGAGGAGTTCCGGCCCGAGTTCCTGAACCGCGTGGACGACATCATCGTCTTCCACCCGTTAGGCCAGGACCACATCGACCGGATCGTGGACCTGCAGCTCGGCCGCCTGCGCAAGCTGCTTGCCGACCGCAAGCTGACGCTCGAGCTCACGCCGGAGGCCCGCCACGCCATCGCCACCGAGGGGTACGACCCGGCGTTCGGCGCGCGGCCGCTCAAGCGGGCGATCCAGCGGATGCTCCAGAACCCGCTCGCGCTGGCGGTGCTGGAAGGGCGGTTCGCGGAACACGACCGGATCGTGGTCGGCGCGGGGCGCGGCGGCGCGCTGACGTTCGAACGCGCCGGGGCCGACGCGCCGGCGGGGGCCGCCTAACGAGTCGGCCCCCGCCGCCCCGCACCCCGCCGCACCTCAGCCCGCCCGCGGCACCGCGTCGCGCGTGATCTCCGGCGCGGCCAGCGCGGGGGCGGGTGCCTGCCGGGACTCGGACAGCAGCCGGGTCACGAAGCGCTGCCCCTCGCTGACTCGCTCAACCTCGATGGCGATCGCCTCCACCGCCTGCTCGACGCGGGCGAGCCGCTCGGCGGCCTCGCGCTGGGCCGGGTCGGGGCGGGTGACGGCCTGCGCGCGCCGCCGGAACGCGCGGCCGACCATCAGGATGAACGGGAAGATGGCGAAGATGATGAAGATGATCGCCACGACGCTGGCCGGGGGGCCGCGGTCCCCGAACGGACCGCCGTCGCGCCCGTCGGCCTGCGCCACCACCGCCGGCGACGCGCTGGTGATTGCCCGCCCGGTCTCGGCCATGTCGGTCTCAAGTTGCGCGATGCGCGCGTCGAGCACACGGAGCCGGCCCTGGAGGCCGTTCTGATTGACGGGGTCGCGCGCGTTCTCGAGCGCGCGCGCGACGTCCCGCCGGCGGGTCTGCGCGGACTCCAACTGGCGGCTTAGCTCGCGCCGCTGCTCGCGCAGTCCGGCCACGTCGCGCGCGGTGCGCGGAAGGTCGCGGACCAGCACGCCGCCGGTGACCGCGGCGCCCGGGGTCGCGACGACCGTCGGGTCGCCGGGGTCGGGCTGGGTGGCAGTCGGCAGGGGCGGGAGGGGCGCACGCGGCGGCGTCGGCGGGCTCGGTTGCATGGGGCCAACTTACGCGACAGGGCGCCCCCGGTTTCCCGCCGCGGGGCCGCGCTAGCTTCCCCGCATGCCGCACCCCCGCGACGAGGCCGACGAGCGCTGGATGCGCGCTGCGCTCGCGGTCGCGGCCGACGCGGGGCCGGACGTCCCGGTGGGTGCGCTCGTCGTGCGCGCGGACGGGGTCATCGCGAGCGCCCCCAACCGCACCGTGCGCGACCAAGACCCGACGGCGCACGCGGAGGTGTTGGCCGTGCGCGCGGCGGCTGCGTCGCTCGGGTGGTGGCGGCTCGACGGGTGCACGCTCTACGTGACGTTGGAGCCGTGCGCGATGTGCGCCGGCGCGCTCGTGCTCGCGCGCGTCGACCGCGTGGTGTTCGGCGCGTGGGACGACAAAGCCGGGATGGCGGGCTCGGTCAGCGACGTGTTGCGGCACCCGCGGCTAAACCACCGACCGCTCGTGCGCGGCGGGGTGCTGGAAGCGGAATGCGGCGACGTGTTGCGGGAATTCTTCTCGCGCCGTCGCGCCCCCGGTGCGGCGTCCATTCCGGTTGACACCCCCCCAGGCGCGGGCTAGACTCCGCCGCCTGTTGGACAGGTGGCCGAGTGGTTGAAGGCACCGGTCTCGAAAACCGGCATACCGGCAACGGTATCGTGAGTTCGAATCTCACCCTGTCCGTGCGGGGCCTTGATCCGTCAGGGCCCCGTTTGTGTGTCTCCGCGTCTCCCGGCGGCTCCGGGACAGGTGGCCGAGTGGTTTAAGGCGCACGCCTGGAAAGCGTGTGGGCGGGCAACCGTCTCGAGGGTTCGAATCCCTCCCTGTCCGTGGCCGAGCGGCCCCCGCGCGCCCCGCGCGGGGGCCGCTCGCGTTTCCCCCGCCCCGCGCCGACACTCCGCCGCATGCAACACGCACGCGTGGCCGAGTGCTCCGGCGTCCGGGGCGACGGGCCGTCGATCATCCTGCCCAGGTCCGGGCGCCGGCCGCGAGCGCGCGGGGTGCGCCGCGCATGGCGTCGCGGGCGGGCGTTGGCGGGGCCGGTGGCGGGGCGCGCGGCGTTGGGCGTCGCGGCGCTCGTGGTGCTCTGGAGCGCGGTGCAGGGGGCCGTCGCGCCCGCCGCCCCCGAGCGCGCGGAGGCGC
>ERZ1066120.1606-NODE-1606-length-12870-cov-6.542801_pt1 | contig 12870 bp, 13 predicted proteins | sample MGYA00382767_ERZ1066120 | MGnify/ENA primary metagenome ERZ1066120 (study PRJEB33369, sample SAMEA5778350) | biofilm metagenome | biome: Industrial cooling water; feature: Water cooling tower basin; material: Biofilm | place: United Arab Emirates | collected... | reverse complement strand
CTATCTTTATCCTTGCCACTTCATCTCCTCACGGACGCGCTCGAGGTCTTCGTCACTCGCTTCTACAGGAACTTTGGCCCGTTTCGTCCAACGCCTCAAATACATCGCCAGAAAGCCGATCCCTGTCAGCGCGACGACCAGGGGCAGCAACCAGGCAAACAGGTACAGGCCGCGCTTGGGCGGGTTGAGCAAAATCCAGTCGCCATACCGCTCCTGAAAAAAGGCTAGAATTTCCTTTTCACTCTTGCCTTGCCCGAGCTGTTCTTGAATCACATTCCGCATCTCGACGGCGATGGGTGAAGCACTGTCTCCCACCGACTGTGCCGTGCAAACGGGGCAACGAAGTTGATAGGCTATCTCGAAAACTTTGGGGTCGAGAGTCGGGGGGGGCGCGTCTTGCGCTAAAAAAAAGGAAGGCGAAAAAAATAGGGAGAAAAGAAAAACGCACAAGGCATAAACCTCGCTCCTCGTTCCTCGTTCGCCGTTCACGTTGATAGTTTTCATTGCAACAGTTCTCCGATTTTCTGCTCGAGCAAGGCTTCGGTCACGGCACCTGACTGTTTATGCAAAATGGTGCCATCGGTGCGGATAAAAAACGTCTCGGGTAGGCCAAACAAGGCGTAATCAATGGCTACTAGGCTTCTACCATTAACGTCATCCCTGACATTGGGATAGGTCACGTTAAATTCGTCCAAAAAATCATTGCCTGCACCTTCCGTATCATTATACTGAATGCCCAAAAATAAAACCTGGTTTCGGTAGTTTCTCGAGGCGTTTTCCAGCATGGGCATTTCTGTGCGGCACGGTACACACCAGCTCGCCCAAAAATTGATGATCAGCGGCTGTTTGCCGATGTAATCAGAAAGTTTGAAGGTCGGACCGTAATCACCTTGGTAGCGTGCGAACACCGGCAGTTCAAAATCCTTGGCAGGCTGGTTGAGCCTGGCGGTAGGTATATCACTGCGTCCCGTGTTCGTGCGGGTAAGACCAAAGTAGAAAAGTCCGCCCAAAACGGCAACGACTGCAACGACCATGATTAAACGCTTCATAACCGAGCGTGGAGATTGCAGCGTAAGGGTTAAAGATGCTTCCCCGCTTACGCCTTAATCTTCACTATTCCTTTCATGCCCCTACTCGTGTTTCTTTACTTTCCCTGACCCTACGCCCATTGGGTGACAGGGCGTAAGCCGTACCGACGATGATGACGGCGGCACCCACCCAAATCCAGGTAACGAGCGGACTCTGCACCGCACGGATGGTCACGGAAGTCGTCTCCGGCGTGACCTCGCCGACAATGTTGAGGTAAATGTCGTAGAACGGTAGATAGAGGACGGCTGGCGTGGACACTGTCATTTGTTGACCCGCAAAGCGGTTGAGCCTCGGGCGTTTGACTTTGACAAGTTTGTCACCTTGCCATAGCTCAATTATTGCACCCACACTGATACGGTTAATCGCTCTGCCTGTTTGCTGCGCTGCCGCAAGTTCTTCCATCGGCGGGTCGGTGAATTTGTCAATCGCTTTGAGCGTGTAACCCTGAAATTCTGCGCTCTTGCCATACGGAATATTAATTTGTCTGTCCACGCGGTAGGCACTGCTCGCCATGATGCCGAGGGCTATCACAATGACCCCGAAATGAACAACCATCGAACCGAAACGACGTTTGTTTTCAAAGGCGTATTGTTTGAACACCGAGGCAATGCTCTTCCGAGTGATTTTTGCCCTAGGAATAACTGCACCTGCTATCAGCAAACCGAGGCTGACAAGGTTCCAGCCCACCACCGCCACCGTGATAAGGGGGTAGATTTTCCGCATCCCGAAGATAAAAGAAAGCACGGCAAAAACGAACGCGCCACCGGCCATCCACAGAAGATTTTTCGTGAGCGTTTGTGTCTCCGCTTTGCGCCAGGGGAGCAAGGGGCCAATCCCCATCAGGATAAAAATGAGTATCCAGATGGGCAAACTCACCTGGTTAAAAAAGGGCGAACCAACCGTCACTTTGTCATTCGTGAAGGCCTCGACAATAAGCGGGAATACTGTGCCGAGCAAAACCGCAAAGGTCATCGCCAAAAACAAAATGTTGCCGACAAGAAAACTTCCCTCACGACTTACCAAGTCATCGAGTTCCGCCTGGTCGCGCACCTGATCCCAGCGCCAAGCAAGCAGCCCGAAGGAAACGAGCACGACGATGATAAAAAAGCCGAGGAACACGATGCCCGTAGGTCCGGCACCAAAGGCGTGTACCGATGACAGCACACCCGAGCGTATGAGGAAAGTTCCCAGAATTGTCAGTGCGAAGGTTAAAACGATCAGCATGACATTCCAGGACTTGAGCATCCGGCGACGTTCCTGAACCTGCACCCCGTGAATAAAGGCTGTGGCAGTGAGCCAGGGCAAAAAGCTGACGTTTTCAACGGGGTCCCAGGCCCAATAACCACCCCAGCCTAAAACCTCATAGCTCCACCAGCCACCCGCGATAATGGCGGCGGTCAGAAAGCCCCAGCCTGTCATCGTCCAGGTTCTCGTCTGGGTCATCCACTCTGTACCAGGGCGACGGGTAATAAGCGCGGCCATTGCAAAGGCAAAGGGCACGGTGAGACCCACAAAACCCAAATACATGAGGAGCGGGTGGACGGCCATCATCCAGTGGTTTTGTAACAGGGCGTTGGGGCCAGGGCCGTCAAGGGGCGGATTGGAAAGAACTGTAAACGGGTTAGCAATCGTGGCGAGTGTGCCAATAAAAAATAATTGCACACACTGCATCACTACGAGGGCCCAAGGGCGCATGACGTTGTTGGGTGCGCTGAGGGCGAGGACGGCCGTGTAGCCTGACAGCAACCAGGTCCACAACAAAATTGAACCGTTGAGGGAGGCCCACAAGGTCACGACTTTAACCCAGGTGGGAGCACCGAGGCTCGAGGTCTCAGCTACATATTTAAGGCTAAAGTCGTCGAGTAACAGGGCGACCTCCAGCACCGCGATGGCAGTCGTGGTTGCCAAGAAAACGGCAATGGCTGTAAACCGCGCCGAGGTCTGTAAACGCGCGTCACGGCGCACCGCACCTAAAACACCTGCAACGATTGCGTACAGTGAAAGTGCCAACGCCATAAAGATGCTGGCTTGTCCGAGTTGTCCTAAACTCAATGTCATTGTCTAGCTCACTTTCATCTATCTAGTAAAGCGTTTCTTTGAGTTCTTCTAAATTTACAGCTTCACCCTCTGCGGGTGGTTTGTATTCTTCACTGTGTTTGACTTTGACTGAATTGCTCACAAATACATTACCGTCAAATTTTCCTTCTATCACAACGCCTGTATTATCTTTGAAAAGGTCAGGCGGTGCTCCCGTGTGGCTCACAGGATAAGTTTGAAATGTATCCGTGATATTAAAATTGAGCAGCAAGGTTTCTTCGTCAAACTTCACGCTGCCCGCCTCGACGATGCCGCCTAATTGGATACGCCGACCTTCGTACCTGTCTTGCTGCTTAGCGTATTCATTAGGTAAGATAAAGTAGGTAAGTCCTGACTGCATGGCTCTGTACACGAGGAAACCAGCAAAAACCAAGATAGCCACACCTGCAACGCCATAAATAGTTTTTTTCATTCTTCATCCTGCACTTTTTTTGCTCGCCAGTTTAGGTAAATCAAATAACCGACGTAAGCAACCACGAGTTGCCCCCAAGCAATAAGTACCCAAGCCCACTCAGACACGAACGACCTCCCCTTGCAGTTTGGGTGAAGTTTGTTCCTCTTGCAGTTTGGCCTCAATGCGCCCGATGCGGACGCGCTCGAGGACGAAATACGCATAAACCAAGGCCGCCACCGCGACATTAAAAAGCAAAATCCAGCGAAAGGTCGGGTCCATAGTAGAACTAACGCCGCCAGCCGTAACATCAAAACTTTTGTTAGGGTGCAAGTTTCTAAACCACTCCGCCGCCATCCAGTTAAACGGCAAACTTGCCAAAACAATAATCGAGACAATCGCGCTCACACGTCCGCGCCGCACGGGGTCGTCAATAAGACCGCGCACGATAAAGTAACCAACAAGTAAGGCCGTCAGCAACGCGGTGAGTGTCAGCTTAGGGTCCCAATCCCAGTACACGCCGAGGGTCGGTTTGCTGTAGGTCATGCCGCCGATAATGGTGAGGGCTGCAAAAAGCAATGCACTTTCCGAGTGGGCTACGGCATGGACATCATCCATCGGTTTACTGCGCCACAAGTACATCATGCCGAATACAGCCGAAACAGCCACCGCCAAAAAGCACACCCACGCGGCTGAAACGTGCGCGTACATAATGCGAATGAGGTCACCTTGGTTTTGGTCAACCGGACTCACCACTAACCCTAAATAGGCTCCAACACCAAACAACAGCAACGTCACTAGGCCAAAGACCGTCAGCCAAACTGGTCTTTTTGCGACAGGACGATCTTGTGTTTTTGTCATGACTCGCTTCTCCTTTAAGCCCCTCTATTTTATGATGGTATGGTGTCACACGCTATTCGTTCTTTAACACTGTCAAAAGTAAGGTGGCCAGCAAAAGTAAGCTAATGTCTTATTATTTTCGCAAAATAGGCTGGTTTAGAGCTAGGGACATCTGTCTGAGGAGAGTATGGGGTATTGGGTGTAGTAAAAACATCCATACCCTAATACCCCGTACCCTAGTTTTCACTCTTCTGTTACAAAGTGAAAAAGTGCTGTACACACCACAAAATAAACTAAATCAAAAGCCAAAAGAACCTGCAAATGACCTAAAATAAACGAAATATCCCCCTGTCCGATAATCTCGGCGGTGGCGAAGACGGCTCTTTGGACAACTGGCACCACGACGGGAAACATGAGAACAGGCAGCAGGGATTCCCTAGCCCGCAAATTTGCGGTTAGAGCGGCGTAAAACGTAGCGATAAGGGCGAACCCGAGCGTTCCCAGAATGATGACCAGAAACAACAAAGGCAGGTTTTTGAGCGAGACGTTAAAAAAAAGGGCAGTCACCGGCACGATAACGACCCCGAGCAGCGTCATGTAAAGCCAGTTTGCTAGGAGTTTACCTAAGAAAATGCTAGCTCTCGGAATTGGAAAAAGTAGAAGCTGCTCGTAGGCGTTTTCTTCTAGTTCGTTCTGGTAGCTCTGCGCCGCCGAGATAACCCCTGCGAAAGCAAGAGCCACCCACATCACACCTGGGGCAGCTAAGGTCATGAGGTCTCGGTCTTCACTCAACGCGAAAGCTAGAATAACAATCACGACGGCTGCAAAAAAAAGCGTAGCCACCGTGACGGCCTTACTGCGAAGTTCTTGTAAGACATCTTTGCGGGTGATGGTAAAAAGTGTGGTCAAGTCTGACATAACTAAGGCTCACCCCGCAACGGGGCAGGCAGGTCTTGGGTAGCAAAAACAACTTCGTCTTCTAACTGGGTGAGCACACCATGACGTTTGAGGGTACCACCGCACAACTCGAGCACACTATCAGCAAACCTCTGAACGCGCTCCAAGTCGTGCGTAGCCATCAAAACCGTGCGTCCGTCCAAGCGAGCGGTGTCGAGGAGTTCATCTACTAATTTTTGACCGCTTTCATCGAGAGCGTTGTAAGGCTCATCGAGCAGCCACAGTTCTGCATCAGAAAGGAGGACTCGAGCAATTCCCAGGCGTTTTTTCATCCCGCTCGAGAATTCCCTGACCAATTTATTTCGGGCTTGCAAAAGTCCGACACCTTCCAACTTGCCCTCTAACTCTGCCGAGGTAAATTCCAAATTATAAAGCTGCGCTGCAAGTTTTAAGTTTTCAAAAGCTGTTAAAGATGGATAACTACCCCCCGAAACGCTCAAATAAGCGACACTTTTTCTCACTTCATGGGCTCGTTCCACCAAATCACAGCCAAAGACTTTTCCTGAACCTTTGCTGGGGCGTAGCCGTGTCGAGAGAACTTTGAGTAGCGTGGTCTTCCCTGTTCCATTGTTGCCTTTTAGCACCACAATTTTGCTAGGTGTAACCACTAAGTTGATGTCTTTAAGCACAAACTCTCGCCCGTAGCGACGCGCTAAGCCACTAAGTTCTATAGCTGGGTGGGAGGTCTCGAGGAGCACGGTCTATAGTTTACAGGACTATAGACAAACAATTGAAGATCAAAGATCGAAAATTAAAGACAATCTTGAATCTTCAACCCTCAATCTTTGATCGCCTTTACAAACTCGAGCTTAACCACTCAGGCGTAAGTTGGATAAAAAACTGGTTCAGAACAGTGGCGTAACCCGTCACCATGAGAACACCTACAACAACAAGCAGGGCACCCGCCCCGCGCTCGACCCAAGGCAAATGGTTTCTAAAACGTTTGGAAAAACTAAGAAACCGCTCTGTTGCTAAAGCCGCCAAGAAAAATGGTACACCCAAACCAAGGGCGTAAGCTACGAGCAAGATAATTCCCCTGATTCATCGTCTCAGAGGTCGCCGAAAGCGTCATAATGCCGCCTAAAATGGGTCGGTCCGATACAAGGTGTCCAGCCCGCCGCGAAAGCCATCCCATGAGCACGGCACCCCAAGGCGTACTGCTGTCGCCCTTAAACTGAAAGCGTGCGTCGCGGTAGAGAAGAGGTAGCTTAAAAAGCCCTAGCATGATCATAGCCGAGGAGAATAACGATGACACCCCCGACAACGGAAAGCTCGGATTTGGAGGTTCGTAAAAATCTGCCCAGAACACTTGCTCCCGTACCGAGGGCTATAAAAATGAGAGAGAAGCCGAGAATGAAAAAAGACTGTTTCTTAACGCTACCGCCCTTATCGCCTTACCTTCGCCGTTCGCCCCACTCCCGCCCACATACGCTAAGCAAGACGGCACGAGGGGCAACACGCAAGGTGATAAAAACGAGAGAATCCCTGCGATAAAAGCGAGGGGCAGCGTCGGGGTCATAGGTCTATGAATGGGACGTAACGGGATTTTTAGCAAGGTAACAGCTTACACGTGCTTGTTTAGGGTAAAAGTAAGGCGTGACCCTGGTCCCTCATCCGCATCTCCCAGGGTCACACCCTGTCCTGGCACCCCCTTAGTGTGGGTGCTAAAACCTTTGTAGCAAACTAGGGTTGCAATTGGGTTGCAATTTGCTCGAGTCCTAACCCAGCAACTCTGCCATTCCTTCACTCGCACTCATTCTCAAAGACAAATCCGCAACAAAACTTAACGGCGTTTCAGTCGGATTAATTTCAACGACCGAAGCACCTTGCTGTTTAGCCAACCGCGCTAAACTCGCCGCAGGTTCGACAACAGCCGATGTCCCAATAATCAAGGCAACGTCGCAACTAGCAAAGGCTTCTATTGCTTTTTGAAAAACGACTTGTGGCAGCGTTTCACCAAACCACACGACGTTCGGGCGCATCCTCGAGCCACACTTCCTACACGTTGGTGGAATTTCAAAACCAACTTGCAAACTTTCTAAATGCCCACAGCGTTCACAACGACTTCTGGTGATGTTACCGTGTAGCTCTAGGACGTTACTCGAGCCTGCCCTTTCGTGAAGTCCGTCCACATTTTGCGTCACGAGTGTTAATGCTTTTTCTTTAGCAAGTTTTACAAGTGCGTGATGCGCCGCGTTTGGCTGTGCTTTCATCACCGTTTCAAAACGCATCTTATACCATTCCCAAACCAGCAAGGGATTTTTTGCGTAGGCTTCGGGCGTTGCTAAATCTTCAGGACGATAATTTTTCCAAAGTCCGTCACTGCCGCGAAAGGTTGGAATGCCAGACTCTGCACTGATGCCTGCGCCCGTGAGAACGGCAATAGCGGTGGCTTGCTCGAGGACTGAATACATGAAGTTCAAATACTCATTTGTCTTTCTTGCACCAATACTATGTCGGTGTTTCAACCTCATTACCCACAGCTAAAAAATATTCATAACCAGTTTTTGGCATTTCCTTATCATTCTCAACTTCATCGGCAGGATGCCAAGGTCTCCATTCAGGGTCTCTTTGAAACTCTTGATTGAATATTCGGTAAGTTTTAACCTCGAGGAGAATCGTCTTTAGAATTTCAATCTGGTACTCGACCAAAGATTCTTTGTCAGCTCCACCCCGCATGGTTGGGTGACGCAACTGAATACTGTCATCTTCCCAATTACAAATAACGCAAATAGCATAGCTACCAGGAGGCTCATCAAACATGAAAAAGCCACACGAGGGACAAGGAAAACTTGACTCCACCATTATAGGTAGAAGTTTATCATGGCAAAACTAACGACCTTCATCATTTCCAGCAAAAATCTATTTACTCTCTAGCCGATTGAACTATGAAGCTGTTACACTGACCCTCGAGGGAGGCTACATGAAATATCTTTTACTTATCGGCGCATTACTACTTTCACTTGGCTTTGCACAAGACAGGAGCACGACGCTCGTTTTTGGTGGTGACTTTTCAGACCTCATCACCCTAGACCCAGGTCAATCTTACGAATTTTCAGGCACGCTCGTTCTCGATAATATCTATGAACGTTTAGTCCGCTTTGAAGGCACCGACCTCTCAGAAGTCAAGCCAGGTCTCGCAGAATCGTGGACAGTTGCAGCCGAAGGTGACGGCAACAAAATCACCTTTATCTTACGTGATGCCACCTTTTCTTCGGGCAACCCTGTCACCGCCGCCGATGTCGTGTACTCCCTCGAGCGTGTCATTAAAAATGCCGAAGCAGGCATTCTTTCCATGCCTTCGTCGTTCTTACTTACCGATGTCGCAAAACTTGCGGTTGGTTCAGTTGTTGCAGTGGACGACAAAACCGTTGACATGATTCTCCCTGCTGACGTGAATCCAAACATCGTTTTGAACTTGCTAACCTTTAACATTGGCGGCATTGTTGATTCACAAACCCTTACAGAGAACGAAGTAGATGGTGACTTTGGTAATGCGTACTTACAGGATAATTCTGCTGGTTCGGGGCCGTACATGCTCGAGCGGTGGGACAGAGATGCCCAAGTTATTTTAGTCGCCAACCCGAACAACACGGCAGAAAAAAGCATCCAGCGTGTGCTCTTGCGCTATATGCAAGAGTCTTCCGTTCAACAAGCTGCCGTGCAATCGGGTGAAATTGATGTCTCGTATAACCCCACGCCCGAATTTTTTAACAGCGTCCTAGAAGACCCTGCTTACCAAGCTCTTAAAACTGATAATTTCTCAATTCAATATCTAGGCATGAACTCGGGCGAAGGTGCTCCCTTCGCAGATAACCGTGTGCGCGACGCGGTTCGCTACGCCGTTGACCAAGATGCTATCATAAACGACTTGCTGAGCGGTCTCGGTGTAAAAACGCAAACTATTATCCCGAGCGGTTTGTTAGGTTTTGACGACACCGTGTACTTCGAGCACGACCCAGAACAAGCTAGAGCACTCTTAGCAGAAGCAGGTGCCGAAGGTTTAAGTTTTGAATTTCTCGTTTCGGATGGTGCTTGTGGTGGTGGTGTTCCCTGCGGCGACCTAGCGGCTAAAATTCAAAGCGATTTAGAGGCGGTTGGTCTCGTGGCTGAAATTCGGGTTTTACCACAGTCTGAACTTTTGCCCATCTACCGCGCCCAAGAAGCCCAAATGGTTTTAGTCTCTTGGAGTCCTGATTATCCAGACCCAGACGGTAACGCCACACCCCTCGGCGACTTTAACGCTGAATCTTTAGCCTGGCGTAATGTTTGGCAAAACGAAACGGCTTCACAACTCGCTAAAGATGCTTCACTCGAGCTAGACAACGCCAGACGCGAAGAACTCTACGGACAACTCACCGAACTTGTTGCTAGAGAAGGCCCCTACATGATTCTCTACCAGCCCAACGTGCCGCTTGTCATAAGAGCTGAAGTACAGGGACTTGCGAGAAGTGCCCAAGGTGATATTGAGTTTGACAAAATTAGTAAAGAGTAATTTTACGTTTAACATAAGAAGGGCTCGAGCCGTGTGGCTCGAGCCTCTGCTTTTTTTCGTTCTCTCGTTCCCAAAGTCTACTTGAGATTGTGCTATTGGGGCTTCTGCCTCCAAACAGTAAGTCTTGCAGTGACATCATTCTTGCCTCGCTGTTTTGACGCAGAGCGTCTCGGAAAGCATTGCGAGCTAGAACCTCGTAATGAGTCGAACCTCAGATGCAAACGCTTGCGGCCTTCTCAAAAGGAGTGGTTGCGGTTTGCATCAGGTCTAATTTGTAGCAAATTATCTTGCTGTAAATACGTTTGCTATAAAGAAGTTTACTACAAGCAATCTTGGCGTAAAGCGTTATCAAACTTATCATGGTAACAGAATCTCGTCATAACCAAGGAACGGTGCTCTCTTCGCATCAACATTTGTACCTGACGCGAGTTTTAATTAAAAACTTCGCTCTTTGCCCCTAGCTCGAGCCTGAGCTTAAAGGTGTCCTCGCCGCGCTGCACCGTAATCGTCACGGTTTCACCGACACCTCTTAAATAAAGTTCTTCGACGAGGTCTTCAAAGGTTGGTGTCGGTTCGTCATCCACAGCCACAATGACATCCGCCACGTCAATCCCTTCGTCACTTACCTCAATGCTTTTTAACCCTGCCCTGTCCGCAGGTCCACCTGGACTAACTTCCCAAACAATGGGGCCAGGCAAGTCACCTAAGTCTATTCTTCCAAAGAATCTCGGGTCATAGCTGTCTGGCAACCCCGTCCGACTTGGTACACCGCTAAACCCAATCACAGGAATATCGTTTCTTTCACCCATTTTAAGACTTGCCACCATCGTGCTGTCAGCAGAAATAGGCACGGCGTAGGCGGCAAACGTGCGCTCTTCTGCAACTGCACCTCGCAAGAAAGGAGGCATGAATCTATCGGTATCTGAGTTGAGGCGGTCAGGTACGAAGCTGATAAAACTCACGACTCCAATCGCTTCCCCTTGTTCGTTGAGAATAGGTCCCCCCGAATCTCCAGGGGCGAGAGCCGCAGAAACTTCTATGGTGCCGTCGGCAAAGCGCGCCCTGGGGCGGTCTACGCCAATCCTCGAGACCGTTCCAGCACGCCCTTGTAAAAAGTCCCCGCGACTGTTGCCAATCGCCACAATGCTGTCTCCTACTTCAGACAAACTCGTCGCTAAAGGCAGAAAAGGAACATTACTTGGCACAGTTGTTTTAAGGATGGCCAAATCAAAATAAGCGTCAAAGCCGATTAGCTCGAGGGGGTACTCGGTTTCGTCGGGTGAAATCGCCACGTACTCGATGGAACGCCTGAATTCACTGCTCGAGCCAATCGAACTCGTGTCCACCACGTGGTGGGCCGTAAGCAAGTACCCGTCACTAGAAATAAAAAAGCCCGTGCCAATTCCAATCGGGGCACCTAAATAGCTGGGGTCACTCGAGCGTGCCTCAATCTGCACGGTAGCAGGGCGAGCCAATTCGTACACTTTAGCAAGTTGCCCTGTTGGAGCCTCGACGGTGGGCAAAGACAGTTGAGCGCGTTGGTAAACGGGGTCTGAGTTATTCTGCCAGGCGAACAGCCCAACAGCAAGCAAAAAACCAAACAACAACCAGGTTAAACGACGTGGAAAACCAAATTCTCCCCTTCTCCTTTCACCTTCCAAATCCTGTGGGTTATTCAGTGTTGATTGTCTTTGGATTTGGAGGGTGAAATTCTCCTTTTCTCCCTTTCCAGGTTCGGTAGAATTAAAAGAGGTTTCTAACTCGCTCGTGTCAACTGGTGTTATGGGCTTTTCCATACTCTATTATTCGTAGCCCGAGCCTCTTCTGTCTGCTACGCACGTGACAAAGACGAGGGCGAAAATTTCACTTCTCCTTTACGTTGGTCGTTTGCCTTTTTCATCTTCATCCGTTCGTGCTAGGGTAGTAGCTCATGTCTGTAACTACACCCTCTTTAACCGAAAAACCCTTTGTCAACAATCAAGGTGAAGCGAATTACCAGGAAAAAATCAACCTCATTGCAGAAAAGCTAAAAAGTTGGTCGGGGCCGTTTGTCATCATCAGTCATGTAGACCCAGACGGCGACGCGCTGGGCAGTGCCCTTGCTCTCAAACGTGTTTTAGACGCGCTTGCCAAAGACACGACGCTCGTCATGGATGCCCCCAAGTATTTGCAATTCATCACGAAATTGGGTGAGCTTTCGCCCCCTATCCAACGCCTACCTGAAAACTGCCTTCTCGCTATTCTCGATGTCGCAGACCTTCAACGTTGCGAAGGGGTGCCGTTGGAAGTAGTTGGTAGTGCCGCCTTCACCGTCAACATAGACCATCACGGCACGAACAACCGTTTTGGCGATTTAGCCTGTGTCGAGCCTGACAAAGCCGCCACCGCACAAATGGTGAAAGATGTTATTGATGCCCTTGAAAAAACTACTAAACGTTCGCTCTGGACAGCAGACATCGCCACGCCTTGCTTAACTGGAATCCTGACGGACACAGGAAACTTTCGCTTTGGTAATACGTCACCCGAAGTCTTGCGCGATGCTGGTGAACTCTTGCAACACGACGTTCAATACGTCGAACTCACAGACCGCCTGCAATGGAGACACCCCGATTATTTCAAGATGCTCGGCAAAGTTATGGGCACGGTTGAGTTTCCGCTAAACGGTTTGGTTGCTCTGGCTTCTATGGATAAAAAAATGATTGCCGAAATTGGCGAAACCGAAGATGACTCGAGCGACTATGTGGGACTCATCCGCTACGCCGAGGGTGTGAAGGTAGCGATTTTCCTGCGCGAAAAAGATGACTTCACTAAAATCTCAATGAGAGCTAGAGAAGGTGTGTCTGCACAAGCGATTTGCATGACCTTGGGCGGCGGCGGTCACGTGGCGGCGGCAGGGGCGAAAGTCAAAGGCGGGATTGAAGAAGCGAAAAAACAAATTTTAGCAGCGACGGAAGCAGAGTTAAGAAAACATCAGCTTCTTTAACTTGTCTGCACAAATAGG
>ERZ1066120.1603-NODE-1603-length-12886-cov-45.983244_pt1 | contig 12886 bp, 4 predicted proteins | sample MGYA00382767_ERZ1066120 | MGnify/ENA primary metagenome ERZ1066120 (study PRJEB33369, sample SAMEA5778350) | biofilm metagenome | biome: Industrial cooling water; feature: Water cooling tower basin; material: Biofilm | place: United Arab Emirates | collected... | reverse complement strand
CGGGTGTGGGATGCAGCTACTGGTAAGTTGTTGCACACACTCAAGGGACATGAAAATGAGGTGAGAAGCGTGGTATTTAGCCCCGACGGTCAGCAACTGGCGACTGCATCATCGGACAAAACGGCACGGGTGTGGGATGCGGCTACTGGTAAGTTGTTGCACACACTCAAGGGACATGAAGATAGGGTGAATAGCGTGGTATTTAGCCCCGACGGTCAGCAACTGGCGACTGCATCATCGGACAAAACGGCGCGGGTGTGGCGAGTGGGAGATATTGACGATATGCTGGCGATTAGCTGCAACTGGGTGCGTCACTATTTGGAAAGTAACTCTAATGTTGACGAGAGCGACAAGCATCTATGCGACGATGTACCAGAAGCAGTTACAAAACATAAAAGTTCCTAATGGGGGATCGATTTCGAGAAAATCTCTTAATCTTCCTCAACCGAGCAGTATTGATTCCGGACATGTCAAAAGTTTTGAGGAGTTCTGATGATAAGTTATTGGCGACTACAAGTAATGATGGAACTGTCAAAGTGTGGAACTGGGAGAGTAAAAATCAGTTACCTAACCCCTCTCCCAAGGAAAGGGAGAGCAGGGTGGTTTCATACTAAAAAAAAATGCTGAGACTTATCAATACTCCCTATAACGCCCATAACGCCCCAGGCTTGAAGCCTGAGGCTATTGATACAAAGCCTGCCTCCGCAGGCTAAAAACAGCCCACCTACGTGGTCTAAAAACACTAGCCCACGTAGGTGGTCTTTGTTCTATTAGCCACACCCTTCTAGGGTGCTGGCGGGTGAGGGTAGATGAGAGAATAAGGAGTTCAAAGCGATTTGAATTTTCTCTGGCTGTATGAAACTACCCTGCTCTCCCAAGGAAAGGGAGAAGGGAGGGACTTCTATGCAACTTCATATTAAATTGGTATTAGATACAGAACGCGGTCAAGTTGGTAATCATTCTCCTTTTGCTGCTGCATTACTAGAAGCATTAGAAGGCGCCGCAGATACTTATCCTCCTGCTAAAAATGGTAAACAGAGTGGAGATGGGGTAATTACAGCCACTGAATTATATTTATATTTACGCGATAGAGTCGAAATTCCTACACAGAAACAGCGTCTGCGGCAAACTCCTGGTATTTGGTGTTTAAATAAGCATGATAAAGGCGAGTATATCTTTCTTTCTCCTAGTCACGAGTTAAATTTACCATCGGCGCCGCCCTTAGACGAATCCAAAAATCCTTATCGCGGTTTAAAATCATTTGAAGAAGAACACAGCAAAATATTTTTTGGCAGAAGTGAATTAGTTGAAAAATTACAAGAATTTGTGGAAATTAATCCTCTGACAGTTGTACTTGGCGCCAGTGGTTCAGGTAAATCTAGTTTAGTCAAAGCTGGATTAATCCCGAAATTAAAGCAAGAAACAAAATCAACTAATAATAAATGGTGTATATTACCACCAATTCGCCCAGGAGAAACTCCTTTTCAACCATTAAATCAAGCCTTAGCTTCAGCCGAGTTAACAACAATAGAACCATATAACAAACAGAAAACTCTCGCTCAAAGTATTGATATCTGGGCGAAAAAGCATCCTAATACTAAATTATTAATATATATTGACCAAAGCGAAGAAATCATAACACTCTGCCCAGACGAAAATCAACGCAAAGAATTTTTTCAACAAATACTAACTGCCATTAACGCTCATCGCCACATATTACGGGTAGTATTAAGCTTACGTTCCGACTTTGAGCCACAACTTCAAGCAGCAGGCTTAAAATATGTGCCCACAGTTCTACAGTTAAGAAACACACTGCTGAAAACCCGTTGGCGCAGCAGGAAATTTCAAGTACCAATGATGAAAAGAGAGGAACTGCGCGAAGCAATAGAAAAACCCGCTCAATCACAGGTAATGTATTTTGAACCCCATAATTTAGTCGAACAATTAATTGATGAAGTGGCGGATATGCCAGGAGCATTACCACTACTATCTTTTGCCTTAAGCGAACTATTTTTAAAATATTTAAAACGGCAACGTGACGCACAATTTAATACAGGTAAAAATATTGAGCGCGCGCTTACACAAAAAGATTATGACGAATTGGGGGGAGTAATGCAGTCGCTCACCCAACGAGCAGATGAGGTATATCAAGAGTTAGTACAAATAAATCCTGCTTACGAGCAAGTTATCCGTCATGTAATGCTGCGGATGGTTGCTGTGGGTGGGGGTGAGTTAGCTCGTAGACGTGTACCATTATCCGAATTAGAATATCCACCAGAGAAAGATAGTTTAGTAAAACAAGTCATTGAGCAGTTTAGGCAAGCTAGACTATTAGTACAAGGACAAGATGCAGAGGGTAATCCTTGTGTTGAACCAGCTCATGATGCTTTAGTACGGGGGTGGGGAAAGCTGTCAGCTTGGAAACGAAAAGAAGAAGAAAATTTAATTTTGCAACGACGGTTGACTCCAGCAGTAGTTGACTGGAAGAGTGTTAGTCAGGAACAACAAACATCTGGCTTTCGAGTCAAGGCTAAACCAGTGATAAATTGGTTAGATCGGAAACTCAATATCGTCGAGAATTTTTTTGAAAAAATAAATCCTCAGATAGATTCTCATTTTGCTCGATTATGGGATGGAGCGCCAGATGGACAAGGAGGTTTGAAAGAGAAACCAACACACCATCTATGGAATAATAATCCTTATCTTGATGTCTTGAATAAAACATTGAACTCAAATGAAAATTGGTTAAACCAGGTAGAAGCTGAGTTTGTAAAAGAAAGCATTGTGCGAAAACAGCAAAACCGTAAGTGGCGATGGCGGATTGCGTTCGCAGTAATTCTAGGATTGAGTGGTTTATCTGGACTAGCGGGTATAAGTTGGGGGAATGCCGAAATTAGTGAACTTAATGCCTTAGCTCAAAGTTCCAACGGGCTTTTGAGGTTAGATGGGCAAAAAGCTGTCGAATCAAGCGTAAAAGCTGGTGCAAAAATGCGAGGTAAATTCTGGATAGATGCGAATACCCGCACTCAGGTAAAACTGGCATTATTAAATACAGTTCACAATGTTGCCGCACCTAACACCTTGGGAGGACACGCAGCCTATGTTTGGAGCATCAGCTTTAGTCCCGATGGCAAGATGCTAGCTTCTGCCAGTACTGACAGGACGGTGAAACTGTGGGATACCAGTACTGGCAAGGAAATCAAAACCCTAACTGGGCATACAGAAGAGGTTCGGGATGTCAGCTTCAGCCCGGATGGCAGGATGTTAGCTTCTGCCAGTGCTGACAACACGGTGAAACTGTGGGATATCAGTACTGGTAAAGAAATCAAAACTCTAACTGGGCATACAGGATTGGTTCGGGGTATCAGCTTCAGCCCGGATGGCAAGATGCTAGCTTCTGCCAGTGCTGACAACACGGTGAAATTGTGGGATACCACTGGCACATTAATCAAAACCTTAACTGAGCATACAGACTCGGTTAATGGCATCAGCTTTAGCCCGGATGGCAAGATATTAGCAACAGCTGGTGGTGACAAGACGGTAAGACTGTGGGATACCAGCACTGGCAAACAAATCAAATCCTTGACTGGGCATAAAAGATGGGTTAATGGCATCAGCTTTAGCCCGGATGGCAAGATGTTAGCTTCTGCCAGTTTTGACGACACGGTGAAACTGTGGGATACCAGCACTGGCAAACAAATCAAAACCCTGCCTGGGCATTATGATGTCATGAGCATCAGCTTCAGCCAGGATGGCAAGATGTTAGCTTCTGCCAGTTTTGACGACACGGTGAAACTGTGGGATACCAGCACTGGTAAACAAATTAAATCCCTGACTGGGCATACAGGATTGGTCATAGACGTCAGCTTTAGCCAGGATGGCAAGATGTTAGCAACAGCCAGTGATGACAAGACAGTAAAACTGTGGGATACCAGCACTGGTAAACAAATAAAATCCCTTACTGGGCATACAAAAGAGGTTCGGGATGTCAGCTTCAGCCCGGATGGCAAGATGTTAGCTTCTGCCAGTGGTGACAAGACAGTAAAACTGTGGGATACTAGCACTGGTAAACAAACCAAATCCCTTACTGGACATACAAAAGAGATTTTTTGCGTTAGCTTCAGCCGGGATGGCAAGATGTTAGCAACAGCCAGTGCTGACAAGACAGTAAAACTGTGGGATACCAGCACTGGTAAACAAATCAAAACCCTGACTGGGCATACAGACTCGATTAATGGTGTCAGCTTCAGCCGGGATGGCAAGATGTTAGCAACAGCCAGTGCTGACAAGACAGTAAAACTGTGGGATACCAGCACTGGTAAACAAATAAAATCCCTGACTGGGCATGAAAACCAGGTTAATGCCATCAGCTTCAGTCCCGATAGCAAGATGCTAGCTTCTTCCAGTCATGATAGAACCGTGAAATTGTGGGATACCAGTACCGGCAAGGAAATCAAAACCTTGACTGGGCATACAAGCTGGGTTTGGGGTATCAGCTTTAGCCCGGATGGCAAGATGCTAGCTTCTGCCAGCGGTGACCACACGGTGAAACTGTGGGATATCAGCATAGGCAAGGCAATCAAAACCCTTACTGGACATACAACCACGGTTCTGGACGTCAGCTTTAATCCCGATGGCAAGATGCTAGCTTCTGCAAGTCGTGACAAGACGGTGAAACTGTGGGATACCAGCACAGGCAAAGAAATCAAAACCCTGACTGGGTATACAGACTCGGTTTGGGGTATTAGCTTCAGTCCCGATGGCAAGATGTTAGCAACAGCCAGTGCTGACAACAGTGTGAGACTGTGGAGGCTGGATTTTGATTATTTACTCAAGAAAGGGTGCAATTTTATGCGCGAGTATTATAAAACCAATCGTCCAGATAATGAGAGTGATAAGCACTTGTGTGATGGTGTTGGTAATTTGTAATACCGCTACGCAGAAGTAAGCTACGTAAATGTTGTAACTAGTAGTCCGTGTCATTAAATTTGCTGGGTCGGTTGGCAATGGATGTTAAACGGATGTAACGGATAGTTGATTCGTTTAAAGGAGGCGCCACAAAATAAAATCTTGTTTGTAACAAATAAATCATCCGCTACATCCGCGCTCATCCGTTGCAAACCAACCAAACTGCATAAGTTTGAATGTATGGCGCCTAAAACAATGTATAAAATGAGGGATATAGGGTTATGACTAGTAGTATCTATGCATTGTTGGTAGGAATTGATAACTATGCTAAACCTGTGAGTCCGCTCCAGGGTTGTATAAATGATGTAATGGCTGTAGAAGAGTATTTAAAAACACGGGTAAAAGCAGAAGGATGGAATTTACACTTAAAAATTCTTAAAGATTCAGAAGCAACCCGTCAAGGTATAATTGACGGCTTTAGTGAGCATTTATGTCAAGCGAATAGCAATGATGTAGCTTTCTTTTACTACAGTGGTCATGGTTCCCAAGAACCAGCACCCCCAGAGTTTTGGGAATTTCAACCGGACAAATTGAACGAAACGCTTGTTTGCTACGATAGCCGTATGGAAGGAGGTAAAGATATAGCAGATAAGGAGTTAGCCTATTTAATCGCAAAGGTAGCAGAAAAAAATCCCCACATTACCTTAATATTAGATTGCTGTCATTCCGGTTCGGGGACAAGAGACCCATTCCAAGAAACCGCTGTTCGCCAATATACAGCTGATGTGCGCTCTCGTCCTCTAGATAGTTTTATTTTTTCTAAAGAAGATATTCAAAGTTTCCGCTCTTTAGACAAACAAGCATCGGGTTGGAATTTACCAAGGGGTAAACATATTTTGTTCGCATCTTGTCAAAACTCAGAAACTGCCAAAGAATATAAAGTTGATGGTGAACACCGAGGCGCCTTTTGTTATTTTCTCACCAAAACGCTTAACGAAACTCAAGGAAATCTTACCTATCGAGATTTATTTAAACATATCAATGCTTTGGTACGCACTAAAGTTAAACAACAATCACCGCAATTAGAAGCAACTGATAGTAAAGATTTAGACCAATTATTTCTAGGTGGAGCAGTAAGCGATTGCGCTCCATATTATACTGTTGAGTATCACAAACAATATGGTTGGATAATTGATGGCGGCGCCGTACATGGTGTACCTCGTCCAAAAGATGGTGAAACTATGCATTTGGCACTATTTCCAATCACAGCCCAATCTGAAGAATTACGTAAATTATCTAATAAGCTGGGAGAAGCGCAAGTTACCGAAGTTTTACCACAACTAAGTCAAATCACAATTAACTCAATTACAAATTTAGACAAAGAACAAACTTTCAAGGCTGTTATTACTAGTTTACCTTTGCCACCAAAAGGTGTGTACTTTGCTGGTGAAGAAGAAGGAGTGCAATTACTAAAACAAGCATTACAAAATACTAATGATGGGCAACCTTCGCTGTATATACGCGAAGTTAGCGAGAACGAAACTGCTGAATTTAAAGTTGTCGCTTCAAACGGAGAGTATATAATTACCCGACCTGCAGATGGCATACCGATAGTTAATCAAATTCCTGGTTATAGCCAACAAAGCGCTATATTAGTTGTGCAACGTCTCGAACACATTGCCCGCTGGACAAATCTTAGCGAATTATCTAGTCCTGCAAATAGTCGAATTAGTACGGGTGCAATTCAACTTGAAATTCATCAAGACAATCAAGTTTTAGAAGATAGTGAAATTAATCTTAGTTACTATCAAGACGATAGCGGTAAATGGAACCGACCAAGCTTCAAAATCAAGCTTAAAAATACCAGCAACGAAACTCTCTATTGTGCATTACTCAACTTAACCCAAAAATTTGCAATTAATGCGGGCTTTTTTGAAGCAGGTTGCGTCAAACTTGAACCTAACCAACACGCTTGGGCATTCGGTGCAAAAGCTATTCCTGCCATCGTCCCTGACGATTTATGGCAGCAGGGAGTTACAGAGTATCAAGATATTGTCAAGCTCATCGTTTGCACCAATGAATTTGATGCCAGATTATTAGAACAAGATAAACTCGATTTACCGCGTAAAACATATACTCAACGTAGTGTACGGTCAAGTACCCTTAACCGTTTGATGAGTCATTGGCAATCGCGCGATTTAATTTTAGATGAACCAGCCGATGAATATGATGATTGGGTAGCTACTCAAGTTGCAATTAAAACGATTAGACCCCTGGAAACTGTTACCATACAAAATTCTGGTAATGGAGTATCTTTGGGTGCAGGAGTAATTTTAAAAGCTCATCCTCATTTACAAGCAGAAGCTCGTTTAACCACTATTTCTCCATCTAGCAGAAATGCAGATAATTATTATTTACCTCCCATTTTACGGGACAATCCCCACAGTCAACCCTTTACTTTAACAAACAGCCGAGGAATAGAAACAGGTGCAAACGCTTTAGTACTAAGTAATGTCGATACTGCTACTATCTCCACTGTTACCCGTGAAAACCCATTAAAATTAGTCGTTGACACATACTTGGCGCCGGGTGAAAAAGTAATACCAATAGCTTACGACGGCGAATTTTATCTACCGTTGGGGGTGGGGTATTCTTGTAACGGAAGAACCGAAATTATATTAGAGCGTCTTCCCGAACCTGAACAAGGAGAGCGCAGTATAAAAAGCGCTTTCCAGATTTACTTCCAAAAAGTCGCCAGCGAAAAACTAGGATTTAAGTATTCTTATCCGCAGTTAGCTATAGCAAAGGTCAACGCTTCGGAAAAAGTTAGCTATGAAACTGATTTATTTGCAATCAAACAACAAGTAGCCCAAGCCAAAAGAATAGTTTTGTTCATCCACGGAATTATCAGCGCCACCGAAAGTATGTTACCTGCAATGCTTCATGCGACCTGGGCAGTTGCAGGAGAGGAAAAGCCCTTAGCTCAAATGTACGATTTAATTCTTGCTTTTGATTACGAAAACTTGAACACCTCAATTGAAGAAAACGCGCGGCTATTAAAACAACGTCTCGAAACAATAGGTTTGGGAGAAAACCACGGTAAACAGTTACATATCGTTGCTTATTCGCTGGGTGGGTTAATATCTCGGTGGTTAATAGAACGCGAAGGAGGTAACAAAATTGTCAATCATTTAGTAATGTTAGGTACGCCAAATGCAGGTTCCCCTTGGTCTACAATTCAAGATTTTGCAACGACATCGCTCACATTAGTGTTAAATAACATATTCGCAGGCGCCTTACCGATGACCATATTGGCTAGTTTGCTTACTTCCCTAGAAAAAATTGATGTTTCCCTCGATCAAGTTCGACCTGGGTCAGATTTTCTGAAATCTTTAGCAGTGAGTCCCGACCCAGGTATTTCTTACACAATTATTGCTGGCAATAACTCAGCAATATCCACAATAAGTGAAACCAAGAAATTACAACAATTAATACAGAAATTGAAACATAAATCAATCAACTTAGCATTCTTTGGTCAAATCAATGACATTGCGGTAACGGTGAACAGTATAACAAGCGTCTCGAACGCACGCTCACCCCAACCACAAATTTATCAAGTAGATTGCAATCACCTCAATTACTTTAGTGATACCGCAACATTAAGCATACTTGCTAAGACGTTGATGGAAAGCGCTGTTACATCACATGCGGTTAATTGCCCATAATATCCATGCCGTAGAGACGCGATTCATCGCGTCTCTACAAGAATCTTGGTACAATACGTAAAATCTATTAAACCTGAATGGTAGTTAAAAACACTTTTAACTATTTTTTTATAAATATATTATTAACTATATAGTATATGAAGAAAATCCTTATATTATCAGCCAATCCCAAGGATACATCGAAACTACGCCTTGATGAAGAAGTGCAAGAAATAGAGGCTGGGTTAGAACGTTGTAAACATCGCTCAGAGTTTGAAATTATTTCTAAGTGGGCAGTGCGTCCTGATACTTTGCGTCAAGCTTTGCTAGACCATGAACCAGAAATTGTTCACTTTTGTGGACATGGTGCTGGTGTTGATGGTTTGGCGTTAGAGAATAAGTTAGGAGAGATGCAAATAGTCAGTACAAGCTCACTAGGAGGACTGTTTAAACTGTTTGAAGGCAAGATTAAGTGTGTTATTCTCAATGCCTGCTATAGTGAAGCACAATCTGAGGCAATTAAACAGCACGTTGACTGGGTAGTAGGTATGAATCAAGCAATTGGTGATAAAGCTGCAGTTCAGTTTGCCAAAGGATTTTATGATGCTTTAGGCGCCGGCAGGTCATATGAGGATGCATTTGCCTTTGGTTGTAATGCAATTGATTTAGAAGAAATTCCCGAAGTTTCTACTCCAGTTATTAAAAGCAAGAATTCTGCTAGCCAAACGATTATACCAGTACAAGAACCCAAAGAGGCGCCAGTAATCCGGGGTGAAAATCTATCTTCAGAGGTGCGTACAATTAGCAGCGTATCAAAACCATTGAAAACTTCAGCAACTCCTCTAGAAAACCCAGAAGGACAAGTACCACTAAAATCTTTGTTCTATGTAGAACGTCCACCGCATGAAGTTGACTGTTACGAAACTATTCTTCAACCCGCTGCTTTGATTCGCGTTAAAGCACCCCGACAAATGGGTAAAACTTCTTTAATGACGCGGATTCTTAAGCATGCCCAACAGCATGATTATAGAACTGTACGTTTGAACTTTCAATCAGCCGATGGCGAATTATTAGACACTTTAGATGAATTTTTGCAATGGTTTTGTGCTAGTGTCGCTTTTGAATTAGATTTACCAGATAAACTTGATGAATATTGGAAAGGTATTTTAGGTAGCAAAAATAAGTGTACAAGGTACTTTGAGAGGTACTTATTACCCCAGATTAATAGTCCCATAGTGTTAGGGTTAGATGAAGTAGATCAAGTCTTCAAGTATCCAGAAATTGCTGCAGACTTTTTTGGGTTATTGCGAGCTTGGCATGAACGCGCGAAAAATGAGGCAGAGTGGCAAAAACTCGCGTTAGTGATTGTACATTCCAAAGAGGTTTATATACCCCTTAATATCAATCAATCACCTTTTAATGTCGGATTAGCGATTGAGTTACCAGATTTGAACGTAGCTCAGATGCAACATTTGATACAGCTACATGGATTAAACCTGACTGGCAAAGAAGTAGAGCAGATAATTAATCTCGTCGGTGGGCATCCTTATTTACTCCGAGTTGCCTTGTATCAAATAGCTCGTGGCAGAATTACCCTAGAAAAGCTTTGGGAAATAGCACCGACTGAGGAAGGTCCTTACAGCGAGCATTTACGGCGCCATTTACTGAATTTACAAGAAGACGAACAATTATTGACAGCATTTAAACAAGTGCTTGCAGCTTCACAACCCGTAGATGTGGGAACCACTGCAGCATTTAAACTCCGGAGTATGGGACTGGTTAAATTACAAGGAAACTCCGTGGCGCCAAAATGTTATTTATATAGAAAATATTTCAGCGCGCGCTTGGAGGTTGTATGACACAATACCAAGTCGGTGGCAGTCTTCCTGCTAATGCTCCAATTTATGTCAGGCGCCAAGCTGACCAAGATTTATATGAAGGCTTAAAAGCGGGTAATTTTTGCTACGTCCTCAACTCCCGGCAAATGGGCAAGTCGAGTTTGCGGGTACAGGTAATGCAACGGTTAGTTTCCGAAGGTTTTGCTTGTGCAGCAGTTGACATTACAGCGATTGGAACAGCCGATATTAACTCAGAACAATGGTATGCTGGGGTAATTGATACCTTAGTAGGTATTTTTAAACTTTACAAAGAATTTGATTTAGAAACTTGGTGGCAAGAAAATAGTTTACTATCCCCTGTGCAAAAGCTGGGTAAATTTATTGATACAATTTTATTAGTGAAAATTACGAATCAAATCATTATATTTATTGATGAAATTGATAGTCTTCTGAGTTTAGATTTTAAAGATGATTTTTTTGCAGCAATTCGTGCGTGTTATAACAAAAGAGTTGATAAACCAGCATATAAACGATTAACTTTTGCCTTACTGGGGGTAGCAACTCCTTCAGATTTAATCAGTGATAAAAATCGCACACCGTTTAATTTAGGGACAGCAATTCAACTAAATGGTTTTGAATTGCACGAAGCGGCGCCGTTAGCACAAGGTTTAACAGATAATTCTCAAGAAATATTACAAACCGTATTAAACTGGACAGGGGGACAGCCATTTTTAACCCAAAAAGTATTAAAAATTTTAGCAAACCATAATAATGTAGAGACGTTACATGTAACGTCTCTAGATGCCAAATGGGTTTCACAAATCATCCAAACCCAAATTATAGACAACTGGGAAACCCAAGACGAACCAGAACACCTAAGAACAATACGCGACAGACTTCTTCGCAACGAAAAGCGCGCGGGTAGGTTATTAGGACTATATCAACAAATTATCTCATCCTCCCTTACAGAAATCTCTGGAATAGCAGGGGATAACACCCCAGAACAAATGGAACTGCGGTTAACAGGGTTAGTAGTAAAGCGAGATGGCAAACTACAGGTATATAACCCCATTTACCAAAAAATATTTAATACAGATTGGGTAGAAAAAGAACTAGCAAAACTGCGTCCCTATTCCCAAACCTTGAATGCTTGGTTAGAATCTGACCGCAAAGATGAATCGCGCTTGTTACAAGGACAAGCTTTACAAGATGCTCTAAATTGGGCAAATGATAAAAGTTTAAGCGATATAGATTATCAGTATTTAGGCGCCAGTCAGGAACTAGATAAGCAAGAAGTTAAATTTGCCCTAGCCGAAACCGAGAAAAAAGCACAACAGATTATAGCAGGCGCCCAACGCAAAGCCAAGCGTACCAAACACATCAGTTTGACCATATTATCACTGACAATTATCGGAGCGATAGGAGCAGGTTGGTATGCCCAAAAATTAATTAAAAACGCAGAAACAGCTACTATTATAGAACGACAAGGTAATAATGCTTTAGAACTGTTTAATACTAACCAAATAGATGGATTAATTTTAGCAATGGGCGCCGGACAAGATTTACAAAAGCTGGTTAAAAAAAATACCCCCATTGCAAACTATCCTGTCACCAGCCCCATTGTCGCTTTACATGGCATTTTAAGTAAAATTCAGGAACGCAATCAACTCACTGGGCATACATTTCATGTCCAAAACGCCAATTTTAGTCCAGATGGCAACACCATAGTCACCGCCTCTTGGGACAAAACCGCCAAGGTGTGGGAGACCAAAACAGGCAAGTTGCTATCCACCCTGACTGGGCATACATCTGTTGTCAACAAAGCCAATTTTAGTACAGATGGCAACACCATAGTCACCGCCTCTAGGGACAAAACTGCCAGGGTGTGGGAGACCAAAACAGGCAAGTTGCTCTCCACCCTGACTGGGCATACATCTTGGGTCAACAACGCCAATTTTAGTCGAGATGGCAACATCATAGTCACCACCGCCTCTAGGGACAAAACTGCCAGGGTGTGGGATGCGAAAACAGGCAAGTTGCTTTCCACCCTGACTGGGCATACAGATATTGTCAACAACGCCAATTTTAGTCGAGATGGCAACATCATAGTCACCGTCTCAGAGGACAATACCGCCAAGGTGTGGGAGACCAAAACAGGCAAGTTGGTTTCCACCCTGACTAGGCATACAGATATTGTCAACAACGCCAATTTTAGTCGAGATGGCAACACCATAGCCACCGCCTCAAATGACAAAACCGTCAAGGTGTGGGATGCGAAAACAGGCAAGTTGGTTTCCACTCTGACTGGGCATACATCTGGTGTCATCAACGCCAATTTTAGTCGAGATGGCAACATCATAGTCACCGCCTCAGAGGACAATACCGCCAAGGTGTGGGATACGAAAACAGGCAAGTTGGTTTCCACCCTGACTGGGC
>ERZ1066120.1602-NODE-1602-length-12894-cov-4.712594_pt1 | contig 12894 bp, 11 predicted proteins | sample MGYA00382767_ERZ1066120 | MGnify/ENA primary metagenome ERZ1066120 (study PRJEB33369, sample SAMEA5778350) | biofilm metagenome | biome: Industrial cooling water; feature: Water cooling tower basin; material: Biofilm | place: United Arab Emirates | collected... | reverse complement strand
TCGAAAACGTGGCTGCCGGAATCGGTTGGTCGAACACGATTTCGCTGTAATCTTCGATGAAGGTGTCGGTTTTCTTGGAATCTCTTGGCGTGAGTCTCGTTTCGACGCGGCGCAAATGCAGATTTTTCACGTCAATCCACAGTTTTACGGCGGCGTCTCCGGGAACTCCTGAACTTTGAATTTCAACGGTTTGCCAGGGCGCGCCTTTAGTTTGGACGGCGCCCCACTTCAAACTTCGCAAATTAGGACTCAGCAGCCCAACAGCCAAGTTATCCCCGAAAAACAAACTCCATCCCGTGAAATCAGCGCCGCTACTCCGAAGAAATTGTGGCATCGTCTGCGGCGACATTTGGATTTTTTCCATCGTGTGCCGACCTGAAAAGCTGGCGTTGGTTTCCAGGATTTGGATTCCGTCAGTCACGCGACGAATGGTTTCCCCTTTGAATCCGTTTTGGGCGGGCGTGAAAGTCGAAATTGCGCCTTTGCGTCGCTCAAGTGTTAAGCGCTGACGCTGAAAGTTCCAGGGAACAGGAGCGGAAGTCCGCGCCTCGACAACGCCGCTAAAAGTTTGAAATCTTTTGTAACGCTCCACCAAACGCGCCAGAAGGTTGTGCGCCTTGGGGTCAATGACGGCGAGTTCCGTTTCGGGCGCGGGAATTGGGTTTTGCGCGGCGCTGGGAACGGCGCTCAGACAAACCAAAACGAGCGCGAAAATTGGCGGTTTTTTCATAACGGAAAAGCGGTGTGAAACCGCAGCCAACGAAGCAGTCGGCCTTCGCCGACGTTTTTCACCGAGCGTGGAAATTTGAATTTTGGTCAGAGCCGTCGGCGAAGGCCGACAACTTCGTTGGCTGCGGCTTCATGCCGCCTTCAAAACACGGTATTGGCTCAAAGTGTGACGCAGCGGCACTGCCGTGCTCTTCCAATCTTCGACCCGAAAGTGACGAGGGCGCTTTCACACCAGAGTGACGGGACAAAGATCGCCATACACGGCAGTGCCGCTGCGTCACGCCTTGAGCCGCCTTCAAAAACATCAAAGCGACACGCCCAGTGCAACTGCGTCGGCGAAGGCCGATTTCCTCGTTGGCTGCGGTTTGGTGCCGCAAAACAAAACTCCCGCGACGAAAATTGTCGCGGGAGTTTTGGGGTTTTTCAGTCGCCTTCGGCCATCGCTTGCATTTGCGCGGTGAGGCAGCTCCAGGGTAGAAGTTCGAGGCGCGATTTGGGAATCGGTTGGCCCGAAACGTCGCAAATGCCGTAGGTGCCTTCGTCGATTTTCTGCAAGGCGCGCTCGATGGAAGACATCGTTTCTTCGATTTCTTCTTCGACCGACATGTCCATTTCCCGATCCATGAGGCTCGAAGCGAGGTCGGCGGTGTCTTCTTCGGCTTCGGCGTCTTCGGGTAGGTTGCCGTCCATGTCGCCCGACGAGTGGCGCACGTATTCGCGCTCTTCTTCGAGGCGTTGCAACTCCTCGAAGAGTCGGTTGCGGAAGTAGGCGACATCCAAGTCCTGGCGTTGCTGTTCTGGAATGTCGGAGTTCTGCGCGACGGGCGAGGGTGTCGCCGACGTCGTCTCGGTGGTCGCCGTATCATTAAAAAAGGTGGATTTTCGATCAATTCGGGCCATATGCGGCACAAGTCCTTTTCGCAAACAATCAGAGAGGCGCGAGGTCTCTCTTTAAAATTCGCCCTAAATTTTGCGGATGCGCGATTGCTTTGTCAACAATCGTTTATCAATCTTGGCGCGAATGAGCCGAGAATTGTGTTTTCGGCCCTCTTTTTACGATTGGGGCGATGGCGATTGCAAAGCGTTCAAAAGCTCCTGTTTCCACGCGGCGCGCTGGGCCTGATATTCGGTGTCCGAAATCTTGCCCGCCTCGTGCAAATCGTCTAAATCGGCGATTTGCTGAATCAGTTTTTGTGCGTGCGGATTTGCGCTCAACTGGCTCGAAACGCCACCCGCCAACAACAAACTGGCGCCCGAAACATCGCCCGTCCCAAAAGATTGGGAAGAAACGAAGCCATTTTCGCTAAGTTCCGATTTTTTATGAGCCGCGCCCTGAGATTTCGCGCCTTTTTTGGGTTTGACCAAAGCGAGCGGCAAAAACAGGCACAGCGCAATCGTGAGTCCCGCGAAGCCCCAGAAAATCGGGTTCACCGGTTTGCCGACGCTCACTTCGACCATTTTGGCCGACGAAAGCGCGGGCGGAGTCGGCTCGGTTCCGGCGGGCATGTTGGGCATCGAAGGCGCGCCGATGGCGTTGACCAAACGCACTTCCATTTTGCCCTCGATGGGCAACTGCTGCTCTTCGGTGGGCGAAAGCAGCGGCGCTTTCACTTCCAAATCTTTGTCTTTGGTTTCGCGCGCCACGAAGAAAAACTCGGTCGGATACACCGTTTCGCGCGATAAATTCACGCTGCGCTGCCAGGGAAGCGTGCCCGGCCAGTCCATTTCATACGAAAAAATCAGCGCGTTGCGCACGCCATACGCTTCGGGCGTAATCGGATGCGCGTAGCCGTAACCACCCGACGTTTTGACGAGTTTGCCTTCCATTTGCTCGTCCAATTTCACGTTTTTGGCGCCTTCGGGCAGGTTGAGCCACAGCGAAACTTTGTTCGGCCCGATGCCCATCAGCGTGCGCTCGCCCTGATTCACGACCACGATGCGCTCGACGCATTTGATGCCTTTTTCGGTCGAAGAAATCGCCAGGTGATGCACCTGATATTTGAGCGGAATCGCCTGACTCGTGGTGTCGAAAACGAGCAAATCGGCTTTTTTCGGGTCGGCTTTGATGCCGACTTGATTGAGTTTGTTGCCGCCATCGAAAGCCACCGTCCAGTAATCGAAGCCGCCGCGATTGACTTTGACCATCAGCAAATCTTTGTCGGTGAGGTCGCGCGAGGGAAACGAAAATTGGCCGCGCGCATCCGAGCGCGTGGTGGCCAGCGTTTGCGATTTTCCGCCGTCCTGCGGGCGAACCAACAAAACCGTCGCGTTGGGAAGCGGCGCGTTTTTCTCGGTTCCGTTGCGAACCGTGCCGCCAATCGTGACGGGCGCGGCCAGCGCCGCGCCAAGCGGCAACGCCAAAAATGCGGCGAGTAAGGAAAAGCCCTGACGGGCGAAAGATTTTTTCATTTCAAATTGTGGCGCCAAGCAAAGCGCGGAGCTAATTCAAATGCCGTCGCCGCGCGCGGGCGATTAAAACCTCGGATTCGAGTTCGATGTCCACGCGTTTGGCGGCGCGCGCTCCGCGAATCAGCGATTCGACCGAAACCGTTTCGCGCGGCGCTTCGGGCGGCAGTTGCGCTTCGAGATTTTCGCGCTCGCTCTCGTCGATTTTGCCCAAATCGGCGTCGAGTTCGATTTGCGCGCGCGAAACGAGTTGCTCGTCTTTGGCGCGCGACGCAAACGGCGACGAATCGCCCAGCAGCGGCATCAGAATGTAAAACAGCGCCGCCACGCCAATCAAAACCGGAAAAAGGGTTTCCATTTTTCTTTTTTTTACGCCACGAACTCCACTTTTTTCTCGCCCGTTTTGGCGGCGCGCTCTTCTGTTTTCTTGGCCGCTGCGCCCGTTCCACCATCGAGACGGCCCCGTTTGGCCGGAATCATGGCGATGACGGTTCCCAGCACGAAGAAAATTTGCGAAAGCCAAATCCAGAACACCATGGGGTTCAAATAGGCTTTGATCGTCGCCGAATTATCTTTGGTGTCGAAGCCGTCCATCACCAAATACAGGTCGTTGGCGGGCGTCATGCGAATCGAGGGGCGGCGCGCTTGCTGCGTGTTTTCGTCGGGCGGCGTATTGGGCTGGTCGTTGACCGAACGGAAGAAGTCGATGCGCGGATCGAGCGGCGCGACGGTGAGCTGTTTGTTGAACTGATCGAAAACGTGAATCGGCGCCACGACTTGATCGCGCAGGTGCGGTTCGAGTTCTTTGGGCCGCGCCAAACCGTCGTATTTGAGCGTGTATTCGCCGATTTTGAGCGTCTCGCCTTTTTTGAGCGTCACCGGCTCCAACTCGATGTTAAACAGCGAACTTCCGGTGATTCCGATGAACATCGTCGCCACGCCGAGGTGAACGATGTAGCCGCCGTAGCGCGCCGGATTGAAGGTGACGAGATTGGCCGTCGCATCGAAAAGGCCGTCGCCGCGTTTGGCGCGCAGCGTTTTGATGCCGCGATAGAATTCGTTGCCAATCGCCAGAAAAACGAACAGCGAAATCACGAAACTCGTGGCCGCGCCGGTGCGATAATCGGCCAAAAACCACAGCAGCGGCGCAAACGCCAAAGCCCACAAAAGCGGAAATTTGAGCGCTTTCCACACGCTTTGCGGTGTTGCGCGGCGCCACGCGAGCAGCGGCGCGGCTCCGGTGAGCGCGAGGAGCATCAGGCCCAGCGGCGCCATCACGTTGTTGAAATAATCCTGGCCCACGACCACGCGCTGCCCGCCAATCGCTTCGGAAAGCGTCGGGTAAACCGTGCCCCACAAAACCGCGACCGTCGAACCCAGGAGCAGCCAGTTGTTGAGCATAAACGCGCCTTCGCGTGAAAGCCCGGATTCAACTGTCGCTTCGGAATGGAGTTCGTCGCGGCGCCAGAAAATCAGCGCCAGCGAAAACACGAAAATCACGCCGAGAAAACTCAGAAAATAGCCGCCGATGCTGCTTTCGGCGAACGAGTGGACGCTTTGAACCACGCCGCTTCGCGTGAGAAACGTGCCGAAAATCGACAGCAAAAACGTGAGCGTCACAAGCGCGATGTTCCAGTTTTTGAGCAAGCCGCGCCGCGCTTGCAGCATGATCGAGTGCAAAAACGCCGTCGCCGAAAGCCAGGGCATGAGACTCGCGTTTTCAACGGGATCCCACGCCCAGTAACCGCCCCAGCCAAGCGTTTCGTAGGCCCAAACGCCGCCCATCACGATGCCGAGCGTGAGAATTACCCACGTAAACAAAACCCAGCGCCGAATGACGGCGACCCATTCGTGGTCGAATTTGCGGTGCAAAAGCGCCGAAACCGCAAAGGCAAACGGCACGGTGCAGCCGACGTAGCCGATGTAAAGCGTCGGCGGATGAATTTGCATCCAGTAGTTTTGAAGCAGCGGATTCATGCCGAGGCCGTCTTGCGGAATTTGCGCGTTCAGCATGAACGGATTCGCCACAAACGCCACCAAACCGCCGAAAAACAGCGTCGTGGCGCTCACGACGGAAACCGCAGCGGGCGTGAGAATCTGGCCGCTTTTGCGTCCGCCGCGCGACATCACGAGCGCGAAACTGGCTAAAACAAACGTCCAGAGCAGCAGCGAACCGCTTTGGCCGCTCCACATTCCCGAAATTTTGAACGGCAAAGCCTGCGCGCGGCTGGAGTTTTGCGCGACGTAATTGAGCGCGAAATTATCGGTGAGAAACGCCGTAATCAGCAAAACCGAGGCGCCCAAAACAAACGCCCAAACCACGAAAACACTGTTATGCGCGACTTCGAGCCAGGCGTCGTGGCCCCATTTTCCCTTTCGACTGCGAACGCGCGGCAAGTAAGCCGCCATTGTCGCGCCGATATTGAGCAAACAGGCGCCCAGCGCCAGAAGAACCAGCCAGTGGCCGAGTTGGGGAAGCATGATGAAAATGCGCGCCGAAGTTAGCTGCGACTTTGTCCTTGCGCGTTGGCGCCCATCGCATTTGCGTTTGTCGCGTTCGTGCCGCTATTTTTGGCGCTTTGCGTTTTTTTCGAGTCGTAGCCTTCTTTTTTCTTGGCGGCTTCGCCTTCTTCGTATTTCGAGGGGCATTTCGTGAGGACGTGGTCGGCGCGGATTTTTCCGGCTTCGGTGTAGGTGCCGTCCACCTGAACCGGCCCGCCCGCGCGAAACGTGTCGGGCAGGGTGTTGGCGTAGGAAACCAGCAGTTTCGCGTCGCCTTCGACGACTTCAAAATGCACGGTTTTCACGGCGCCTTTTTCGGTGTTTTCGAGCGTATTTTTGGGTTTGGCCGAGCCGACAAAGCCCACAGCGCGCAATTTTTGGCCAACGAAGGAGTTGGGTTTGGCATCGGCGGCGCGCAGTTCCTTCACGGGAACGGCTTTCATGGTGCTGGCCGTCAGCGACGACGAAACCAGGTAGCCCAACGAGGCGACGAGTAAAACGCTGGCGGCGAGGAATTTTTTCTGCATGGCGAAGTGACAAACCGAAAGACGAAATGGATGTGCGAAAAGTGTAGACGCGGGGTTTTCCCTTTAGAACAGCCTCTCTTTTGTTCCAGCGATAAGTCGGAAGGCCCGCCTTTTGCAAAAATCCACGTTTCGCGCGCTAAACTGCGCGAAAATCAGGTCGGCTCCAAGCCAAAAAAGGCTGTGAGCGCCTTTTTCACATTCTCATGGAACAAGAAATTCCCGGTTGGGTTCTGATTGGACATGGCATCGCCTCGTGGCTTCAAGTCATCACGGGCGTTTTGGCCGTTGTGATTTTGGCAATTATCGCCTTTATTTTGCTTCAGGTCAAAGGCGATTTGGCCGGAATCATCAAAAACATTCACAAAATCACCGAAGACGGCACCAAAATGTCGAAAGACGCCGCCGATACCACGCACAACGTGACCGGCGCCGTAAATCGCGTTTCCAATCTCGTCGGAACTGCGGCGACGCGCCTCGAATCGCCGGTGATTCGCGCGGTTGGCGTGGCGAGCGGACTTTTCGCGGCGGGGCGCTCGATGCGCGGCGCCAAAAAAGAAACCGTTGTCGTGAAAAAGAAAAAAGGACTTTTCGGCTAAGATCATGTCCCGAAATCACGCAGAAACCGAGCGCGTCGTCGTCATCGGCGCGCCGACTTTTGGCCAGGGCGTCAAATTCATTCTTTTTGGCGCGGCCCTGGGTTTTGGCGCCGCTTATTACTTGCTGGGCGGCGTTTCCAAAAGGTCTGTCGCCAAACGCGCCGCGACTTCGGCCAAACAAAAAGCGGCGGCTGCGGCTTCGGCCAAAATTGAAAGTGCGTCGGAAGCGCTCGAAGAAACCATCGAAGAAGTCGGCGAAAACGTCGAAGATCGTCTCAAATCGCTGGCGCGCCGCGTCCGCGACCTTTCGCACACCGCGAAAGAGTTGGTCGACAGCGCAGGCGAGGCCGTTAAACCCGCCATCGAGCGCGCCGTCGTCGAAGGCAAAAAAGCCGCCGCCGAAGCCGAATCGCGCCTCAAAAAAGACCTCGAAAAAGCCGGCGATAAACCTGTTTTGGCCGCAGAAGACGAAAAAGACCAAAGCGAAAAACTGCCCGACGAAAAGAAAAAAGTGGAGTAGTGCGTCTTGGGGGCGCTTTTTTAAATCGCCCCTTGCCATTTCATTGAAAACCCGTTAAATTCTCGCTGTCATTGATTCGAGTGAAAACATTTTGGGCAACGAAATGGCGGTTTGCACGTCTTTTTTTGCCTGGCTCGAAAGACCAAAACAGAGAAAAACACATGGCAAAATCTTCGGAATCCACCAAAATGGCGCCCGTGATGAACGGTGCGAACGCGGACAAGGAAAAGTCGCTCAAAGAAGCGATGAGCCGCATGGAAAAGCAGTTCGGCAAAGGCTCGGTCATGCGTTTGGGCGAACGGTCGCACATGCGGGTGGAAACCACGCCAACGGGTTCGCTTTCGCTTGATTTGGCGCTGGGCGGCGGACTTCCCAAAGGCCGCATCGTCGAGATTTTCGGTGGCGAAGGCGGCGGAAAAACGACTCTTACGCTGCACTGTATCGCCGAAGCGCAGAAAAAAGGACAGATTTGCGCCTTCATCGACGCCGAACACGCGCTCAACCCTGAATACGCCAAAACCGTCGGCGTGGATATTGACAACCTTTATATTTCGCAGCCCGACAACGGCGAACAGGCGCTCGAAATCGCTGACACGCTGATTCGCTCCGGCGCGATTGGCCTGGTTGTCATCGACTCGGTGGCCGCGCTGGTGCCGCGCGCCGAAGTCGAGGGCGAAATGGGCGACCTCACAGTTGGCCTCATGGCGCGCATGATGAGCCAGGGCTGCCGGAAACTCGCTTCGACGGCGGGCAAAAGCGGCACGACGGTGATTTTCATCAACCAAATCCGCGAGAAAATCGGCGTCATGTATGGTAACCCCGAAACCACGCCAGGTGGCCGCGCGCTCAAATTTTTTGCTTCGGTTCGACTGCGCGTCGGCGGCAGCGAAGCGATTAAAAGCGGCAGCGAAAACATCGGCAAACGCTGCAAAGTTTCGATCCCGAAAAACAAAATCGCGCCGCCGTTCCGCGAGGCCGAATTCGATTTGATTTACGGAAAAGGCATCAACAAATACGGCGACATCCTCGATTTGGGCGTGAAATTCGGCATCATCCAGAAGGGCGGCGCCTGGTTCACGATTGGCGAAGAACGCTTTCAGGGCCGCGACGGAACGCGCGCCTATCTGGAAGAAAATCCCGAAATCGCGGCGGAAATCGAAACCGAAATTCGCAATAAAATGGGCCTCAACGGGCCGGTCGAGGAAGTTGACCCGGTTGACGTGAACGCCGAGCTTCCCGACGAAGACGACGAAGATTAATTTTTCCGAAAAACCACCGCAATTTTGCGGTGGTTTTATTTTTTTGCGGCGCGGGTTTGGAAGCGAGCGCCCCTCGCGGTTTTCGATGCGAAACGCTACCCTTTATAACCGCGTTTTCTTCGCGGACGGCGCGACACTTCATGTCCAACAAAAAACTGGGTTTCGTTAACAAACCTTTCGTCGAACAACTCAAGCTTCTGGCTTTGTTTGCGCTCATCGGCGCGGTCATCTACTTTTCGCGGCCCACGATTACGCTGTTTTTGGTGGGCGCGGCGTTCGCCTTCGTGGGCGCTTTGATTCGCGTTTGGGCGGGCGGCCACCTCACGCGCGACCAGCGTCTCGCGGTTTCTGGCCCCTATCAATACACGCGCAACCCGTTTTATCTGGGCCGTTTTTTGGTGCTCATCGGCTTTGCGCTGATGTCGGGACTGTCGTTTGGCGACAACATTTTCGGCCCGATTTTGTGGGGCATTTTCGCGTTTGCCGTGCTGTTTTTCTTTTTCGGCTATATGCCGCGCAAGGAAAAACGCGAAGGCGGGCGCCTCGAAAAACTCTTCGGCGAGCAGTTCGCGCAATATCGCAAAAACGTGCCGTCGCTTTTCCCGCGCCTTTCGCCTTACAAAGACCCGTTCACCAACGAAAATCGCCGTTGGAGCCGCGAACTCTTTTTCGGCGGCGACAGCCAGTTTTCGGGCAACAAGGAATTGCCGACAACAATTGTCACTTTGGGGCTAATTGGCGCGTTTCTGGTGCGTCTGCTGACGCAGTAAAACCCGAAAACTCATGTCACAAATTTCGCAGGACGCGCCGCCCGAATTGCCCGAAATCGATCATTTCGGCGAACCGCTCGAATGGCTGATTCCCATTCCCATCGAGGACAACGGCGAGCCGCTCGTCGATATTTTCGCCTTCAGCGAAGGTTTGCGCTGGATGGAAAAATCGCCGCGTTTCGACTTCGAGCGCTTTGGCACCGCGCGCCAAAGCGTGGCGCAAATGCTGGCGAACGCGCAAAGTCTGCTGCCCGAAAATTTGCATCTGACCATCGTCGGCGCGTTTCGTCCGTTCGAGACGCAAAAAGCGATGTATGACATCGTGTGGCGCGAAACCAAGGAAAAATATCCGCACTGGGAAGACGAGTTCGTCACAAAATACGTGAATGTTTTTAGCGCGCCGCCGATTTGGGACACGCCTCCGCCGCACACAACCGGCGGCGCCGTTGACCTGTTTTTGAGCGACGGAAACGGCGAGCGATTGGACATGACTTCGCCGTTTGAAATGGGCTGGGATAGCGCGCCGATGAACATCGCGGGCCTAAGCGAAACGGCGCGCAAAAACCGCGATTTGCTGGCGGGCGTGCTGCGCGAAGTCGGCCTCACCAATTTCGCGGGCGAATGGTGGCACTGGAGCTATGGCGAACCTGGCTGGGCGCTGCGCGGTGGCCACGAAGAAGCGCTTTACGTCCCCGTCTCGCCCGAAAAAATTCCGACCTGGACGCCGCCGCCCAACGCGTTTTAATTTTCATAAGCCGCGCCAAAAGTGGATTTGTAGCGCCAAGGCTTGCCTTGGCGTTGTGTGAAATCAGGGTGCAACGATTCGCCAAGGCAAGCCTTGGCGCTACAAAATACAAACCACGAGAAACGACTTCGGAGCTGCTTTTCAGACTATTTCTCAGGCGTTTTCACTGTTCAGTCGCGGCGCACCACGCGCGTGATGGCGTCAATTCCGGCGACGTAAAGATTTCCGTCGGGGCCTTGCGCGACATCGGTGAGCCGATTGAAGCGCGCGTCGGAAATTCGCTCTTGTTCAGTGGCGCCATCGCCGCTCACGACAAAGCGGCGCAGCGACGAATCGTTGAACGAGGCCATGAATAACTGGCCGCGAAATTCGGGAAAGACGCGGCCCGAATAAAAGGTCATTCCGGTTGGCGAAATCGAGGGATTAAACCGCGCGACGGGGAGCGTAAAACCGGCGTCATCGCCCGTGCCACACGCATCGCCGGGACGCCAGCCGAAGTTGGCGCCGCTTCTCACGCGGTTGAGTTCGTCATCGCACGAAGGCCCGTTTTCCGAAACGTAGGGCGTGCCGTTGCTGGGATGAAACGCCAGGCCAAACGGGTTGCGAAGCCCCTGCGCGAACGACGGATTGCCGCTCGTGGGATTATCGCTGGGAATCGTGCCATCGGCGTTGAAGCGCAGAAGTTTTCCGGCGCGCACCGAGGCGTTTTGCGAGTTGGCCGGATCGCCCACATCGCCAATCGAAACGTAAAGTTTGCCGTCGTCTCCGAATCCCAAACGCCCACCGACGTGAATGGTGTTGGTGGGCAAATCGTCCACAACGACTTGCAACCCGGTTCCCGCGCTGTTTTGATCGGTGAGCCGAACGACGCGATTGCGCGCTGGTTTCTGGCCCTCGGCGGGCGCGGTGTGATAGAAGTAAATTCGCCGATTGGATCGAAAATTGGGGTCGAACGCCAGGCCGAGCAAGCCCTGTTCGCCGCTCGTGACGACGGGCAGTGTGGCGAACGGCTGCCCCCGCAAACTCCCGTTTTCCACGATGCGCACCGCGCCACTTTTTTCGAGGTAAAACAGTCGGTTGGAGCCATCGGGCGCAAAAGCCAACGCGGTCGGAAGCGTCGCGCCCGACACCAAAACTTCAACGGAAAAATTGGGCGGCGTCGGATTCGACGGCGATTTGGAGCCACCGCCGCCTCCGCAACCCACCAAAACAACGGCGCCCAAAACAGCGGCGCCCAAAACAGCGGCGCCCGTAGCGAACGGCCATTGGCCACGACAAGAAACCCAGGACATGAGCCAAGTTTAAGCGCTAAAGATAGTTTTTGGAGCGTGATATGAAGGGCAAAAGCGGCATAAAGCCGCAGCCAACGAGGAAGTCGGCCTTCGCCGACGCTTTGGTTTAAAGTGACTGCAACTCTCGTCGGCGAAGGCCGACTTCCTCGTTGGCTGCGGCTTCATGCCGCTTTCACGCTCGAAAATTCGATTTTAAAAATAACTGAGATAAACTGCGCGCCAAATTTTCGTTATGAAAAATCGCGCGTTTTTCGTTTTTCTGTTCCTGTTTTTGCCGCTGGCGATTTTTCCGGCGGCGCGCGATTTTCTGTGGCGTTGCACGATCAGCGAAACCGAATCGCCGCTGCGCTCGGAGCTGTTGCGTTCGAGCGATTGGCGCGACCAACTCGCGGGCGCGTGGCGCGTTTCCGAGCGTGCTTTGCGCGCTCCGCTCTATTCAAGTGCCAACGCCAATTTTCCCGTTGACCGCGACCGCGCCCACGACCAAACCATCGCCAAAGGCTGGGAACTGCGCGGCAATTTGGTGGCGGTTTCCTGGGTTTTGAATCAACCCGACTGGCGTTTTGGCACGTTTCCCGACGAGCCACCCGATCCGTTTGTTGTAGAGCCGGACACCAGAGATATTTATCGCCCCAAAACGCCGCCGACGGGCAAAATCAAACGCCGCGCGCAGAGTCTTTTGGAATTGGCGCGGCACGGCGGAAAATTGGAGCCGCGAAACGGGTTTTTCGCGTGGCACCAAGCGCGATTTCTGTTGATTTTAGGCCGCGAAGCCGAAGCGCTGGACGCGCTTTTTCGCGCGGCTTCGCATCCGGAATTTCACACGCGCATCGAGGACGGAATATCGATTGACGCGCGCACCTTTTGGCCCGTGCCGCAAAGCGCGTGGGGAACCGCGACGGCGACTTACATCCGATTTTTTCATTTTTCCAACCGCGTCGTGGCGCGGCGTTTTGTCGAAATCGCGGCGCGCCATCGGCAGGCCGGGCGCCATGATGAAGCGTTTCAAATACTGGAATCCCTGCAACGTCTCGTGAAAATTCATCGCGCGCGTTCGCCGGTGCAATCGCAGATTAACTGGAGCCATTCTCTGCTCACCGACGCGAATTTTCCCGTTGCCCGCCGATTCGTTTCACCGGCGCAATCGGCAGGGAACACATTTCCAAAAGCCGAAGCGCCCGTCGTGGAATTTCGCCGTCACCGCGATGGTCTGCCGTTTTATGCGCGCTCACAGGGCCGCGAAAACACGGCGCGTGTGGCCGAAGAATTGTGGATTTGGCGACAGAAAAACATCGAAAAATTGACCAAAACCATGTATTTGGAATCGTCTGCGGGCTACAGCAGCGGGGTTTCGGGCGCGGTTTGGAGCGCGGCGCTTTGGCCCGAATGGTTTGGCCGCAGATTGTGGCCCTTCGCGCTCGTGTTCGGAGTTTTAGGCGCGCTTTCGTGTGGCGTTTTGCGCCGCGAACCGCCGCGCAATCTCGCCAAATCAACAGCCATTTTCGCCGCGTTTTGGTTATGTCTCGTGGGGATTTTGTTTCATACGTT
>ERZ1066120.1601-NODE-1601-length-12896-cov-12.700646_pt1 | contig 12896 bp, 11 predicted proteins | sample MGYA00382767_ERZ1066120 | MGnify/ENA primary metagenome ERZ1066120 (study PRJEB33369, sample SAMEA5778350) | biofilm metagenome | biome: Industrial cooling water; feature: Water cooling tower basin; material: Biofilm | place: United Arab Emirates | collected... | reverse complement strand
TCCCCGTGCACCGCGGCGAGCACGCCGTCGAGCAGGGTGATGGTGGAGTCCGCGGGCGCGGCGGCCGTCGCGGGCGACGCCCCGGCGCCGGCCAACCCCGCGCCGACGGACCCCGCGCCGGCCGCCCGGCGCAGCGCCCGCATGGTCGCCCGGTCGACGCCTAACGACCGCGCGGCGTGCTCGGCCTGCTCGGCGCTCAGCGTCTCCGGCCGCGCGAGCGCCGCGCGCAGGGCGCCCGGGGTCACGCCGAGCAGGTCGGCGAGCTGGCGCGCGTCGAGGTCGCCGGCTTCCTCGGCGGCGTCGAGGCGGGAGAGCAGGGGGGGCGAGGGCACCGGGCGCGGGGGGGCTCCGTCGAAGGTAGCGGGGTTTGTTCGGGAGACGGCGAACAGGGTGGGGCGAACAGGATGGAGCGAACAGGGTGGGGCGGAGGGGATAGGGGTGGGGCGGTGTTTTGGGGCGAACCGGGGTACGGCGGCTGACCTGCGGCCATGGGGCGGCTGGGGATACGGCGGTTACCGCATTACCCCCGGCCGCTTCATGGCCGCCCTTCGACCGCCGTACCCCGGTTCGCCCCAAAACACCGCCGTACCCAGACCCCGTCCGCCGCATCCTGTTCGCCCCACCCTGTTCGCCCCACCCTGTTCGCCCTCGCCCCTGGCCCTACCGCCCCCCCAGCACGACGACCGCCTCCCGGTACCCGCCTAACGTTCCGACGTCAACGTACGTCTCCCCTGCCCGCACCCCCACCGCCGACCCGCCCTCCGCAATCCACGCGTTCACCAGCGTGCCGAGGAACTCGTCCTGCCGCTCGCGGCGCAGCCACAGCGCGTGCAGCGCCCGCAGCACCGCCCCCGTGCACCGGAACGCCCCCCACACCCAGTGCGTGCTCGGCCGCGGCCGCTTCACCTGGATCTCGCGCACCCGGCCGTCCTCGTGCAGCACCACCGCGTCGAACACCTCCGGCCGGTCCACCGGAAAGAGCAGGAAGCTGAGCCCGCCGTCGTCCGGCAGCCGCGCGAAGCCGTCGGCCGGGAACCAGACCGTGTCGGGCAACCCGACGAGCACCGGCTCGTGGTCGGCGATCATCGGCAGCGGCCGGAAGATCGCGTCACACAGCCCCGCCGGCCGCGGCTGCACCGTGAAGCTGACGTGCGCGTCGCACCGCGCCCCGCCGTAGTAGGCCAGCACGTCCGCCTTGCCCGGGCTCACCACGAAGCACACGCGCGTCGCCCCCGCGCATACCATGCGCTCCACCAGGTACTCGCTCACCGCGCGTGGGCGCTCGACGCCGTCGGCGTCCACGCGGCTGCCCACCGGCAGCAGCTCCTTGCTAAACGCCAGCGGCTGAATGCGCGTCCCCGCCCCCGCGGCCGGTACGATCCCCCACACCGCGTCAGCCCCCCGCGGCGGCGAGCGCCGGCGCGCTCGCGCCCTCGACCGCCGCCACCAGTTCGGCCGCGCGACGGTCGGCGGTGTGCTCGGCGAGCGTGCGCTCGCGCGCGCGGCGGGCGACGGCGGCCAGCTCGGCGTCGCCCAGGGCGAGCGCGGCCAGCGCGTCCTCCGTGGTGCGGGCGACGAGCATTTCGTCGCCCGGCGCGTAGAACGCGTCGAAGCCCTCCCACCAGTCGGTGAGCACCGGCACGCCGCACGCCGCGGCCTCGAACAGCCGCCCCGACGGGCACCAGCCGAGCGCGGCCATGGCGCCGCGCGTGGTGTTGAGCGTGAGGCGGCTCGAGGCGTAGAACGCGGGATGATCGGCGAGGGGCAGGTGGGCGAGGTACCACACGTTGCCGGCCCACGGGAAGTCGGCCGGGTACTGCGAGCCGGCGAGCGCGAAGCGGCGCCACGGCGCCCGACGCGCGGGCGCGAGAAAGAGCGCGTCGAGCGCGGCCTGCCGGTCGGCCGCGTAGGTGCCGATGTACGACAGGTCGCACCGCCACTCGGCGCGCGGTCGGCCCGGCCGGTGCGCGTCCGGGTCCACCGAGCCGTAGAGCGGGGCCACGCGCCGGGCGCCGAGGCGGTCGCGCAGCAGGGCGAGCGCGGGGCCGCCGGTGTAGCTGAGCACGAGGCCGAAGTCGGCGAGGCCGCCCGGCGGCACATAGTCCACCGCCTCGCCCGCGGCCAGCCGCGCGAGCGTCACCGGCGTGTCGAGGTCGTAGAACGCGGCGAGCGGGCCGCCGGCGCGCGCGGCCGCGGCGGTGACTAACGCCGAGGCCGCCGCGGCGTCGGGGCAGTAGGAGGTGACCACCGCGACGTCGCACTCGGCGACCGCCCGCGCGGCCCGCGCGCGCGCCGACGCCCAGTCGGCGTAGAGCACCAGCTCGCCGCCGCCGGGCAGCGCGTGCAAGTCGCGGTGCGCGGCGTAGTACGGCACGTCGCGCTCGAAGAAGGTGACGCGGTGGCCGCGGCGCGCGAGGGCCCGCGCGAGGGCGCGCCAGAGCGTCGCGTGGCCGTTGCCCCACGACGAGCTGACGGTGAGGCCGAAGATCGCGAGGCGCATGGCGCGGCGCGCACGCAAGAGCCGGGCGCGCGAGCGTTAGGCGGGCCCGGCCGCGCCGCCCGCCCGCCCCGCACGGCCGCGCCCGCCGCGCGCCCCCCTGGCCGGCGACTTGCGGGAGGTTTGTACACGTTTGTACCTCCCGCCGGGCCCGCCTAACGGCCGGGCCCGCCGGCGCCCCTCCCCCGAGCCCGGACCCCCATGGGGCAGCACATCCTCATCACCGGCGGCGCGGGCTTCATCGGCTCGCACCTCGCCGACCGCCTGCTCCGCGAGGGCCACCGCGTCCGCGCGCTCGACGCGCTCGCGCCGCAGGTACACGGCGACGCCGCGGCCGCCGGGCGCCGCCCCGACTACCTCGACCCCGAGGTCGAGCTCGTCGTGGGCGACGTGCGCGACCGCGCCGCCGTCGACCGCGCACTCCGCGGCGTCGACGCCGTCTACCACTTCGCCGCGGCGGTGGGCGTGGGGCAGAGCATGTACGAGATCGCCGAGTACACGGGCGTCAACAACCTCGGCACCGCGGTGCTGCTGGAGGCCATGGCGGCGCGGCAGCGGGCGCAGCCGTTCGCGCGGCTGGTGGTGGCGAGCAGCATGTCGCTCTACGGCGAGGGGCTCTACCGCGCGCCCGACGGCACGCTCGTGGCCGACGCCGCGCGCCCGCGCGCGCAGCTCGTGGCCGGCGACTGGGAGCCGCGCGACGCCGCCGGCAACACCCTCCAGCCGCTCCCCACGCCCGAGACCAAGGCGCCGTCGCTCGCCAGCGTGTACGCGCTCAGCAAGTACGACCAGGAGCGGCTGTGCCTGGTGGTCGGCGTGGCGTACGGCATCCCGGCCGTGGCGCTCCGCTTCTTCAACGTGTTCGGCACCCGACAGGCGCTCAGCAACCCGTACACCGGCGTGCTCGCCATCTTCGCCGCGCGGCTGCTCAACGGGCGCGCGCCGATGGTGTTCGAGGACGGGCTGCAGCAGCGCGACTTCGTGCACGTGCACGACGTGGCCCGCGCGTGCGCGGCGGCGCTCACGGCCGAGGCCGCGGTGGGCGAGACCATCAACGTCGGCTCGGGGTGCCGATACACGGTGCGCGAGTTGGCCGAGCGCACGGCGGCGGCGGTGGGCAAGCCGTACCTGCGCCCCGAGGTCACCGGCAAGTACCGCGTCGGCGACATCCGCCACTGCGTGGCCGACGTGGCCAAGGCCCGCGCGCTGCTCGGCTACGCGCCCGAGGTCGCCTTCGACGCCGGGCTCGAGGAGCTGGCGGCGTGGCTGGAGGGGCAGACGGCGGCCGACCGCGTGGACGCGGCGAGCGCGGAGCTGGCGGCGCGGGGGCTCACCGTATGAGCGGCGGCCTAACGGAGCCGTCGGGCGAAGTCGCGGCGCCGGCGCTGATCACCGGCGGCGCCGGCTTCGTCGGCAGCAACCTCGCCGACCGCCTCCTCCGCGACGGGCGCGAGGTCGTCGTCTTCGACCACCTCGGCCGGCCCGGCGTCGAGCGCAACCTGGCGTGGCTGCGCCGCGCGCACGGCGAGCGCGTGACCTTCGTGCGCGGCGACGTGCGCGACGCGGCCGCCGTGCGCCGCGCGGTGTGCGAGGGCGCGGGCGACGGGCCGGTGGGCGACGTCTTCCACTTCGCCGCCCAGGTCGCGGTGACCACCTCGCTCGCCGACCCGGCCGAGGACTTCGACGTCAACGCGCGCGGCACGCTCCACGTGCTCGAAGCCGTGCGCCGCGCGCGCGACGAGGCGGGGCGCGATATTCCCGTCCTGTTCACGAGCACGAACAAGGTCTACGGCGAGCTGGCCGACGTGGTCAACGTGGCCGAGTCGCGCGGGGCGGGCGGCGCGGGACGCTACGTCCCCGCCGACCCCGCGCTCGCCGCCACCGGCATCGGCGAGTCGCGCCCGCTCGACTTCCACTCGCCCTACGGCTGCAGCAAGGGCGCGGCGGACCAGTACGTGGGCGACTACGCGCGCTCGTTCGGGATGGCCACGGTCACCTTCCGCATGAGCTGCATCTACGGCCCCCGGCAGTTCGGCACCGAGGACCAGGGCTGGGTCGCGCACTTCCTCATCCGCGCCCTCCGCGGCGAGCCGATCACGCTCTACGGCGACGGCCTGCAGGTGCGCGATGTGTGCTACGTGGGCGACCTCGTCGACGCGTTCCTGCTGGCCCGGCGGCACGCCCGGCGGCTCGCAGGGCGCGCGTTCAACGTCGGCGGCGGGCCGGCCAACACCACGTCGCTGCTGGAGCTGGTGGACCGCATCGCGGCGCTCACCGGCCGCCGCCCGGCGGTGGCCTTCGAGCCGTGGCGCACCGGCGACCAGCGGTGGTACGTGAGCGACGTGCGCGCGCTCGGCGCCGCCACCGGCTGGCGGCCGCGCACGGCGTTGGGCGAGGGGCTCGCGGCGCTGCACGCGTGGCTGCAAGGGGCGGAAGCCGGGGCCGAGGACGCGCCTAACGACACGCCTAACGACACGCCTAACGACACGCCTGACGCCGCGGGTCCGCTCGCCTACGCCGGGTCGCGCGGGTGATGGGGCAGACGGCCCGCGCGTGCGTGATCGCGGCCCCGGGCCGCGCGGAGGTGCGCGACGTCGCGCCGCCGGAGCCCGGCCCCGGGCAGGTGCGCGTGCGCCTCGCGGGGAGCGGCGTCTGCCACTCCAACCTGCCGCTCTGGGAGGGGCGCGACTGGTTCACCTACCCCACCGCCCCCGGCAACCCCGGCCACGAGGGGTGGGGCGTGGTGGACGCGGCGGGCGACGGCGTGCCGCCGGCTCTCGTGGGACAGCGCGTGGCCGCCCTCTCGCACGCCGCCTACGCCACGCACGACGTCACCGACGCCGCGCACGTGGTCCCGCTCCCCCCGTCGTTAGGCGACGCGCCCTTCCCCGGCGAGCCGCTCGGCTGCGCCGTCAACATCTTCGCCCGCGCCGACGTGCAGGCCGGCTACACCGTCGCCGTCGTCGGCGTGGGCTTCCTCGGCGCGCTCCTCTGCCGCCTCGCGGCCGACGCCGGCGCGCGGGTGATCGCGGTCTCGCGCCGCCCCTTCGCGCGCGACGTGGCGCGGCAGTACGGCGCGCACGAGCTGGTCGCCATGGACGACCACCACGGCGTCATCGACCGCGTGCGCGCGCTCACCGGCGGCCGCTTCTGCGAGCGCGTGATCGAGTGCACCGGCGCGCAGTGGCCGCTCGACCTCGCGGGCGAGCTCACCGCCGAGCGCGGGCGGCTGGTCATCGCCGGCTTCCACCAGGACGGCCCGCGGCAGGTCAACATGTTCCTGTGGAACTGGCGCGGCCTCGACGTGGTCAACGCGCACGAGCGCGACCCCGCGGTCTACGTGGACGGCATGCGTCGCGCTGTCGACCTCGTCGCCGACGGCCGGCTCGACCCACGCCCGCTCTACACGCACCGCTTCCCGCTCGACCACCTGGGCGACGCGCTCGACGCCGCGCGCGAGCGCCCGGACGGCTTCCTCAAGGCGCTGGTGACGGTTGACTAACGGAGCGGCCGCCGCGGAATCGCGGGACGCCGCCGACCGCCGTCCCCGCCTCGGCTTCCTCGGCACCGGGTGGATCGGGCGGCACCGGCTGGAGGCCATCGCGGCCGCGGGCCACGCGCGCGTGGTCGCCGTGAGCGACCCGTCGCCCGACGCCGCGCAGGCCGCCGCCGACGCGGCTGCGGCGGCGGGCCACGGGGGCGTGGTCGTGGTCCCGTCGCTCGACGCGCTGCTGGCGTTGGGCGTGGACGGCGTGGTGATCGCCACGCCGAGCGCGCTGCACGCGGAGCAGAGCGTACGGGCGCTGGACGCCGGCGCGGCCGTCTTCTGCCAGAAGCCGCTCGCCCGCACCGCCGCCGAGGCGCGGCGCGTGGTGGACGCGGCGCGCTCCGCCGATCGGCTGCTCGGCGTGGACCTCTCGTACCGCCACACCGCCGGCATGCAGGCGGTACGGGCGCTGGTGCAGGGCGGCGGGATCGGCCGCGTGCATGCGGTGGACCTCACCTTCCACAACGCTTACGGCCCAGATAAGCCGTGGTTCTACGACCCCGCGCTGGCCGGCGGCGGCTGCGTGATGGACCTCGGCATCCACCTCGTCGACCTCGCCCTCTGGACGCTCGGCTGGCCGCGGGTTACGGGCGCCGCGGCGCGGCGGTTCGCCAGGGGGCTGCCGTTAGGCGCGGAGCCCGACGGCGCCGCCGTGGAGGACTACGCCGTGGCCACGCTCGACCTCGACACCGGGGCCGCGGTGCGGCTCGCCTGCTCGTGGCACCTGAGCGCGGGGCAGGACGCCGTCATCGAGGCCACGTTCTACGGCGACGGGGGCGGCGCCTCGTTCCGCAACGTGAGCGACTCGTTCTACGACTTCACCGCCGAGCGCTTCCGCGGCACCGCGCGCGCGCCGCTGGCCGCGGCGGGGCAGGCGGGCAGCGAGGCGTGGGGTGGGCGCGCGGCGGTGGCGTGGGCCGAGCGGCTCGCGGCGTCCCCGGCGTTCGACCCGGAGGCGGAGCGGGCGGTGGAGGTGGCCGGGGTGTTGGACCGGATCTACGGGCGATAACCGTTGAGGATGGGCACCCCACGTCATCCTGAGGCGCGCAGCGACGAAGGATCGCTAGCCCTCCGGGCCCGTCGTCCCGAGCGCAGCGAGGGACCTACTCGCCTGACGAACGGGCTCGCGGTAGCGGGCTGCCTCCTTCGCCGTGCGAGTGGGTCCCTCGCTGCGCTCGGGACGACAGGCCGCCGTCGCGCCCCCACCCGCCGCCCGCCCGATGCCTAACGCCCCCCGCCGCCTCCTCATGACCGCCGACGCCGTCGGCGGCGTGTGGGCGTACGCGCTGGAGCTGGCCCGCGCGCTCGCCCCGCACGGCGCCGAGGTCCACCTCGCGACCATGGGCCCGCGCCCGACGGCCGCCCAACGCGCCGCCGCCGCCGCGCTCGGCGTCACCCTGCACGAGAGCGACCTCGCCCTGGAGTGGATGGACGCCCCGTGGGACGACGTCGCCCGCGCCGGCGACTGGTTACTCGGGCTGGAGCGCGCCCTCGCCCCGGACCTCGTGCACCTCAACGGCTACGCCCACGGCGCGTGCCCGTTCCGCGCGCCGACGGTCGTGGCCGCGCACTCGGACGTGTGCTCGTGGTGGCGCGCGGTGCGCGGCGAGGAGGCGCCGGCCGGCTGGGACGACTACCGCGACGCGGTTGCCCGCGGGCTGGCGGGGGCCGACGCCGTGGTCGCCCCGACGCGCGCCGTGGCCGACGACCTCGCGCGCGCCTTCGGTCCGCGGCTGGCGGCGTTAGGCGCCTCAGGGCCCGCGGCGCACGTGGTGCCCAACGCCCGCCGCGCGGCCGAGTACCCGCCGGCCGCGCGCAAGACCTCCGCGGTGCTCACCGCCGGCCGCCTGTGGGACGACGCCAAGAACGTGCGCACCGTGGCCGACGCGGTCGTGCGGGCGTTCGGGCGCGGCGAGGCGGACCGGCCGTGGGTCGCCTACGTCGTGGGCGACGCCGACCCGCCGGACGGCAGCGGCGCGGCCCGTGACGCGGACACTGGCGCCGACGCCTGGCGCGGCACCCCGGGCGGCGGCGAGGGGCGCGTGACCTGGCTCGGCCCCCTCGCCCCCGACGCGCTCGCCGCGTGGATGGCGCGCGCCGCGGTCTACGCGCTGCCGGCGCGCTACGAGCCGTTCGGCCTCTCCGCCCTCGAAGCCGGGCTGGCCGGCTGCGCGCTGGTGCTGGGCGACCTGCCCAGCCTGCGCGAGGTGTGGGGCGACGCGGCGCTGTTCGTCGCCCCGGACGACGCCGGGCAGCTCGCGCTCGCCCTCCGGACGCTCGCGGCCGACGACGACTACCGCGCCGCGTTAGGCGCGCGCGCCCGCGCGCGCGCCCTCGCCTACACCCCGGAGCGCATGGCCGACGGCTACCTCCGCGCGTACGCGGCGGACGCGTGAGCGCCGCGTGAACCTCGCGTGACCTTCGCGTGAACGTCGTCCTCTTCACCCACTCGCTCGCGAGCGACTGGAACCACGGCAACGCGCACTTCCTGCGCGGCGTCGCGCGCGAGCTGCAGGCGCGCGGGCACCGCGTCACGGCGTGGGAGCCGGCCGGCGCGTGGAGCGTCCAACACCTCCTCGCCGACGCCGGCCCCGCCGCGCTCGACGGGTGGCTGGAGGCCTACCCAACCCTGGCCGACGCGCGCCACGTCTACGACCCCGCCGACGTGGAGGGCACACTGGACCGCGCGCTCGACGGTGCCGACGGCCGCACGCTGGTGCTGGTGCACGAGTGGAACGACCCCGCACTCGTGGCCGCCGCCGGCCGCCGGCGCGCCCGCGGCGGGCCGTTCCGCCTCCTCTTCCACGACACGCACCACCGCTCGGTGACCGCCCCCGAGGAGGTGGCCGCGTACGACCTGTCGGCCTACGACGGCGTGCTCGCGTTCGGCGAGGCGGTGCGGCAGGTGTACCTCGCGCGCGGGTGGGCGGCGCGCGCGTGGACCTGGCACGAGGCCGCCGACCCCGACGTCTTCCGCCCCCTGCCCAACGCCCAGCGCGAGGGCGACCTGGTGTGGGTGGGCAACTGGGGCGACGACGAGCGCACCGCGGAGCTGCGGGAGTTCCTGCTCGGGCCGGTCCGGGCGTTAGGCCTCCGCGCCCGCGTGCACGGCGTGCGCTACCCGGACGCCGCGCGCCGCGAGCTCGCCGAGGCCGGCGTGGACTACCGGGGCTGGCTCCCCAACTACCGCGTTCCGCGTGCCTTCGCGGCGTTCAGCGTCACGGTGCACGTGCCGCGGCGACCCTACGTGCGCGCGCTCCCCGGCGTCCCCACCATCCGCGTGTTCGAGGCGCTGGCCTGCGGCATCCCGCTCGTCAGCGCGCCGTGGGACGACGCCGAGGGGCTGTTCGCGCCAGGCCGCGACTTCCTCGTCGCCCGCGACGGCGCCGGGATGACCGCGCACCTGCGCGACGTGTTGTCCGACCCCGCGATGGCCCGCGCCCTCGCCGACCACGGGCGGCAGACGGTGCTCGCCCGCCACACCTGCGGCCACCGGGCCGACGAGCTGGTCGCCGTCGCCCGCGCGCTCGGCATCCCCGCGTGACCTCGCCGTGAACATCGCCTTCTTCGGCTCCTCGCTCGTCAGCGCCTACTGGAACGGCGCGGCCACCTACTACCGCGGCGTGGTGCGCGCGCTGCACGCCCGCGGCCACCGCGTCACCTTCTACGAGCCCGACGCCTACGGGCGCCAGCAGCACCGCGACATCCCCGACCCCGATTACGCCCGCGTGGTCGTCTACCCCGGCGACCACGACGACGCGGCGTACCGGGCGCTGGAGCAGGCGCGCGGCGCCGACCTCGTGGTCAAGGCGAGTGGGGTGGGCGTGTACGACGCCCTCCTGGAGCGCGAGGTGCCACGCCTCCGCGGCCCCGCCACGCGCGTCGCCTTCTGGGACGTGGACGCGCCGGCCACCCTACAGCGCCTCCGCGACGACCCGGCCGATCCGTTCCGCGCCCTCGTCCCCGCCTACGACGTCGTCTTCACCTACGGCGGAGGCGACCCGGTCGTCGCGGCCTACTCGGCGTTAGGCGCCCGCGGCTGCGCCCCCATATACAACGCGCTCGACCCCGACACGCACCACCCCGCCGCCCCCGACCCGCGCTTCCGCTCCGACTGTGTCCTACTCGCAAACCGCCTCCCCGACCGCGAGGCGCGCATCGCGGAGTTCTTCTTTCGGGCGGCCGAGCACGCGCCCGGCCGCCGCTTCCTGTTAGGCGGCAGCGGCTGGGACGACCACCCCACGCCGCCCAACGTCGGCTACCTCGGCCACGTCTACACGGCCGACCACAACGCCGTGAACTGCTCGGCACTCGCCGTGCTCAACGTTCACCGCGACAGCATGGTGGCCAACGGCTGGAGCCCCGCCACCCGGCTGTTCGAGGCCGCGGGCGCCGGCGCCTGCCAGATCACCGACGCCTGGCGCGGGATAGAGGCGTTCCTGGAGCCGGACACCGAAGTCCTCGTCGCCGCGGACGGCGCGGCGGTGGCCGAGCACGTCGCCGCGCTCACGCCGGCGCGCGCCCAACGCGTCGGCCAGGCCGCCCGGCGCCGCGTGCTCGCCGAGCACACCTACGCCCACCGCGCGGCGCAGGTGGAGGCCGTGCTGTGCGCCTGACCAACGGGTGAGGGCCGCGTGAACGTCGTCATCCTCGGCCTCTCCATCACCTCGTCGTGGGGGAACGGGCACGCCACCACCTACCGCGGCCTCGTGCGCGCGCTGGCGCGGCGCGGGCACCGGGTCACCTTCCTCGAGCGCGACGTCGAGTGGTACCGGAGCAACCGCGACCAGCCGCACCCCGAGGGGTGCGCCACGCACCTGTATTCGTCCCTTGCCGAGTTGAAGGAGGAGCGCGGCGGACTCGTGGCGGAGGCGGACGTGGTGGTCGTCGGGTCGTACGTGCCCGAGGGCGCGGCGGTGGGCGCGTGGGCCTGCGCCACCGCGCGCGGGCTGTGCGCCTTCTACGACATCGACACGCCCGTCACGCTCGCGGGGCTCGCGCGCGGCGATTGCGCGTACCTCACGCCAGCCCTGGTGGCGCGCTACGGGCTGTACCTGAGCTTCACCGGCGGCCCCACGCTCCGGCGCCTGGAGCGCGAGTTCGGCTCGCCCATGGCCCGCGCGCTCTACTGCGCCGTGGATCCCGCGCTCTACGCCCCCGACCCCGCCGCCGAGCCGCAGCACGACCTCGGCTACATGGGCACCTACAGCGACGATCGCCAGCCCACCGTCGACCGGCTGCTGCTGGCGCCGGCGCGCGCGTGGCCGGCCGGCCGCTTCATGGTCGCCGGGCCGATGTACCCGGACGCCATCGCCTGGCCGCCCAACGTCGCGCGCGTCACGCACCTGGCGCCGCGCGAGCACCGCGCCTTCTACGCCGCCCAGCGCTTCACGCTGAACGTCACCCGCGCCGACATGATCGCCGCCGGGTGGAGCCCGAGCGTGCGCCTGTTCGAGGCCGCCGCGTGCGCGACGCCCATCGTCAGCGACTGGTGGCCCGGCCTCGACGAGCTGCTCGCGCCCGGCCGCGAGGTCATCATCGCGCACACGGCCGGCGACGTACTCCGCGCCCTGCGCGACCTCCCCGACGCCGACCGCCGGGCCATGGGCGAGGCCGCCCGGGCCCGCGTCCTCGCCGCCCACACGGCCGACCACCGGGCCGCCGAGTTCGAGCGGTACGCCGCGGAGGCGCTGGCCCGGTCCTTCCAACCGGCGCGGCCATGACCCGCCTGCTCCAGCAGTTCGCCGCCGCCCCGTCGGCCGAGCGCGAGGCCGAGATCCTCGCCCTCGGCCCCTGGTTCCACAACCTGCACCTCCCCGACGGCGCCCAGACGGCCCCGCACTCCGCGCTCGGCGACTTCCCGCGTTGGAAGTGGGACGAGATCGCCCCGTACCTGCCGGACGACCTCTCCGGCTGGACCGCGCTCGACGTCGGCTGCAACGCCGGCTTCTACAGCTTCGAACTGGCGCGGCGCGGCGCGCGGGTCACGGGGATCGACGTCGAGCCGCTCTTCCTGCGGCAGGCCGAGTGGGCGGCGCGCGAGCTGGACCTCGCCGACCGCGTCACCTTCCGGCGCATGGCGGTCTACGACCTGCCCCAACTGCGCGGGCCGTTCGACCTGGTGCTCTTCCTCGGCGTGCTCTACCACCTGCGCTACCCCATGCTCGGCCTCGACCTGGTCACCGAGCAGGTGGGGCGACTGCTCGTCTTCCAGACCCTTACGGCGCCCGGCCAGGGCGTCCACCCCGACACCCGGCGCGACCGCGACGTGCTCGACCGCGACGACCTCCGCGACCCGCGCTGGCCGCGGCTCAGCTTCCTGGAGCACCTGTTCGCGGGCGACGAGACCAACTGGTGGGCGCCCAACCACGCGGGCGTCGAGGCCATGCTGCGCTCCAGCGGGATGCGCGTGACCGCGCGGCCGGGCCACGAGATCTACTGCTGCGAGCCAGACCCGTCGGCCGACGCGTGGCCGCGCGGGCGCGGCCGCCACGAGCTGCTCGCCGCCACCGGCCGCCCGTGGACCGACGTGCTCGACCGCCGCGACGGCCTGCTCGCGGAGGTGGCCGCGTGACCGCGCCGATCGCGTCGCCGCCGCCTGCGAGCGAGACCGGCGGGCTGCGCTGGGTGGAGGCCGAGTCGCTGGCCGACCAGGCGGCCGAGGCGGCGGCCGAGCACGCGCGGCGCCCGGCCGACCCCGAGCGGGCGGTGGACTGGTGGACCGAGCGCCTGCTCGACGCCGCGGAGCTGGAGGCGGCGGTGGGCGAGGCGTTCCTGAGCGGCGGCCCCACGGCGGCGGCCGCGGCGCTCCGGCGCCACACGCTGGCCACGGCGCGCGGGCTGGCAGTGGCC
>ERZ1066120.1598-NODE-1598-length-12925-cov-5.802953_pt1 | contig 12925 bp, 11 predicted proteins | sample MGYA00382767_ERZ1066120 | MGnify/ENA primary metagenome ERZ1066120 (study PRJEB33369, sample SAMEA5778350) | biofilm metagenome | biome: Industrial cooling water; feature: Water cooling tower basin; material: Biofilm | place: United Arab Emirates | collected... | reverse complement strand
GCGAAGAACTGCTCGACACGCGCGACTGGCCGCTGCGCGAAATCGAAAAATCGCTGGGCGACATGGAGCGCATTAACCGATTTTTCGGCGGCACGGCGCACGTCGAGCGCGAATTCTGGCGCCAAGTCGAGGCGCGAAAACTGCGCGAAATTCGCGTTCTGGATGTCGGCACCGGTAGCGCGTTTTTGCCGCGACTTTTGGTGCAGGAAGCGCGCAAACGCGGCCTTGCGATGCGCGTTTGCGCGCTCGACATCAACGAAAAACACCTGAAAATTGCGCGTCAGAAAATCCGCGATTTCCCCGAAATTTCGCCGCTGCGCGCGAGTGCGTTCGAGATTCCGCTCGAAAATGCGAGCGTTGATTTCGTGGTTTCCACGCTGTTTTTGCACCACTTTCGCGCGCCGCAAATCGAAGAGTTGCTGCGCGAATTTGGGCGCGTCGCGGGGTGCGGTTTCGTGTTGGGCGATTTGGTGCGCGACGCGGTGCCGCTTTGGTTTTTCCGGCTTTCGCGGCCCGTTTTCGCCACTTCGCACCTCACGCGTTTCGATGGCGTCGCCTCGATTTTCCGCGCCTACACGCCGCGCGAGCTGCGCGAAATCGTCGAGCCGCTCGGCGCGCGCGTCGAGGCACATTTTCCCTATCGCGTGAACATCATCCGCGAAAATCGAGAGGCCAAATCGTGAATCGAAACGAAAACGCGGCGATTTTCGGCGGCCAAACGCGCTTCGATGCGGTTGTGATTGGCGCCGGTTTGGGCGGACTCAGCGCCGCGATTTCGCTGCGCGAGCGCGGTTTGCGCGTCGCGCTTTTAGAGCGCGGCGAAGTCGGGCGCCACAAGGTTTGCGGCGAATTTCTTTCGCCCGAAAGCGGCGATTTTTTGCGAAATCTGGGCGTTTACGACGCGGTTTTCGCGGCGGGCGCCACGCAAATTCGGCGCGCGCGCGTGGCGTTGGGCGAGAAAACCGGGCGCGAATTGCCGCTTTTGCCAAATCGCGGCGGCGAAGCGGGCATCGGCATTTCGCGGGCGCAACTGGATGCGATTTTGTGGGAGCGCGCCGCGCAAATCGGCGTGCAAACGCGCCAAAACACGCGCGTCCTTTCGTGGGAAACAGAAGCGGAAAATTTTCGGGTGAGCGGCCAGAATTTCGAGCTAACGGCGCCGTTTTTGGTGGTCGCAACGGGCCGGGGCGCTTCAGTTTTGCCGTCACGCGAAAAAATGAGCGGCCAGGGAGCCGCGAAATTTCTGGGCCTCAAAGCGCATTTTTCAGGTGTTGGCATCGCCGACGACGAAGTGCAACTTTTCCCGTTTCGCGGCGGCTATTGCGGAATTTCGCGCGTGGAAAACGGCGCTTTCAACGTGTGCGCGCTCGTGGATTATCGCCGCGCCAAAGGCCGCAGCAGCTCGCAAATTTTCGCGGAAATGCGCGCCGAAAACGCGGCCTTTGCGCGCGCTATGAATGGCGCGACGCCGCGTTTCGAGTGGCTGGCGACGGGCAACGTTTCGTTCGGCAATTTCCGGCCCGCGCACGACGGAGTTTTGTGCGTCGGCGACGCGGCGGGCTACATTCATCCGCTCGCGGGCGATGGTATGGCGATGGCGCTGCGCGCCGGACAACTCGCCGCACACGCGATTTCGAGCAGCGAAAAGTGCGACGTGGCCGCACAACTTTACGCGCAGAATTGGCGGCGCGAATTTGGGGCGCGACTGAAGTGGGCGGCGCGCTTGCAACCGCTGATGCTGCGGCCCAAATGGGCGCTGCGCGGTTTGCAAATGCTCGACTGCGCGCCGGTTCTGGGGAAAAAACTGGTCGCTTTGACACGCGGCTGAAAGTTTGAGATTAGCGCCGCAGTCGGCCTAAAACGTAAAATAAAGGCGCACAAAGCGCAAATCATCAGTTTCGCGCTTGTTAAAGCGGCGAGAATTTTCTTCGCAAGAAAATTTTCGTCACAAATTCGAGGGGAAAATTTGAGTCATTGCGCGAAAAAACGGCGTGTTTTGTCGTTTGGTTTTGGCGCGATGGCTCCGGAGTGTTTTTCGATTTGAGGTGAGCAACGCGCTCGTTTCGGTTGAAAACTGCTTCGCATTCAAAGAGCGGCGTTTTGGCGTCGCACTGTTTCAGATGTTGTTTTTGGTTTTTCTGGGGGCGGCAATTTTGTGTGCGGGAGGTTTGTGGCTGGCCGACAAAGCGCGCGGCGCGGCTGGGCCTCGTCCCGAAGGTTTGGCCTTTGTTTTGGCGGTGGCGCTGGCGACGGGCGGCGCGATTCTTTCCCTATTGCTCCCTGGCTCACGTTTGTCCGAGGCGTCCATCAGCTCGCTGGGCGGCATTGACGCGGCCCTGCAAACTCCGGCGGCTTTTGGCGAGGGCTGGCGCTTGCTGGGGTTGGGATTTGGCGTTTACGTGCTGTGCGCGCTGCGCGGCGTTTTAAAACTGCCGTCGTGGGTGGCCGATGTCGTCGTTTTGGGCGCGGCTTACGCGGCGACGCGCGTTTCGGGCGAAGTTTTGATTCAGATTTCGCAAAGTGCGGGCGGCGATTCGGGCAACTACGAATTGGGGCCGTTCGATACCGTTTTGACGATTCTGTGGATTTGGCTCGTCTCGCGTTTGTGCGCTTCGCTGAACCGCGTTCCGGCTGTGGCGGGCGGCTATATCGGGCTGTTTGCGCTCACCGTTGTTTTGCTGATGGGCGTCAACGCCCTTGTTGAAAATCCGCTTTCGCCTTCGCTTGCGGCGGCGCTCGCGGGCGCGGGCCTCATGGCGTTCGTGATGGCGTTTCGCAATCCGCAAATCAATCTGGGCTGGTCGTCGGTTTTGGCGGCGGGATTTTGGCTGGGCATCGCAACCTCGATGGGCCTGCTCAAAAACACGTTGCCCGCGATGATTGCGCTCGCGGTCTTGGCGCTGGGCTTGCCGCTGCTCAACGTTTCGATTGTGAAGGTGCGCGCCAAACTGCGCGGCCACGATGTCGAATGGACAAATCAGCGACTGCGACTCGATCAGGCGCTCGCGGCGCGCGGCGTTCCGGCGCGCAAAATCGCGCTTTATTATTTCGTCGTCGGCGCGTGGCTGTGCCTTTTGGCCTATCTTTCGGCGCGCGCATTTTTCGGGGCGCCCATCGACTGGATTCGCGGCGCGCTTTACACGCTCGTGATTTTGGCGCTCGCAGCGGGTGGCGCCATCGTGTTCTTTTCGCTGGCGCGCCTGCAAATGCGCCGTCAGCCCGACGAGGAAATCCCCGAAAGCGTCGAGGCGTTTGGCGTGAAAATTTCGCCGGTTTCGATGACCGAAGCGCTCGATAAAATCGAAACGTTCATCGCGTCGGGCCAACCACACCATGTTTTAACCAGCGACGCCAACGCAATTCTCACCTCGAAAAAAGACGAGGAATACGCCCAAATCATGCGCCGCGCAGCGCTGATTACGCCCGACGGATTTGGCGTTATCTGGGGCGCGCGGCTGCTGAATTTGCCGATTTACGAGCGCGTCACGGGCGTGGATATGGTGACGGGAATTTGCGAACGCGCCGCGCAAAAAGGCTATCGCATCTTCATTTTTGGCAGCGAACCCGGCATCGCTTCGATGGCGGCGCAAAACCTCGAAAAACGGTATTCGGGCTTGCAAATCGCTGGCACGCATCACGGCATGGTGCTGCGCGACCCCGAAAAACTGGCCGCCGTCGTGCGCCAGATTCAGGAATCGAAGCCCGACGTGTTGTTCGTGGCGATGGGCATTCCGCTTCAGGAGAAATTCATCGCCAAACACCTCGATGAACTCGGCGTTCCGGTCGCGCTCGGCGTGGGCGGCTCGTTCGATGTTTACGCCGGAAAATTCAACCGCGCGCCCGTCGCGGTGCAGCGCATCGGTTTGGAGTGGCTTTATCGCGTCTGGATCGAGCCTTCGCGCTGGAAACGCATGAGTTACGTGCCCAAATTCATGCTCGTCGCGCTCAAAACCTGGCTTTTCGGCCCGCGCAACGGCAAAAAAGAAGCGTTTTAAGTGGAAACTTAAAACGCTTTTCGCGGCCACCGAAGTGGCGCCACCAAAAGTGGCGGTTAGTCGAGGTTGATGCCAAGCAGACGCGACGTCAAGACGGTTGCACTGGCGGTGAGTTGGGGGGACTGCAAAACGCATTTCCAGAGCGCGAACCCCAGAAGTCCGACCACGCCGACCAGGAGTCCCTGATGCAAAATCAGGTCAATGGTCGTCAGAACCGGATACTTTTTTTCGCGCTCGATGGCTTTGAACTCTTTGTTTTTCACTTCCTTTTTCCTCACGAATTGGGTTTTGTGGTGAGATGCTGCGATTTCTACGGAAGTTCTACCACAAATTTTTCGGTTTTTGAGACCCTTTTGCAGATGCTGCTTTCGTTCACGCCCAATCCCTGTTTCGAGCGCACTTTGCGCCTCGAAAATTTCCGTTCAAGCGCCACATTTCGCGTGGATTCGCCGGAAATTTTGGTCACGGCTGGCGGCAAAGGCATCAACAGCGCGCGCGTCGCCCAGAATTTGGGATTGCCCGCTCACGTGCTGACCTTTGTAGGAAATCAACAAATCGGCCAATTTCGCGCGTTGCTCGAAAACGACGATTTGCGCGGCGATTTAATCGCCACCGAATCGCCCACGCGAACCACGATGGCCGTTGTTTCGAGCGAAAATCTCACCGAAATCATCGAAAACGGCGTCGCGCCCACGCTTTCCGAGGGCGCGCAACTCCTCGAAAAATGGCGCGAACTGCTGCCCCACTGCGCCCTCGCCGTCATCGGCGGCTCTTACGCGCCGTCGAGCGAACGGGGCTGGCATCTTCATGGCGCGCTGCTGTGCCAACTGGCCGCTGGCGCCGGAAAACGCGTGATTTACGACGGCAAAGGCGAGGCGTTTGTGCGCGCTTTGCACTGCCCGACTCCGCCCTGGGCCATCAAACCAAATCTCGAAGAAGCCGCCGCGACGTGGGGCAAACCCATCGAAACACCGGCGCAGGAGCGCGGCGCGATTCGTTATTTCCTGGCGCGCGGCGTTGAAGTCGTGCTGCTTTCGTGCGGCGCGCGCGGTTTATATGTCGGTTACAACCGGCAAATCGAGTGGTTCGCGGCGCCCGCTGTCGAAACGATTTCGCCCGTCGGCTCCGGCGATTCGCTCGTCGGGGCGTTTTGCGCGAAGTTCGCGCAGTGCGGCGACGTTTTCGAGGCGGCGCGCTGGGGTGTGGCGGCGGGCAGCGCCAATGCCGCGCAACTCGGCGCGGCGCAGGTCAAACGCGAAGACGTGCAAAATTTAGTGCCCCAAGTGCGGCGCCAGCTCAGCGAAATTCGTCTGGAAATCGCTTAATTTTGATGCCCATGAACAATTTCACCCGCAATTCGCTGCTCGGCGCTGGCGTGGTCGGCGCGATTTTCGCCGCGACGATGGTTTACACCTCGCAAAAACTGCCGCGCATGAACCGCGAATCGCATCGGCAAATCGAACTTTATTTTCAAAACGCCAAAACCGGCGATTTTCAGGGCGCTCACAGGCTGCTTTCGCCCCAACTTCAAACCGAAATTTCGCGTGACGCGCTGCAAAAACAGTGGCGCGAAACGCAGAAAAAATACGGAGAATTTCAGGAGTTCGTCGGCGCCGATTCGAGTTCGCCCAGCGGCGCGCGCGCCAATTTGTGGCCGCCCTACGTCGATTACATGGTCAGAGCCAAGGGCACTCAAGGCAGCCAAGTTTTTTATTTTCGCGTCGCGCCCGAAGAAGACAGCGGAAAATGGCAAATCACGCAGCTCCGCGCGCTCGATCAAACAAAAATCGCCATGCCCAAAGGCTCGCCAATGAACGATTGGCTGCCGAAAGAAACGCCGAAATAGAAGAGCGAACGTGGCTCAAAATCTCGATTGAGGCGGTATGAAACCGCAGCCAACGAAGCTGTCGGCCTTCGCCGACGTTTTTGACCTTTCGTCAAATTTGCACGTTTGATGTAACTCGTCGGCGAAGGCCGACAGCTTCGTTGGCTGCGGTTTCATACCGCCTGCAACTTTCAGCCAAAAAATCACCCATACACCCCGCGCGCGCGAATCGCTTCGGCGACTTTTCCCACGCCCGCGATGTAGGCGGCCATGCGCAAATCGGTTTTTTCGCGGTGCGCGATGCTCCACACTTCGATGTTGGCGTTTTTCATGATGCGTTCGAGGCGCGAATTGACTTCGTCGGCGCTCCAGAAATACGATTCGCGGCCTTGGAGCCACTCGAAATACGAAACCGTCACGCCGCCCGCGTTGGCCAACACGTCGGGCACGACGACGACGCCTTTGTCACGCAAAATCGGGTCGGCGTCGGGCGTTGTCGGGCCGTTGGCGGCCTCGACCAAAACGCGCGCCTGAATTTCGTGCGCGTTTTGCGCGGTGATTTGGTTTTCGAGAGCCGCCGGAATCAAAATTTCGCACGGCAGCGCCAACAATTCGGCGTTGGAAATGCGGTCGGCGTCAAATTTTTCGGGCAAGACACCGTGCCTTGGCGCTTCGAGCAAAAGGCGCTCGATGTCAAGGCCGCGCGGATTGTAAAAACCGCCGCGCGCATCCGAAATGGCGACGATGCGACACCCCAATTCGCGTTGCAAAATCTGCGCGGCCCACTTGCCGACGTTGCCAAAACCCTGAATCGCCACGCTCGCGCCCGAAAGCGTGATGCCGACATTGCGCGCCATTTCGCGCGTGGTGATGGCCACGCCGCGCCCGGTCGCTTCTTCGCGGCCCGCGCTGCCGCCAATCGAAAGCGGCTTGCCCGTCACGACACCCGGCACGGCGTAGCCCGCGAACGAAGAGTAAGCGTCCATCATCCACGCCATCGTTTGCGCGTTGGTGCCGACATCGGGCGCGGGCACGTCTTTTTCCGGCCCCAAAATCGGCAGAAGTTCGGCGGTGAAACGACGCGTCAAACGCTCCAATTCGGAAGCCGAAAGCTGCGAGGCGTCCACGTTTACGCCGCCTTTGGCGCCGCCGTAGGGAATCGAAACGACCGCGCATTTCCAGGTCATCCACATGGCGAGCGCTTTCACTTCGTCTTCATTTACGTGCGGCGAATAACGGATGCCGCCTTTGGCGGGGCCGCGATCAATCGAATGTTGCACGCGAAAACCGGTAAAAACGCGCTCGGTGCCATCGTCCATGAGCGTCGGGATCGAAACTTCGAGCGAGCGTTTGGGCTGGCGAAGTCGGGCGTGGATGTGAGGCTCCAAAGCCAATTTTTGCGCGACGTTATCAAGTTGTTCCAGCGCGTTGTGCCACACGTTTTGGGATTGCATGAGCTTTTGCGATGCTCAAGTTTTGGGCCTCCAGAGAAACTCTGTTACGAAAAATGAGCTTTTTGAAAAGTCCGCCACCCCTTTTTTCTCAAAATTCGGCGTCTGCTTCTCTTTTGTGGTTTCTGTTTTGGCTCTGGTCTTTGCGTTTGTGCGCGCTGGCAACCGTTTTCTTGTTTCTGGGCGTCTACGTTCCAAAAACCCTGATGAAAACCGGTCATGATCGGGACGTCGCAATTTATTACACGGCGCTCGAACGGCTGGAGAGAAACAAACCCATTTATCAACCGCGCCCCGATTACGGGCCGCACTCCAAACCGACACAATATCTTTATTTGCCCCCGGCTCTGGCGGTGATTACGCCGCTGAAAACCTTGGAGTGGTTGCCTTTTGTTCGCTTATGGACATTGGGACTCGTGGCATTTTTTTTGGGATTCGCGGCGATTCTGGCGTGGCTGGCGACACGGCGCATCGAATGGTGGAGTTTCATCTATGCTCTCGCCGCGCTCTGGCTGTTTCCAGGGGCCGCGCGCACATTTTTTCTGGGCCAAATCGAACCGATTCTATGGTTTTTATTTGGCTTGGGAATCGTGCAACTGGTGCGCGGCGGGGCGTGGGCAGGACTCTGTTTTTCGCTGGCTTCGGTGGTAAAAATCTACTCGTTCTGGGCGGTTTTGGCGTTGCCGCGCTCGATGTGGAAGCGCCAATGGCCCATCGCGGCGCTCGTCTGGGGCGTTGCGCTGATTTTGGGCGGCGTCGTCTGCGGATTCGATCAATACGCCAAATGGTTTGAAGCCGTGCCGCCTGTGATGCGCCAGGGCACTTTCAACGCCGACAACTATTCGCTTTCGATGGGCGTTTTGCGCGTGGCGCAATGGCTCGGCTGGGAATACGCGAGCGGGCCGCTTTCGGGACTGCCCAAATTGTGGCTTTCGGCGAGCGTGATTCTGGGGCCGCTGCTGATGCTCTGGCTCACGCGAAACCAAACTCCCGCGCTGCGCTGCGCGGTCGTGGGCGCCACCGCTTCGCTTTTCGCGCCGATTTGCTGGTCGATTTATTTGCCGGCCCTGTTGTGCCCGCTGGCGCTTTGGGCTTACGAAAAAAACCTGTTTGCGGCATCCACCGCACCGCAAAACGGCGGGGCGAGCGAGGCATAATCCCTGCTCTGTGGCCTCGCCATGACACTTGAAAACAAAGTCATTCTGGTCACGGGCGCCACAGCGGGCATCGGCGAAGCCTCGGCGCATTTTTTCGCGGAACTCGGCGCCAAAGTCGCGGTTTTGGGGCGCGACGACGCCAAAGTGCGCGAAACTGTCGGCGCCATCGGAAAATCGGCGTTTGGCGTGATTGCCGACGTCTCGAAAGCGCCAGAAATGCAGCGCGCCTTTGACGAAGCCGCCGCGCATTTCGGAAGGCTCGACGGCGTGCTGGCCAACGCCGGAACCAACGGAGTTTGGGCGAGCATCGAAGACATTTCGCCCGAAGAGTGGGACAAAACGCTCGCCGTCAATCTGCGCGGCACGTTTTTGAGCGTGAAATACGCGCTGCCACACCTCAAAAATCGCGGCGGCTCGATTGCGGTGGTTTCGAGCGTCAACGGCACGCGGATGTTTTCCAACGTCGGCGCCAGCGCCTATGCTTCGAGCAAAGCCGCCCAGGTCGCGTTTGCGAAAATGGCCGCGCTCGAACTCGCCAAACACGGAATTCGCGTCAACGCGATTTGTCCCGGCGCCATCAAAACCGAAATCGAAACCAAAATGGAAACGCGCGAACTGGACGAAATCCGCGAACCCGTCGAATTTCCCGAAGGCAAAATCCCGCTCACCGACGGCAAACCCGGCGACGCCCGCCAGGTCGCGCAACTCGCCGCCTTTTTGATGAGCGACCTTTCCACGCACATCAGCGGCACCGAAGTGTGGATCGACGGCACGCAATCGCTGCTCCAGGGCTGATTTCGCCGAAGGCAACGCAAGTTACAGCCATTTCGCCGCGAAGGGAACGGAACAGCGCAAAAGTAATTCTTTCTGTTACAGATTTCAACAGATTTTAATGGCCCAGAATTGTCGTTTCGCCTTTGGCGTTCATGTGATGAGCGTTTTGGCGCTTGTGCGCGAGGGAAATTCGCCGCAAAGCGTGGTCGCATCGGAGCATTTGGCGGCGACGGTGAACACGAATCCGGTGGTGATTCGGCGTTTGCTGCTCGATTTGCGCGAGGCGGGCCTCATCGAAACGCATCGCGGGCCGGGCGGCGGCGCAAAACTCTCGCGCGGCGCGCACGAAATTTCGCTGCTCGATATTCACCGCGCGGTTTCGGGCGAAATCGAAGCGTTTGGCGAACATCCCAACGAACCGAGCCAAAAATGCTGCGTGGGCCGCGAAATCCGCCACGTTTTGCACGAAATCGCGGGGCGCGCCCGCGAAGCCGTAGAGCGCGAATATGCGGCCATTTCGCTCGCTGAAGTCGCCGCCAAAATGGACAATTGAAATTCGTCGAACAACGGCTGTCCGCGCGAAATTCAGGGCAATTTCGGTCGCGTCTCGATGTGTGATGCAGCGGCACTGCCGTGTATGGCAATCTTCGGCCCGGAACTGATGAGGTTGCCTTTACACGGAAGTCGCGGGGCAAAGATTGCCATACACGGCAGTGCCGCTGCATCACACATCGAGACGCGACCAAATTTTATAGAGCAGCGGAGGCACCCGTTTTGCCTCGCCAATTCGCCCCAATATGTCACAAAACCTGTCAACGCGCCTCGATGAAAACTCGATTCAGGGCGAAAATTTCGATAGCGAAGCGCTGTTTCGTCTCGCGGGCGCGCTGCGCGCTCGCGGCTACTCTTTCACGACGCCAACGCCCGCCACGCACGCGCTGGTGAATGCGCGCCCCGAAAACGCTTTCGCGCAGGATTTGCGCGGCGTTTTCGGTTGGAGCCGCGAGTTTTCGCCCTCGATTTTGCCGCGCGAAATTTGGGATTTGCTGCGCGAATCGCGGGCGCTGAGCGAAACCGAAAACGGTTTTCGCGCGCTCGTGCGGCTTTCGAGTTTGGGCGATTGCGTTTTCTGGCACTCGGCCTACCCGACAACCGCCAGCGACGCCGTCTTTTTTGGGCCGGACACTTACCGATTTGCGAGCGCTTTGCAGGAATTTTTCGCGCGGCGGACGCGCCCAGTGCGGCGCGCCATTGACATCGGTTGTGGCGCGGGGCCGGGCGCGATTTTGTGCGCCCGAAATTTCGCCGATGCGCAGGTTTTCGGCGCCGACATCAACAACACAGCGCTGCAATTTACACGGCTCAACGCGCGAATCAACAACACCAAAATCGAAGCGCGCCACTCAAATTTGCTGAATGCATTCGAGGGAAATTTCGATTTAATCGTCGCCAATCCGCCCTATTTGGTGGACGCGTCGCAGCGCGCTTACCGTCACGGCGGCGGGCCGCTGGGCGCCGGACTTTCGCTGCAAATTCTCGAAACCGCGCTGGGCCGCCTCGAAAAAGGCGGCGTTTTGGTGCTCTACACCGGCGCCGCGATGTGCGACGGTCACGACCCGTTTTGGGAAGAGTGCCAAAAGCGTTTGCGCGATTTTTCGGGCCGCTGGAATTACCGCGAAATGGATCCCGATATTTTCGGCGAAGAACTCGAAACGCCCGCTTACAACGCGTGCGACCGCATCGCAGCCGTTGTGTTGGAAGTCGAAAATTGAAGGTTCGCCGGAAGCGCGGGCAGGATGCCCGCGCTCCCAGAGGCCAATCAACGAGACACTCTTCGGGCGAGTTTTTCAGCCCAAAACGTCGTTAAAAATGCGCGTGGCCATGAGGCCGGCGTTAGAATAGTGGCGCGCGGGCGAAATCAGTTCGATGAGTTTTTCCATCGTGTGCGGTTGTGTTTTCGCGTTGGCCAAGTGCTCCAAAAGCGCGCGTTCTTCGGCGTCGAAATCGGTGTTTTGCGCTTCCTGCGACTCGAAATTGGCGCGAATTGCGTGCTGTTCCTCGAACGAAAGTCGTTTTTGCGCCGACGGTTTCCACTTCGCGTCGAAGCCGCCTGAATCGGCGCCGTTGGCGATCCAATCGTAAATCACGTGCTGCTCGTAAGCCGAAAAAACGCCGAACATTTTGGCGCGTTCGCCCGCGATGAGCCGCCAGAAACGGCTGTTTTTGGGGTCTTGTCCGCGCGCGAACCAGCCGTCGCGTTCCATCGCTTGCGTTAGGGCCGCCGCATCGTCGGGCGCTGAAAGCCAATCGTTCACGGTGCGGCCCTCGACCTGACGATAATCGGAATGCGCATATTGACCGACGACGCCTTTGCGCGCGAAAATCGCGTTCATCTCGGCTTCCAAATCGAACTCGGAAATCACCTGCGTCGTGCTTTTGCCGAGAAAATTGAGTGCGTAACCCGCGCGCACTCGCTCCAGCCATTCGTCGCAATCGCCCACGCGCGGCATCGAGTCGAAAATCGCGTCAACCGCCTGGCGCGCGTGGCCCGAATCGGCGTTATCCACCGTGATGTGCAGCGTGAAATAATACGGGTCGATGCCGAGTTCTTTGAGTTCGTAAGCCGTGATGAGCAAGTGCAGCGGCAACTGCTCGTAACCGAGATTGAAGCCAATCACTTCGGGCAAAAAATGCTCGGCGTTGTAAGCGAGCGCCAACTGAATCGCGCCCTGCACGTAATGCTCGTCGCTGAGATCGTCCCAGCGTTCGCAGCCTTCTTTGCGCAGCAATTTTTGGTAAAGCGTGACGTGATTTTTACTCGGCAATCCTTCGCCCAACTCTTCGAGATAGGTTTTGATGAGATTGGAAAAGCGCGGCTCTTGCCAGTGACGGCACAGGCCGTAAAGCCACGCGCCGTCCACCATTTTGGTCGGCGCGACGCTTTTCAGAAAATACAGCGCGTGCGCTTTGCCCGAAAAATAGCGACGCGGCGCGCCGTCTTTGCGCTCTTCGAGATAGCGATGATACTGCGCGCCGACTTCCTCGACGCTCGCGTGCATCCACGCTTCGAGATCGGCGAAATCGGCGGGCAAATCGGTGGAAATTTCGCGGGTTTGGTGCAGTTGTTCGCACAAAAAATCCTGCGATTCGCGCAGTTCATCGGGCGAAAATTCGCCATCGAAAAGATGAAAATAAGTGGTTTTGGCGCTCGAAAGCTCGGTAAAAACGGCCATTTTCTTATCCTTGGGATATTTCAAGTCAAGAAGCAAAGGCGCGGCCAAATTCCGTTTTTTCGGCGAGAATGCGGGTTTTTCTGACTTTGGAACGCGCGTTAGACCGCGTAAAATTTCGCCATTTTCACGACGTGTTCTTCCAGAAACGCTTCGCTCGCGTGTTCGGGCACAACGGTTTCGAGTTTGGTGGCGAAACGTTTGGCGAGCGAAAACGCGAGGCGTTGCCGGGCCTGGGCGGGAAGAAACTGGCGGCGCGCCAGAAAATCGCGCGCCATTTCGTAATCTTCGCGGCTGATTTTGCGCGCCAAAGCCACAATTTCGGGGTCAATCACGCGCGCCGATTCGATTTCGAGTTCGGCTTCGCGCACTCGTTTTGTCGGTTTTTCGGTTCCGGGAACCGTTGTCGCGGCTTTGAGAAATCGCTCGACGGCATCGCCGATTTTGGGCGCGACAGCGGCTTTTTCGCGTTTGCCTTCGCGCACGACAAGCG
>ERZ1066120.1596-NODE-1596-length-12953-cov-9.383470_pt1 | contig 12953 bp, 10 predicted proteins | sample MGYA00382767_ERZ1066120 | MGnify/ENA primary metagenome ERZ1066120 (study PRJEB33369, sample SAMEA5778350) | biofilm metagenome | biome: Industrial cooling water; feature: Water cooling tower basin; material: Biofilm | place: United Arab Emirates | collected... | reverse complement strand
ACCCGATGCTGCCTAGCGCGGAGGAGTTCCCCTATACCATCCGCGTCCTGTCCGACATCACCGAGAGCAACGGCTCCTCGTCCATGGCGACCGTCTGCGGCGGCTCGCTGTCGATGATGGACGCGGGCGTTCCGCTGAAGCGTCCGGTCGCCGGCATCGCCATGGGCCTCATCCTCAAGGGTGAGAAGTTCGCGGTGATCAGCGACATCCTTGGCGACGAGGACCACCTCGGCGACATGGACTTCAAGGTCGCCGGCACCGAGGAGGGCATCACCAGCCTCCAGATGGACATCAAGGTGGCCGGCATCACGCCGGAGATCATGAAGGTTGCCATGGCCCAGGCCAAGGACGGCCGCGCGCACATCCTCGGCGAGATGGCCAAGGCGCTCGACAGCACCCGCACCGAATTGTCGGCTCACGCGCCGCGGATCGAGACGATGCAGATCGCCAAGGACAAGATCCGCGAAGTGATCGGCACCGGCGGCAAGGTGATCCGCGAGATCGTCGCCACCACCGGCGCCAAGGTCGACATCGACGACGAGGGCCTGATCAAGATCAGCTCCTCCGACCTCAAGCAGATCGAGGCCGCCCGTCAGTGGATTCACGGCATCGTCGCGGAGCCGGAGCCGGGCACCATCTACACCGGCAAGGTCGCCTCCATCGTCGATTTCGGCGCCTTCGTGACCTTCATGCCCGGCAAGGACGGGCTGGTTCACGTCTCCGAGATCAAGAACGAGCGGGTCGAGAACGTCCGCGACGTCCTGTCCGAAGGTCAGGAAGTGAAGGTCAAGCTGCTCGAGGTCGACAATCGCGGCAAGGTCCGCCTGTCGATGCGGGTCGTCGACCAGGAGACCGGCGCCGAGCTGGAGGACACCCGTCCCCCGCGCGAGCCGCGCGAGGGCGGCGACCGTGGTCCGCGCGGCGACCGTGGTGATCGCGGCGATCGTGGTGGCGACCGCCGCCGTGAAGGCCGTGGACCTCGTCGTGACGGCGGCGGGGGTCGCGACGGCGGCGACCGTGGTCCGCGCGGCGACAACCGTGGCGGTGACCGCGGTCCGCGCCGCGAGCGTTCCGACCGCGACGACGGCCCCGCGCCCGAGTTCGCCCCGGCGTTCCTGACCGGTGGCAACGACGACTAAGCTGGCCGACAAGGGGGCTCCGGACCGACGTCCGGAGCCCCCTAACCTTTGTTAAAGCCGCTATCTTTCTTGGACAAAGGAGCTTAGGGACTGCGAGTGCCGGGTGCGTCCCCTCCTCGCGGTCGCTGGACCGAACGCTACCCGCTTGCCCGGCTGGGTCTGGCCGGAGATCTGCTGGTCGCCGTCACCGGTTGCGTGCTTGCGACGGCCGTTCGATTTCTCCTCGCCGACGAGCTTCCGCCCGGCTTTCCCTTTCTTACCTACTTCCCGGTGGTCATCCTTGGCGCCTTCGTGTTCGGAACACGGGCGGGGGTATTGACCGCGATCCTGTCGGGCCTTTCCGCCTGGTACTGGTTCCTGCCGCCGACAAGCAGCTGGCAGCTTTCCGGCAACGGGCAGGTCGCCATGGCCTTCTACGCCTTCATCACCGTGACCGAGATTGCATTGGTCCACTGGATGCAGCGGGCCAATCGCAACCTTGTGGCGGCGCGTGAAACAAATGCTCGCCTCGCCGAAACGCGCGAGCTCCTGTTCCGCGAGCTGCAGCACCGCGTGTCGAACAACCTCCAGATGGTCGCCGCCCTGCTGACGGTGCAGCGGCGCCAGCTTGCCGACGAGGGCGCCAAGGCTGCGCTCGACGAGGCAGCGCGCCGGCTTCAGACCATCGGCAAGATCAGTCGCCAGCTCTACGACCCCGCCGGCGGCTCGCAGGACCTAGGAAGCTTCCTAGACCAGCTCGCCAGGGACGTGATCGATGCTTCCACGCATCGTTCGATCGCTCACCAGGTGTCGGGCGACGCGCATGCCAGCATCAGCCCGGAAGCCGCCATTCCGCTGGCGCTGGTCGTCGCGGAAAGCATCGCCAACGCGATCGAGCACGGCTTTGCGGCGGAGCAATCCGACGCTCGCCTCGACATCCGCCTGCTGCGCTGCGACAACCGCCATCTCGCCGTCGAGATCGAGGACAATGGTCGCGGCCTGCCGCACGGCTTCGCGCTAGACCATAGCGACAGCCTAGGCCTGAAGATCGCCACCATGCTGGCAGGACAGCTCGGCGGGCGCTTCACGCTCGCTCAGGCGTCCCAAGGCGGCGCGCTTGCCCGCCTGGAGCTTCCGCAGACCGCTTAGTCCCGGCGAAGGATGGCGCCGACGGCCGCGATCCGCTCGGCGCCCGCCTCGGCATAGGCCGGCTGCTCCAGTTCTTCCCCGAAGATGTCGGGATCGAGCTCCTCGTAGCGGAGCGTCGCACCCGCCTCGTCGGCAAGCTCCGCAAGCGCCGACAGCAAGGCATCCTCGCCCGCGACGATCGGGCTGCCGGTGTAGAGCAGCATGGTCCCGCCCTCCGCCAGCCGCCCGAGCGACTGCCGAGCCCAGTCGAGCGACAGGCCTGCGCCGAGCATGGTGCCGCCGTCGCGATAGTCGCGGCCCTTCGGATCGGCGATGAACGGCGGATTGGCGATGACAAGGTCGACCTCGCCCTCGACGTCGCCGAGCCCGCCTTCGACCGTCTCTACGTCCATGCCCGCCGCCATGGCGTTGGCGCAGGCCAGCGCCAGCGCCTTGGGATTAATGTCGACGAGGCTGATCCGCTCCGGCTCGAGCAGCCCCGCGGCGCTGATCCCGCCCGGCCCTGCCCCGGCGCCGAGATCGACCAGGTGGCTTGGCCGCTCAAGCTCCTGCGCCGCCGCTTCCACGAAGCGTGCGAAGCGATAGGTGTCAGGGCCGAAGAAGACGCTATCCTCCGCCTCGGTCGGATAGGCGCTGTGAAGGAACAGACGGCCCGACAACGAGGACACGCGCACCAGGCTGCGGAAGGCGCCGTTGCGCTCCTCCAGCGCTCCGCCCTCGCGCAGGAGGTCGCTGATCTCGCTGGCAAGCAGGCCGTCGGTGAACGGCAGGCTCCACCCGAACACGTCCCTGAGGTCGCCCGCCACTTCGCCCGGCCGCCGGCGCAGGACCCGGGCATGGGTCTCGGGCGTGACGGTGGTGAAGGCATAGCCCTCGCGGTCGAGAGCTTCGAGCAGGGCGGCAAGCGGTTCGGGGGAGAAGGTCATGAGGTAGGCGGGTAGCCGAGGGGCGAAAGCGGGACTAGCCCAACTATCGTTGATGCTGAGCAAAGTCGAAGCACGCCCTCTGACGACGCGCCCGCGGCGCTGCGCTCAGGACGAGCGAGCCTAGGCGACCCCCAGCATCTCCCGGTAACGTTCGAAGCAACGCTCGCCGCACTTCAGCCGCATGAGCGCGCCTTCCGCCATTGCCCGCACCCGCGCCGTTCCCTCGACGTCATCCTCCACCGCCGGCCGGATCGCTTCCTTGTTCCACTCCTCGCTATGCTTGACGTCGAGCACCGCATGGAGGTCGAAGTAGCGCCGGAGCTTGGCCTCGAAGCCAAGCCGCCGCATGGTCCGCGACACCGCGGCCGATCGCGCCGGGGCGGTCAACTCGATGGCGCCGAGCGCGCCGACGCTGTGCCAGGCATAGTCGCGGTTGGCGGCCATGGCGGTCATGGCATTGGCGAGCGCGAGGCTTTCCCAGCAGGTGGTCTCGACGCGGGGCTCCAGCTCCAGTGCGTCGACCACATAGTCGAGCATCGGCCCATGCATGCCCTTGACGTTGCCGCGGCCCATCTCGTCCCAGTAGTTGCGGGCAAGCTCCATCTTGGGCCTGGTCGGGAGCCGCACCTGGGTCATGGCGACAAGGTCGTCGAACCCGGCCTCACCCGCCGCTTCCTGGGTCAGGTAGAGCTTGAGGTCGGCCAGAGTCGCGTCCGCCTCCAGCCAGTCGAACAAGCGGTCGTGCTGGCCGGGACCCTTGACCTCCAGCTCCTCGAACCAGGCAATGAAGCCGTCCGGATCGGTCGGCGCCATCGCCGCCTCGTCCTTCACCTCGGACCGGAGTTCCTCGAGAAAGCCGAGTTCAAGCCGCTGCATGCGGGCGTCGCGGTCGATCCGGCCCGCGCTGGCAGCACCGGGGAAGGAAGGCGCCAGCCGCTCGCGGTTCCACAGGCTCAGCGCTTGCTGGAAAACGTCGTTGAAGAATTGCGACCCTGCAAGGGCCGACTGGAACCGGGTGGCCATGGAACTACTCGCTTCAAATGATCTCGCCTTGGCAAACGGAGGCTGCCGCACGCTTGTTCCCCAAGGGGGTACAAAGGGCAGGGACGGGAGCTGCAGGCGACTGTCGCCTCGGCGCGGTTGCGGCTATGTTCGGGGGTGCAACCCTGCCGGGCGATGATCGACGAGGGGCGAACAGACATGGGGCTTCTTCACCCGCCCAGACCGCGGCTGACGCTGGATGTCGGCATCACCGGTCATCGCGCCAAGCTCCTCTCGCCCGAGCTGGTGGCCCTTGCCGCGCCGCAGGTGGAACAGTTGCTGGAACACCTTCGCCTGGCGCTCCGCGCCCTTCACGCCGACGATGGCGGAGCCCTGTTCGCCGACGATCCGCCGCAGCTTCGGCTTCACACGGCGCTGGCGACCGGCGCGGACCAGCTGGCCGCCAGCCTCGCCCGGGCGCAGGGGTACCGGGTGCGCGCCATCCTGCCGCTCGCCCCCGACGCCTATGGCGAGGATTTCGAGACGGGGCCCGAGCGCCTCGAGTTCACGCGCCAGCTCAATTGCGCAGACGAGATCTTCGCGCTCGACAGCGATCCGGCCGATCGCGACCGCGCCTATGTGGCGGTCGGAAAGGCCGTGGTCGCCGCTTCCGACATCCTCGTCGCCGTGTGGGATGGAGGCCCCGCCGCAGGACCGGGCGGCACCGCGCATGTGGTGGAGCTGGCGCTCGCCGCCTCGGTGCCGGTGATCCACGTCCCCGTCGACCGGGAGCAGGGCATCGTCGGCCCGCCCCGGCTGCTCAGCGGATGCACCTTGAGCGACCTCACGGCCGCCCCGCTCGCGTCGCCTGAGGAGTGGAGCGATCTCGTCCGCACCGTTCTCACTCCGGCCGCCGCCGCCGATCGCCGCAACGCCGCCTGCTTCTTCGCCGAGCGTGAGCGCATCACCAGCTGGCGGCTGGAACATCCCCTTCTCGTGTCCCTGCTGGGCGTGAAGCCGCTGCCGCCCCGCCCCTGGCGCCAGGCCTCCGTCGCGAGCGAGATCACCGTTCGCCAGGTGGACGGCGATCCACCCATCTCCGCCTTCTCCTACGCCTGGGCCAACTTCCTCGCCGTCCATTATGCCCAGCTGTTCCGGAGCGGGCACGTCACCAATTATCTGCTGTCCGCCCTGGCAGTGGTCCTGGCGCTGTCGGGCTTGCTCTTCCCCGCTGCCAAGATCGTCCTGGTGCTCGCCGAGCTTGGCATCATCGCCCTTCTGTTCGCCAATACCCGCGCCGGCACGCGCGGCGAGTGGCACCGCAAGTGGCTGCAATATCGCTATCTTGCCGAAACGCTCCGGCCGCTCACCTATTGCAAGCTGACCGGCCTCGTCGGACCGCCGTTCCGAAGCGGCTCCGGCTGCGATCCGCTGCACCGGCAGGGGCGGCCGGACTGGACCCGCTGGTACGCGGCGGCCGTCTGGCGCGAGATGGCCTGGCCCTCGGGCACCCAGACCCCGGCCACGGTGCGCGAGCTTGCCGAGCGGATGACCGCCGAACAGCTGCTTCCCCAGGCCTCCTACCACCTCGCCAATGCGGAGCGGATGACCAAGCTCGACCACCAGCTCCACCGCATCGGCAATCTGCTGATGGGCGGGGTGATCGCCTCCTGCCTGCTCTACCTGCTCGGCTATCTGCTGCTTCCCGACCGGACGACGGCGCTGACCCATGCCATTGTCGTCCTCACCGCCGGCCTCCCGGCGATCGGCGCCGCCGTGTTCGGGCTTCGCGGCCATGGCGAACACCTCCTCGCCGCCAGCCGCTCGGCCCAGACCGCCGCCGCGCTTACCGCTTCGGCCGAGCGCCTGCGCCGGGCTTCGCGAAGCGACCAGCTTGCGGTGGAGCTCGAGATCAGCGCCGCCATCATGCTGTCCGACCTCAACGAATGGAATGCGACCTACCGCGAGCGCTCGCTCAAGATCCCGGCCTAGACGGGCCCGCGCCGCCCTCCTCCCGGGTCCACAGCCGCTCCATCGCGATATAGGTGAAGGACGCGCTCCAGGCGATCAGCAGCAATCCGTTCAGCGCCTCGATCCCGGCAAGGAGCCTGATCGGCCCGACGGCAACGATGTCGCCGATGCCAAGCGTCGTGTAGGAAGCGATGGAGAAATGGAAATGGTCCTCGAACCATCCGGCCCCGCCGACCACCGCTCCCGACAACCGCCCGTAGCCCGCCTCGTCGAGCGCCGACAGCGCCAGCGCGTAGAGCGTCACCTCCAGGAGGTGCAGCAGGAACAAGATGAAGATGATCACGAGCAGCGGCCGGCGAAGGATCTCCGGCCGGTCCACCAGCCGTCCAAGCTGCCGCAGCACCAGCAGGTGGATCGTGCAACAGGCCGACACGAGAAGGGCGGCAACGGCGAAAGTAACGGCCATGCCGCTCGTTAGCGCTTAGAGGATCGAAGCAACAGACCGGACCGGCGCGGCAGCCGCTTCATCCCGAAGCACGGCTGGTGGAGCTGAGGGGAATCGAACCCCTGACCTCTGCAGTGCGATTGCAGCGCTCTCCCATCTGAGCTACAGCCCCGCACCGGTTCTGCGGGCGCCTCTAGCCTTGCTTGCGCCCAAGCGCAACGCGCTTTCTTTGGCCTCCCTCCTCGCACGCCGATCGTTTCGGCTCTGCCCGGCGTCATCCTGGCCTTCGGGCCCGGAACGACGTGCCCGGCGCGCTCGTTATTTGGCCGCATCCCCTTTCCCCCTTGGGACTGCACCACTTGGAGGAGAATTCATGGCCTATGACCGCTACGACAGCCGCGATCCGAACCGCGGCTACCGTGACGACCGCCGCAGCGAGCGCGACGATCGCGGTTTCTTTGAACGGGCGAAGGATGAAGTGACCAGCTGGTTCGGTGACGAGGACAGCGGACAGCGCCGCCACCAGGACGACCGGATGAGCCATCCGGGAAGCAGCCGGCCTTACGAAAGTCAGAGCGACAATCAGCGCCGCGGCTATGAGGACCGCTACACCGGCTCCAGCCGCTACGAGCCGCAGGCCTACGACCAGGACGAGGGCCGTCGGAGCCGCGAGCACGAGAACGACCGCTTCGGAGTGAGCAACCGTTCGACTCAGTATAGCGGCGGCCAGTCGACCAGCTATGCCCGCGGCCGCGACGAGGGTGACTACCGCAATCAATATGGCCGCGGCGGCGGCGAGAGCGGCGGCTTTGGCCGCGGCGACTATGGCCACCAGGGCGAGAATGCCTACAATCGCCAGGGCCAGGACCATGGCAGCTTCGGCCAGGGCCGCGATCAGGACCGCAGCCGCTCCTACCCTTCGGGCTATGGCCAGACCGGCGGCGGCTCCTACCGCGAGACCCAGCACCAGTCCTATGGCGGTGGCCGGTCCCAGGACCATGATCATCAGAGCGGCCGCTACCAGGCCCAGGGCAGCGACCGTTATCGCCCCATGACCGGCGACTATGGCCGCGGCTCGAGCGGCCAGTCCCGTTCGGGCTCGGGCTTCGGCAGCCAGGACTTCGGGCGTGAGCAATATGGCCGTCAGGACTTCAGCCAGGACCAGGACCGCGACCGCACCTACACCTATGGCGGCTGGGGCGATCGCGACAGCCAGCGGCAGAGCGGAGAGCGCAGCCAGTATTTCGGCCAGAGCCAGGGCCAGAGCCAGGAGCGCTCGGGCTTCATGGGCGGGTCTACCGGCACCGGCTTCTCCAGCCGCTCGCCCCACGATCAGCATTATTCGAGCTGGCGCCAGCGTCAGATCGAGGACCTCGATCGTGACTATGACGAATATTGCCGCGAGCATCAGAGCCGGTTCGAGAATGAATTCTCCGGCTTCCGCCAGCAGCGCCAGACCAAGCGCCAGATGCTCCAATCGATTGGCGAGCATTTCGAAGTGGTCGACGAGAGCGGCGAACATATCGGCACCGTTGACAAGGTCCGCGGCGACAAGATCATCCTGACCAAGAACGATCCCGAAGCCGGCGGCGTCCACCGCAGCTTCACCAGCTCGCTGCTGGAGCGGGTCGAGGGCAACAAGGTGACGCTGTCGGGCTCCAAGGCTTCGATCCGCTCGCGCCTGACGGTCGAGGACGATGGCAACCAGAACCGTGATCGCTCGCAGGGCAGCGGCGGCGGGATCATCGGCGCCCTGTTCGGCTCCGACGACAAGGACCGCAGCGGCGACCAGGGCTCGACGACCGCCACCACCTCGCAGCAGCAGGGCGTCGGCGAGAAGTCGGGCGACGGCCCGCACGTCCTCGATCGGAGCTTCTCCGGCACCTATGACGACGACAGCAAGAAGTAAGCGCTTCGGCTGACGTCTCGAGGAGGGCCCGGCTGCCAGGAGGTGGCCGGGCCCTTTCTCATTTCGGGCGATCTTCTTTTCGTCACCCCGGGCTTGACCCGGGGTCCCGCTTCTTCTTCTGCCAACAAACAAGAAAGCGGGATCCCGGCGGAAGGCCGGGATGACGAAGAAAGGTCGACACATGCCCCACGCCTGGCACCTCAAGAGCCGTCCGACCGGCCTCCCGACCCCGGACAATTTCGAGTTCCGCGAGATCGCTCTCCCCGAGCTCGCCGACGGCACCGTCCGCGTCCGCAACCGCTGGCTGTCGGTCGACCCGTACATGCGCGGGCGGATGAACGACGTGAAAAGCTATGTCCCGCCCTTCCAGATCGGAGAACCGCTCGAAGGCGGCGCCGTCGGCGAAGTGGTGGATAGCCGCTCGCCCGACTTCAAGCCGGGCGACACCGTCCTTCACATGATGGGCTGGCGCGACGAGGCGGTGGTCCCCGCCGCCGCGCTCAACAAGCTGCCGCAGATCCCCGGGGTCGAGCCTCAGGCCTTCCTCGGCAACCTCGGCCTCACCGGCGGCACGGCCTATTGGGGCCTGCTCGACGCCGCCCAGGCGAAACAGGGCGACATCGTCTTCGTCTCCGCCGCCGCCGGAGCGGTCGGCTCGGCCGTGGTGCAGATCGCCAAGGCCAGGGGCATGACAGTGATCGGCTCGGCCGGCGGCGCGGACAAGTGCGCGTTCGTCCGCTCGCTCGGTGCCGACGCGGTCATCGACTACAAGGGCGGCACGCCGCTGGTGAAGGCCCTGTCGGAGGTCGCGCCCAAGGGCATCGACGTCTATTTCGACAATGTCGGCGGCGACCACCTGGACGCCGCCCTGGCCCTCGCCCGCAAGGACGCCCGCTTCGCCATCTGCGGCATGATCGAGGGCTACAACAGCGGCGCGCCCACCCAGCTCCGCTACATCATGCGCGTGATCGCCATGCGCATCATGCTCAAGGGCTTCATCTACACCGACTACCTCCCACGAAACGCAGAATTCTACGCCGAGATGGGCCCGTGGGTCGCCACCGGCAGGGTCAAGGGCCGCGACACGGTGGTCGAGGGGCTGGAGAAGACTCCGGAGGCCTTCATGGGCCTCTTCTCCGGCGCAAACACCGGCAAGATGCTGGTGAAGCTCTGACCGCTCCTTCCCTTCAGGGAAGGTGGCAGCGGCGTAGCCACTGACGGATGGGTGGGCGGCAGCGTCGCTGCCGACCCCTCAGTCACTCCGTGACAGCTCCCCCAAGGGGGAGCAGCCCCGGGCTCAAACCCGATTGTAGTTGCAGACCCGCGGGTCTCCGCTGCCCAGCCCACGCCGGAGTGCCTCCATCCGCTGCGCACTCGATCCATGGGTGAAGCTCTCCGGCCGCACGGCCTGGCCGGCCTGGCGCATCAGCGCATCGTCACCGATCGCCTCCGCCGCGCGCATGCCCTCTTCAAGGTCGCCCGGCTCCAGCGCACGCTCGCCATTCGGCCCGCGGGCGCGGGCGGCCCACACTCCGGCGTAACAGTCGGCCTGGAGTTCAACACCGACCTGCACCGCATTGCCCTCGGCCTTGCCCAGCCGCGCCTGCGCCCGGCTCGCCCGGTCGAGCGTGCCTTCAAGGTTCTGGATGTGGTGCCCGACCTCGTGCGCGATGACGTAATAGCGCGCAAAGTCGCCCGGCGCGCCGAAGCGCGACGACAGTTCGTTGAAGAAGCTGGGATCGATGTAGATGCTGTTGTCGCCCGGGCAGTAGAAAGGCCCGAAGCTCGCCTGGCCCGCACCGCAGGCGGTCGCCGTGCCGCCGCGATAGGCGACGAGCTTGGGCTCGACATAGCGCTGGCCGGCAGCCGCGAACAATTCGGTCCAGACCTGGTCGGTATTCTCCAGCGCCAGCTGGAGGTCGCGCGCCGTTTCCGGCGAAAGGGTCGACGCGCCGCTGCCGCCGCTCTGCTGGACCGGAGCGCCGCCGCCGCCCAGGATACTCCCGCCGCCGCCCAGGCCGCCAAGCGCGCAATAGCCCAGTGCAAGGATCAGCAGGCCGACAAAGCCGAAGCGGCTGAGGACCAGCGGAATGAGCAGGCCGAGCAGACCGCCGCCGCCGCCAAGAACCGGCATGCCGCCCCCTGACTGCCCCGTCCGATCGATGAAGTCATCGTCCGATCCGCTTCCACCGAGCCGCATTCCACTCTCCTTCGCGAGCGACAATGTTCGGCCGTGGGTCAGGGTTGCACGACCCACGCCGTCACCCCGGGTCCTTCGACAGGCTCAGGACAGGCTTGACCCGGGGTTCGCCTTCCTTTTCAGCCGCCGGACAAAGGCAGGCAGATCCTGGGTTGGGCCCGGGATGACGAAAAGGAACACACATGATCCTCAAGGACAAGGTCGCCCTCGTCACCGGCTCCACCAGCGGCATCGGCCTCGCCATTGCCCGGGCCCTCGCCTCCGAGGGCGCCCGGGTGATGCTTCACGGGTTCGGCGACAGGGACGCCAACCTTGCCTTGAAGGACGAGCTTGCCGCCTTGTCGGAGGATTGCGCCGGCTATTCGGACGCCGACCTCGCCGACCCCGAGGCGATCGACGCCCTTGTCGCCCAGTGCACGGACGAGTGTGGCTCCCCCTCCATCCTCGTCAACAATGCCGGTATCCAGCACGTCTCCCCGGTCGAAAGCTTCCCCGCCGACAAGTGGGACGCGATCATCGCCATCAACCTGTCGGCCGTCTTCCACACCACCCGCCTCTGCCTGCCCAGCATGCGCCAGCGCGGGTTCGGCCGGATCATCAACACCGCCAGCGCCCATAGCCTCGTCGCCTCCCCCAACAAGAGCGCCTATGTCGCCGCCAAGCACGGGGTCGCCGGCTTCACCAAGACGGTCGCGCTCGAGGCGGCCAGGGACGGGGTCACCGTCAACTGCATCTCGCCCGGCTATGTCTGGACCCCGCTGGTCGAGAACCAGATCCCCGACACGATGAAGGCCCGCGACATGACCCGCGAGCAGGTGATGAACGACGTCCTCCTCGCCGCCCAGCCGACCAAGCGCTTCGTCGAACCCGTCGAAGTCGCCGCCCTCGCCCTCTTCCTCTGCCGCCCCGAAGCGGGAAGCATCACCGGCGCCAACCTCAGCATGGACGGCGGCTGGACCGCCCAGTAACGCCCCCTCGCGCGAACCCAACCTCTCGTTCGCCCTGAGCGAAGTCGAAGGGCACCAGCGCAAGGCTGGAACGGGCTTCGACTTCGCTCAGCCCGAACGATAGCTGGGGTTCGAGACATCCGTGCCCCTCACGCATGCGCCCCGCTCGTTCGCCCTGAGCGAAGTCGAATGGCGCCAGCGCAACGCTGGAACGGCTTCGACTCCGCTCAGCCCGAACGATAGCTGGGGCTTAAAACAACCGTGCTCCTCTCGCACGCACCCCGCTCGTTCGCCCTGAGCGAACTCGAAGGGCGCTAGCGCAAGGCTGGAACGGGCTTCGACTTCGCTCAGCCCGAACGATAGCTGGAGCTTGAAACAACCGTGCTCCTCTCGCACGCACCCCGCTCGTTCGCCCTGAGCGAAGTCGAAGGGCGCTAGCGGAAGATCACGACCCGCGTCATCGCGAGCGTAGGCGAAGCAATCCGGTTCCGTCCGGTGGATTGCTCCGCTAGGCTCGCAAGGACGATGATGCGCCTCGCCCCCCTTCTCGCCTTCGCCCTCCTCCCTGCCTGCGCCACCACGCCGCAGGCCGCAGCCCCCGCGGTCAACCCGGCCCCGATCACTGCCCAGGATCGCGAGCGGCTTCGCGGGTGGCGCTCGGCCTTTACCGCTGGCCTCCGCCAGGCCCAAGCGGCGGGGCACGGCCCGGCCATCGCCCGTGAAGGCGCCCTTCTCCAGCCCGATGCAGCGCTCGGCGGCACCATTCCCTCGGGCGCCTATCGGTGCCGGATGATCAAGCTCGGCGCCCGCTCGGCCGGGATGCCTGCCTTCACCGCTTACCCCGCCTTCACCTGCCGCATCGCCGCGGCCGGGGAGCGCCGCCTGAGCTTTGTCAAGCTTACCGGCTCGCAGCGGCAGGTCGGCTTCATCCACCCGCACGACGACCTCCGCTCGCTGTTCCTCGGCACGCTGGTGCTCGGCGACGAGCAGCGCGCTTTGCCCTACGGCCGCGACTCCGAGCGCGACCTTGCCGGCTGGGTCGAGCGGGTGGGCGAGCAGCGCTGGCGCCTCCTCCTTCCCCGCCCGGCCTATGAAAGCCTGATCGACGTGGTCGAACTCGTTCCAGCCTGAACCTCCCCGTTGCGAAGCAATGGGGAGGGGGACCGCTCCGCGTAGCGGAGTGGTGGAGGGGCCAGCAGCCTTGCCACATGGCCCCTCCGTCAGCGCTTCGCGCTGCCACCTCCCCATTGCAGCTGCGCGGCAACAGGGAGGTTCATTCATTCTTCCTTTGTAAGTTTCTCCGACAG
>ERZ1066120.1595-NODE-1595-length-12959-cov-12.103534_pt1 | contig 12959 bp, 11 predicted proteins | sample MGYA00382767_ERZ1066120 | MGnify/ENA primary metagenome ERZ1066120 (study PRJEB33369, sample SAMEA5778350) | biofilm metagenome | biome: Industrial cooling water; feature: Water cooling tower basin; material: Biofilm | place: United Arab Emirates | collected... | reverse complement strand
GCGCCGGCCCCGGGCGCGCCGAGCCCGACGAGCAGCGCGAGCGCGGCGGCCGCGCGGCGGCGGTGACGGTTGGCGTTAGGCACGGCCCGCCCCTCACTCCCCGCCGCGCACGTGCGCCGGGTCCATCCAGAACACCTCCCACGGGTGCCCGTCCGGGTCGTGGAAGCTGTTGCCGTACATGAAGCCGTGGTCCTGCGCCCCGTCCTGCGCCGGCGTCCCCCCGGTCGCGACCGCGCGGCCCAACATCGCGTCCACCGCCGCTCGGCTTTCGACACCCAGTGCGAAGATCGCTCCCGTGTGGGTGTGGAGGTCGGGGATGGGGCGGTTGCTGAAGCCGACGAAGCGCGCGTGGGTCATGAACATCGCGTACGCGTCCTCGCCGATGTGCATGGCGGCCGTGTCGGGGCCGGTGAACTGCGCGTTGAAGGTGAAGCCGAGCCCCTCGAAGAAGGTGACCGTGCGCTGCACGTCGGCCACCGGGAGGTTGACGAACAGCTTGCGCGGGGTGGCCGCGCGCACGCCGGGGTTGGTGAGCGTGGGAGCAGCGGCGACGGGGGCGGGGGCGGTGTCCATGCGGGGGTCGCGTTGGGGGGGGCGGGGGCGTGCGGTGCCGTTCGTCCGGTAGACCGGCGGCCGCGCCGAAACTCATCGGTCGGGCGGCGCCGGGCGGTGGAGCGGGAGCCCGAAGCGCGGGAAGAGCGCGGCCACGTCCAGGTACGACGTCATCGCGGTCACGCGGTCCCCGTCCAGCTCCAGCGCGAGCACCGCCCACGCGGCGGTGCCCGGCCCGTCGGGCCCCGGGCGGTAGTGGGCGAAGGACGGCGTGCCGCCGTTGGCCGCCACCGGCACGAGCCGCGAGCCCCGGCACCCGGCCCCCACGCCCGTGAGCCAGCCGGCGATGGCCGCCGGCCCGCGTAGCCAGAGCGCGTAGGGCGGCATGCTGAGCGTGGCGTCCTCGCGCAGCAGGGCGGTGAGCGCGCCCACGTCGTACGCCTCGAAGGCGGCCACGTAGCGCGCGACGAGCTGCGTCTGTTCGGCCGACAGCGGGCGCGGCCGGGCAGCGCTCCCAGCCCCCTCGAGGACGGCGGCCGGGGTGCGCATGGCGAGCGTGGCGCGGGCGCGCTGCAGGGCGCTGTTGACGGCCGGCACGGTCATGTCGAGCGCCGCCGCGGTCTCGGCGGCGGACCAGTCGAGCACCTGCGTCAGCAGCAGTACGGCGCGCTGGCGCGGCGGCAGGTACTGGAGCGCGGCCACGAACGCGAGCCGGATGCTCTCGCGGAGCACCGCGCGCCGCTCGGGCCCCTCGTCCTCGGGCGCCGGCAGAGCGAGCGCGTCGGGGACGGGCTCGACCCACTCCGTGGCCGGCCGCGCAGTGTGGGCGAGCTCGGCCACGCCGAAGGCGCTCGTGAGGACCGCGGGGCCGTCGGGGAGGTCCACCGGGCGCAGGCGCCGCCGCCCCGTCGCGGCGAGCTGGTCGAGGCAGACGTTGGTGGCGATCCGCGTGAGCCACGTCCGCGCCGATGCGCGCCCGTCGAAGCGGTCGGCGGCCTTCCAGGCGCGGAACATGGCCTCCTGCACGGCGTCCTCGGCGTCGCCCACGGAGCCGAGCATGCGGTAGCAGTGGCCGGTGAGGGCGGCGCGGTGGGGCTCGAGGGCGAGCGGCGGGGCGGCGACGGCGGCGTCCATGGGGCAACGGTACACGCCGGCGCGGGGGGCGGCTACGCCGCGGCGCCCGCGTCACCCGCGGTCGTCGCGCCGCTTCGTGATGACGTCCGGCCCGGCCGGGACGAGGAGCGGACGGCCCTCAGCGTGGGGTGTTCAGCGTGGGGTAGTCAGCCTGGGGTGTTCACCGCGTCGTCGATCCGGCGCAGCGAGGCGAGCACGTCGGCGAACGGGGGCACGGGCCCGAAGATCATCGCCGCCATCTGGGCGTAGTCCCGCCCGAGCGCGTCGACCATGCCGTCCCCGGGCGCCACCGCGTACGAGCCCGGGCGCGCGGACGCCAGGTCGAAGTCCGGGCGGTCGAAGAACACGCGCGCGTGGCGGACGCAGTCGGCGCCTAACGCGGGGTCGCCCAGCGCCGCCCGGCCCGCCGCGGCACCCGCCAGCACGTGCAGGTCGTAGTAGTGGCGGGAGACGCGCTGCCCCTCCTGTCGCAGCGCGCCGCGGCGCTCGAACCAGCGCCGCAGCCCGTGCGCGATGACGACCTTGTCCCAGAACGTCCGTCCCGCCTCGATCGTCGCCACGCCGGGGACGGCGAGGTCCACACCCGGCAGGTCGTCCGCGACGTACGGGCGGACGGTGGCCGGTCCGTGCGGGTCGAGCGCGGACTTCGCGCCCGATTCGATGCGGACCGCCTGCCGCACGTACGCGCCCGGCGCCGGCTCCACCGCCGGGTAGTGCACGAGCAGCGTCTGGCCGTCGCCGTCGTCCGGGTCGACGTCCACCCGGCCCTGGCCGGCCGTCGCTGCCTCCAAGCGGGCGGCCAGCGCGTCGCGCAGTGGGCCGGCGACGTACGCGCGGCACGCGTCGCGGATCGCGTCCAGCGTCGCCCGGCGTTGCCGGCCCGAGAGCGCTTCCAGCTCCGCGACGGACGCGGGCTGTCCGAGGTCGCCCCGAAACACCGTGACGTCGATGTCCTCGGAGAAGCGCCGGATCAGCCCGTGCGCCTTGGACAGCGACGTCCCGCCCTTGAACAGCAGCCGCGGCCCGCCCGGCGGCAGGCCGTGGTACAGCGCGTCGATCGTCCAGCACACCCAGAAGTCCTTCTCGACGTTGCCGAGCGGGGTGCCGAGCCGCTGCGCGGTCGTCAGGAAGAGGTCCCGCCGGTCGCGCGCGGGGGCGGCGATGACCCGCGCGAAGTCGGCCGCGCTCACGTCGCGCTCACGTCGCGCTCACGTCGCGCGCGTGGGAAGGCCGGATCCCGCGCGGCGTCTCACGGTTCCCCGTCGAGAACGTGGACCCGCAGGAAGTCCTGCATCCAGATCGGCAGCGCGGGCATCCCGGCCCGCAGATCCTCGCGGAGGCCGGCACCGTGCGCCGGGTCGTTCAGCAGCGCGCGCACGCGGGCCGCCACGCGCGCGCGCGCCTCGTCATCGCCGAGCGTGTCGCGCAGCCAATGCAACGCCTGCACGACGCGCATGGCCGGCCGGCCCGCCCAGAACAGGCGGCTTGGCGGCGCCGTGACGAACCGGATGACCTGATGGCCGAGGCGGATGGGCTGCAGGCGCGCGTCGGTCAACACCTCGACGCGGCCCGGCACGGCCGTCGTCAGGCCGAGGTCGTTGGCCGCGGTCATGCCGTCGACCAGCATGCGCGCCTGATCGCGCCGGGCGACCGCGTCCAGCACGGCCCGGGAGTCGGGGGCGGTCGGCCGTCCCGTCAACGGGTTGACCCGGGGGCGGTCGTACAGGCCGCGCCCGACGCGCCGCAGGTCGCCGGCGGCCGCGAGCCGCTGAAGGACCTTGTCGATCGCCGCGCGGCCGGCGAGGTCTGCCAGGTCCGCCGGCGTCCAGACGGCCTCAGGCGCTCCGCCCACGCGCTCCAGCACCCTCTGCTTGAGTCCCGTCCCATCGTACGTTCGGTACACGTCCGAAGAATGCGACATTCCTCGGACGCCGGCAACGGGGACGGAGGCGTCAGGACGCCGGGCGCGCCCGTGTGCGACGGGGGTTTTTTAGCTCCCCGCCTCCTACAACACCCGCTGCAGCATCGTCGCCAGCCCGTCGCGCGCCTTCTGCCACCACGGCCGCCCGCGCATCTCCGCCAGCGTCACCTCGCGGCTGTACTTCAGGTCCTCCAGGAACATCCGGTCCATCCCCCCCACCACCGTCGAGTCGCGCACCAGCAGCGTGGTCTCGTCGTTGAACGCCATCGACCGGTTGTCGAAGTTCATCGAGCCCACGCTCCCCCACACGCCGTCGGCCGAGATGGTCTTGGCGTGCATGTTGGCCGGCTGGTACTCGTAGATGCGCACCCCGGCGCGCAGCAGGTCCTCGTAGCGGAAGCGCCCCGCCCACACCGTGCTCTTCACGTCGCTCTCGGGGCCGGTGGTCAGCACGCGCACGTCCACCCCGCGCCGCGCCGCCGCGGCGAGCAGCCGGCGAAAGTCGTCGTCCGGGACGAAATAGGCGTTGCTGATGTAGAGCCGCCGCCGCGCCGAGGCCACCGTGAGCGCGTGGAAGCGCTCGGCGGGCGTGCTCCCCGTGCTCGGCACCGCGTGGAAGAGGCCGGCGCGCACGTCGCCGGTCGCGGCGGTGTCGCGGGCCACCGTGGGCACGTCCCCCGGCGGCGGGTCGAGCGCGGTCGCGCCCGAGGCCGGGCCGGTGCGCCGCGGCAGCCGGCGCACGTTCACCGGGCCCACCGAGTCGGCCGTGACGGGGCGGAAGCTCACCGGCGGGAAGAACGCCGAGCCGGTGAGCAGCTCGCCCGTGGCCTCGGCCCACGTGCTCGCGAACGCCGCCTGGAGCTGCGCCACCGCCGGCCCCTCGAAGCGCACGTTGGTCTCGCGCCACTCGTCGGGCTTGCGCCCGGCGCCCAGCCAGTAGTCGGCCAGCCCGAAGCCGCCGGTGTAGCCCACGCGCCCGTCCACCGTGACCACGCGCGCGTGCGACCGCTCGAACACCTTGTTGAGCTGGTACCAGCGGAGACGCCGGAGCCACGCCACCTCCACGCCGCGCCGCCGGACCTTCGCCGCCCACTCGCGCTGCAGCGACTGCGACCCGAAGCCGTCGAGCAGGAGCAGCACGCGCACCCCGCGCCGCGCGCACTCGCCCAGCACCGCGGCCATCGTGTCGGCCACGGCGCCGGGCTTGGCGAAGTACATCTGCACGGTCACGCTCGTGCGGCAGGTGCGCAGGTCGCGCCAGAGGAGCGGGTACGTGCCGTCGCCGTTCTCCAGCACCTGCACGCGGTTGCCGGCGTGGAGCGCGGTGCCCGTGTACAGCTCCACGGTGCGCGCGAACAGCGAGTCGTCGGGCGCCGGCGGGCCGGCCAGGTCGCCGCGGGCGATGACGTACTCCACGGGCGTGCCGCGCGTGGCCGAGAGCAACCCGATGAGCGCGAGCACCACGAGCGCCACCCCGCCCAACAGCTTGCCGAGCCGGCGCGCGATCACGCGCCCGGGCGCGGTGGTGCGCGCGCGGCGGGCGGGCGCGGGCGGGGGCGGCGCCTGGGGGACGGCCGGGAGGGGCGTCGGGGGCGTCGGGGGCGTCGGGCTGGCGGACGGGGCGGTGCCGGTGGACATGCGCCGCGGCCGAATGCACGCGATGTTCCACCCCTCGCCCACCCGTTGCCCCGCGGCCATGCCCGTTCGCGTGTCGCCGGCCCCCGCCGGCGTCTCCTCGCCGTCGCGCCCCGCCCCCGCCCTGCCCGCCGTGCTCCCGGCCCCGCCGCACGCGCCGCCGGGCCGGGTGCGCGTCGCCGGGCCCGAGGGCGAGGGGCGCGCGCCGCTCGCCCGCCGCGTGGTGGCCGGGCTTGCGCTCCTCGTGGTGGCGGGGCACGTCGCGGCCAACCTCGCCTCGCCCTACGGCGTGCACCGCGACGAGCTGCTCTACCTGGCCATGGGCGAGCACCTGCGGCTGTGGGCGATGGACTTCCCGCCGTTCGTCGCGCTGCTCGCCCAGGCTGTCCGCATCTTCGCCCCTGACGTCGGCGTCGACGGTACGGCCTTGCTCCGCCTGGGGCCGGCGCTGGCGCACGGGGCGCTGGTGGTGCTGGCCGCCGTCCTGGCGCGCGAGCTGGGCGGGCGGCGCGGCGCGCAGGGGCTCGCGGCGTTCGCGGTCGCCACGGCGCCGCTGTTCGTCGGCGCGGGGGGCCTCTACCAGCCCGTGGTGTTCGACCAGCTCTGGTGGACGCTCGGCTTCGTCGCCCTCGCGCGCCTCGGGCGGCCCCGCGCGCGCGGCCGACCCGCGGCGGCCGACGCGCGCGCCGCCTGGCGGGATTGGGCGCTGCTCGGCGCGGCCGTGGGGCTCGGGCTGCTGACCAAGTTCTCCATCGCCTTCTTCGCGGCCGGCGCGGCGGCCGGGATCCTGGCGACGCCGCTCCGGCGCCGGCTCGCCACCCCGATGCCCTGGGCGGCCGCGGCGCTCGCCCTGGCCCTCGGGGCGCCGAGCGTGGTGGGGCAGCTCCGCCTCGGCTGGCCGGTGGCCGGGCAGATGGCCGAGCTGCGCGCCTCGCAGCTCGCGCGCGTGGGGCCGCTGGACTTTCTCGCCGGCCAGACGGTGATGGGGCCGGCGCTCCTGGTGGCCGCGCTCGGCCTCCTGTTCCTGCTCGGCGGGCTCCCGCGGCTCGCCCAGCGCCTCCCCGCCCGCTGGGGGCACCCGCTGCCCGCCGTCACCACTGGCGGCCGGGCGGCCGGCGTCGCCGCGCTCGTCGCCGTCCTGCTGCTGATGCTCGGCCGCGGCAAGGCGTACTACGCCGGCCCCGTCTACCCGCTGCTCGTGGCGGCCGGCGCGGTGGCGCTGCTGGCGTTGTGGGGGCGCGCCGGCGGCGGGCGCGGCGTGGGGGCGACGGCCGCCGTGGTCCTCGTGGCGTTCGGCCTGCTGACGGCCCCGCTGGCGCTCCCGGTGCTCCCGCCGCCGGAGATGGCCCGCTACGCGGCCGCCATCGGCCAGGCGCCGGCGTCCAACACGGGCGAGCCGCTAGCGATCCCGCAGGACTTCGCCGACATGCTCGGCTGGCCGGGGATGGCGGCCGCCACGGCGGCCGCGTTCGACGCGCTGCCGCCCGCCGAGCGCGCCGACGCGGCCGTGATCGGCGGCAACTACGGCGAGGCCGGCGCCCTCGCGCTCTACGGCGCCCGCCTGGGGCTCCCCGAGGCGGTGAGCCCGGCGGGGAGCTTCTGGTTCTTCGGCCCCGGCGACCGCGAGGGGCGCACGGCCGTCGTCCTGGCCGACTCGGCCGCCGCCGCGCCCGAGCTCGCGCGGCTGTTCGCCGAGGTGCGCCCGGTCCGCGCCGCCGTGCCGGCCGAGCTGCGCCCGTGGGTGGTGCCTGAGGAGCGGAACGCCTGGGTGTTCGTGTGCCACGGCGGGCGGCGGGCGCTGGTGGAGGTGTGGCCGGCGCTGGCCGGGCGGAATTGACCGGCGGGGGACGCGACTAGAGCAGCGCCGCCCGCCCGGCCCCGGCCCCCGGCTCGCGCGCGACCGGCACGCCGGCGTCGGCCTCCTGCCACACGGCGCCGAGCCGGCGGTCGAGGGCGGGGATGTCGCGGACGAGGTAGTTGGCGCCGTCGCGCTCCACGAGCCCGGCTGCGGCCAGCCGGGTGAACACGAGCGACACGCTCTCGCGCGTGGCGCCCACGAGTTCGCAGAGCAGCCGGTACTCGCCCGGGCCCAGCACCAGCGGCGCGCCGGCGGCCCGCGCGTCGCCCGACGCGGGGGCGCGGTCGGCGAGCGGTGGCGGCGCGGGCGCGCGCTCCGCCAGCCGCACCATCGACGCGAGCAGCCGCTCCTCGACCGACAGCGTGGCCAGCTCGCGCAGCTTGTCGAGCATCTCGGTGCGCTCGGCCATCACCTGGCCGAGCACCGCCTGGCCGAACATCGGCTGCTCACGCAGGAAGCTGCGGAGGGCGGCGCCGCTCACGTGCAGCGTCTCGCTCGCCTCCTCGGCGCGCGCGTCGGTGGCGTAGCGGGCGCGCGCCGTGAGCCCCTCGGCGCCGAACGTCTCGCCGGCCACGGCCAGCCCGGGAACGAACCCGCGGCCGGCCTTCACGCGGCTGCGCAGCACCACGCGCCCGGCGAGCACCACGAACAGCCCGTCGGCCGGCGTGCCGCGCTGGTAGATGGTGAAACCCGCCGGCCACTGCGCGCGGGCGCCGTACGGGGCGAGCGCGGCGCGCGCGTCGGGCGACAGCCGCGAGGGGGGACGACGTGACTCCACAGCAGGAACTCCGGAAAGGCGGGGCGCGCCGGGTCCGACGGGCGGGCCGCGCCCTGCGGCCCTCGGTTAGGCACCCGCCGCGCCAAGCGCAATGTCCGGGCCCGGTGGCCCGGCGGCGGACTCGGCTGGTTTGGATGGAGCGAACAGGGTGGGGCGAACAGGGTGCGGCGAACGGGGTGGGGCGGACGGGGCCTGGGTGGGGCGGTGATTTGGGGCGATCCTGACAACAGCGGCTGAACGGCGGCGGTGAGGCGGCTGGGGGTACGGCGGTTACCGCCCCTCTCCCGTCCGCCCCACAGCCGCCGTTCAGCCGCCGTACCCCGGCTCGCCCCAAACCACCGCCGTATTCCTGTCCCATCCGCCCCACCCCGTTCGAAGCATCCTGTTCGCCCCACCCTGTTCGCCCCACCCCAGTTGCCCACCTCTTGCTCTCCGCCGGCCCCATGCGCGACCCCGGCCCTACGCCAGCCGTTCTGCCCGCCGCCCTGCGCTCCGCCGCGGCCACCGCCCTCTACGGCGCCGTGCACAGCGCCCTCGCGACCCACGCCGCCAAGCGCGCCGCCGCGCGCGTGGCCGGCGAGCGGGCGGCGCGCGGATGGTACCGCGTCGCCTACAACGCCCAGGCGGCCGCCGCGCTCGCCGCGTTAGGCGCGTACGTGTGGCGCCACCGCGGGCCGGTCGTCTGGCGCGCCCGCGGGCCGGCGCGGCTGGCGCTGCGCGGCGCGCAGGCGGCGGCGGCCGGCGCGTTCCTCAGGGCGCTGTGGGACGCCGGCCTCGGCGACCTGAGCGGCCTGCGCCCCGCGCGCGACCACCTCGCCGGCCGCCCCCTCCGCCCCGTGCCCGACGGCCAGGGGCCGTACGAGGACGACGCCGGCCGCCCCGCGCCGCGCGGGCTGAGCTGGCGGACGCGGCAGCCGGCCAACGCCTTCATCGTCCCGGTGCTCTGGCTGGTGCCGAGCGCGCGGGCCGGGTGGGTGGGGCTGAGCGCCGCGTTCACCGCCTACGCGGTGCTCGGCTCGTGGAGCAGCGAGCGGCGGCTGCGCGCGCGGTGGGGGGCGCCGTACGAGGCGTACCGCCGCGCCGGGGTGCCGTTCCTCATCCCGTCGGTGCGGCCGGCGGGCCCCGCCGCGGCCGCGCCGCCCCCCGCCGAAACCGCGGCGACGGCGGCGGCGTAGACGCCGCCATGCCGCAGCCCCCCGCCCCCACTCCCGCCGTCCCCCCCGCCATCGACCCCGCGCCGGCCGTCGCCGAGGTCGAAGCCGCCGCGCAGGCCGCCCGCAGCGCCCAGACCGCCGCCGAGGACGCCGCGCGCACCGTCGTGCGCGACGTGGTCGCCCGCACCGAGAAGCTCGACCAGATCGCCGTCACCGCCCCGCGCTCGGCCCGCGAGATGGAGGGGCTGAACGTGCGGCGGGACCTGCTCCGCCAGCAGTTGGAGCGGGCCGAGGAGCGCCGCGGGGAGCTGACCCGCGAGCTGCAGCGCGTGGGAGAGAGCGAGGAGGGGCGGGCGGCCGACCCGGGCACGCTCACCACGCTGCGCGCCGGCCTGGAGCTGCGGCTGCGCGAGGCCGACGCGCGCGTGCTCCAGTTGGAGCGCGACATCGCCGGCACCGAGCGCGCGCTCACGGGCGCCGGCCCCGAGGTGCTGGCCCAGTACGAGCAGCAGCGCCCGCGCGAGCCCGTGCGCAGCGGCCCGGACGAGGACGACGTGGTCGGCGGGGTCTTCGGCGGGTTCGTCGTCGGGGTGCTGCTCATGGTGGTCGCCCGCCGGATCCGCGCGTGGCGCCGGCGCCGCCGCGGGGAGGCGCCCTTCGGGGAGCAGCGGCCCGCCGGCGTGGGCCCCGACCCGCGCATCGACCGGCTGACGCAGGCGGTGGACGCCATCGCGGTCGAGGTGGAGCGGATCGGGGAGGGGCAGCGGTTCGTCACCCAGCTCATGGCGGAGCGACGGGAGCTGGTCCCGGCGGAGCTGGGGAGGACGGCCGAGGTGCCCGGAACGCGCTAGTCCCCGCGTTGCCGAACGGGGAGGGCGTGCCCGTCCCGCGGGCGCTACCTCCCCGCCACGCCCCTTCTCGCCTCGTCGAGCCGCGCCGTCGCCGTCCGCACCCGCGCGGCGAGGTCCGCCAGCTCCTCGCGCACCCGGCCCGCCTCGCCGTCGCGCGCCGCCTCGGCGGCGGCCGGGAAGAGCACCGTCGCGTAGCCGTTGTCCTCGTCCGCGGCGTAGACGACGTTGCGGAACCACGGCCGCGTGCGCAGCCCCTCGGGGCGCGTGAGCGCGCGCTCGACGCCCTTGAGCGCGGCGTTGGCCCGCGCCAGCGCCGCGGGCGCCGGCGGCCGGGCGCTGCCTAACGCCGAGTCGCGGGCGGCGGCGAAGGTCAGGGCGGCGGCCTCCATCGCCGCGAACGCCGAGTCGACCCCGCCGACGTCCGTGCCCGCGAGGCCGCGCGCCGCCGCCCGCCGGGCCAGGGCCGGGAGCGCCGCGCGCAGCGTGCGCGCGTACTCCGCGTAGTCGTAGGGCAGCACGTCCGCGTTGGCCAGCCGGAGCAGCATCGCCGCGCCGATCCGCGCCGCCGCGGCGTGGTAGCGGAACCCCGGGTCCGCCCACCGCCGCATCCAGTCGAACGAGTCGTACTGCGAGTGGTACACCCCGCCCGGCCCGCCGAAGCCCCAGTCGGCCACCGGGATGCCGAGGTGGTTGTAGAAGCCCGCGAAGTCGCTGCCGCCGCCGGGGTCGCCCATCGCCGGCTCGGCGGTGTCGCCCGCGGCCGGCGTGTCCGGGAGGCCGGCGCGGCGGCGCCAGTTGGCGTAGACCGTGCCGCCCGCCGGGTCGGGCACCCCGCGCGCGACGTCGCGGAGCAGGGCGCGCAGGCTCGGGCTGCCGCCGCCGCCGAACGCGGCGCCCTGCGCGGCCACGTCCTGGTTGAGGTAGGCCACGGCGTGCCGCGTGAGGCGGAGCGAGTCCTCCTCCACGTACTCCGTGCTCCCCACCAGCCCCCACTCCTCCGCGTCCCACGTGGCGAACACGATCGTGCGGCGCGGCGGCCGGCCGGCGCGCGCCTCCTCGGCGACGGCGCGCGCCGCCTCCAGCACGCTCACCGTGCCGCTCACGTTGTCCGCCGCGCCCGGCCCCCAGCCGTCGCGGTGCGCGCCGACGAACACCAGCTCGTCGGGCAGCTCGGCGCCGCGCGCCACGCCGAACGTGTTGTGGATCGTCTTGTACGCGCCCCGCCCGTCGGGGCCGCGGTCGTCGGCCACGCGCACACGGGCGCGCACCGGGCCGGGGCCGGCGTGGTAGCGGAACGGCAGCCCGCCCTGCCACGCCTGCGGGACGCCCGCGCCGCGCACGCCGGCGAGGAGCTTCTGCGCGTTCCCGTACGAAATCGGGATGACCGGGATGCGCGGCACCGCCATCGAGTCCGCCGGCAGCCGGCGCGCGGCGGCGGTGCTCGGCCAGCCGGGCGTCGACGGGTCGCCGGTGCCGTTGTAGACGCTGCCGCGCTGCACCCCCGCGGCCGGCCGCATCGGCCCCTCGGGGTAGACGTCGCCGCGCACGTAGCCGTCGTCGGCCGGGTCGCTGTAGATGAGCAGGGCGACGGCGCCGCGCTTCTCCGCCTCGCGCGCCTTGATGCCGCGGAACGACCGCCCGTAGCGCGCCACCACCACCTTGCCGCGCACGCTCACGCCTAACGAGTCGAGTACGCGGTAGTCGTCGATGAGTCCGTAGCTGGCGAACACCACCTCCCCCGCCGCGTCGCCCGCCCCGCTCGTGCCGTTGACCGTGGGGTACTGCGCGAGCGTGCTCGCCGCGTCGCCCGGCACGGCCGGCTCGCGCAGGTCGAGCGCGGTGCTGTCCCCGCCGGGGCCGTAGACGGTGACCGCGGCGGCGGTGGCGTGCGGCAGCCACACGCGGTAGCTGCGGGTCTCGACGGCGAGCCCCATGGCGCGCAGCTCGGCCAGCACCGCGTCGCGCGTGCGCTCCTGCGCCGGCGTCCCCGCCACGTGCGTCTCCGCGCTCAGCGCCCGCGACAGCCGCTCGGCGCGCGCCGGCGCGGGGCGGGCGACGGCGCTGGCCTCGAGCGCCCGCTGGGCGGCGGCGCGGGCGGGGGTGAAGCCCGGGAGCGCGGGGGCCGGCTGGGCGCCTAACGGCGCGGAGGCCGCGGCAGCGAGGAAGAGGAGGGCGGGCGCGAGGAGGCGGGGCACGCGGCGGCGGGGCGAGGGAGGGGGGACGACTCGCCCAACGTTACGCGCCCGGGGCGCGCCGCGCTGGCTGCCGCGCCCGCCCTCAGCCCCCGCGCTCGGCCAGCAGCCCCGCGAGGTCGAGCGGGTCGGAGACCATGCGCAGCGCGCCCGCGGCGTCCCGCGGCCACTCGGCCTCGGGGCGGTCCCGGTACAGCTCCAGCCCGTTGCCGTCGGGGTCGCGCAGGTAGAGCACCTCGCTCACGCCGTGGTCGCTCGCCCCGTCGAGCGCCACGCCGGCCGCCACCAGCCGCGCGAGCGCGTCGGCGAGGGCGCGGCGCGTGGGGTAGAGGACGGCGGCGTGGTAGAGCCCCGTGTGCCCCGGCGGCGGCGGGGAGCCGCCGGCGCTCTCCCACGTGTTGAGGCCGATGTGGTGGTGATAGTCCCCCGCCGCGACGAACGCCGCGCGGGCGCCGTAGCGCTGGGTGAGGCGGAAGCCCAGCACGCCCACGTAGAAGGCGAGCGCGCGCTCCAGGTCGGCCACCTTGAGGTGGACGTGGCCGATGCGGGTCCCGGCGGGAATGGCGTACGGCTCGGACACGGGCGGCGGGGGGACGGGGTGGGCGTCAGGCGGTGGCCGCGGCCCGCTCGGCGGCGAGGAGCGTGGCCTTGCGCGCCGGCCCCCAGCGGTACCCGCCCACGCCGCCGGCCGCCGGCACCACCCGGTGGCACGGCACTACGAGCGCCACCCGGTTCCCCGCGCACGCCCGCGCCACCGCCCGCGCCGCCGTCGGCCGGCCGAGTGCGGCGGCGAGCGCCGCGTAGGTCCGCGTCTCCCCGGCCGGCACCGCCCGGAGCGCGGCCCACACCCGCTCCTGCCACGGCGTCCCCGCGAGGTCGAGCGC
>ERZ1066120.1592-NODE-1592-length-12974-cov-16.359084_pt1 | contig 12974 bp, 9 predicted proteins | sample MGYA00382767_ERZ1066120 | MGnify/ENA primary metagenome ERZ1066120 (study PRJEB33369, sample SAMEA5778350) | biofilm metagenome | biome: Industrial cooling water; feature: Water cooling tower basin; material: Biofilm | place: United Arab Emirates | collected... | reverse complement strand
GTCGCGGCCGACGCCGAGCGTCGCGCGGCCGTGCTCGGCGCCTGGGGGGCGGGCGCACTGCTGGCGACGGCGGCCGCGCGCCTCGCCGCGCAGGCGGTGGCGGTGCACGGCGCCGGCGGCCTGGATGGGCCCCGCCTGAGCGCGCTGGTGGGGCGGACGGTGTGGGGGTGGGGGTGGCTACTGCAGGTCGGCGGGGCGGCATTCGCCGCGTTCGCGTTCGTGCGCGCGATGCGACGCCCCGGCGCGTGGCGCGCGGCCACGGTCGCGGCGGCGCTGCTCGCCCTCGCGCCCGCGCTCTCCGGGCACGCCGCCTCGGTGCCGCGCCTGGCGCCGCTCGCCGTGGCCGGCGACGCGCTGCACGTGGCGGGCGCCGGCGGCTGGCTCGGCACGCTCGCCGTCCTCCTCGCCGCGGGCGTCCCGGCGACGGCCGCGCTCGGCCCCGGCCACCGGGGGGCCGCGCTGGGCGCGCTCGTGCGGGCGTTCTCGCCCGTCGCGTTTGCGTGCGCGGCGTTGCTGGCCCTCACGGGCGTGCTCGCGGGCGTGCTGCACGTGGGCAGCGCGGGCGCGCTCCCGGGCACCGCGTACGGGCAGATGCTCCTCCGCAAGCTCGGCGCCCTCGCCGTCGTCGCGGCGGCCGGCGCCTACAACTGGCGCCGCGGACGTCCGGCGCTCGGCAGGGCCAGCGGGGCCGCGCGCCTCCTCGGCGCGTCGTCCGCCGAACTGGCGGCGGGCGCGCTCGTTCTGCTCGCGACGGCGGCGCTCGTGGCCCTCCCAACGCCGGCGAGCGACGCCCCGGGCGCGCCCGCGCCGGTCACTCGGTCCCATCCCGCACCATGACGCCCCCCCGCGCCACGAGTGTGACGTACCGCGCCCGCCGGCTGCACCGCTGGCTCGGGCTGGTCATCGGCGTCCAGTTCGTCCTGTGGACGGTGGGCGGCCTGTACTTCTCCTGGACCGACCTCAACGCGGTCCACGGCGATCACCTCATGCGCCCGCCGCGCCCCGTGCCCGCCGACCAGGCGACGGTCGCGCCCGCGGCGGCGGTGGGTGCGCTCCGGGCGCGCGAGCGGGTGGACTCGGTGGACGGCGTGGAGCTCGTGGGCGTGCTCGGGCGGCCCACGTACCGCGTCACCTACTTCGCGGTATTGCCTAACGGCCGCCCGGTGCGCCGCCGCGCGCTCGTGGACGCGACGACGGGCGCGCCGCGTCCCCCGCTCGCGCGCGACGAGGCCGTCGAGGCCGCGCGCCGGGCGTACGCCGGCCCGGCGGCCGTGACCGGCGTGTCGCTCCTCACCGCCGACTCGGTCGGGCCGCACCACGAGTTCCGCGAGCAGCCGCTCCCCGCGTGGGCCGTCCGCTTCGGCGACGCCGAGGGCGCCACGGCCTACGTGCCCGCGGAGCTCGGGCAGGTGGTCCGCATCCGCAACGATCGGTGGCGCGCGTTCGACGCGCTGTGGATGCTGCACACGATGGACTACGCCGGGCGCGACAACTTCAACAACGCCGTCCTGCGCGCCTTCTCGGTCCTGGGCCTCGCGACCGTCGGGTCGGGGTTCGCGCTGTTCGCGCTCACGTCGCCCGCCCTGCGGCGTCGGCGGCGACCGTAGCCCGCCGCCTCTTTGCGGTCATGGCGGCGGTGTTCGAGGAGCGTGGACGACGCCTCGTTGATCTTGGGGAGGCCGTACGCCGGGAAGTGTTGGGGCTGGACGAGCCGCTCGACGGGTTCGTGGACCGCCTCGAATCCACCCCCGCCCGGCTACCTCGCCGTCCCGTTCACGGCAACGATGGCCGTACGCGCGCACGACCTCCGGGCCATCCCCGGACGTGGCGACCGGCCGATCGCGGCGACGGCGCTGGAGTTAGGGTGCCCGCTCGTGACGCGGGACCCGCACGTCGCGGCCGGCATCGAGGCGGAGCAGCTCCGGTAGGCGTGCCGCTTTTCGGCCTCCTGCCACCGGCCAGGGCTTGCCGCAGGGCGGGGGCGTGCCCCACGGTGCCCACGTTCCCGAGCACCACGGCGGCGTTGCGCTTGAGTCCCCCCAGCTTGGCCCGCTTCATCGGCGAGCCGCGGAAGGCGGCGGAGAACTCGTCCTGGGTCATGCCTAACAGCTCGCGCGTGAGGGCGCGCGCGTCCGTGCCGGCCAGCGCGTCACGGGGCGCGAATGCCGGATCGGCCAGCTCCCGCGCGAACTCGATGTTGAACGATCACACCCCGTGGGAGGAGTGGTGGTGTAACCATTTTGCGATCCCGCTCGGGACGGGTCGTCGAACGCTCAGCAGGACAGGCACTTAGCTCGGGAGGCTGCGGGCTCCCCCCGGCGGGCGTCACCCTGGTTACCCCACGGACCTGGCCGGCACCAGGCAGATTCGCCATAAGTGGCCAAGGTTGCGTGCTTGTCGCCCCACGCTCTCGCAGCCGCTCATGTCCGAGCCTCCCCCCGCTGCGCCCGCGCAGCCTACGCTCCCCGGCGTAGGACGGACGGTCCCGGCGACCGAGGCGCAGAACGCGTTCGGTCAGGTGCTCGACGCAGTGGCGGGCGGGCAGGTCGTCGCCGTCACGCGCCACAACGCCGTCCGCGCGGTGGTGGTCCCGGTCGACCGCTACCGCCAGCGCGTCGCGCACGAGGCGGGCACGCTCGAGGCACTCGGCGCGCGTTTCGAGGCGCTCTACGCGCGGATGCAGGATTCTGGGGTTCGTGCGGCGACGGCCGAAGGCGTCGACGCCTCGCCCGAGGAGATGGGCCGGGCGGCCGTCGCCGCCGCACGCCGGCGCGCTGTCGCGGCGTGACCACCGGGGCGCGCAGCCCCGACGCCGCGCGCGACGTGGCGCCCGTCCCCGCCCGCATCACCGTCGTCGCCGGCGTCAACGGGGCGGGGAAGAGCAGCGTGGTCGGCGAGACGATCCGCGCCCGCGGCGGCGCCTACTACAACCCCGACGAGGAGGCGCGCGCGCGCTGCGGGCCGAGGACCCGGCGCTGTCGCAGGAAGCGGCCAACGCCCGGGCGTGGGGGGCCGGACGCGCGGGGGTGGAGCGGGCCATCGCGCGCCGCGAGCACTTCGCGTTGAGGACGACGTTAGGCGGCGCGACCATGGCGGCACTCCTCGCGCGGGCGCTCGACGCGGGGCTCGACGTGGTAATGCGCTACGTCGTCGGCGGGGACGTCGTTCGCGGTGTTGACGGGGTCAGGTTGGCGCCGGCGCGTTCCCTGGATGTGTCGCCGCCCGCATCATCGCACCGCCCCGACGCGCGCGAGCGCCCACGCGGCATGCTCGCGCACGAGGGGCTCGGGGTCGTCGAGGGCGCGCGTGAGCACGTCGACGTCGTCCGCGGTCCCGACGTTGCCGAGCACCACGGCGGCGTTGCGCTTGAGCCCCGGCAGCTTCGCGCGCTTCATCGGCGAGCCCTTGAACGCGGCGCTGAACCCCTCCTGCGTCATGCCTAACAGCTCGCGCGCGAGCGCGCGCGCGTCCCTGTCCGCGAGACCCTCGCGCGGGGCGAACGGCGAATCACTAGGCAGCTCCTTGGAGAACCTGATGTTCCAAGGGCAGCAAGTTTGGGACATGTATCGGCACACCCATTTCGCGATCCCGCTCGCGACAGGTGCACGAACGCTAAAAGCGACAAGCACTTAGCCGATAGCACCGCGGTCGCTGAGGACCCGCATAGCTCCTCGCACACCTCGGCTTTCGGCCGCTACTGGCCGTGGTGCTTTCGGGAGTGCGCGCCCGCGAGTCTGGGCTGGACCGAAGAACCCAGGAGCGCTGGGTCTGCTGGATGGGTCGGGCCCGGCCAGGCACGGGCTCGGGCACCAGTCTGTGCGGGGTCGGTAGGGTGCTACGATTGCTGTGAAGTACCTGGGCCGCCCCGAGCCGGATGCCCCGCGCACCCGGACGATGCGCAAGACCACCCCGCCGGCCCCCCGGCCGGATGAACCCCACTACGATCCGCGCAGGAACACGTTGATGGTCGGCAACGCCCAGCTCTGGCGCCGCATCTTTGGCGACACGTTCGCGGCCGAGGTGAGCGCGCTTCGAGAGGCGGTAGCTGAGCGCCTGCTGCCGACCTTCGACGCACTCGAAGCAGAGGCGGACGCCGCCGCCGAGCGCGAGTACGAGCGCCTGGGCAGGTTGCCGGCGGGCGACGGGTTCGGGCTCGACCCCGCCGACGCTGCCGAGCGCGCCCAGGAAGTGGGTATCGAGTTCTACCAGCGCATGACCGGGGTGCGCCAGGGCATGCTGAACCTGGCGGCCGCGGGCCTCTACCACCTGTACGAGCAGCAGGCGGCGCACTTCGTCCGGCGGGAGCTCGTCAGCCCGTGCGAGGAGCGCGATGCGATGTTCCTGCGCGCGCTCGGGAAGCCGAGCGCCGTCATGCGCGTGATGAGGGACCGCCTTTCCGCGTCCGGGATCGCGGTCGCGTCGCTCCGAGGCTTCTCGGCCGTCGATGAGCTCCGGCTCGTCGCGAACGTCGTCAAGCACGGTGCGGGGGACTCGGCGGAACAGCTGGCGGCCCGGCGGCGGGAGCTGTTCGTCCACCCCCTTCTCCGCGCGGACCCGGCGTTCGTGGCGCTCCAGTCCGCGTCGCGCGGCGCGGTGCGCGTGAGCCGCCCGGTGCCGGGCGAGGACCTGTACGTAACGCCGCCCGAGTTCGACGCGTACGCGGAGGCGGTTGCTACCTTCTGGGCCGCGCTCGGCGAGGCACTCCCCGGCACCCGCTGACGCCCGCGGCCGACGTTCGCGGGCGTACCGGGCCGCCCTTGTCGCTGACCGCTACCCCCCGATCTCCGACACGGCTGCATGGTCGCCATCACCGAAGCGTACGTCGCGTACACCTACGAGGGACGGCCCAGAGATTCGGAGGCGCTGGCCGCACTGGCCGACCGGGTACTGCGGGAGGCGGACGACGTCCTCGTCCCGACGCTGTTCGAGGCGGGCCTCGGGGAGCTGCAGGGAGCGCTCTCCGTTGCCGTGCGCGTCGAGGAGGGGTCGCGTCGCGTCTGGGCCCGTGTCAGCGCGCGGGACCTGTGGGTGGTGTTCCTCGCCGCTGGTGCCGTGAACGATTCGGTGACCGCGATCAACCAGTGGGGGCGGGTGTTCGCGTCCGCAGTCGTCGAGCGGGTCATCGGCCGGGAGCGCATCCAGCCACACGATGTCATCCTACGTCGCACGTACAGCCACGTCCCTGGGGTAGTCGCTCGCACCTTGGCGGAGGTGGAGCGCGGGCTCCTCAGCCCGGATGCGGCGCAGCAGCGCATGGAACGACTCCTACGCCGGCTCGACGAGGACGCCGCGACGGACGCCCAGCTCCGCCACGCACTCGGCGATGCGGTCCGCGCTGCCGCCGCGCGGGCGCCGGCGGCCAACCGGGAGCAGCTGGATAAGGCCCCGCCGGCCCAGTTGCCCTTGGAGCCGCCCGAGCCGGATCTCCCGCTGGGGCGGCTTCACCGGTCCGCCGTGCTCGCCCCAAGCCGGCGCAGGCCGGCTGTGATCCCCGCGACTGCCCCGGAGTCGGGGGCGGGGGCGGGCACGGGAGGCCAGGGCGGGCGAAGGCGCAGGCGCGGCGTAGTCGTCCAACACGACTTTGGCCGCGCGCCGGAGCGCGTGTTCTACGAGGACGAGCCGCCGCCGTGGGTGTGGTAGGCTGGTGAGCGGAAGGGCGGTCTGGAGGCTTAGGTGGTCGGCCGCCTTGCCCATGGCTTACCCCAACTGCTCATGGGTAACCGCGGCCGGGCGATCACCCCCGTAGTCTCGTCCCCGCATGGTGACCCGCCGCGTGCCGCCAACCGCGCTCGCGTGGCCGCGGTCATGATTTTGGGCCCTGCCCCCGTGGCGCCCGGGACGCGGCCGTGCCACACGCACGGCGTCTTCAACTGCGTCGGCCGTTGGAGCCCGCGCGGCCGGGAGCGGCGCGCCGCCCCAGTGTTCGGCATCGTGCAGGCGCCCACGGGAGCCGCCGCCGTGCGTGGCTCCTCGAGGAGCTCGCGCGGGACAGCGACTATGCCGTCGCGGGCCGGCGACCGGGGCAGGTGTCTACGCCGCGGCAGGCTCGTGCCAGGGGTCCTTGCGCAGCATGGCCGCGTTGACCTTCGCGCGCAGCATGGCCGCGAGGTCGCCCTCGCGTTCGAGGACGGCTACGATTTCCTGCACGGTGCATAGGGCGACGACCCGTTGGGCGAGGGCGGTGCGGCAGACGTCGACCGCAGCCGGCGTGAAGCCCGAGTACGAGACGACCAGGCCGCGCATGTCCGCGCGGCCGTACAGGCGGACCAGGTGCGGGGAGACCTCGCCCGTGCCGAGCGGCTGGTCCCACCACTTCATCTCGACGAGGTATAGCTGCCCGTCGAGCACGACTACGCCGTCGATCTGCTCCAACGCGGCGCCGTCCTCCGCGCGGCGGATGAAGGCGTCCTGTACGTGGATGCCGTACACCTTGAACAAGTCGTTCAAGGCCTGCTCGAGCTGCGTGCCGCGCCGCTGCGGGTTGGTCTCGCGGAAGACGGCATACAGAGCGGCCTTGACCGCCGCACGTTCGGCGCGCCTCGCGGTCGCGATGGTGGCGGCCACCTCGCGCTCCGCCCGGTGGGCCTGGCGCTCGCGGTCGTGCTCCTGGCGCAGCCGGGTGAAGCTGTCCTTCGTGCCCACTACTGTGCGCACACGGGCGACCAGCCCCTCCGCCTCGAGGCGCTCGTTCGGCCAGCAACGGGAGAAGTCCTCGAACTGCACCACCCGGCGCACCAGTTCGCGCCGGGGCGCCAGGCCAGAGTCGCCCGCGTCGTTGAGCCGGGCGAGCACGGTGCGTACGATCTCGAACTTGCTGAGTGCCTGCCGGTCCGTCCGTACCCGGGCCGCGAGGTCGTCGAGCGCGGGCGCGGGCACGCCGGCGCCGCGCAGGAAGTTGATCACGTCGTCCTTGCTCTTGCATAGCCGCGGGATCGTGTCGATCAGGAGCTGGACGAGTTCGGGCGGGTGGTGGTGCGGGGTCGTCATGGGGTTGGGATAGCGCCGGGGGCACGCGGCAGACGCGCGGCGTTAGGCGAGCGTCGCCATCAGCTCGAGGTGGTGGCGCATCGAGAGCTCCTTGATCTTGCCGAGCTGTGGGAAGTGCCGCCGCTCGTGGAGGTCGAGAAACTCGGCCAGCGCGGCCGTCCGGAGCACAGGGGATGGCTGCGGCCCGGCGAAGGCCGCGAGCTTGTCGAGTGCCTCCAGGAACTTGCCCGCGGTGTCCGCCTGCGTGTCGACGCGGTCCGAGAGGAAGTGGCGCACCCACACCGTGCCGTCCTCGTGCTGGTGCGTCAGGTGGATGGCCACCGCCCGCGGCTGCCCGCCACCCTCGGCGTAGTGGTTGCCGACCGTGGAGAAGTCACCGAAGCCGCCGTACGCCGGCTGTCCAGTCCTGTAGGTCTGGTGCAGGTCGGAGAAGAACTCTGCGGGCGGGTAGCCAGCATTCCGGTCCTGCCGGCGGAATCCGTCCCGCAGCAGCACCCGCGGCGCCGGCCCGAACTGGCCGCGGTAGGCGGCCGCGGTCCCGGCCTCGTGGAGGAGGTGCGTGACCGGGGCATCGTGCGCGGCCAGAGCCCCCGCCACGGGCCCGGGGGTCGGGCAGCTCTCCTGGTGGACGACCACGACAGGCGCCCCTGAGTACCGGGCGAGGAACGCCCGCACGGTGTCCGAGCGCGTGGTCGACAGGAGGATGAGCGCCGGTATGAGGCGGTCGGGCGCGGCCTGCCGCATCGACGCCAGCCACGCGTCCTGCAGCAAGTCCTGGCCGAGCACTTCGCCGACCGCCGGGTTCGTCACCACGGCCAGCGAGCCGCCCGCGGCGAGCGTGACCTCGGCGGCGGTGCCCAACCCGTCGATACCCGGCTTCACCGGCTCGATGACCGGGACGACCGTGCGGCCGGCGTCGCGGGCATCGGCCAGCTGCGGCTGCACCGCCCGCACGGCCAGGAGTTCGTACTGCTTGCCCCGAAGATACTGGTAGAACATCGGTCCGCGGCGCTGGTGGGGCTCGCGCCGGGACGGGGGCCGCGCCGTGGGGGGAGTCGGTCAGCGAAGGCCGGCCGCCGCGGGGTCTCCCGCCGGTCGACCGCCGGCCAGCGGCGTCCCGAGCACCGACTCCAGGCGCGCGGTCGCCGCGGGCGAGAGTGGGGTGGAGAGGGCCAGGGCCTTGAGGGAGCGGGGCGCACGGGCGAGGAAGGCGGCCGTCGCCGGCCGCACACGGCGGCCGCGCAGCGCCCCGACCATCGCCGCGTGCGCCGCGCCCGGGACGAGCGTCTCGAACAGGCGCCGGCACTCGCGATACAGCATCGTGTTGGGCACGTCGGGGACGCGCCCGAACACGTCCCGTACAATGCTGGTGTACTCGCTCTGTCGCAAGCAGTCGAACACCGCGCCGGGCAGCACATGCGGGGCGTTCGCACGCGGCGGGCGGACTTCGCGGAGGGTGCCGCGGGCGGTGAGCACGATCACGCCGGCCCGGTCGTCGGTTGCGGAGGTGACGCGGTCGGCGAGGGACTCGTGGGTGACCACGAACACGCGGTCCAGGACCCGACAGTAGGCGTCTATCTGCTTCGGGAGGCGGTCGAGGTTGTCGAGTTCCGTTTTGATCTCGTACGCCGTCGAGGTGCCGTTGATGATGACCGCGTCGGCCTTCGCCTCCCCGACCCGGAACTCGGGGATGAGGCAGCTCGTAGCGAGCGAGTGGCGGCCAAGCAGGATCTTGGTCGCGATCACGTTCTTGTAGACGTACTCCGCCCGGTAATGCGTCCAGAGGTGCTGGTAGCACGCGTCGAACGCCTCGCCGTACGACAGTCCGGCCCACGCCGGGGCGGGGCCCGCTGCCTCGCCGAGCATGTACGTGATCAGCCGAGACGTCCCCGCGTGCGCCAGCTCACGCAGCACCGGCCCGCTGAAGATCAGCGCGAGCTGGCGGTCGTACCGCCGGTCGAAGGTGAGCGCTGGGCGCGTGGGGCGGGACATGCCGGTCGGGTCAATGCTGTTGTGCCGGAGGCGAGCTGGCCCGGCAGAGGCTACCCGCCGGAGGGTCGGCCTGGCAAGCACGGCGGGCGACCCGTCGGTTTCGGCTAGCCCGGCGGCTTCGGCAGGACCGGCGTCACGGTCGCACGGCGCATGGGGTCGATCCTGTCGGCGTACCCCTCCGCCCACACAACCCAGTCCAGCAGCGGCCCGGTGGGCAGCGCCCCGTCGGCGCCTGCGCCGGCGGTCCGCAGGGCAGCGGTGTACGCGCGGATCTGGTGCGCCTTGGCCAGCGCCGCGAGCTGCTGGTCGAGCTCCTGCACCCGGGCCGCCTCGGCCGCGCGCTGGCGCTGTTCCTCGTACTGCCGCTGGGCGCGTGCCTGCTCCTCGCGGACTCGCACGGCGGCCGCTTCCCGACGCGCCCGGAACGCGTCCGCCGCCGCCACAATGCCTACTACGATGTCGCCGAGCGCGTCCTCCAGGCGCTTGCGCTTCTTGCTCTCCTCCCACGTCCAGTGGGCGTACGCGCCGGTGGGCTGGGACGGGATTGTGAGGGCGAAGCGGCCGGTGCCGATGAAGTCGTACTCCTTGAAGACGTACGACGGCGCGGGCGGCAAAAAGGCCCGGCCCCGCCGCGCGGGGGCGGGCGGCGGCTCGGGGACGCGCTCGACGCGGCTCACCACCTCGCGGAGGGTGAGCAGCACGTCCTCGTCGCCGACCTCGACCCGCGTCATGTGCGGCCCGTGCTGCGCGGTCTGCAGGTTTGCGCTGTACTGGGCGGCGAACCCGCCGTACGGCTGGCGGCCCGAGCCCGGCGAACACGCGACGGGGTAGCCCCGCGTCTCAAGCGCCTTCACCAGTGCGTCGAGGACCCGGAGGGCGCGGTCGACCGAGGCCGGGGTGACTAGCACGTCAAGCGCGCCCGCCGACGCGGGTCGCCGTCCGCGGGCTGCCCCAACGACTTCGACGTCGGCGATTACCGGGCGGATCAGCCCGCGGTCGAGCGGCTTGGCCCGGCGCAGGGCGGCCTGGGTCTGCCGGACAAGGGGGTGGAGCGGGGCCGCGGCCTCGAGGGTGTCCGCGACCAAGATGCGGTGCGCGGGGTCCGCCTCATACGCGGCCTGGCGGTCGGTCGGCGTCGCCGGTGGCGGCGCGTCCACGGTGAAGCCTCCGGCGCCGGCAACGTCGACCGCCGCGAGCACCTCGTCAGCCCTGGCGGTGAGGACAATCTCGCGGAGGTCCGCCCCCGCGCTCGCCGGCAGCGCCGGCAGACGCTCCTGTATGACGGGGTGGCCGGTCGCCTTCCGGCGCCAGTAGCCGCGCCCGGGCACCGGGACCTTCATGCGGCGGCACGCCTTCGCGAGCCCCACGTCGGACACCGCGTAGCGGGCGGCGAGCGTGCGCATCGGCTCCGACCACACCAGGTCGTATAGCTCGCGGCGGGTGAGGCGGATCGTGTCGGCGGCCATCCAGCGCCTTTGGGATTGACGGTGGGCGGGGCGGCGCCCCAGACGGCGGGGTTCGGCGTTGCGTCGATCCTACCCCAGTGCGAGGGACGCCGCCGGCACGCGGTACCGGCCGTCGGTGTCGATCACAACCTCGCCCAGGAGCGCGAGCGTCTCGAAGTGCCGCGCGACGAGGCGGACGACCACGTCGCGGCGGGTGCCCTGGAACCGTCTGGCGGCCTCCTCAACGGCCAGAGGCCTCTCGGCGGCGAGGGCGCGGACGGCGGTGATTTGGCTTACCGCGTCGGACGGCCACGGGAGGACGTCCAGCGCGCCGGCCCCCGCCGCGGCCCCGGGGTCGGCAGCCGGCTTGCCTGCGTGTGGTGCCTCGGCCGCCTCCGTCGCCCACTGGCCCGCCGGCGCAACCTCCTCTCCTTCGGTGTCGTCGTCTCCCCCGACGTCCTCGGCTTCTGTCTCGGCCGCGACGCCGAGCTGGTACGCGGGTCGCACCCAGAGCACGCGCCCCGCGCGCTCGGCGTCGGCGCGCTCGGCGTGCAGCGCGACGAGGCGGTCCAGCAGCTCCTCGGCGTCGAGCGGCCAGGTCCACCCGTACGCGGCGGACACGGCGGCATCGAGGCGGTCGTGCAAATCGCGCAGGATGCCGGTGCCCCACTGCGCGTGCCGCTCGACATCGTCGGGCCCGAACGGGGCCCCTCCGCGCAGTTGCACGAGCTGGTTGTACTGGGCCGTCATCGTCGCCGTGGGGTCGCCGGCGAGGACGCGGGCGCGGTGCAGGTCGAGGCGCTCCGCGAGGTCGGCGATGCGACGCTTCGCCTCGGCGCCGCCCGGCGCCGTCCAGTCGGGGAACGGGAACGGGTCGAAGCACGCTTTGGCGTACCGCGGGTCGTTCCCCTTGCCCATGTTGCCGGACGCCCGGTCGGCCCAGGCGCCGTGCAGCGCCGACGTCAGGACGCCGAGCACCGCGGCGTCGTCGACGGCGATGCACACAAGCGACCCCTCGGGGGCGGTGCCCGCCGGCAGGAACTGGAAGAAGCGGTGCTTGCTGGTCTCCCCGGTCACGATGTATCGCGGCAGCCCGACGAGCGCCCGGCGCAGGGTCTCCCGCAGGTGGCCGAGCTGCCACCACCGGGCCTTGATGTCGGGGTCGGGGCTGAACTGGCGGTCGCGGTAGACGTGGTCCCGCGCGTACGCGAACAGCATCGGGTAGCGGTCCTCGGCCTCGCCCGCCGAGCGGGCGCCGAAGTCGAGCAGCCACGCCCCCCGACGCTCGCCATTCAGGTCGTCGCACGTGAGGTACGGGTGCAGCACCTCGGCGTGCCGCGGGTCCTGGGCGAGGAGCGCCCGCGCCCGGGCGGCGGGCACGACGAAGCCCTCGCCGTAGAGCTTGTACCCGACGGTAGCGAGTCCTTTGTTGGCGCGCAGTGGGCGCTTCCGGGCTGCCGCAACGTCGGCCCCGAGGGAGAGATCGACGTTGAACCGCGCGCCGCGGCGCTCCTCGACGGGGCGGCCGGTTTTGCGGTCGACTTTCACGAGCGTCACCCCCCCGACCGGGGCCGGCCCCGGATCGCGCGCGATAACCGTCATCGCAACCCGTACGGCGGCGCCCCCGGGCCCGTCCGGCCACGGGTGGTCCGCGATGGCCCAGACGACGTGCGCGCCCCGAGCGGCCGCGTACTCGATGACGCCCCGCGTCTGTGGCTGCTTCAGGCTGTTGGTCGTGATGAGCCCCGCCCGCAGCGTGCGCCCGGCAGCGACCTCCGCGGCGGCGCGGTGCCACCAGAGGGCCACGTAGTCGGCAGCCGGGGCAACCTGCGGGTACGCGTCATGGAGGGCGTCCACGTACCCGTCGCCCAGCTCGCGCCGCTTCGTCTGCTTGCCATGGAACGGCGGGTTACCGACGATGAACGTCGCCGCCGGCCAGGGGGCCGCCGGCTTCGGGTCGACGTACCGGACGTACTCGAGGCGTCGGGCGGGGTCGGGCACCTTCCGCCCGGTCGCCGGGTCGTGCCGCGTCTTCGCCGGGTCGGGGCGGTCCTTCGACGGGACGCGCTCCTGGCGTGCCCAGCGCAGCACGGCGTCGCGCCGTTCCAGGGTGCCCGTGTCGCGGAGCACCGGCTCGCTTGGCAGCACATCGTGGTGCTGCTTCCACCACTGGTGGTAGCCGATCCAGAGCGTTAGCTCAGCCAGCTCCCGCGCGCGGCGGTCGACCTCAATCCCGTGGAACTGCCACGGGCCGACCTCCTCTAGGCGCAGGTCCTGGTGGCCGCCCGTCACGGCTTCCAGGGCGCGCAGCACCTCCAGCTCCACGCGCTTGATCGCGTGCATGCTGACGTAGAGGAAGTTGCCGGACCCGCACGCGGGGTCGAGCACCCGCACCTCGCGGAGCCAACGATGGAATGCCCGCAGGCGGCCCTCGGCCGTGTTGCGCGCGGCCGCCGCCCGCTTCCTCGCTGCCGCCCCCTTTTTGGTGACGGCGCCTAGGCTCTGTCTGGTGAATGGAGCAGGCGGAGGCAGCGTTGGATCATCGCGAGC
>ERZ1066120.1591-NODE-1591-length-12975-cov-8.522601_pt1 | contig 12975 bp, 10 predicted proteins | sample MGYA00382767_ERZ1066120 | MGnify/ENA primary metagenome ERZ1066120 (study PRJEB33369, sample SAMEA5778350) | biofilm metagenome | biome: Industrial cooling water; feature: Water cooling tower basin; material: Biofilm | place: United Arab Emirates | collected... | reverse complement strand
TCAGCTGGGTAAAGCCTCGCAAATATGTCGGTGTCTGGTGGGGCATGCACCTCGATACGCAGAGCTGGGCGTCGGGACCGAAGCATGGGGCGACCACGGCCTACACCAGGAAGATGATCGACTTCGCGGCCAAGAACGGCTTCGGCGGGGTGCTGGTGGAAGGCTGGAACAAGGGCTGGGACGGCGACTGGTTCGCCACCGGCGACGAGTTCAGCTTCACCCAGCCCTATCCCGATTTCGATATCGAAGCCCTGTCCCGCTACGGCCTGCGCAAGGGCGTGCGCCTGATCGGCCATCACGAGACCAGCGCCAATATCGACAATTATGAGAAGCAGCTCGAGGCCGGGCTCGACCTTTACCAGCGGCTCGGCATCGACAGCGTCAAGACTGGCTATGTCGCCGACGCGGGCGGAGTGCAGACCACCGACGCCAACGGCCGCCGCATCTTCGAGTGGCACGAAGGCCAGCGGATGAGCCGGCATCATCTCAAGGTCGTGCAGGAAGCGGCGGAGCGGCGGATCTCCGTCAACCCGCACGAGCCCATCAAGGACACCGGCCTGCGCCGCACCTATCCCAACTGGATCACCCGCGAGGGCCAGCGGGGGATGGAGTACAATGCGTGGGGCGAACCCAAGAACCCGCCACACTATGATACGGAGCTGGTCTTTACCCGCATGCTGTCGGGGCCGATGGACTTCACGCCCGGCATTCTCAGCCTGATGGGCCGCGGCAATACGCCGATCCCGTCCACGCTGGCGCGGCAGCTGGCCTACTACGTCACCATCTACTCGCCGATCCAGATGGCGGCCGACCTGCCCGAGCATTATGAGCAGAACCGCGCGGCCTTCCAGTTCATCAAGGATGTCGCGGTCGATTGGGAGGACACGCGCATGCTGGAAGGAGCCGTCGGCGACTATGCCGTCTTTGCCCGCAAGGAACGGGGGCAGCCGACCTGGTTCATGGGCGGGATCACCGACGAGAACGGCCGCAATCTTGACCTTGCCCTCGACTTTCTCGAGCCGGGCCGGCGCTACCGCGCGGAAATCTATCGCGACGGTGACGGCGCCGATTTCCGCACCAACCCGCGCGCGATCGCCATCGAGCGGCGCAATGTCACCAGCGCCGACCGGCTGGCACTGCGCATGGCACCGGGCGGCGGCTTTGCTGTCCGGCTGGTGAGGCTCGGCCGCTGATGCGCTGGCTGCTCGCCTTCTGCGCCCTGCTATTCGCCATGATCGCGAAGGCGGAGGCGCAGGGCCGCTTCAACACCTTCGAGCAGAAGGCCGACGTCGGCTCGGTGCAGGTCACCGTCTGGCTTCCGCCCGGCTACGAGCGCGACACGCGCCGACGCTACCCGGTCCTCTACATGCACGACGGGCAGAATGTCTTCGATCCCAAGCGCTCCAACTTCAACAAGGTGTGGGCAGCGGACCAGGCAGCGCTTCGCCTGATCCGGGAGCGAAAGGTCGCGCCCTTCCTGATCGTTGCGGTGGACCATCCCGGTGCCACCCGGTTCCTGCGCTACTTTCCCTCGCGCGTGGCGAGCGGCCCCTTGCGCCAGGGGATTGAGGGCTTCGCTCGCGGCAGACTCGGCGGCGATGATTATCTTTCCTTCCTTGCCGACACGCTGAAGCCCGCCATCGACCAGCGCTACCGCACTCGTCCGCAGGCTCGCTTCACCGCCACGGCGGGCGCCAGCATGGGCGGCCTCATCAGCCTTTACGCCCTGGTCGAGCGCGCCGACGTCTTCGGCAAGGCAGCAGCGGTTTCCACCCACAGCCCGCTGATCGACCCCAACCTTCTTCAGCAGCAGCCGGCAATGGCAGCGGGTATCAAGGCAGACTGGAAGCGCTATCTTTCGGCTCGCCTTGGCGCGCCTGGCGGGCGCAAGCTGTGGATGGACCATGGCACGGAGGCTCTCGACGCGCATTACGCGCCTTACCAGGCAGTGCTGGACGAGAGCGTCGCGGCGGCCGGCTGGACCCGAGGCAAGGACTTCGAGAGCAAGGTGTACAAGGGCGCGGCGCACGAGGAGAATGCTTGGGCGGCGCGGCTTCCGGAGGTCCTCGGCTGGCTGCTCGCCGACTGGAAGCGCTGATGCCGGCCAAGGCCTCCACGCTGGTCCTGTTCGGTGCAACGGGCGATCTTGCCGCGCGCATGCTCCTGCCCTCGCTCTATGGCCTGTACCGTGACGGCCTGCTCCCCGACGGGGTCCGGATCGTCGCCACCGCCCGCTCCTCGCACGACGATGAGAGCTTCCGGCACCATGCCGTCGCCGCGCTCGCGGAGCATGTGCCCGCCACCTTCTTCGACGAACAGGCTGCACGGCAGTTCGCGGAGCGGGTGAGCTATGTCACCCTCGATGCGACGGACGCGGAAGGTTATCGGCGACTGGCGGACAAGGCCGGGACGGACGGCGAGATCGCCATCTTCCTTTCCACCGCACCGTCTTTGTTCAAGCCGACGATCGATCATCTCGAGGCGGTCGGACTGAGCGGACCGGGCGTGCGCCTAGCGCTTGAGAAGCCGCTCGGCACCGACCTTGCCTCCAGCCGCGAGATCAACGACGCCGTTGCCGCTGCCTTCCCGGAGGAGCGGACGTTTCGCATCGACCATTACCTCGGCAAGGAGACGGTCCAGAACCTGCTGGCGCTGCGCTTTGCCAACCTGTTGTTCGAGCCGGTGTGGAGCAGTGCCCACATCGACCATGTCCAGATCACCGTCGCCGAAACGGTCGGCCTGGAAGGCCGCACCGATTACTATGACGGGGCCGGCGCGCTTCGCGACATGGTGCAGAACCATATGCTGCAGCTGCTGGCGCTGGTGGCGATGGAACCGCCGAGCCACTTCGACCAGGCCGCCGTTCGCGACGAGAAGGTCAAGGTACTGCGCTCGCTCCGCCCGCTTCGTGCGGAGGACACGGTTACCGGCCAATATGCCGCCGGTGCAGTGGAAAGCCAGCCGGTGCCGGCCTATGCCGAGGAGGTCGGCCGGGAGAGCCGGACCGAGACCTTTGTCGCGCTGAAGGCCCATGTCGACAATTGGCGCTGGGCGGGCGTGCCTTTCTATCTTCGCACCGGCAAGCGCCTGCCCTCCCGCCGGACCGAGATCGTCATCCAGTTCAGGAAAGTGCCGCATTCCATGTTCGCCAGCGACGGGGCGAAGACGGCACCCAACCAGTTGATCATCGCCATCCAGCCTGAAGAAAATATCACCCTTGAAGTCATGGCCAAGCAGCCGGGGCTCGACCGCGGCGGAATCCGGCTTCGCCAGGTGCCGCTGGAGATCGGCATGGCCGACGCCTTTGCCGACGTCCGGCGCCGGATCGCCTATGAGCGGCTGCTGCTTGATCTCATCGAGGGCAATCCCACCTTGTTCGTGCGCCGCGACGAGGTCGAGGCCCAGTGGCAGTGGATCGACGGCATCCGCCAGGCCTGGAAGGAGGCCGATGCGGCTCCGAAAGGCTATGCTGCGGGCACCTGGGGACCGTCGGCGGCGATCGCGCTGATCGAGCGCGACGGGAGAAGCTGGAATGACTAGGCTCGATCCCCGCCTCGCGGCGGTGACGGATCGCATTATCGAGCGGTCGGAGCCGAGCCGCCGCCGTTACCTCGACCTCATGGCCGAGCAGGCAGAGCGCGGAATCTCGCGCGCCCGCATGAGCTGCGGCAATTTCGCGCACGGCTTTGCGGCGGCCGAGGGCGACAAGGATGTGATCCGGACCATCAAGGGTCCCAACATCGGCATCGTCACCGCCTATAACGACATGCTGTCGGCGCATCAGCCTTATTATCGCTTTCCCGAGCAGATGAAGTTGTTCGCACGTGAGGTGGGCGCCACGGCGCAGGTGGCGGGCGGCGTGCCGGCCATGTGCGACGGCGTCACGCAGGGGCAGGACGGGATGGACCTGTCGCTGTTCAGCCGCGACGTCATCGCGATGAGCACGGCGGTGGCGCTCAGCCATGGCATGTTCGAAGGCGCGGCCCTGCTCGGCATCTGTGACAAAATCGTGCCGGGGCTGCTGATCGGCGCGCTTCGCTTCGGCCACCTGCCGATGCTGCTGGTGCCGGGCGGGCCGATGCCATCAGGACTTCCGAACAAGGAAAAGCAGCGCGTCCGCCAGCTTTATGCCGAAGGCAAGGTCGGCCGCGACGAACTGCTCGCGAGCGAGGCGGCGAGCTATCATAGCCCGGGCACCTGCACCTTCTACGGCACGGCCAATTCCAATCAGATGATGATGGAGCTGATGGGGCTGCATGTTCCCAACAGCGCCTTCGTTCAGCCCGGCACCGGGCTTCGTCAGGCGCTGACCCGCGCTGCGGTGCACCGGCTGGCCGAACTAGCGGAGCGCAAGGAGAGGCCGCTCGCCGCCTGTGTGGACGAGCGGGCGATCGTCAACGCGCTGGTCGGTTTGCTGGCGACGGGCGGCTCGACCAATCATGCGATCCACCTGCCGGCGATTGCGCGCGCGGCGGGTATCCTCATCGACTGGCAGGATTTCGATGAGCTGTCGGCCGCCGTCCCGCTGCTGGCGCGAGTCTATCCCAACGGCTCCGGCGACGTGAACGACTTTCATTATGCCGGCGGCATCGCCTGGATCGCGCGCGAACTGGGCGATGCGGGCCTGCTCCACACCGACATCCTCGCGGCCGGCGCGGACGATTTCGCCGCCTGGCGCTCGCATCCGGAGCTGCAAGGCGACAGCCTCGTCTGGCGCGAGGTCACCGAGAGCCGCAACGACACCATGCTCCGCCCGGTGTCCCAACCGTTCCTGCCCGATGGCGGCATGCGGCTGGTCCAGGGCAATCTTGGCCGGGCGACCTTCAAGACCAGCGCGGTCGAGCGGGATCGCTGGACGATCGAGGCACCGGCACGGATCTTCTCCGACCAGGGCGAGGTGCTGAAGGCCTTCCAGGCGGGCGAGCTCGACCGCGACGTCGTGGTGGTGGTCCGCTTCCAGGGTCCGCGCGCCAACGGCATGCCCGAGCTCCACAAGCTGACGCCGACCCTCGGCGTGCTCCAGGACCGTGGCAACCGCGTGGCGCTGGTCACGGACGGGCGCATGTCGGGGGCGAGCGGCAAAGTACCGGCCGCGATCCACCTCTCGCCCGAGGCGCTCGGCGGCGGACCGCTGAGCCGGCTTCGCGACGGCGATATCGTCCGCCTGTCGGCCGAGGACGGGCTGCTCGAAGCGGTCGGTGTCGACCTGTCCGCACGCGAGCCGGCCGAGGCTCCACCGCCACCACGGGGCACCGGCCGCGAGTTGTTTGCGCTGATGCGCGGCACCGCGGACGATGCCGAGCGCGGCGCCTCGGCCATGCTGTTCGCCATGGAAGCGGAGCAGGCAATCAACGTTCCTCAGGACGAACCATGAGCCGGCGGATCGTCGCTGCCGATATCGGCGGCACACATGCGCGCTTTGCCCTTGCCACGCTCGAAGGGGCGAGCGTCGCCGGATTGGACGAGCCGGTCACGCTCAAGACCGCCGATCATGGCAGCTTTCAGCTCGCCTGGGAGGAGTTTGCGCGCCGCTCCGGCGAGCCGCTTCCCCCTGCCCTCGCAATCAGCTTTGCGGGACCCGTCGGCGGCGAGCTCCTGAAGCTTACCAACAATCCCTGGGTGATCCGCCCGGCGCTGATCCCCGAGAAGCTCGGGGTGAGCGACTATGTCGTGGTGAACGACTTCGGCGCGGTCGCGCACGCGGTCGCGGCCTTCGACGGCGGCGCCTACACGCACCTGTGTGGGCCGGACGTGCCGCTGCCCGACAAGGGCATGGTCACGATCCTGGGGCCCGGCACCGGACTTGGGGTCGCGGGATTGCTGCTCGGCGCGGACGGCGCGCAAGTGATCGAGACCGAGGGCGGCCACATCGACTTCGCGCCGCTGGACGCACTCGAGGACCGGATCCTTGTCGAGCTTCGCCGCAACTTCCGCCGTGTGTCCGTGGAGCGCCTCCTGTCCGGCCGCGGGCTGATGAACCTTTACGAAGCGCTTGCCGCGATCGAGGGGCGGCCCGCCTCCATCCATGACGAGAAAGCGCTGTGGGCAGCGGCGATGGACGGGAGCGACAGCCTCGCCGCGGCCGCGCTCGACCGCTTCTGCCTGACGTTGGGCGCGGTCGCTGGAGACCTTGCACTGGCGCAAGGCGCGGTGGCGGTGGCGATCGGCGGGGGGCTGGGCTTCCGACTGAAGGACCACCTCCCCCGCTCGGGCTTCCGCGACCGCTTCATTGCCAAGGGCCGGTTCGAGCGGCGCATGGACGCGTTGCCGGTCAAGCTCATCACTCACCCCCAGCCCGGCCTGTTCGGCGCCGCGGCGGCCTTTGCGAGGCGCTTTGCATGACAATCGACGAGGTGATGCAGGCCGCTCCGGTCATCCCGGTGCTGGTGATGAGCAGCGAGCATGATCCTGCCGAGCTTGCCCGCACCCTGGTCGGCGCTGGCCTGCGCGTGCTTGAAGTCACCCTGCGCACCCCCGATGCACTCGACGCGGTCCGCGCCATGGCCGAAGTACCGGGCGCGATCGTCGGAGCCGGCACGGTGCTGAACGAGCGGCAGCTGGAGCATGCGCAAGAGGCGGGCGCCCGCTTTATCGTCGCCCCAGGGCTGAGCGAGCCGCTGACCCGTGCCGCGGCTGCCAGCGGGATCGCCTATCTTCCCGGAGTCGCCACGGCGGGCGATATCATGCGCGGGCTCGACCTTGGCCTGTCGCGGTTCAAGTTCTTCCCGGCCGAAGCTTCCGGTGGGCTCCCGGCGCTTCGTGCCCTTGCCGGCCCGTTCGGTGAGGTCCGTTTCTGTCCGACCGGCGGGATCACCGAGGCGAGTGCGCCCGAGTGGCTGGCCGAGCCGGCCGTGACCTGCATCGGCGGAAGCTGGCTGGTGAAGAAGGGCATGAGCCTCGAGGAGATCGGCGAGGCGGCGCGCCGTGCCGCTGCTTTTCGCGGCCGAGCTCAGGCCGGGATTAACTGAGCGTCGCCTTCCAAAACGACGCTGACCCTGCCCTCGGGCATGCTTATTGAAAGCGGCATGCGGACGAGCAGGGTAAGGTCGCCTAGCGATACTTCCACCTCACGGAAGCTGCCACCGAACCGCTGCTCACCGATCACCGCACTTCCATCTCCAGCGACAAGGGACAGCTGTTCGGGGCGGACGAGGAGTTTTGCCGGTCCGTCCGTAAGGCCGTGAGCCAGCAGGCTGCCGAGCGGGCTTTCCGCTCTGCCTTCACGGACATGCGCGGGAAGCACGTTGATGCGCCCGAGCAGGCAAGCCGCCTCCACCGAAGTCGGGCGAGAGTAGCAATCCTCTGGGCTTCCCGCCTGCACGATCCGCCCGCCATGCATCAGCGCCAGTCGGTCGCCGAGCAGCATTGCTTCTTCAGGATCGTGAGTGACGATCAGGATCGCGGTGTCGCTTTCCCGAAGGCTGGCCGCGACCTGGCTCCGCACCGATGCCCGAAGTTCGCCGTCGAGGCCTGAGAAAGGCTCATCGAGCAGCAGCGCCGCCGGCCGCGGCGCCAGCGCGCGGGCGATCCCGACTCTCTGCTGTTCGCCGCCAGAAAGGGTGTGCGGATAAGCGTCGGCGCGATGCCCGAGCTGGAAGCGGTTGAGCAGGGCCAAGGCTTGTTGCCGGCGCTCCGCCTTGCTGAGCCGACGGAGGCCAAAGGCGACATTGTCGGCGGCGGTGAGGTGCGGAAAGAGGGCGACGTCCTGGAAGACCAGGCCGATGCGCCGCCGTTCGGGCGGGACGAACAGCTTGCGGCCCGCCAGCTGCTGCCCGCCCGCGGCAAGCTCGCCGCTATCAGGGCGCTCGAGCCCGGCGAGCAGCCGGATGAGGCTCGTCTTGCCGCAACCCGACGGGCCGAGCAGGCACGTGATCTCGCCGCGGCGCAGGACCAGATCGACAGCATCAACGGCGAGCGTGGCGCCGTAGCGCTTCGTCAGCCCGGTCGCGGTCAGCACCTCCTCGTTCATGGCTCGGCCCTAGCTGCCGGGCCGCGAAGCCGCCACCTGGCGAGTCAGCCAGAGTACCGCCGGAAGCGCAAGGAGGATGAGGAGAAGCGAGGGCGTGCCGGCCTGTCCAAGGCGCTCGTCCAGCGCGTAATTGTTGGCGATCACCGCCAGCGTTTCGAAGTCGAATGGCCGCAGCATCAATGTCGCGGGCAGCTCCTTCAGCACATCGACAAAGACGATCAGCGCTGCGGTGAACAGGGCTCCGCGGATCAGAGGAAGCTGCACAGCCCAGGCGGTCGCCGTCTCGCTTCGGCCAAGGGTGCGGCTCGCGGCGGCAAGCGAGGGACCGAAGCGCGACAGGCCCGCCTCGACCGGCTCGAGAGCGGCGGCCATCAGCCGGGCGGCGTAAGCGAACAGCAGGAAGACAAGGGCGATGGCGAAATTCGAACTGGCCGGCGCGAATTGCCAGACGAGGGCTGCAGGGGCGAGAAGCCCGATCGCCATGACCGCACCAGGCGTCGCATAGCCGAGGCTCGCCAGCCGTGCCGCGAGCGGAAGGCGGGCGGTGCTCAGCGCGAGCAGCGAGGCCAGGGTAACGGTCAGCAGCGCGGCCGCGGCGGCGATGCCAAGGCTGTTGCTCGCCGCTTCAAGAAGACGGAGCCACTCGGGGGTGCTCGACAGCCCCTTCCACAGCAGCCAGCCCGCCGGAAGAAGCAGTCCGAGTCCGAACAGGAGCGCGCAGTAGCAGGAGGCGAGCAGCGCCTTGCCGCCGGCGAGCGTAACCGGCTCGAGCTGCTTCCAGCGGACCTGCCCATGATCATGGCTTGCCCCGCGCCGTCCCTGCCGCTCCACATACAGGAGGAGAAAGGCGGCGACGAGCAGCGGCAGCGCGATCTGCGCCGCGCCCGCGGGGGTTCCGAATACCGACCAGGCACGCACTACGCCGGTGGTAAGCGTCTGCACAGCAAGGAATTGCACTGCGCCATAGTCGGCGAGCGTCTCCATGATCGCCAAAGCAACGCCGGCCGCGAGTGCCGGCCGTGCCATCGGCAGCGCTACCCGGAAGAAAGCCTGGCGCGGGCTGCAGCCGAGCAGCCGCGCCGCCTCCAGCGCGGCCGACGACTGGTTGAGGAAGGCCGCCCGCATCGCGAGGTAGACGTAGGGCATGAAGGCGCAGGACAGGACAAAGGCGGCGCCGCCAAGCGAGCGAATCTCGAACGGGAGGTCGGCTCCGACCTCCTCCCGCAGCCACACACGAAGCGTGCCCGCCGGATCAAGCATATCGGCATAAGCATAGGCCAACGCGAACCCGGGCGCCGCGAGCGGCAGGGCGAGCGCCCAGCTGAAGAAGCGGTGCCCGGGAAAGCGCGTCATCACGATCAGCCAGGCGGCGACGGTACCGGTCACTGCCGTCATCAGCCCGACCAATGCAGCCAGCGCCGCCGATGTCAGGGCGTAGCGGACCAGCTCCGAGGCGGGAATGCCGGCACTGGGACCGGAGAAGGCTGCCGCCACGACTCCGGCAAGCGGAAGGATCGCTACCGCCGCTGCCGCCAGGCCGAGGACCGGCAGCAGCGTCGGACGCGGCAGCAAAGGCATAGACCTGTGCTGAAGCGCGAGGATGGCGGGCAGCTTTCGCTTCTAGCGCCAGCCGGCCCTGGTCATCAGCGCCTGCGCCTTGGGCTGCTGCGCGGCGAAGTCTGCCACGCCCATCGGGTGCGCCTGGAAGCTGGCGTAGGCGTCGACCGGCGCCGGCGCCTTGACCGAGGGGCTCACCGGATATTCATTGTTGAACTTGGCGAAATGCTCCTGCGCCTGCGGAGAAGCGAAGAACTCCAGCAGACGCACGGCATTGGCCTTGTTCGGCGCATTGGCGGCGACGCCCGCCCCCGAAATGTTCACATGGCTGCCCTTGCCGTCGAGGCTCGGGAAAGCGAGCCGCAGGCGCGAGGCGACCGCTTTGTCGGCTTGGTCCTCGCCGGTGGCCATGCGGATGAAATAATAGCTGTTGGTGATCGCGACCTCGCACAAGCCGGCACCAACGGCCTTGATCTGGTCGCGGTCTCCGCCCTCCGGCTGGCGGGCGAGGTTGGCGACGATCCCTCGCGCCCACTCTTCGGTCTTGGGCTCGCCCCAAGCCTGGATCAGCGCGCCAGTGAGCGACAGATTGTAGATGTTGTCGGAGGAGCGCACGCACAGCTTGCCGCGGAAGCGTGGGGAGGCCAGCTCCTCATAGGTGTCGACCTCCTCGGGCTTCACCTTGGCCGGATCATAGGCGACTACCCGGGCACGCTTGCTGACACCATACCAATGGCCGCCGGGTTCACGAAGGTTGGCGGGAACGGCGCCGGTCAGCGCGTCCGACTGGACCGGCTGGAAGAGCCCCGCCTGCTGCGCACGCCACAGCGCGCCGGCATCGGCGGTGATGAACAGGTCGGCTGGGCTGTTCGCGCCTTCGCTCCGCATCCTGGCGATGAGCTCGTCGGCCTTGCCTTCGATCCGGTTGATCTTGATGCCGGTCTCGGCAGTAAAGCGCTCGTAGAGCGGGAGGTCGCTGTCATAATGGCGCGCGCTGTAGAGGTTGACGACACCGCCTGCCGCTTCGCCGGCATTGCCACTTTGCCCGGCCTCGCCGCTGCAGCCTGCAAGGGCCACCACCAGCAACCCGCCCCAGACCTTACCCGCTCGCATCCACCATTCTCCTTCGTTGCGGAGCGGCGGTACAGCTAATGCGAACCATTCGCAACTACCATCAACGGCGAAAGACGCGCTGGCAGGAAGCGACCTTGCTCCCTGCTACTCCAGCGCGGCCTCGACAGTGCTCGCGACCCTCATCTCGTCCTCGAGCTTGGCAGGACGCTCGTCGCGCGCGGTGCGGAAGTTGAGAAGATCGGCGTTGGCCGGATCAGCAAGGATCTTGGCCTCGCTCTTCTCGGACAAGGGCGCCGGCAGCTCGACCAAGCCCAGCTCGGCGGTGGGCACCGGCACCTCCTCGGCCTGCGCCAGGCGAACGGTCGGGCTTTCCAGACCGCTGTAGGCCTGGTTGAAGGCGGCGGCGCTGCCGACGGCACCCTTCATGCTGTAGAAAATATGACCGCCGATCTGGCCGACCAATGCGACGCTCGGCGCCCAATAGGGCCGCATCCACGCCGCATGGTAATGGGTCGCGTGCCCGACAGGCGAAAAAACTGCGCCGCGCAGGGCTTCCCGAGCGATCCGCACCGCCCGCGCCCAGCCCCAATGTGACGGGCGGCGGGAAAGCGAACCGTCGCAGGTGAAGGTGAACTGGCAGCCGGTGGAGCGCTCGGAACCCTGATAGACGACGCCGCAGATCGAATTGGGAAAGGCACCATGACGAACCCGGTTCAGCACCACCTGCGCTACGGCGCGCTGCCCTTCGTCGCTTTCGGAAGCAGCTTCATAGTAGATGGCTTCCGCAAGGCATTGTTCGGCTCGCGCCGTGGATGTCTGGTCGAGGGCGGACAGGTGAAAGGGCTGGGCTGGAATGAGGCTGCTCGCCGCGGCCTTTTCCTGAACTCCGCCGGCGGCAGCGGCAGGAAGCGGTTGTCCGCCCGTCAGCGCTGCACCGAGGCCCCGCGTCGGCGAAGCCCAGGCGGGCGCATCCGACCTCAGATCGGCAAGGAGAAAAAAGCCGAACGCGGCGGCGACCACCGCCGCCGCTCCGCCTCCGACATGCACCCGGCGCAGCGACGAGCGCGCAAGACCCAAGCCTTCCATCGACCGCGTCAGCCTTAACAACAAACAACCTCCCACGAGCCGCAATCGATCGAACAGCTATTATTGGCTGCGCTGCTTGACCATGTGAGCAAGCCTAGTCCAAGGCTCACTGAGCCAAGTTCCGCGCCTCTTCGATGCCCATGCTGGCAACCAGCAATCCCATAAGGCAATCAGGCGCGTAAGTTAAGGAAGCCGCGATGAGCGATTCAAGCATCACACTCGAGACGATCACCGAAGTTCAGGAAGGCAGTGATGCCCATATTCGTGCCCACAAGCTGCCGATTATCACGGGGCAGCATGAAGGCGACCTGAACTGCGGTCATTGCGGCCAGGCCATCGCCAAGGGCACCACCCCCGCCGAGTTCCATGCCAAGGTGCAGACCGATCAGCGTCTGGTCGTCGAGTGCACCTGCGGGGCTCTCAACCTGGTGCCCCGCGCACACTGACGAAGCGTCCTATCAGGCGACCACACCCAGCTCGCGCCAGAGCGGCAGGGTTCGTTCGGTAAAGGTAGCGGCAAGGCGCTTGATGTGCTCCGCTTCCTCGTCACCCGAAAGTGCCACGCCATCCTTCGCCACCTTGCGACCGAGGCGATCGAGGCGGGACTTGAGACTGGCCTCCGCCCTGCCCCCGAACGCGGCCGGATCCTCGAGGTAGCCGTCGAGCAGCAGCAGGTCGCTGTCGCCGGCGCCCACTGCCGAGCCCAGGCGGGCAGCAGCCAGATGGCGGTATGGTCCTCCAACGCCTGCGAGGCGCGCCACGGCGGTGTTGCAGCGGGTGGCCTGCTCGGGGGAACGATCGGCCCGCCGGCCGACGCCGATCCAGCCTGCGTGAGCGAGCAGGAGCAGGTCTTGCTGGAGCGCATGACGCTTGCCGCTGAAGGCCGGGCCCGAAGCAAGCTCGGCAATGCTGACCGGCTTGTCGCCGAGTGCGTCAAGGAGAGCGGCCACCGCCTTGGCGGCAAGCTTCACCGATCCGAAGGCGGTGGCGATCGGCAGCTCGGCTGCGGGCGGCTCGGCAGTGTTGAGCCGCCACAAGTGGAAGGTCGTCTGCCAGTCAGCGGCCGCCGGAAAGCGGCGACGCGGACCACGGACGAAGATGTCACGGCGAAACGTCTGGTTGATCAGGCAGTCGGTGAGGTCCTCGCGTAGCCGCGGATCGTCATGCCCGGCGAGCAGCTGCTGGAAGTCTCGCGGCAGGACCGAGGGCATGAGATTCTCGGCAAGGTTGGCAGTGCCCGCAAGGTCGAGCTTGGCCTGCGCCAGCTCGCCCATCACCTTCGAACACCA
>ERZ1066120.1589-NODE-1589-length-12983-cov-13.264001_pt1 | contig 12983 bp, 6 predicted proteins | sample MGYA00382767_ERZ1066120 | MGnify/ENA primary metagenome ERZ1066120 (study PRJEB33369, sample SAMEA5778350) | biofilm metagenome | biome: Industrial cooling water; feature: Water cooling tower basin; material: Biofilm | place: United Arab Emirates | collected... | reverse complement strand
GCGCCCGCCCTGCACGCGGCGCACGACGCGCTCGCGGCGGCGCTCCCGTCGGTGCGCGCGCTCGGGCGGCTGGCGGGCGAGGTGGAGAAGCGCACCGCCGCCGCGATCGAGCACGCCGAGCGCGGGATGGGGGTTCGGCGGGAGCCCGACTGGGACGCGCGTGCGGTGCGCCAGGCGCGCGAGGCGCTGGCCGCGGCGGGGGCGGAGGTGGCGGAGGCGTGCCGGCTGGTGGCCTACAACGCGGGGCACGCGCACTGGCTGCTGGCGCGGTTCCCGGAGGCCGAGTTCGTGGCGGTGCCGGGGCTGTGCGCGGCGCCCACGCTGTCGGAGATCGCGGCGGCGGAGTGGAGTCTGACGCCGGGGCGGTACGTGGGCGCGGCGGCGGCGGCGGCGGACGAGGAGGACGACGAGGCGATCGGGGAGCGGCTGCGCGAGATCCACGAAGAGTTGGCGGCGCTCAACGACGAGGCGGCGGAGCTGGCGCGGCGGATCGGCGAGAACGCCGAGGCGCTCGCCCTGTGAAGCTGACACGGTACGCGGTGCGCGACGTCGCCGAGTTGTACGACGGCCCGCACGCCACGCCGGCGCCTGCGGATGACGGCCCCGTCTTCCTCGGCATCGGCAACATCACACCGGAGGGCCGCCTCGACCTCTCGGACGTTCGCCACATCGCGGAGGAGGAGTTCGGGCGCTGGACCCGGCGCGTGCTCCCGAGCGAGGGCGACCTCGTGTTCACCTACGAGGCCACGCTGCACCGGTACGCGAAGATCCCGCCGGGTTTCCGCGGCTGCCTCGGCCGGCGCACGGCGTTGCTGCGCCTAACGTCGGACGCCGCGCACGGCCCGTACTTGCTGTACTACTTCCTGTCGCCCGTGTGGCGGGCGCAGGTCGAGCAGAACATTCTGCCCGGGGCGACTGTTGAGCGCATTCCGCTCACGCGCGTGCCTGACTTCACGCTCGACCTGCCGGAACTGGCGGAGCAGCGGCGTATCGCAGACGTCCTGGCGGCCTACGACGACCTGATCGCCGCCAACGAGCGCCGCATGGCGCTGCTGGAGGAGTCGGTCCACCTGCTCTACCGCGAGTGGTTCCAGCGGCGGCGCTACCCGGGGCACGAGTGGGCGCCGGCGCGCGACGGCCTGCCCGAGGGGTGGACTAACGGCGTCGCGGGCGACGCGATCGACTTTGCCCCGCGCACGGCCGTCCGCGCCGGCGCCGAGGCGCCGTTCGTCCCCATGTCGTCGCTCTCCACCTTCGGCATGACCATCGAGCCCATCGAGTTGCGTATCCCCAGCGGCGGTGCCCGGTTCCAGAACGGCGACACATTGCTCGCCCGCATCACGCCCTGCCTGGAGAACGGCAAGACGGGCTACGTCCAGTTTCTGGCGCCGAACGAGACGGGCACGGGCTCGACCGAGTTCATCGTCATGCGCGGCCGCCGCGTCCCCGCGACGTGGGTGTACTGCCTGGCCCGCAGCGACGCGTTCCGCAAGTACGCCGTCAACCACCTCACCGGCTCCGACGGGCGGCAGCGGGTGAGCGCCGACGAACTCGCCGCGTTCCCGCTCGTCCTGCCGAGCGAATCCGTGCTCGACGACTGGCGCCGCGTGGCCGACCCGCGCTTCGCCGCCGTGCACGCCATGGCGCGCCACAACGCCAAGCTCCGCGAGGCCCGCGACTACCTCCTCCCCCGCCTCCTCTCCGGCCGCCTCGCCGCATGACGCCCCCCGCCGGCGAGTACTCCGAGGACCAGCTCGTCCAGCGCACCACGGCCGAGTTCCTCCGCGACGCCCTCGGCTGGGAAACGGCCCACGCCTTCCACGGCGAAACCTTCGGCCCCGCCGGCACCCTCGGCCGCCGCTCCGACCGCGACGTCGTCCTCACCCGCGACCTCCGCGCCGCGCTGGAGCGCCTCAACCCCGGCCGCCCCGCCGCCGCCTACGACGCGGCCGTCGAGCAGCTCGCCGCTCCGGCGTTAGGCCGCGACGTCGTCCACATCAACCGCGACCTCTACGCCCTCGTGCGCGACGGCGTCCCGGTGCGCTACGACGGCCCCGACGGCCGGCCGCGCGACGAGCGCCTGCGCGTGCTCGACTTCCGCACCCCGGCCAACAACCGCTTCCTCGCCGTGCGCGAGCTGTGGGTGCGGGGCCCCGTCTACCGCCGCCGGCTCGACCTCGTCGGCTTCGTCAACGGGCTCCCGCTCCTCTTCGTCGAGTGCAAGGCCAGCACCAAGGACGTGCGCGTCGCCTACGACCGGAACCTCACCGACTACCGCGACACCGTCCCGCACGTCTTCCACCACAACGCGGTGGTCATGCTGTCCAACGGGCTGGTCGGCCGCGTCGGCACCGTCACCGGGCGCTACGAGCACTTCCACGAGTGGAAGCGCCTGGCCGAGGAGGAGCCCGGGAGCACCGCGTTCGAGACCATGCTGCGCGGCGTGTGCGACCGCGCCCGCTTCCTCGACCTCGTCGAGCACTTCCTCCTCTTCGACGACTCCGGGCGCCACGGCCTCGTCAAGATCCTCGCCCGCAACCACCAGCTCCTCGGCGTCAACCGCGCCTTCGACGCCGTGCAGGCGCGCGGCGCGCGCGGCAGCCCATCAGGGACCAAGCTCGGCGTGTTCTGGCACACGCAGGGCTCGGGCAAGTCGTACTCCATGGCGTACCTCGCCAGGAAGGTGCGGCGCCGGCTCGGGGCCAACGTCACCTTCGTCGTCGTCACCGACCGCGAGGAGCTCGACGACCAGATCGCCGACACCTTCGTGGGCGTAGGCGCCGTGGCCCGGAAGGCGGAGCACCAGGCGGGCTCCGGCGAGCACCTCAAGGCGCTGCTGGCGAGCGGTACGGCCTACGTGTTCACCCTCGTCCAGAAGTTCAACGACGCCGGCGCGGGCGCCTACTCCCTGCGCGACGACGTGATCGTGCTCGCCGACGAGGCGCACCGCACGCAGTACGGCCGCCTCGCCGAGAACATGCGCCGGGCGCTGCCCAACGCCGCGTTCGTCGCCTTCACCGGCACGCCGCTCATGCACACGCCCGAGGACCAGCGCACGCGCGAGGTCTTCGGCGACTACGTGAGCACGTACGACTTCCGCCGCGCCGTGGACGACGGCGCGACCGTGCGCCTGTTCTACGACAACCGCGGCGAGAAGCTCCGGGTGACCGCCCCCGACCTCAACGACCGCATCGCCGACGCGGTGCGCGCGGCCGAGGACGCCGGCGAGCTGGACGACGCCGCGGCGCGGGCCGCGCTCGCGCGGGCGTTAGGCCGCGACTACGCGGTCCTCACCGCCCCGGACCGCCTGCGCCGCGTCGCCGACGACCTGGTGTGGCACCTCGCCGAGCGGTGGGAGACGGGCAAGGCCATGCTCGTGTGCCTCGACAAGGTCACGTGCGTGAAGATGGACGAGCTGGTGGCCGACGCCTGGCAGCGCCGGGTGGCCGAGCAGGCGGCCGCGCTGGATGCAGCGACGGACCCCGAGGCGCGGGCGCGGCTGGAGGCGCAGCTCGCGTGGCTCACGGGCACCGAGCGGCGCGTGATCGTGAGCGAGCAGCAGAACGAGGTCGACACCTTCCGCCGGTGGCGCGAGGAGGAGAACGCGGCGCTCGCGGCGCGCGGCGACCCGTGGCGCTGGACGTTCGACATCGCCGGGCACCGCGCCCGCATGAAGCGCGGCGACAGCGAGGCCGAGTTCAAGGACGACGCGCACCCGTTCCGCCTGGCCATCGTGTGCGCGATGTGGCTCACCGGCTTCGACGTGCCGAGCCTGAGCACGCTCTACCTCGACAAACCGATGCGCGGGCACACGCTCATGCAGGCCATCGCCCGCGCCAACCGGGTGTGGGAGGGGAAGAGCAGCGGGCTGCTGGTGGACTACAACGGGATGCTGCGCTCCCTACGCGTGGCGCTCGCCACCTACGGCGAGGGGCGGCCGCCGGGCGCGGGCACGCAGGTCCACGAGGGCCCGGCGCCCGACGCCGACGCCCTCGCCGGGGAGTTGGCGCGGGCGCTCGCCGCGTGCGAGGCGCACCTGCGCGACTGCGGCTTCGACCTGGGCGCGCTGGTGCGCGCGGCGGGCTTCGCCAAGCTTGCCCTGCTCGACCGGGCCAACCGCGACTCCGCCGTCAACGCCGTCTGCCGCAGCGACGAGGCGCGGGCGCGCTTCGAGGCGCTGGCCCGCGAGACATTCAAGCGCCGCCGCGCCCTGCTGGGCCGGCAGGACCTGCTCGACCCGCTCCGCCCCCGCGCCGACGCCGTCGAGGCCATCTACCGCCAGCTCCAGGACGACCGCGCGGCGGCCGACATCACCCGCGTCTTGGTCCGGCTGTACGGCGTGGTGGGCGAGGCCATCGCCCCGGCGGGCGCCGCCCGCGCGCCCGGCGCGCCGTCGGGCAAGGCGTACGACCTGAGCGGGCTGCACTTCGACCGCCTCCGCCAGGAGTTCGACCGCTCGGCGGCCAGGCGGCGCGACGTGATGGCGCTCAAGGACGCCGCCGGGCGCGTGCTGGGGGCGATGGTGGCCGAGAACCCGCTGCGTGCGGACTTCGCATCGCGCTTCGAGCGGATCGTGGCCGAGTACAACCAGGAGACCGACCGCGTGACCATCGAGCAGACGTTCGAGGCGCTGGTCGGGTTGTTGGGCGACCTGGGCGCGGAGCAGCAGCGGGCGGTGCGCGAGGGGCTGGACGAGGCGCACCTGGCGGTGTTCGACCTCCTGTGCGCGCACGGCGGCGCACTCGGCGCGAAGGACCGCGAGCGGGTGAAGGCGGTGGCGGTCGCGCTGCTGGACGGGGTGCGGCGCGAGATGGCCGAGCTGCACGAGTGGCGGTCGCGGGGGCCGGCCACGGCGCACGTGCGGCAGTTCATCTACGACTACCTGTGGGACGAGCGGACGGGGCTGCCCGAGGCGTATGGGCTGGCGCAGGTGCAGGCGGCGGCGGAGAGGGTGTTCCTGCACGTGTTCGCGCGGGGCGGGGGCGAGGGGCGCTCGGAGTACGCGCCTGCGCCGTCCTGAGCCCGGGCGGGGTATGTCGGCGCGACTTCGGGGGCGACTTGAAGAAGGTTACGCATGTTACTGCCGTCTACAGTAACTTGCGCATACATTCGCAGAATCGCCGTTCCGCCTCCGTCGGACATGCCATGGATTCCACCATCAATCCGTTCGCGCCGGGGGCCGGCACGCGGCCGCCCGAGCTCGCCGGCCGCGATCAGATCATCGCGGACGCGACGGTGGCCCTGCGCCGGATCCGGGCGGGCCGCGCCGCGAAGAGTCAGCTCCTACTCGGCCTGCGCGGCGTGGGGAAGACGGTGCTGCTGAACCGGATCGCTGAGCTGGCGGAGGACGAGGGGTACCTGACCGTCGTCATCGAAGCGCCCGAGGGGCAGCGGCTCACCGACCTGCTGGTCCCGCCGCTCCGCACGGTGCTGTTCCGCCTCAGCCGCGTGGAGCGGGCGCGCGATCTCGCCAACCGCGGGATCGGCACCCTGCGGCGCTTCGCCGGCACGTTCAAGGTGAAGTACGGTGAGTGGGAGGTCGGGGTCGAGGGCGACCCCGGGACGGCCGATTCGGGACGGCTTGAGTCGGACCTGCCCGACCTGCTGCGGACGATCGGCGAGACGGCGCGGGCAGCGGAGCGCGGAGTGGCACTGTTCATCGACGAGGTGCAATACCTCGCGGCAGAGGACCTCGGCGCGCTGATCGTGGCGATGCACCGGATCGGGCAGCGGGGGCTCCCCGTGGTGTTCTTCGGCGCCGGGCTCCCGCAACTCGCCGCGCTGGCTGGGGAGGCCAAGTCGTATGCCGAGCGTCTGTTCGCCTACCCGGCCGTGGGAGCGCTCGACGCCGAGGCGGCGCGCACCGCGGTACGAGAGCCGGTGCGCGGCGAGGGCGCGGAGATTGAGGATGAGGCGCTCGACCGCGTGGTGGCGCGCACCGAGGGGTACCCGTACTTCCTACAGGAGTGGGGGTCACACGCCTGGAACGCGGCCCCGGAATCACCCATCACGGCGGCCGACGTGGACCGGGCCAGCGAGCAGGCCGTTCGCGACCTCGACCGCGGGTTCTTCCGGGTTCGGCTCGACCGCCTCACGCCGCGGGAGAAGGACTACGTGCGCGCCATGGCCGAGTTGGGGGCGGGCCCGCACCGCTCGGGCGACATCGCGGCGGCGTTAGGCACGAGCGTGAACGCCGTCGCGCCGCTGCGAAACGGGCTCATCCGCAAGGGCATGATCTACAGCCCGGCCCACGGCGACACGGCCTTCACCGTGCCGATGTTCGACGCCTTCCTCCGGCGCGCGATGCCAGGCTTCGAGAGGGCGGCCCCCGCGCGAGCGCCGCGCCGTCGGTCGTCCGAGCCCGGCGCCCGCCGCGCCCTCTACCGCCCCCGGGCGATCGCCCGCGCCGCGATCCGGTCGGTGACCGCGGGGGCGACCAGCTTGAGCCACTGCCCCACCCGCCCCCGCGCCGTCATCACCAGCTCCCGCCGCCGCGCCGCCCCCGCGCCTAACGTGAGGCGCGCGCACTCGTCGGCCGTCATCACCTCCGCCTCGCGCACCGGGCTCTCGCCTAACGGCCGCCCGTCCGGCCCCACCGCGTGCCGCCGCACCCCCGTGGCCACGAACCCCGGGTAGACCACCGTCACGCTCACCCGCCGGCCCGCCGGCGCCTCCGCCAACTCGATCCGCAGCGAGTCGAAGAAGCCCGCCATCGCGTGCTTGCTCGCCGCGTAGCCCGTGCGCGTCGGCACCCCCGTCTTCCCCGTCAGCGACGAAACGGCCACGATCCGCCCGCCGCTCGCCTGCAGGAAAGGCAGCGCCGCGTGCGTGCAGTAGACGGCGCCGAAGTAGTTCACCTGCATGATCCGCTCGAGCCCGCGCAGGTCGGCCAGCGCGTCGAACCGGGCCCACATGCTGATCCCGGCGTTGCAGATCAGCACGTCGATCCCGCCGTACTCCGCCACCGCCCGCGCCACGAGCGCCCGGCACTCCGCCTCCACCGCCACGTCCGTGACGTGCGGCACGGCCCGTGCGCCAGCCGCTGCGCCCGCCGCGCGGCACTCCGCCGCCACCGCGTCGAGTTCGTCAGCCGTTCGCGCGGCGAGCGTCAGCCACGCCCCCTGCTCGGCAAGCTGGCGCGCCATCGCGCGGCCGATGCCGCTGCTGGCTCCGGTCAGGACGACGCGCAGGCCACGGTAGGGGGCGGGGGGCATGGGGCGGAGGGGGACGTGGGGAGTGACGGTGCCGCCCCCAATCTGCCCCCCAATCCGGTTGCGCACGACCGGCGTATGACCGTTGCTTCATACGTGGTCCAGCAGTTGCATGGACCGCGGCGCCGCCCCTCGGGCCGGCGACAGGCGGCGGACCCGGCCGCTCCCCGTCGCCCGCCCGGTGGAGACGCACGCGTCCGCCCCGCCCATCCTCATCCCGCTCCGAGCCATGCGCCGCTCCGCCCCGCTCGTCCGCACGCTGCTGTCCGCCGCCGCCCTCACCGCCGGCACGGCCGCCGCCGCCCACGCCCAGCCCTTCTACGCCTACGGCCTCACGGGCACCGGCGCCGGGCAGCAGCTCGTCCGCTACACCACCGACAACCCCAACGCCGTCACGGTGCTCGGCAACACCGGCGCCTCGCTCACCGGCATCGACTTCCGCGCCGTCGACGGCGGCCTCTACGGGTTCGACGGCACCCGGCTCTACACCGTCAACACGACCACCGGCGCCGCCTCGGTGATCGGCATGATGGGCAGCCCCACCACCACCGGCAGCAACGCCGTCGGCTTCGACTTCAACCCGGTGGCCGACCGCATCCGCGTGGTCGACGGCAACGCGAGCTACCGCTACAACCAGCTCAACGGCACGCTCGTCACGCAGGACGGCGCGCTCTCGTTCGGCGCCGGCGGGGCCCCGATCAGCGTCACCGGCGTCGGCTACACCAACAACGACGCCAGCGCCGCCACGGGCACCGCCTTCCTCGCCATCAACAACGTCAGCGGCGAGCTGCTCCGCATCGACCCGCCTAACGCGGGCACGGCCACCTCGCTCGGCAGCCTCGGCGTGGGCAGCAACATCCTCGTCGGCGGCTTCGACATCTTCCTCGTCGGCAGCCAGAACGTCGGCTTCTTCACGCTGCTCAACGGCGGCTCCGCCAGCCTCTACCGCATCGACCTGGCCGCCGACGGCGCCTTCACCGGCTCCGCCGCCCTCGTCGGCACGCTCGGCGCGCCGGGCGTCGGCTCGCTCGCCCTGGCCGCCGTGCCCGAGCCGGGCACGTGGGCGCTGATGGCCGCCGGGCTCGCCGGCGTGGCGGGCGTCGCGCGCCGCCGCCGCTCGGCGTAACGCCTCCGCACCTTCGCCGGCCCGCGAGGCCGGGCGGCGCCAACGCGCCGCCCGGCCTCGCGTATTCTTGGGGCCGTGCCCCTGCTCGCTGACACGCCCCCCCCGCCGCAGCCCCCCGCCGCCGTCGCCCAGGCGGCGGCGCCCACCCTGCGCGCGGTCTACGTCCCCCACGGCCCCCGCCTCGACGGGGGCCGGCTGGACGACCCCGCGTGGAAGCGCGCGCCGGCCACCACGGCCGCCTTCACCCAGCGCGAGCCCCAGGCGGGCGCGCCGTCGGCCTACCGCACCGAGGTGCGCGTCCTCTACGACCGCGCCGCGCTCTACGTCGGCGTCCGCGCCTACGACCCCGACCCCGCGCGCATCGCCCGCCAGCTCGCCCGGCGCGACCCCGAGGACCTCTACAGCGACTGGGTCCACGTCGGCATCGACAGCTTCCGCGACCGGCGTACGGCGTTCCGCTTCTCCCTCTCGCCGCGCGGCGTGCAGGGCGACGGCTACCTGTTCAACGACACCGACGAGGACGAGCTCTGGGACGCCGTCTGGACCGGCGCCGCGCACGTGGACTCGGCCGGCTGGACCGCCGTGCTCCGCATCCCGCTCTCCCAGCTCCGCTACTCGCGCGCCGGCCTGGCCGACAGCGCCGCCGGCCTCCCGCCCGGCGCCTGGGGCTTCAACGTCGCCAGAGAAGTGGCCCGCGACGGCGAGGAGTCGTGGTGGGCCCCCACCCCGCCCGACCAGCCGGGCATCGTGTCCCGCTTCGGGACGCTCGCCGGGCTCGACTCGCTGGGCCCCGCCGCCGCGCTCGAACTGGTCCCCTACGCCCGCACGCAGGCCACCCGCGCCCCCGTCCCCGCCGGCGACCCGTTCGCCCGCCCGCTCGCCGGGGCCGCCGCCGCCGGGCTCGACCTGCGCTACCGCCTCCCGCGCAACCTCACCCTCAGCGCCACCGCCAACCCCGACTTCGGCCAGGTCGAGGCCGACCCGGCGGTGGTCAACCTCACGCAGTTCGAGGTGTTCTTCCCCGAGCGCCGCCCCTTCTTCCTTGAGGGCGCCGACGCCTTCGCCTTCGGCCGCACCGTCTCGCTCGACAGCGACGACCCGCCCACCTTCTTCTACTCCCGCCGCGTCGGCCGCGCCCCCGCCCGCCGCCTCGGCGGCCCCAGCGTGCGCTTCGTCGACACCCCCGCGCAGACCCGCATCCTCGGCGCCGCCAAGGTGAGCGGCAAGACGCCCGGCGGCTGGACCGTGGGCGCGCTCGCCGCCGCCACCGGCGCCGAGCGCGCGCGCTTCCAGGACACCGCCGGCACGGTGCTCGGCGCGCCCGTCGAGCCGGCCGGTGGCTACGGCCTCGCCCGCGTGCGGCGCGACTTCCGCGGCGGCAACACCGTGGTCGGCGCCGTGGGCACGCTCGCCGCCCGCTCGGCCACCGGTCCGTTCGCCGCGCTGCTGCCGGCGCGCTCCGCCGTCGTCGGCGCCGACGTCGAGCACGCGTGGGGCGGGCGCACGTGGACGGTGAGCGGCGTCGCCGCCGGCAGCCGCGTCGCCGGGAGCCCGGGGTACGTCGCCCGCCTCCAGCGCGCCCCGTACCGCCTCTACCAGCGCCCCGACGCGCAGTCCTTCGCGGTCGACACCTCACGGCGCGCCCTCGCCGGTCACTTTCTCGCCGCCGCCCTCGCCAAGACCGGCGGCCGCCACTGGATCGGCTCCGCCACCTACGAGGAGACGGCGCCGGGCTTCGAAGTCAACGACCTCGGCTTCCAGCAGCGCGCCGACAAGCGCGCGCTGTCGGCCACCGTGCAGTACCGCGAGCAGCGCCAGGGCGCCCGCGGCCTCGCCCGGCAGTTCCGCTCGTACTCGGCCGGACTCTTCAGCACCAACGCCGCCAACTTCGACGGGGACCTGATCGCGCGCCGCACCGGCCTCTACACCGAGGCGCAGACGGCCGGGTTCTGGGAGGGCTCGCTCTTCGTCTCCCACCGCGCCCCCGCCGCCGACGACCGCCTCACGCGCGGCGGCCCGCTCGCCCGCTCCCCCGAGCGCCTGTTCGTGGAGGCCGAGCTGTCGAGCGACGCGCGGCGGGTGGCGGTGGCCACGGTGGGCGCGAGCGCCGAGGGGGACCGCGCGGGCCGGTGGGCGCGCGCGGTGGCCGTGGGCGTCGACGCGCGCCCCACGAGCGCGGTGCGCCTGCGGCTGCTCCCCGGCTACGAGCGCCGCCGCGAGGTGGACCAGTTCGTCGCCAGTTGGGACGATCCAGCCGCCACGGCCACCGGGGGCCGCCGCTACGCCTTCGGCGCCATCCGCCGCTCCGAGATCAACCTCACCACGCGCGCCGACTGGACGTTCACGCCCTTCCTCTCGCTCCAGCTCTTCGCGCAGCCGTTCGCGGCCACCGGGCGCTACACCGGCTTCTCGGCGCTCGCCCGCCCGCGCGCCTTCGCCTTCACGCCGCTCGCCGCCGAGCGCGGGGGCGGCGCGCTCACGCTCCGCGGGGCGGAGGCCGGCGCCGCGCCCCTGCGGCTCGGCGAGCCCGACTACGCCGTGCGCTCGGTCCGCGGCAACGCCGTGCTGCGCTGGGAGTACCGCCCCGGCAGCACGGTGTTCGTGGTGTGGCAGCAGGCCCGCGCGTTCGACCGCGACGCCGCACTGGGCCCGTTAGGCACGGCCGAAAGCCGCGGCTGGGCGCTCGGCCGCGGCGCCGCCCGCGCCTTCGGCGACCCCGGCACCGACGTGCTCCTCGTGAAGTTCAGCTACTGGCTCGCGCGGTGACCCGCCCCCTCGAGGTTCGGCGCGAGGTCGACAGCTTGGACGGGATTCACGGGATGGACGGGATTGTTGGATCTGTGCTTGGGCGAGGCCAACCCGCCCGAACGTTAGGCCGATAATCCCGTCCATCCCGTGAATCCCGTCCAAGCTGTCGACCTCACGACGCCTATTCCGAAGCGGCGCCGGTTGAGGCGCCCCGCCGCCCGGCGTAAGCTCCCCGCCGTGCCCACCCCCACCGCCGCCCGGCGCGCGGCCGCCCTCGCCCTGCTCGCCGCCGGCCCCGCCGCCGGCCAGGGCGCGCCGACGCCCGCGCCCCGCGCGCCCGCCCAACGCGACACGGCCGCCCGCCCCGCCCCCTGGTACGAGCGCCTGAGCCTGCGCGGCTACACGCAGGTCCGGTCCAACGGCCTCCTCCGCACCAACCCGGCGCTCGCCTGCCCGCAGTGCGACCGCACCTACGGGCCTAACGGCGGCCTCTCGCTCCGGCGCGTGCGCCTCATCCTGAGCGGCGACGTCGGCGACCGCGTCTCCCTCTACGTCCAGCCCGACTTCGCCTCCGAGGTGGACGGCACGCTCGGCGTCGGCCAGCTCCGCGACGCCTACGCCGACGTCTTCCTCGACCGCGCCCGCGCCGTCCGCGTCCGCCTCGGCCAGAGCAAGATCCCGTACGGCTGGGAGAACATGCAGTCGAGCGGCAACCGCGTCCCCTTCGACCGCTCGGACGGCATCAACAGCGCCCTGCCCAACGAGCGCGACGTGGCCGCCCTCCTCTACTGGGCGCCGCCCGCCGTGCGCCGCCGCCTCCGCGCGCTCGTGGACAGCGGCCTCAAGGGGAGCGGCGACTACGGCGTCGTCGGGCTCGGCGCCTTCAACGGGCAGGGCACCAACCGCCCCGACGCCAACAACACCCTGCACGCCGTCGCCCGCGTGGCCTACCCCTTCCTGCTCCGCGGCGGGCGGGTCGTGGAGCTCGGCGTGCAGGGTTACCGCGGCCGCTACGTGCTCCCCGCCGCGCTCCGCTCGCCCGGCGTCGCCGCCCCCGACGACTTCCTCGACGCGCGCGTCGCCGGCACCGCCGTGCTCTACCCGCAGCCCTTCGGCGTGCAGGCCGAGTGGAACGTGGGGCGCGGGCCCGAGGCCGACCCCGCGGGGCGGGCGGTCCGCACGCGCCCGCTCCGCGGCGGCTACGTGATGGCCATGTACCGCGCCCGCCCCGCCGGGCAGGAGCTGATCCCCTACGCGCGGGTGCAATCGTACCGCGGCGGCAAGAAGTTCGAGCTCGACGCCCGCCGCTACCGGGTGCGCGAGGCCGAGGTGGGCGTGGAGTGGGAGCCGTACCCCGCCTTCGAGCTCACCGCCGCCTACGCCGCCGCCGACCGCCGCCAGGAGGACGCCACCACGCCGGTCAACCGCCAGCGCGGCCGCCTGCTCCGGCTGCAGGCGCAGGTCAACTACTGACCGGCCCGCCCGCCCCCCGCGCGAGCCGCGCCAGCGCGTCGCCCGTCACGCGCATCACCGTCCAGCCGTCCATCGGCTCCGCGCCTAACGCGCGGTAGAACCCCACGGCCGGCGCGTTCCAGTCGAGCACGCTCCACTCGAACCGCCCGCACCCGCGCGCCACGGCCACCCCCGCCAGGTGCTCCAGCAGCCGGCGCCCCACGCCGCGCCCGCGGAACGCCGGCCGCACAAACAGGTCCTCCAGGTACAACCCGCGCCGCCCCGTCCACGTGCTGAAGTTGTGGAACCAGAGCGCGAACCCGGCCGGCGCGCCGCCCGCCTCGGCCACCACCGCCTCCGCGGCCGGCCGCGCCCCGAACAGCGCCTCGCCTAAGAGACGGTTGCACAACCTAGCGGACGCCGCGGGGTAGCAGCCGTGCATGAAG
>ERZ1066120.1586-NODE-1586-length-13042-cov-5.622623_pt1 | contig 13042 bp, 10 predicted proteins | sample MGYA00382767_ERZ1066120 | MGnify/ENA primary metagenome ERZ1066120 (study PRJEB33369, sample SAMEA5778350) | biofilm metagenome | biome: Industrial cooling water; feature: Water cooling tower basin; material: Biofilm | place: United Arab Emirates | collected... | reverse complement strand
GTTTGTCTTCGACCCCGTGACTCTTAGCCGTTTTCATACCCGAGAAGTGCTCGCTTATCGCGGCGTAGAGATTTTCGTAGGCTTGGGACAAACGTTGCCCGTAACCCCGTGCACTGTAGGTTCGTCTCCGTAACAAGACGCTGAGAACTCCACCAGCGACCAAGACAAACAGCGTCATCACGGGTGACAAAAACAACGCAAAAACAAAATAAGTCAGTGTGAGAATACAGTTCACAATCCAGTTCATCAGCTCGAACGTCGTCGAGCCGATATTCTCTAGCTCGTCGGTGAGTTTGTGCATGAAATCCGAGTTGCGCCTACGCACGAAAAAACGCCAGTCGGCGCGAATTAAGGTTTTGTAAAGACGTTCGCGGAGTTGCGCGACAAAACGCTGTTGCAATCTAAAATTGACGACTGCACTGGAGCGGTCAAGGAGTGCCTTAGCTGCCACGATGACCACGTAAACCCCGAGAACACTCGTGAGCGTTAGGGGCAGACCAAGAGTATTGAAAACCCTCGAGACCACATTTGCTGCTTGGTCAGCAGGACTCGAGCCTAAATCTAAACCCGTGAGTTGCAATAAAGGCGCAAGCAGAATAAGGCTGATACCTTCGGTGACACTGATGAGCAGCATAAACGCAATAATGCCGACAGCACGCCAAGAAAGAACCTGAGCGATGTCCTTAAAATAACTGCGAATGACAGAAAAGAGCGGTTCGCTCGAGACTTCACTCGCGTCGTTGACATCTGGGATAGTTTGAGAGATATTCATGGGCAGATAACGTGCTGCTCGAGTCCGTCTAAAACGCTAGGGAGTTTGTCAAAGCCGTGACGAAAGCCAGCTCTAAAAATAGGAACCTGCATGGCAAGACTGAGATAGTGCTGCACCATTTCCCGCTTGCGTTCCTTGTCTTCGGAACTAAAATAAATGGCGTGTTTTAAGAGTTCGGGTAAAGCCTCGGTTGCTGACATTCGTGAAATAATTAGTGTTTCTGGGCTGTCATCAGGGAGTTTCTCGAGCAGGCAAACTGCTTTGAGCGAACTGTGCTCGTAGTTCTTTTTCCCTTCACGGCGAACACGCCCGAACATCGTGTCAGACTCGCTCGTTGCGTGACCAAAATACGAAGCCGAAGCAGGTCTCAGGCGAACCTGAAACGGCATGGTACTTGCAATAACGTCTTTAGAAGAAAAATTGAGAAGTACCGCGTCATCTGCAAAGAGTGAATGACCGCGCTCGGACAGTGCATAAGCAATGGTTGATTTACCCGTTTCAGAAAGCGCGCAAAACGCGACGATGCCCTTGGCGGTTTGAACAGCACTACCGTGCAACACTTCCCAACCTTGGAGTTGTAAAGCGGTGGGCCAGACCGTGCGCTGAAATTCGTCCTCGACGAGTTCATGGGGGACATCTTGTGCGGGAATTGCCGTCACTTCATTTTGTTCTAACTCGAGCTTGAAACTTGCTAGGTTAATAACGTGCAACCAGCGTTTCCCATTTTGCAAATGACTGAGTGCTCCCAAAATTCCGTGACGGTCACGCCACACGGTCACGCTGGGGTCATCAACACTAGGCAAGGCGGGTAATTCACTGCTAATAATGTTTAGATTCAAAGAAGGAAGTATCATAAAAATAAGATTTGCATACAAATAAGTGAATGAGAAGTTGATAAGCTGACCGTAGAGCGGCCAGCTTACCGTGTGTTAGGACTAACGGCGACCGCCGCGTGTGTCCCGTCTTCTACTTCTGTCTATTCTGTGGCCGCTCTTATTGATGACGGTGCTTACTTCACCAACGCGACTAACTGCCATCTTCGTATATTGCTTCTTCATAACCCCTCACCTCCTAGCTGGTACATAGTCTTCACGCACTGGTGTGCGAGCGAACCCAAACTTCAGAACACAGGGTTGACCAGAGCCATGTAAGCGTTTCGTCTGACAACCCAGAAGATTTCGTCGTTAATTCAGACACTTGCTGCTCTACGACGCTGCCATCGACGATGCCCAAGTCTGCAAGAGCTTGAACACCGCCTAGCTCGCTCCAACTTTGCTTTAATCCTGTGAGCAAGGCATTGCCAAAAAAATCGTTGGCATACGGTTTTTCTTGACGGTCATAGCCCAAGTGCGGAAAGTGTTCGTGTAACAGTGTGCGTAGCAAACCTTTGAAACGTCCACCCTGAGCACGCAAATGTGGTGGTGTTCGTGCGAGAAAACGAATAACATCAGGGTCATAGAAAGGAAGCAAAATAGGAAGACCGATGTGTTGACTCAGCTCGAATTCTTCTTCGGCGTAAAGGACAGTCAGTGGATGGTCCACGATACCTAAAATATCGCGCTTATAAAAAGAACCTTTGGACTCTGCATCCCCTTTTTGCAAACGTTCTAACACGTCCTTACGCAGTCCTGAGTCAGAGGCCAACCAGTCTGGAATCGTCTGGTGAGCTAGCTTGCGGCGATGCGCTTGGAGCCTCCCTGGTGCTGTACGCTTCAGAACTTTACCAAAGGACTCGAGTAGCAAAAGCCTCAAGCCGTCTAGCCAAAGAATTTCAGCAGTCCCGTAGTGAGAAAGTCCATTCGTCGCTTTTACAGTTTTCCAAAAGTCACGCAAGCCTTTGGCATCAAAGTTGCGGAGCAGGTCAGCAGCCAGCGTGTAATGAATGACGAGCCACTCGTCGCCACCTTCGCCACTGAACATGAAATCACAGCCAGCATCCTTCGCTTTTTTGCCGAGCGATAAATAGAGCGAAATAAACGACGAAGCCAAGGGTTGAGACCAGGTGCGGTTGAGGTCTAACGAAGCAAAGTAGGACTCGAGCGCGTCGCTAGCAGTGAGCGGCACACCTGTTTGTGGCAAGCCCAGACCCTGCGCGATACCTTTTTGAAACACCTCTTCGGTGTCGCCAGGTTCTCTGAAAAATAGTGAAAAAGCTAAGGGTGAGGGCAACTGCTGCTCTCTACTGTACTTGGCTGCGTAGGTGGCAATCGTTCCAGAGTCGAGACCGCCGCTCAAGAAAATTCCCGCTTGACCGAGCTGCATACAACGGGCAATCGCCTTAGTCATTAACTCGGGAAAAAGCCCCAAGTCTTCTTCCCTCGTCCACGTTACGTCACCTTCGGGAAGAGGAAACCAGTAGCGCGAAAGGCTTGAGTGGCCTTTATGGACTTTGAAGAGGTGACCTGGCGGGACACGTTTCAGTTCGTTGTAAAACGTTTCTTCGATGTCTCGTCCATTTGAGAAAAGGTGAGCAACCAACGCCCCACGATTTAGCGAGGTTGAAATAGCGGGTTGTTTTCTAAGGGTCCCGAGCGAAGGCGAAAAAAACCAGGTGTTGTTCTCGTGGGCGTAAAACAAAGGAAAAACACCCAAGGCATCTCTAGCAGCAAGAAGGACTTCTGCGCCACTATCCCAGAGGCACACGCTAAACGCCCCATTCAATTTTTCTAAAAAACCTTCACCCCAACGTTGGTACGACTCGAGCACTAAACTAGCAAGATTAGTTTTAGGAACGTTCAGGTCTTTGCAAAGCTCGTCTTCGTTGTAAAGCCAGCCCTCGAAGCTCACCGACACCCTCGCACGTTGCGCCACACTAAAACGTGAAAGTGTTTCGCTCACGGGAAGATAAAACGCCCCACCGCCCACTTCACTCCTTTGGTGTGTAGGAGGAAGGAGGGGACGGGGTGTTGAATTAAGTGGGCTGGTCCATTGGGTCATAGGATTAGGAAGCTAACGAGAAACTAGAAAGTTAAGTTCTGTAAGGATTTCTATAATAGTGTTGACATCTGCCTCGAGGTCTCTTCGGGATACGTCATATTCACTAAGAAGGGTTTGAATACAGGCTTCTGTACCGTGTCCCGTCTCGAGCAGTTCCCAGAGGCGTGTGGCCGTGCCGTTCAGGGTGTAAATCTGATTGCTGAGAAGATGAACCAGGACAACCTCTTCGTTTACGTGTTGTGCCATGACATCTGGATGAGGTTGTACGTTGCTTGTCCGCTCCTGTGCTGTAACCATAATCCCCCTACCTTAGCGACGGTTCGCTAGGTTGTCTGTGACGAATAAACAGTGGCGTGTGCTCGGTATCTGCTAAGGTCTTCGATGTCGCCGATTAAAACCTCGTTGTCGTGCTCGAGCCAGGCGTGACCTTCCACTGTCTCCCCTTTGGGTGCAAAGCCCACGTAAAGCTGAGTCGTGATACCGTGTTCGGCGAGGAGTGCCTGTAGGACTAACGCTCTTACAAAGCAGTTACTCGCTCCGCGAAGTAAAGGACTCACCGTTAGCACAGCCCACACCGCTCGCGTGATGGTGAGAGAGGAAGTTGAACAGTGGCTCATTCGGCTGAGCCTCGAGAGTAGCCTCTGTGTGCGGCGCACGGGGAAACGCTCGTGCAACCGACTAACAAGAAGTAAGTAGAAGCCTGCCCTAAGTAACCAAATCTGTTCGAGAAAGGGTAAGCGAGAAAATTTCCGCAACGAAGTTGACGTGAACAGCGAGGTCAGTCGTCGTGAGAAAGAAAGGTTCTGACTTGCTCCAGAAGTGGTCTCTGAAGAAAAACGTCCCCCGACTTTTTCTGTTTCAGACAGTTTTGGAAGCATCAATCATTTAGCCTAAGCTACTTGCTACTAGATTGTCAGTGACGAATGTGGAAACTGGTTTCAAGAAATTTGCTACTAGATGAGTCCTTGGCGCAAGGCTTTCACGGCTGCCTGCGTGCGGTCAGAAGCCGAGAGCTTTTCTAAAATATCTTCTACGTGTGTTTTCACCGTCGCCACGCCGATGCTAAGGGCCTCGGCGATTTGTTTGTTGCTTCGTCCTTCGGCGATGAGACCAAGCACGTCTAGTTCTCTGGGTGAAAGCGGGTTTTCGCCAGGCACGTTGACGCGCCCTAAAACGAGGTGGGCAATGTCTGGGTCGAGGTACGTTGAACCCAAAGCGGCGGCGTGAATCGCTAACAATAACGAAGCAGGGTCAGTCGTTTTAAGGCAGTAGGCATCTGCACCCGAAGCGAGTGCGGCAAAAACTTCGGTCTCGAGCCTGTGGGCCGTGAGCATCACGACGCGTAGTTCAGGAAACGTTGCTTTGATTTGTTTGGTTGCTTCAATTCCGTCCATACCTGGTAAACCAATGTCCATCACCACAATCTGGGCGGTGCTGTGTGGTAAACGCTCGAGAGCCTCTTCGCCGCTCCTGGCTTCACCGACCACTTGCAAGCCAGCATCACGGTTGATGGCTGTTCGCAGACCGTCACGGGTGAAGGCGTGGTCTTCGACGAGGAAGACGGAGGTTTTTTCTGACATGAGGGGAGTGTAGCACCCCCCTGTACTTTTCTAGTGCGGATTAAAATGAACGCTGATGTCCCTACACCTTTTCCCCCCAATTTGGGGGGAATGGATACACGAGTCAACTTAGTATTCTGTCATTACACATAGAGTCCAGGGGGGTCACCCCGTCACCAATTCCGCCGCGAGGGGCAACCACACCACGAAACGACTCCCGCCGCCTTCCCTAGTTTCATAACGAATGATGCCGCCGTGCGCCTCGACGATTTGCTTGGCTAGGTAAAGACCTAGACCGATGCCGCCACCTGCCTTGCCACTCGAGAACCTCTGAAACAACCGCTCTTGTTGCTCGGCGGGTATGCCTGGACCCTTGTCTAAAACCTCGAGCCTTACTCCCTGCTCACTGGTACTCATTTCATGTAGATGAAGTTTGACTTCAATCGTTGCCCCGTTAGGTGAAAACTTGATGGCGTTGCCTAGTAAATTTTGCAAGACGCGCCGCAGTTCACTCGGGCGGCCCAAGAGGTTGAGCCTGGGCGGTGCTTCAATCGTAAGGTGAAGATGTTTTTCTTGAAAGTGACTCTGCAAATGAGCGGCTGTGTCGTTCAAGAGTTTGACAACATCCAGAGTCTCGAACTGCGGCGGTGTTTCCCCGCTTTCGTAACGGGCTAGGAGCAACAGTGAATCTGCTAAATCGAGTAAATCTTCGTTGGCACTAAGACCGTTCTCGAGGATGTGTTTGTATTCCTGGGATAACTCACCAAACGCTCCCTCGAGTGCTTGCTTCATATTCATCGCGTTCGCCATTAAAGGTGTGCGGATGTCGTGCGAAAACGCATACACCAAATCCCGAATCACGGTGTTGCGCCTGGCAAGTTCCGAGTTTTGCTCGTCAATGTTTTCTAATAGTTTGGCACGTTCAAAAAGAGGCTCGAGATTCCTCAACGCCTCACCCAGCACCAGTTCTGGTTTTTTCACTTTCGGACGACGCGCAATCACCACGAGGTCGTGGTCTTGCTCCCTGTGCCAACGCCCCACCGTCATGAGGTCGGTGTCTACCCTGGCCGAAAGTGTCGGCATGTCTCTCGTCGGTGTCGCGGCGACAATCCAGGGTGCGGTGTCACCCAACACGCCGAGTGAACTTGATTCAGGACTCGTCATCCTGGGAAGGGCAAAGCGGTTCCGCGACAGTCCGACAATCACAACCGCGTCAGCTTGTAGCAAGGTGCGAAGTTCGTTTACGGTGCGTTCTAAAAAATCTCCCGTGCGAAGCGGGCCGCTAACTTCGGCTAAAAATTTTCTCAGGGCATCTTCGCGTTCGGTTCTGGCTTGCTCGAAGCCCAACTCTGTGAGGCGCGTGGTGATGCGCGACAGCTCGAGCGTCATATAACCCACGAGCAGAAACGAAAGGGCTGAGAGCACACGGTTCAAGACGGCCACCGTGTCGTAATTGCCCTGACTGGCATTCACAAATCCTGCGACTACGTTGGCGACGAGGGCAGCAAGTACCATGCCGTAAGAGAAGCGTTTTGAAAGCCTCAGTCCCGCAATAGCAATCGGGATGTTGTAGGTAATCGCCATGACTAAGGCCTGCGGGGTCACGAGGTCAAGAATAAAACCAACCACGAGCAGCACAACACTCGTGACAGTGATGTAAAAGGGTCGTTTCAGCGAGAACACTACGTCTTGAAAATCTACCACGCTTTCATGATGAGACGTTTTAAGGTTTCTTTCCCTCCGTCAAATGACGGACTCCCTCCGCCTCGAGACGGATACTTCTATTTAACTCGAGGCTCTAGGCTAACAAGGTGTTGAGAAAGGAAACTATGCTCTGGATTTTACTCGTCGTCGCGGTTGGTCTGTATTTACTCTATGCACTCTTGAAAGCTGAGGATTTCTAATGGCACTGGGCGGACTCGTGATTTTTATAGGTTTATTTTTACTGTGTTACGCACTGATTGAAGGTGTCGAGCGTTTATGATGGATATTGTTTTGACCTTCGGGCTTGCTTTTTTACTCGCCTGGCCCATCGGGCGGTACATGGCGAGAATCTTTACGGGTGAAAAAACTTTTTTGGATAGTATTTTTAATCCGCTTGAAAATCTTCTTTTTAGAATCGTAGGTGTTGACGCGGCTAAAGGCATGACCTGGAAGGGTTATGCCAAAGCGTTGCTGTTTAGCAATCTTTTCGTGGGCATCATCGCCTATCTCGTTTTCCTACTACAAGGACGCTTGCCGCTCAACCCTGACGGTATCCCTGGCACGAGTTGGGATTTGGCTTTGCACACTGCCGCTTCGTTCATCACCAACACGAACCAGCAGCACTACTCTGGTCAGGCCCAGCTTAGTTATTTGGCTCAAATGATAGCGATTACTGCGCTGCAAATTATCACACCCGCCGCAGGCCTGGCGGCACTCGTCGCCATTTTGCGGGGGTTGATGGGTGGGCGTAATGCAGACGCAAAAGCAGGAGAGGCTCGAGACCTTGGTAATTACTACGTTGATGTCACCAAAGCCATCACGAGGATTTTTATTCCCTTCGCTTTCTTCCTCGCACTGCTGCTCACCTGGCAAGGTGTGCCGAGTACATTCTCAGGTGCGAAAGTTGCTACAACGCTCGAGGGAACAGAACAAATCATTCCTGTCGGACCTGTCGCGGCGATGGTTGCCATCAAGCAGTTAGGAACAAATGGCGGTGGTTGGTACGGCCCTAACAGTGCGGTGCCGCTCGAGAATCCCACCGCTTTATCAAATTTATTTTCAACCGTTGCGATTATTCTTTTGCCCATTGCGATTGTGTTCATGACAGGTTACTTCTTAAAACGTCGCAGTGTCGGCATGATGATTTTGAGTGTGACGACGCTGAGTTCCATTTTGCTAACAGTTGCTGTCGTCGTCGCAGAAAACCAGCCTAACGCAGCCTTCAACGGACTCGCCGCAGAGGGTACAAACATGGAAGGGAAAGAGGTTCGTTTCGGAGCGACTGCCTCAGCCTTGTGGGGAACGCTCACCACGCAAACTTCTAACGGCTCGGTGAACTCAATGCACGATTCCTTCACGCCGCTTGGGGGCATGATTCCACTTTTGGGAATGCTCATTAACGAAACCTACGGCGGTGTCGGCGTGGGCATGATTAACTTTTTTCTGTTTCTCTTTCTGACTGTTTTTATCGCGGGTCTGATGGTGGGAAGAACACCTGAACTTTTTGGGAGGAAGCTCGAGGCTAAAGAAATCAAACTTGCCGCGATTGCCCTTTTGATTCAACCTTTACTCATTCTCGTACCGACAGCCATCACACTTGCTGTTCCGAGTCTCACAGGTAATTCAAACCCAGGCTTTCACGGCATTTCACAAGTGTTGTACGAATACACCTCAGCGTTTGCAAACAACGGCTCAGGGTTTGAAGGTTTGGGTGACAACACGGTTTGGTGGAACGTTACTGCGTCTATCAATTTGATTTTAGGACGCTTCATTCCCATCACCGCCCCGCTTGCCATTGCAGGTTACTTGGCACGTAAGCGTGTCGCCCCAGAAAGTGCAGGAACGTTGAAAATCTCCACACCGATTTTTGCAGCCACAACGTTTTCAGTGATTATTCTTTTAACACTTCTGAATTTTTTACCTGTTTTAGTCTTGGGTCCTATTGGAGAACAACTCGTCAGCGTTCCAGAAATCCAAGGCCCACAAGTCGCTGGCGCAGAGCAAACCGCTCCTCACGCCTCACTCCTTACTCCTCACACTTTCGGAGAACCACAATGACCTCACAAGCCGCCAAACCTGCCCAACCCAAAAGCATCTTTGACCCTGCACTCGTTCAAGCTGCCGTCAGAGATTCATTTCTAAAACTCGACCCGCGCTCGATGGTGAAAAATCCTGTGATGTTTGTCGTTGAAGTTGGCACGGTTGTCACGCTGCTGATTACGGTCTCGAGCATCATCAACGGTCAACCGTTCGGTTACGAGCTGGCCATAACTGTTTTGCTTTTATTTACAGTCCTGTTTGCCAATTTTGCCGAAGCACTGGCTGAGGCGAGAGGTAAGGCGCAAGCCGCTAGCCTCCGTTCTGCACGCTCGGACACGAAGGCACGCCGCGTTAAAGAGGATGGGGATGTAGAAGTGGTCTCGAGCCTCGCCCTCCAAAAAGGTGACAGGATAAAAGTCGCCGCAGGCGAGATGATTCCAGGCGACGGCGAAATCATCCAGGGTGTCGCCACGATAGACGAGTCTGCTATCACGGGTGAGTCCGCACCCGTCGTGCGCGAATCAGGCACCGACCACAGTGGTGTCACGGGTGGCACGAAAGTGTTGAGTGACGAAATCATCATTGAAATCACCAATAACCCAGGCGAAAGTTTTTTAGACCGCATGATTAAACTTGTCGAAGGTGCGAATCGTCAGAAAACACCAAACGAAATTGCACTTTCTATCTTACTCTCTGCACTCACGCTGATTTTCCTCATTGTCGTTGCAACCTTATTACCAATTGCTGGATTTGTCAATGCAACTGTTTCCATCACGACGCTCGTTGCCCTGCTCGTCTGTCTTATTCCTACGACCATTGGCGGTTTACTCCCAGCCATTGGTATTGCTGGCATGGACAGAGCCTTGAAAGCCAACGTGATTGCCAAGTCTGGTAAAGCTGTTGAAGTCGCTGGTGATATTGACACGCTACTCTTGGACAAAACAGGCACGATTACGATTGGTAACCGCCAGGCGACTTCGTTCAAAGCTGTGAAGGGTGTTGACGACAAACGTTTACGCGAGATGGCGCACGCGGCTTCACTTGCTGACCCGACACCTGAAGGAAAATCTATTGTGGCGTTGGCAGAAGACGGTGGCGCGAGCCTCCCTGTCAACTTGCGCGACGGTGCAACCTTTATCGAGTTCACCGCAAAAACACGCATGTCAGGCATTGACACCGCAGACGGAAGAAAAATCCGCAAAGGTGCTTCTGACCGCATCACGGCTTGGGTGAAAGAACAAGGTGGGAGTATTCCAAATGATTTGGAAGTCATCGTGAACGACATCGCCCGCAAAGGTGGAACACCGCTCGTCGTGGCAGAAGGTAATAACGTACTCGGTGTTGTAGCGTTGAGTGACATTGTAAAAACAGGCATCCAACAACGCTTCGCGCAGCTTCGCAAGATGGGCTTACGCACGGTCATGATTACAGGCGATAACCCGCTCACCGCCGCCGCGATTGCCAAAGAAGCAGGTGCGGATGATTACTTAGCAGAAGCCACACCCGAAGACAAACTTCGCATGATTCGGGAGGAACAGGACAAAGGCAAACTCGTCGCCATGATGGGTGACGGCACGAACGACGCGCCTGCCCTGGCGCAAGCTGATGTAGGTTTAGCGATGAACTCAGGTACACAAGCCGCAAAAGAAGCAGGTAACATGGTTGACTTAGATTCTGACCCGACCAAACTTTTAGAGGTTGTTGAAATTGGTAAGCAGCTTCTCATTACCAGGGGTTCACTGACCACGTTCTCGATTGCCAACGATGTCGCCAAATACTTTGCGATTATTCCTGCTCTGTTCGCAGGAAGTTTACCAGCATTAGGTGTGCTGAACGTGATGGCGTTGACAAGTCCGACGACGGCGATTTTATCGGCGGTGATTTTTAACGCAATTATTATTCCTGTTTTAATTCCTGTGGCTCTGCGTGGCGTGAAATACACCCCGAAGAGTGCCGATGCGATGCTCTCGAGCAATCTCCTGATTTACGGGCTTGGTGGCATCATCGCGCCGTTCATCGGGATTAAACTGATTGACTTGCTGCTTACAGTTGTCGGCGTTCGGTAGTACGTTTGTGTAGTAAGGATGGGCTGGCATGGTGAGTAGAATCTCCCGTGCTTTGCTGGCCAAGAACGAAATTTGCGTTTAGGGTTGAAACATGCACCCCCTTGTTAAGGGGGTGGGAGTGATGACCGCAAACTCAAACTTCGTTCACTGGGAGAGAGGTACGGGGGATTTGAAAGGAAAAATAAAATGACAAACAAAACTTCTACACAAACCCTCGAGACCACAGGCAGCGACATCCTAGTTTGGCTGCGTTTTACTGTTCTTTTTTTAATTATTGGGGGTTTCATTTATCCTGTCGTCACGACGCTCGTAGCGGGTGCAATTTTTCCGCGTCAGGCGAATGGCAGTCTCCTCGAGCATAACGGCGTGGTGGTTGGCTCGAGCCTAGTCGGTCAATCTTTCTCGGGCGAGCAGCATTTTATTGGTCGCCCGTCAGCAGCAGGTGACGGCTACAACCCTACAAGCGTTTCTGGTTCTAACCTGTCAGTGACAAATCCGAGCTTGCGTGAACGGGCCACTGCGACTTCAGCAGAGATTGCAACCCGAGAAAATGTCGAGCCTTCACAAATTCCTATTGACTTAATTGCGGCATCGGGTTCAGGTATTGACCCGCATATTTCGCCCGAAGCGGCAGCCTTGCAAATCCCGAGAATAGCGGAGGTTAGAGGCTTAACAACAGAACAAGTTCAGCAGCTCGTCACCGAGCACACCATGCGAAACCCGCTAGGTTTAGGAATGCCTGCTGTCAACGTTTTAGAACTCAATCTCGCACTGGACGAACTCAATCAGTAGATAATAGTTGCTATGGCTGACACCTCCAAAAACCAGCGCGACGATGCCCCGAATCCAGACGCGTTGCTGCGTCATATTCAACGGCGACAACGCGGACTCCACAAGATTTATGTAGGCATGTCGGCTGGTGTGGGTAAGACCTACCGCGCTTTGCAAGAAATCCGCGAGCGGCAGGGCGAGGGCCTAGACGTGGTGGTGGGACTACTCGAGACACACGGGCGAGAAGAAACCGCAAAACTTTCTGAAGGCTTGAAAATTTTCCCGCGTAGGGTTGTAAGTTACAAAGGTGTAGAACTCTCAGAGATGGATTTAGAAGGACTCTTGCAGCGCAAAGCGCAACTCGTGTTGGTGGACGAACTCGCGCACACGAACGTGCCAGGCTCGAAGAATAAAAAACGCTATGACGACGTGGAAGAATTATTGAGTGCTGGCATCAACGTGATTTCCACGATGAACGTTCAGCACCTAGAAAGTGTTAATGATTTAGTCGAAAGGCTCACGGGCGTCCGTGTGAAAGAGCGCGTGCCCGATTGGGTGTTGCGCGAGGCGGACGAAGTGATTCTGGTGGATGTCACGCCTGAAGTTTTACGAGAACGCTTAAAAAGCGGCAAGATTTACAGCAAAGACAAAATCGAGCAGTCGCTAACAAACTTTTTTACCCTAGAGAACCTAACCATCTTGCGCGAGCTTGCCTTGCGCCAAGTTGCAGACGTAGTTGAAGAAAGTCACCTCACCGAACCTGTGGGAGTAAAAGAACGCATTGCTGTGGCAATTACCGCAACACCAAATGCCACCAGGCTCATTCGGCGCGGGGCGCATTTGGCACACCGCCTAGACGGTGAACTATACGTCGTTCACGTTCGTAACCGCCTTGTAACAAGAGAGCAAGAAAGATTTTTAGACTCTTGTCGTCTCATCACCGAGTCCCTTGACGGGCAGTTTTTTCAGTTGGGGGGCAAGGATGTCATTGGACAATTGAGCAGCTTCATCAAAGAGCAGCGCGTCAATCAAATTATTGTGGGGGAGAGTCCGAAACGTTTTTTGAAGTTGGGTCAACAAAGGTTCTCGAGTCAACTCTTAGAAGTCACGACGGCAGACGTAACTATTGTTCGGGATGAAAGAGACACTTAGCTCAGCCACCTCGAGCTACTTTCTATAGAGGGTGTCGAAGG
>ERZ1066120.1579-NODE-1579-length-13117-cov-14.673480_pt1 | contig 13117 bp, 8 predicted proteins | sample MGYA00382767_ERZ1066120 | MGnify/ENA primary metagenome ERZ1066120 (study PRJEB33369, sample SAMEA5778350) | biofilm metagenome | biome: Industrial cooling water; feature: Water cooling tower basin; material: Biofilm | place: United Arab Emirates | collected... | reverse complement strand
TCCAGCTCGGCCGCGAGCGCCGGGTCGGCGGCGGCGGTCGCGCGCGGGTCGAACACGAACGCGCGGTCGTTGGCGTAGCCGTCGCCGTTGACGTCGCCGGCCACCGCGGGGGTGTAGGGCAGCCCGGAGCGGGCGATGCCGAACCAGCCGAGCGTGACCGTGTTGCGCACGTTGACGCTGAGCGAGTAGTTGAAGGCGTGCCGGGTGTTGAACGCGCCCCGCGCCCAGTCGATGGCGCGCGGGTCGCCAGCCGCGCTCTGGAAGCCGCGCGCCTGGTCGCGCGCGTCCTGCAGCGTGTAGGCGAGCGACCAACCGACCGTCGGGTTGAAGCTCGTCGGCCTGAGGCTCACCTGGAGCTGCCGCGCGGTGCCTCGCAGGTCACTCCGCTGCTCGGCCACGCGCGAGAAGCGCGTCGACACGCGCCCGTCGGCCGCCGCCACGGCGCCGGTGGCCGGGACGATGCTGGCCGGGCGCACGTACACCGGCCGGCCGCCCTCGTCGGCGAGCGCGAAGCGTCGGGCGGCGGCCGCGTTCAGGTCGAGCACGCTCGGCAGTTGCCGGTTGGCCGACAGCGTGCCCTCGACCGTGGCGGCGAGGCGGTTGCCGAGCACCGGGCCCGACCAGCTCAGGTTGGCGCGCGTGCTCCGCTGGGCGCGCCAGTCGCCGGCGAAGAGCGTGACGTCGGGCGCGGCGTTGGCGAAGGCCGCGCCGGAGGCGCCTAACGACCCGTCGGCGCACCGGTCGGGGACGCGCGCCGGGTCGGCGCCGTAGGCCCCCCAGTCGGCGGCGGGGGCGGCGGGGCCGACGCAGGTGAGCTGCTGCACCGCCGCGGGCAGCCCCGTGTTGTCGATCGCCGGGCCCAACAGCGTCGCCTGGGGGGTGTTCTGGAAGACGCCCACGCCGCCGCGCACCGTGGCCCGCGGCCCGCGCTGCGCCCCTTCGAACCCCGCGACCTGCGGCGCCGTGCCGTAACCCCACGAGAAGCCGAGCCGCGGGCTCGCGTACACGCGCGCCGGCGCCTCGTCGTTGGGCACGCCGAACAGCTCGGCCACCTCGGGGTTCTCCGCCGGCCCGCGGGCGAAGCGGTGCGCGTCCAGCCGCAGGCCGTACTGGAACTGCAGGCGCGGCGTGCGCCGGTAGGAGTCGCCTAACGAAAGCGCGGCCGTGGTGGCCGAGCCGCCGCGCAGGCGCGGGGCGAGCTGGCGGGTGTAGGTGGCCGCGCGCCCGGCCGCGAGGTCGTCGAGCGACTGGTAGGTGAAGGTGCCGAGCCGGTTGAGCGTCTGGTCCTGCGCGAAGCCGTCGCGCCGCAGCTCGGTGGTGAGCTTGAGGCGGTGCTTGTTGTTCACCGAGAACCAGGAGAGCTGGTGCATCGCGCTCAGGTTGTCCGACCGCCCCCGCGTGGCCAGCGACGGGCTGCCGCCGAACTGGAGCCAGCGCACGCCCCCGCCGGCCGCCCCCGACGCCGCGCCTAACGGTGCGCCCACCAGCACCTGCCCGCTCGGCAGGAGCGCGTACGGGGACCCGGCGTTGTGGCTGGCGAACCCGCCCACCGTGGTCTCGCTCAGCACCACGTTGCGCAGGTAGGCCGAGTGCCGCGCCTGGGCGCCGGCGTTCCAGGTGGTGCGGTCGCCGGCGTGGGCGGGGAACTCGCTCAGCGACAGCGCGGCCGGCGTCTGCCGGTTCCAGCCGCCGTTGAGCGTGAGGTTGACGCTCTGCCCGGCGTTGCTCGACGGCGGGGCGAGGTCCACGCTGGCGAACACGCTCCCGTTGTCGCTCAGCCGGCTCGCGCCGAGCCCCTCCACGCCTAACGGCACGCCGCGCTGCGCCAGGAGCCCCGCGAGCCGCCGGACCGAGTCGGGGGCGACGCCCTGCACGGCGAGCGCCGCCGGGTCGGCGTCGAGGAGCGAGCGGAGCGGGCTCGCGCTCCGCCCCAGTTGGTAGCTGAGCGAGTAGAACGCCTTGTCGTACACCAGCGGCCCCGACGCCAGCCCGCCGAGCGACACGTTGGTGCTCTGCTGGCCGAGGGCGCGCGCGGCGGCGTCGCTCCACTGGAGCTGCGGGGCGGTGCCGAACAGGCTGCCGGTGCGCGCCGCGAAGTTGGTCCCCGAGCGCGTGCGGATGTTCTGCCGCGCGCCGCTGAACCCGCCCACGCTCACGTCGTACGGCGACGTGACGAGCGAGGCCATCACGCCGGCGTCGCGCGGGAGGGCCGAGGCGCCGAGGTTGAGGCCGTTGAGCGTGCTCTGGTTGGCGTCCGTGGGGAGTCCCAGCACCGAGAAGCCGGCCGGGTCGCCGTCGGCGCCGGGGACGGGGGTGACGCCGGGCTGCGCGGCGGCCATCGCCGCGAGGTCGCCCAACTGGTCGGGGGCGACGGCGCCGGCGTCCACGGCGCGCTCGGTGCCGCCCACGTCGGGCGCGGCGTCGGCGCGGCCCACGCGCGGGCGCTGGCCGCGCACGGTCACGCGCTCGAGCGGTTGGGCGGCGCGCTGCAGCGTGGCGTCGGCGAGGAGGAAGTCCTCGTCGCCCACGCGCTTCACCTGGAAGCGCCGCTCGGCATACCCCAGCGCCTTGAACGCGACGAAGTAGTCGCCGTCGCCGCCCGGGACGGTCACGGTGAAGCGGCCGTTGCGGTCGGTGCGGGCCGAGCGGTTGACGCCCCCCGAGAGGCTCGTGACCGTGACGCGCGCGCCCTCCACCGGCTCGCGCGCGGGGCCGGTGACCCGGCCGCGCACGACGTCCACCTGCTGGGCGGCGAGCGGCCGGGCGGCGGGGCCGAGCGCCGCGGCGGCGGCGACCGTCGCGATCGCGGCGGCGGGGAGGAGGCGGGCGGAGGGCACGGGGCGGGCGGGGGAAACGCAGACGGCGCGGGTCCCCAGTGGGACACGCGCCGCGGCAGGAGGGTTGACGGCGGCTCAGCCCGGCGGGCCGCCCGGCGCGCCGCCGTTCTGCGGCGCCTGCTGGTCCCCCGCGGCGGGCGGCCGCAGGCGCGGGGCCTGGCCGAAGGCGTAGTTGAACGCCACGCCTAACGCTCGGGCGCCGAACTGCCGGTCGACGGTCTGGACCACGCCCGCGGCGGCGGTGCGCACCCCCCAGCCCATGGTGTTAAACGGGTCGGTGGCGCGCAGCGTGAGCGTGGCGGCGTCGCCGCGGAGCCGGCGCTTGAGCGCGAACGTGGTCATCGCGAAGTAGCGCTGGCGCCCGGCCTCGGTGGCCTGCGGCGAGCGGTACATGGCGAACGTGGACAGGTCGTAGAGCGGGCCGAGCTTGAGCGTGCCGTTGGCGCGCGCGCTCCACCCGCCGGTCGCGAACGACACGTCGGGCGTGACGTTGCGCGCGTCGGTGCGCGCGCCGAACGCGCTGCCGCCGCCGAACAGGGTGAACCGCCCACCCGCCACCCGCACCGTGGTGTTGAGGTCGGCGCCGTAGCTCTGGCTCAGCGCCACGTTGGCGAACGAGCCGCGCGTGACGCCCCCCGCCTCGACCGCGCGCACGTAGCGCACGGCGTCCGGCGTGCGGCGGTAGTAGGGGCTGAGCTGCACCGAGCCCCACCGCGTCTGGTGCTGGTAGCCGAGCTCGTAGGCGTCGGTGTACTCGGGGCGGAGGGCCGGGTTGCCCTGGAAGAGGTTGAGCGAGTCCTCGCGCTGCACGTACGGGTTGAGCTGCCCCGGGTCGGGGCGGCTGATGCGGCGCGAGTAGGTGGCCTTGAGCTGGCGCTTGGGGTCCAGGTTGTACGCCACGAGCCCGCTCGGGAACACGCTCTGGTAGCGGTTGACGAAGCGCGCGCGGTCCGGCGCGCCCGGCGTGCCGGGCGCCGGCGCGAGCAGGTCGAAGCGCGTCTCCGCCCCCTCCAGCCGGAGCCCGCCCTGCAGTTCGACGGGGCCGGCGCGCCGGCTCAGCACGCCGTACACGGCCGCCACCCCCTCGCGGTACGTGTACCGGTTGCTGCGCGCCGCGTCGGGCACGAAGCCGCCGTCAGGCTGCTCGGCGGCGCGCTCGAAGTCGCTGCGGCTCCGGCGGCGGATGCCGAGCACGCCGGCCTCCAGCTTGGTGTTCCGGGCGAGGGCGCGCGTCCAGTCCGACTGCGCGCGCCAGGTGGGCGTGCGCTGGCTCCCGAGGTCGCGCGAGGCGAGCGAGGGCGGGCCGAGCGGGCCGGCCTCGGCGCCGCCCGTCCCCTGCCGCTGGCTGAGCAGCGTGCGCAGGTCGTTGGAGGCGTCGTTGAAGCGCAGCTCCACGCTCAGCGCGTTCTTGGCCGCGTCCACCGTGCGGCGGTAGGCGAGCACGTAGTCCTGCGTGGCGTTGCCGAAGCGCGCGTCGGTGCGCTGGGCGAAGCGGCCGGTGACCGCGCCGTCGTCCTCCACGCGGTAGAAGGCGCTGCTGCCGCGGCGGAAGCGCCCGCCGTTGACGACGGCGTCGGCGGAGAGGGCGGAGAAGCGGCCGAACTTGCGCTCGCCGCGGAGCGTGGCGTTGTGGAACTGCGGGTTGCCGAAGCCGTCGAGCGTGGCGAACAGCCCGTCGGGGCCGGCGCCGGTGGCGTCGACGCGGTCGTTGAAGCCGAGCTGCGCGCGGCGGTCGCGGAAGAAGCCGTAGCTGGCGAAGCCCGTCCACGGCCCGGTCTGCCGCCCGAGGTTGCCGCTCAGGTTGGCGAGCTGCGTGGTGGCGGTGGCGGCCTGGAGCCCGCCGCTCGTGCCCAGGTCGGTGCGCTGCGCGAGCACGATGTTGATCACCCCCGACGCGCCGTCCGGGTCGTTGCGGGCCGACGGGTTGGTGGCCACCTCGACCTTGGCCACCGCGTTGGCGGGGAGCTGCGCGAGGAAGTTGCCGAGCTGCTGCCCGCGGAGCGGCGACGGCCGGCCGTTGATCTGCACGACCACGTTCTGGTTGCCGCGCAGGCTCACGTTGTTGTCGCCGTCCACCTCGACGGCGGGCACGTTGCGGAGCACGTCCACCGCGGTGCCGCCGGCGGCGGCCGGCAGGTCCTTGGTGTTGAAGGCGTTGCGGTCGGGGGCGAGCTCGGTGGCGTCGCGCTCGCCCACCACGCGCGCCTCGCCTAACTGCGTGGCGGCGGCGGCCAGGGCGAGCGCGCCCAGGTTCAGCGGCGCGCCGCCCGCCGGCACCACCACGCCCGCGCGGACGAGCGGCGCGAAGCTGAGCGCGCGCACGCGCAACGTGTAGGTGCCGGGGCGCAGCCCGCGGAGGACGAAGGCGCCGGTGGTGTCGCCGCGGGCGCTGGCCACCACGGCGGTGTCGGCCCCCGGGCCCTGGCGCCGGGCGACCACGTAGGCGCCGACCACCGGGCGCCCGCCCGCCGCCGCGACGACGGTGCCGCGCACCTGGGTCTGGGCCTGCGCCGCCTGCGCGCCAGGGAGGGCGGGCGCGACGAGGGCGACGCCCGCCGCGCCGAGGGCGGCGTGGGCGAGGCGGGCGGGGCGGGACGACATGGCGGAGGGAGCCAGAGGGTGACGTAGGGCACCTTCTGCGCCTCACGTCACCCGTTGGACGGCCGCCGCCGCGAAAAGGTTGCAGCCGCGGCCGGCCCCCCGCGGCCGTCCCCCAGCCGCCTACCGCTCGTCTGCCGACGGCCCGTAGAGCCCGGGGACGGGGACGCCGAGCATGCGGTAGTAGACGGTGAGTTGCCCGCGGTGGTGGGCGGCGTGGCTCACGAGGTGCTGGCGCATGAGCTTGCCCCGGCGGTCCTCAAGGAAGACCTGCGGGCCGGCCCGGAGCTGCCAGGTGGTGCCCATCTGCTCCGCCGAAGCGCCGGCCAGCCCCGCGCGCGCGGCGGCCGCGCTCTCGTCGAACAGCCGCACCAGCTCCTCGGCCGTGCGGCCGACGGCCGGGCGCGGGGAGGTGAGCATGTCGTGGCTGTCGCCGGCCATCATGAACGTCACGAAGCGCGGCAGCGTGGCGATGTGCGAGGCGAGCCCCGCGAGGGTCATGCTCTTTTCGTGCGGCTTCCAGTCCGCGTGCCCGGCGGGGAAGCGCTCGAGCAGCCGGCGGGTGCTGGCGAATTCGTGCTCGAGGTCGTCGAAGTGGGTGTCGAGGACGGAAGCGGCGGTGTTGGGCGCGGTCAGAGGCGCGGTCATGGGGGCGGGGTTGAGGGACGCGTGCCCGATGCGCGCGAGCGGCCGGAGGACGAACGGCCCGTGCACCGACTCGGCGCGGGAGTCGCCAGGACACGCCCCGCCGGGACGGGCCGGGTGACGGGCGGCAGGCGCGACACGGGGCGGGCAAGGTACCGCCCCGTCCGCGGTTTCGCCGCCGGGCCAGCACTCCCCCGCGCCCCCGCGTACACTCCCTGGTTCAACCCCCCGGCCACCTCTCCCCCCCGCCCGGTGCCCCTCTCCCGCCGCGACTTCGTCCACGGCTCGGCCGCGCTGGCGGCCACCGCCGCCCTCGCGCGCCCCGCCGACGCGCTCGCCCCGCTCTCCGCCCTCGGCCCCGGCGACGGCTACGTGCCGCTTCCCCCGGGCGCCGCCCCGGGCGACCCGACCATCCGCGCGCTCGCCCTGCGCGCCCTCGACGCCGCCCGCGCGGCCGGCGCCGGCTACGCCGACGTGCGCATCGGCCAGAACCGCTCGCAGGCCGTGTTCACGCGCGAGCGCCGCGTGCAGGGCCTCGCCGACAGCGAGACGGCCGGCGTGGGCGTGCGCGCGCTGGTGGACGGCACCTGGGGCTTCGCGGCCACGCGCGACCTTACGCCCGACGGCGTGGCCGGCGCGGCGCGCCTGGCGGTGGCGCAGGCGCGCGCCAACCGCGCCGCGCAGCTCCGCCCCGTGCAGCTCGCCCCGGTCACGCCCACGCCCAACGGCGAGTGGCGGAGCCCCATCAAGGTCGACCCGTTCGCCGTCCCCGTGGCCGACAAGGTCGCGCTGCTGCTCGCGGCCAACGAGGCGGCCATGAAGGTCGCCGGCGTGCGCTTCGTCAACTCGGGGGTGAACTTCCTGCGCGAGGAGAAGACCTTCGCCAGCACCGACGGCACGTACACGGTGCAGACGCTCTACCGCACCACGCCCACGGTGACGGTGACCGCGGTGTCGCCCGACTTCCGCGACTTCCAGACGCGGCAGAGCGCCGAGGTGGCGCCGATGGGGCGCGGCTACGAGCACTTCACCGAGGCCGACCTCGTGGGCAACGCGCCCAAGTGGGCGGCCGAGGCGGTGCAGAAGCTCTCCGCCAAGCCGGTGGAAGTCGGGCGCTACGACCTCGTGCTGCACCCGTCGCACCTCTGGCTGACCATCCACGAGAGCGTCGCCCACCCGACGGAGCTGGACCGCGCGTTAGGCTTCGAGGCCAACTACGCCGGCACCAGCTTCGTGAGCCCGCCCGAGCGCGTGCTCGGCAAGCTCAAGTACGGCTCGCCGCTGATGAACGTCCGCGCCGACCGCTCGCAGCCCGGCTCGCTGGCCGCGTGCGGGTGGGACGACGAGGGCGTGAAGCCCGAGGAGTACATGATCATCAAGGACGGGATGGTCGTGGACTACCAGACCACGCGCGAGCAGGCGCCCTACCTCCGCGACTGGTACGCGTCGCAGGGGCAGCGCGTGCGCAGCCACGGCAACTCGTACGCGCAGGGGTGGGACGACGTCCAGTTCCAGCGGATGCCCAACGTCAACCTGCTCCCCGGCCGCAAGGAGCAGAGCTTCGAGGACCTGATCGCCGCCACCGACCGCGGCATCGCGATCGTCGGCAACGGCTCGTTCAGCATCGACCAGCAGCGCTACAACGCGCAGTTCGGCGGGCAGCTCTTCTACGAGATCAAGGGCGGCAAGGTGGTCGGGATGCTCAAGGACGTCGCCTACCAGATGCGCACGCCCGAGTTCTGGGGCGGGCTCGACATGGTCGGCGGCCCGAAGAGCTACCAGCTCGGCGGCGCCAACAACGACGGCAAGGGACAGCCCAGCCAGAGCAACGCGGTGAGCCACGGCTGCCCGCCGACGCGCCACCGCCAGGTCAACGTCATCAACACGGGGCGCACGGCATGACGACCGACGGCCGGACCGGACCGGGCGGGTCGGGGACCCGCCCCGACGAGGGGGACGCGCGGCCGCGGTCGCTCTTCCAACCATCGACCACCGCGCGGCTCCTGTCGCGCGACGAGTGCCAGGCGCTCACGCAGAAGCTGCTGGGCTTCGCGCGGGCCGACGAGACGCGCGTGAGCGTGACGAGCGGCGCGCGCGGCAACACGCGCTACGCCGTCAACCAGATCAGCACCGCCGGCGACGCCTACGACGCGAGCGTGGTGGTGCGCAGCACCTTCGGCCGCCGCTCGGCGAGCGCGAGCACCAACCGGCTGGACGACGCCGCGCTCCGCTCGGTGGTGGAGCGCGCCGAGGCGCTCGCGCGGCTCGCGCCCGAGGACCCGGAGGCGCTCCCCGAGCTGGGCGCGCAGCAGTACGGCGAGGGGCGCACCTACGCCGACGCCACCGCCGCGCTCGACCCGGCGGGGCGGGCGGCGGCGGTGCGCGCGGTGACCGAGCCGGCGCGCGCCGCAGGGCTCGTGGCCACCGGCTTCCTCGACACGCAGGCCGGCGCCGTGGCCATCGCGACGAGCCGCGGGCTGTTCGCCTACAACCGGCGCACCGGCGTGGCCATGACCACCACCGTGCGCACCGCCGACGGCACCGGCAGCGGCTGGGCCGGCGCGAGCGACGCCGACTGGGCCCGCATCGACCCCGCGGCGTTAGGCGCGCGGGCGATCGAGAAGGCCCGCCGCTCGGCCAACCCGGTGGCCGTCGAGCCGGGGCGCTACACGGTGATCCTCGAGCCCACGGCGGTGGCCAACCTCGTGCAGCTCATGGCCGGCGCGGTGGGCGCCCGCCAGGCGGACGAGGGGCGGTCGTTCTTCAGCAAGCCGGGCGGCGGCACCAAGATCGGGATGAAGGTGGTGGACGAGCGCGTCACCCTCACCAGCGACCCGTTCGACCCCGAGGCGGCGAGCGCGCCCTTCTCCGGCGACGGCCTGCCGTTAGGCAAGACCACCTGGATCGAGAACGGCGTGGTGAAGGACCTGGCCTACGACCGCTACTGGGCGCAGAAGAACAACCGCGCGCCCAACGCGGGCGGCGGCTTCGGCGTGGGATCCCTCCGGATGAGCGGCGGCACGAGCACGCTCGAGGAGATGATCGCCTCGACGCAGCGCGGGCTCTTGGTGACGCGGCTCTGGTACATCCGCCCGGTGGACCCGCGCACCATCCTCTACACCGGCCTCACCCGCGACGGCACGTTCCTGGTCGAGAACGGGCGGATCACGCGCGCCGTCAAGAACCTGCGGTGGAACGAGAGCCCGGTGTTCCTGCTCAACAACCTCGAGGCGATGGGCCGGCCCGTGCGCGTGAGCGCGAGCGAGGACGGCAGCCCGGGGGCGGCGATCGTGGTGCCGCCGGTCAAGGCGCGGGACTTCAACTTCACGTCGCTGAGCGACGCGGTGTAGGGGCGGGGGCAATGGACTCCCGCGGGCGCGGGAATGACGGCTCGTACGGTCGTCATTCCCGCGAAAGCGGGAATCCATCGTCACCCGACGCTACGGACCCCCCGCCGTCGCCCCCCGCCGCGCCACGTACAGCGTGTGCCACCGTCCGCCCGTGGCGTACGCGCGTGCCCGCGCCACCTCCACCGCGAGCCCCGCGCGCCGCAGCGCCGCCTCGAACGCCGGGTCCGCGTCGGCCGACCAGTAGGCGAGCCGCCCGCCGGGCGCGAGCGCCGCGGCGGCCGCGCGGATCCCCGCGGCCTGGTAGAGCCGCACGTTCCCGGCCGTGACCAGCGCGGCCGCGCCGTTGTCGACGTCGAGCAGCACGGCGTCGTACGCGCCGCCCGCCGCGCGGCCATCCGCGCCTCGCGCCTCGGCCAGCACGTCAGCCACGTCGGCGTGGCGCAGCGTCACCCGCGGGTCGGCGAGCGCGTCGGCCGCCAGCCCGTACTCGGCCCTCTGATTCCACGCGATCACCCCCTCCACCAGCTCGGCGACCGTGACGCGGGCGTCGGGCGCGAGCCGGACTAACGCGGCGCGCAGGGTGAAGCCGAGCCCGAGCCCGCCGATGAGCACCCGCGCGCCGGGGGTGCCGGCGAGCGGCCCGCACGCCAGCTCGGCGAGCCGGTCCTCCGAGTGGTGCCGCCGCGTGCTCATCAGCTCCACGCCGCCCGCGGTCCCCAGCCGGATGCTGTAGGCGCCGTCATGGCGCGTGAGCACGAGCACGGTGCCGTCGGGCGCCGTGGCCGTGCCGAGGCGTTCGACGGGCTTCACGTGGCAGGCGCGCGGCTCACGTGGCCGACAGTACCTCGACATCGAACACGAGCACCGCGTTGCCCGGGATACCTCGGGGCGAGCAGGCGGGCGGGACGCATCGGCGGCGGGGGCACGGGGGGACGGAAGCGGGGAAGCCTAACGGGGCGGCGTGCGGGCTACACGGCGCGCCCCTCCTCCCGCAGCCGCGCGTCGAGCGCGGCCTTCAGCTCCGCGACCTTGGCCGGGTCCACCGCGCGCGGCCGCGGGTCCATCCCCTCCAGCGTGCGCACCAGCAGGTCGGCGAGCAGGTAGTTGCGCACCTTCTTCTTGTCCCCCGGCACCACGTACCACGGCGCGTGCTCGGCCGCCGTCTCGCGCATCGCCTCGCGGTAGGCGGACGTGTAGGCGTCCCACCGCGCGCGGTCCTGCAGGTCGCCGGGGTCGTACTTGTAGTGCTTGTCCGGCTCGTCGAGCCGCGCCCGCAGCCGCTCCGCCTGCTCGGCGCGCGACACGTGGAGGAAGCACTTCACCACCGCCGTGCCCTCGTCGGCCAGCATCCGCTCCCACTCGGCGATGTGCCGGTAGCGCCGCCGCCAGACGGGCTCCGGCGCCAGCCCGCGCACCCGCACCGCCAGCACGTCCTCGTAGTGCGAGCGGTTGAAGATGCCGAGCGCGCCGCGCGGCGGGCAGGCGGCGTGGACGCGCCACAGGTAGTCGTGCGCCCGCTCCAGCGACGACGGCGCGCCGAACGCCGTGACCCGCAGGCCTAACGGGTTGCACGCCGAGAAGACGTGCTTGACGGCGCCGTCCTTGCCGCTCGCGTCGCGGCCCTGCAGGACCACGAGCAGCGCGCGCTCCCCCTCCGCCGCGAGCCGCTCCTGCAAGGCCCCCAGCCGCTCGGAGAGCGCCGCCGTGGCCTCCGCGAGCGCGTCCCCCTTGGGCACGCCGTCGGGCGGGGCGGCCTCGGCGTCGGTGAGTTCGGGGACGCGCGCCGGGTCGACGGGGCGCAGGCGCACGGCGTCGGCGGCGTGGGCCACGCGTCAGTCCTCCGCCAGCTCCGGGTGGGGCGCCGGGGGCGGCGGCGCGTCGATCAGCTCCAGCCGGCGCACGTGGCGCCCGCCCTCGAACGCCGTCTCCATCCACACCCGCACGACGCCCTCCAGCGCCTCCTCCGCGATCATCCGCTCGCCTAACGACAGGACGTTGGCGTCGTTGTGCAGGCGGGCCGCCCGCGCGCTCGCCTCGTGCCAGCAGAGCGTGCAGCGCACGCCGGGCACGCGGTTGGCCACGATCGCCTCGCCGTTGCCGCTCCCGCCGAGGACGATGCCGCGCGCGTACTCGCCCCGCGCCACCGCCTCGGCCACCGGGCGGATGAACACCGGGTAGTCCACCGGCGCGTCGGAGTAGGTGCCGAAGTCCGTGACCTCGTGCCCCCAGCCGGCGAGCAGGGCGCGCAGGCGCTCCTTGTAGCGGAAGCCGGCGTGGTCGGAGCCGATGGCGATCTTCATGGCGGGTGCGGGGGCGGGGGCGTCGGGGGCGGGGTCGGGGCGCGGCGCGTACCGGGTGCGGCGCATATCATAGCCGCATGACTCTGGCCGCCCGGTCCGCTCTCGCCCTCTGCGTCGTGGGGGCCGCGTGCGCCCGCCCCGCCGCCAGCCCCGCCCAGCCCGCCGCCCCCGTCGCGGGCGGCGTGGTCCCCGGCGTCGAGGTGCTGCTCGCCGACTCGCTCCACCTGCTGCGCGGCAAGCGCGTGGGGCTCATCACCAACCACACCGGCCGCGACCGGCGCGGCACCAGCACCGCCGACCTGCTGGCCCGCGCGCCGGGCGTGCGGCTCACGGCGCTCTTCGGCCCCGAGCACGGCATCCGCGGCGCCGCGCAGGCCGGCGAGCACGTGGCCTCCTCGGTCGACTCGGCGACGGGCGTCCCCGTCTACTCGCTCTACGGCAGCACGCGCACGCCCACGCGCGCCATGCTCGCCAACGTCGACGTGCTCGTCTACGACGTGCAGGACGTGGGCGCGCGCGTCTACACTTACCCGTGGACGATGGCCCTCTCGGCCGACTCGGCAGGGATCCCGTTCGTCGTGCTCGACCGCCCGGACCCCGTGCGCGCCGACCGCACCGAGGGCGGCATCCTCGACCCGCGCTACGCGAGCTTCATCGGCCAGTACCCGGTCGCGCTCCGCTACGGGCTCACGCCGGGCGAGATGATGCGCTACCTCGCCGGCACCGGGCGCGTGCGCGTGCCGCGCCTCACCGTCGTCCCGATGCGCGGCTACACGCGCGCCCTGTGGTACGACCAGACCGGGCTGCCGCGCGTCGACCCGTCGCCCAACATTCGGTCCGGCGACGCGGAGGTGCTCTACACGGGCACCGTGTTCTTCGAGGGGACCAACCTGAGCGAGGGGCGCGGGACCGACGCGCCGTTCACCCTGGTGGGCGCGCCCTGGCTCGCCGACGCGCCGGCCGTCGCGGCGGCGCTCACCGCCCGCGCCCTCCCCGGCGTGCGCTTCGAGGCCGCGACGCGCGCGGTGCAGGCCGGGCAGAAGCACGGCGGGCTCACGATCCCCGTCGTGCGCGCGATCGTCACCGAGCGCGACCAGGTGGACGCGCCGGCCGTGGGGCTCTGGATGCTGCGCGCCATCTACGCCGCGCACCCGCGCGAGTTCGCGTGGCGCGCCCAGCACATGGACCGGCTGGCCGGCGACGACCGCGCCCGCCGCGCCGTCGAGGCCGGGGACGACGCCGTCGCCGCCCTCCTGCGCGCGTGGGCCGCGGAGTCGCGGCGGTTCGCGGCCGAGGCGCGGCCGTACCACCTCTACCGCTGACCGGGTGCGCGCCGCCCGCGCCGCCGCGCTCGCCCCGGCCGCCTGCCTCGCGTTAGGCACCGCCC
>ERZ1066120.1575-NODE-1575-length-13175-cov-5.706860_pt1 | contig 13175 bp, 10 predicted proteins | sample MGYA00382767_ERZ1066120 | MGnify/ENA primary metagenome ERZ1066120 (study PRJEB33369, sample SAMEA5778350) | biofilm metagenome | biome: Industrial cooling water; feature: Water cooling tower basin; material: Biofilm | place: United Arab Emirates | collected... | reverse complement strand
TCGTTGGTTGCGGTTTTATACCGCCATGAAAATGAAATCCCTCCTCATTTCCGAAATTTTTGGCCCGACGATTCAGGGCGAAGGCGCGCTCATCGGGCGCCCGACGGTTTTCGTTCGCACGGGCGGCTGCGACTTTCGCTGCAATTGGTGCATCGCTCCAGACACGCCGCTTTTGATGAGCGATTTCAGCGAAAAAGTGGCGGCCAAAATTCGCGTTGGCGATGGAATTGTGGGCATGAAGCGGCGTAGCGGTGTCCCCGAAGCGATTGGCCCTTATGTGCGGGGCGAAGTTTTGGCGACGCAGCGCCGCATGGCGCCGTGTTTGGACGTTGTATTTTGCGATGGCCGTAGCGTTCGGGTTTCAGAATCGCATCGGTTCACCAAATACAGAACCGGACGTTTCGTTTGCGCCGACGAGCTTCAAATCGGCGACCAGGTTCGGGCACTCAATCTTTGCCAAACCTTTCGTGAAGATCGGGCTTACAAAGCCGGTTATCTCAGCGGCGCAGCCGATGGCGACGGCTCGTTTCACTCCAAAAACCAAGGGCGTGTGCGACATTTCGTCATCGCCACGAAAGACGACTGTATTTTGCAGCGATTTCGGCGTTACGCCTGCGATTTGGGGTTTCGTTTACAAGAAGGCCGCCACCTTTCCGGCGGTCAATTCGCGCCAGCTCGACACATTAATTGCCTTCGGCTCACCGTCACGCCCGAAGCGCATCGTTTCGAGAGTTTTCTCCATAATTTCAAGAAAACCCCCGATTTTTGGCGCGGCTATTTGGCTGGAATTTACGACACCGACGGCTCAACTGACGGGCAAGTCGTGCGAATTTGTCAATTCAAACCCAGAATCAAAGAGAAAATTCAAGAGTGTTTGTCGGCTCTGGGGTTGTCGTGGATCCAAGAAGAAAAGGGCTTTCGCATTCGGGGCGGAAGGGGCGTTTTTCGACAAATCATCCGTGAAATTCGCCCTACAGTCGAGCGGAAATCGGCGCCGTTTCTTTTTTCGCGCGGCGGCACCTACGAATTTGTCCGCGTCGCCCAAGTCGTTCCGGCGGGTTTGTGCGAAGTCGTTTCGATTCAAACGGACATCGGAACCTACGTCGCCAACGGCTTGCTTTCCAAAAACTGTGATTCGCTCTACGCCGTTTTGCCCGAACACAAAAACTCGTGGCGGCGCATGGAAGCGCGCGAAGTTTTGGACGAAGTCGAGCAGAAATCGGGTGGCGCGCCAATTTTGGTCACGGTTTCGGGTGGCAATCCGGCGCTTGCGCCGCTGGGCGAATTGTTGGATTTGGGACACGCGCGCGGCCACACGTTCGCGCTAGAAACGCAGGGCACGAAGGCGCCCGATTGGTTGGCGCGGTTGGATTATCTGGTCGTTTCGCCCAAACCTCCGTCGTCGGGGATGGAGTTTTCGCCAGAAAAATTGGCGCGCGTTCTGGAAGTTGCAAGTGGGGAAAACGGGCCGCACATTTCGCTCAAAGTCGTGGTTTTCGACGAGGCCGATTACGCTTTTGCGCGCCGCGTTCACGAATTGCACCCGCAGATTCCGTTTTTCCTTTCGATTGGCAACGACGCGCCGCTCGAAGGCGTTGATGTCGATTTTTCGGCGTATGCGGCGCGCGTCGAGTGGCTCCTGGCGCGGTGCGCGCGTGACGGATGGTTTTCGCCGACGATTTTGCCGCAGTTTCACGTTTTGCTGTGGGGCAACAAACGCGGCGTTTAGTTTGGCGTTTCAATTTCGGCTGAGGGTTTTCAAAAAGTGGCCTTCAATTTGCGAATTGCCAACGACGCAAAAGCTGCGAGGCAGACGTTTGGGTTTCGCGGCGAGCAACAGACAAGGAAACAACCATGAAAATGCTCAAAGGAATTTCTCTGGGAGTCGCAGCGGCGGCTCTTTGTGTCACCTCGGTGGCTCCCGCTCAGGCTCAGGAAGCCATGACCACGACGACCGTCACCACGACCACCACGATGGCGCCGATGGCCGTCACCGGAACCGTTTTGCGCTACTACGTTGACCGCGCGGGCTTTGTTTCGGCGATGGACGTGCAAACGACCGACGGCATTCGCATGGTGCGCTTCTCGCCCTCGATGGCGCAAATGCTCTCCTCGATGTATCCCGTCGGCAGCACCATCAACGGTTTCGTGACATCCTACACCTACGGCGGGATGCCCGCACTCTACCTGGCGGGCGTTGGCACCACGATGCCGGTTCCCGGCGCCGTGATGATGCCGAGCATGGTTTCCGATCTCGACGTTTTGAAATCGGTGCCTTACACGATGATTGGCGCCAAACGCGAGCGTTTTTCGGGCGACATCACCGGCGTGATTTCGGATGACAAAACCGGCGACGTTCTGGCGCTCGTCGTGGATAACACCACGCTCGTTCGCGTGCCGATGGAAAACCGCCTCAAAGCGCCGATGAACACCACCGATGGCATCACGCCGCTTTACCGCAACTCGAAAATCGACGGCTACGGCTTCATGGAAGCGCCGCGCTACGGTGTGGTTTCGCCCTACAGCAAGCGCATCATCGCCACCGGAATCACCGTTGATGGCCGCGCGCTCGGAGCGCTTGGCTTTGGCAAAGTGATGGAAGGTGGCTACGGTCTCGGCGTGAAAAATGCCACGCCGACCGCCGAAGAATCGGGCGCGATGCGCATGGGTTACACAACCTACGTCGTGCCGGTTCCGGCTCCCGTCGTGGCGCCCGTCGCGCAATAAAACGCGCCTCGAACCCGACAATTTGGAAAAAGCCCGATGCCAACGCATCGGGCTTTTTTGTTGCCATTGAGTTGTGGAGATTCACCTCGAAAATCGAAACCCAAAAAAGTAAACTGGCGCGCCTATGTCCGGTTCGCTCTCGGCTGTTGCCGTTCAAAAATACGCCGAAATCATTCTCGAACGCGCCGTCGCCGGACTTGAAAAACCGCTGACTTACGCGCTGCCGCCCGGCAAAAACTGGCAAATCGGCTTGCCCGTCGTCGTGCCGCTGCGCGCCGGGCGTTGCGTGGGCTACATCGTCGGATTTTGCGACGACTGCGACTTTGAAAACCCCAAATTCATCGAGCAAATCCTGTCCGACGAGCCACTTTTCGACGCTTTCGCGCTGAAAATCGCGCGCTGGATGAGCGCTTACTACCATTGCCCGCTCAGCGAATGTCTGGCGATGTTCATCCCGCACGGCGCGGCGCCATCGCTCGAAATCAAATACCAATTTTGCGCCGAAGAACCGCTGCGCGCGCTGCGCGATTTGGGTCGCACGCCCAAACTTTTCGCGGTCGCCAACGCGCTTTACGAAGCCAAAAAACCGCTTTCGGCCAAGGAAATCGCCAAAATCATCGGCGGCGAAGTGCCAAACGACGCGCTGCGACGCCTGAGCGAAAACGGCACGCTGCAAATCGCGCCGGAACGCGTGAAAACCGCCGTCAAAACAAAATTCGTGGCGGCTGTGGCGCTTTCGCGCGCCGGATTCGACCTGCTCGAAAACGCCGAAAACCTGGCCAAGCTGCAAACGCGCGCGCCCAAACAAGCGGTTGCGCTGGGCATTTTGGCGCGTTTGCACCGCGAGAAAAACCTCGAATGGCTGCCCGTCGCGGCGCTCTCGCGCGAGTTGGGAATCGAATCCGCCACGCTGCGCGGCCTCGAACTCAAAAACCTGCTGTGCCGCGAACAAATCGAGTCGCTGCGTTTGCCAAACGGCGCGGTTTCGCCCGAAAATTCGAGCGTGGAACTGACCAGTGAGCAGAAAAACGCGGTCGCGCAAATCGCCGATTCGCTCGAAAATCCCGCTTCGCCGCAAACCGTTTTGCTGCACGGCGTCACGGCATCGGGCAAAACCGAGGTGTATCTCGCGGCGATTCAAAAAACCCTCGATTTGGGCAAAAAAGCGCTCGTTTTGGTGCCGGAAATCGCGCTCACGGCGCAAACCGTCGCCATTTTTCAAAAGCGATTCGGCTCCAGCGTGGCGATTTTGCACTCGGCGCTTTCGTCGGGCGAACGGTTCGACGAATGGCGCCGCGCCGGACGCGGCGACGCTTCGATTGTGGTCGGCGCGCGCTCGGCGATTTTCGCGCCGATTCGCGGTTTGGGCCTTATCATCATTGATGAAGAGCACGACGGCTCGTATAAACAGGACAAAACGCCGCGCTACCACGCGCGCGACATCGCGCAAAAACGCGCATCACTCGAAGGCGCCGTCGTGGTTTTGGGCAGCGCAACGCCGAGTTTGGAATCGTTTTCGCGCGCCCAAAAAGGCGAATATCGCTACATCGAAATGCGAAAGCGCGCGACGGGCCGACCGCTTCCCGAAGTCGAAATCGTGGACATGACTGGCGAGGCCAAAGGCGGCAAATTGCCGGTTTTATCGCATCGTTTGAAGGACGAATTGTGCGAAACGCTGGCGCGCGGCGAGCAGGCGATTTTGTTCCTCAATCGGCGCGGTTTTTCGACTTACGTGCAGTGTTTGGGCTGCGGCCACGTCGAAAAATGCCCGAACTGCGACGTGTCGCTCACGCATCATCGCGGCGAAGGCACGTTGCGCTGCCACCACTGCGACCACGCGATTCGCGTTCCCGGCCACTGCCCGAAATGCGACGGTTGGATGCTCTCGTTTTCGGGCAGCGGAACCGAAAAAGTGCAGGACGAAGTGCAGCAACTGCTGGGCGAACGCGGTTTGGGCGAGCACAAAATTTTGCGGCTCGACCGCGACACAACGGGCACCAAAGGCGCGCACGGCCAAATTTTGGGCGAGTTTCGTCATGGGCGCGCCAGCGTTTTGATTGGAACGCAAATGGTGACCAAAGGCCTCGATTTCCCCAAAGTGACGCTGGTCGGCGTGATTTCGGCGGACATGGCGCTCAACATTCCCGATTTTCGCGCGGGCGAACGCACATTCCAGCTTCTCAGCCAGGTCGCGGGCCGCGCGGGACGCGGCCAAATCGCGGGCAAAGTGCTGATTCAAACCCTGGCCGCCGATGAAATTGCGATTCAAACCGCCGCGACACACGATTTTTCGGCGTTTGTGGCGCACGAACTCGAAGGCCGCGCGCAGATTCCCAATCCGCCGTATTCGCACGTCGTGAACATCATTTCCAGTCACGGCGAAGAGCAGATCGCGCGGCTTCAATTGGAAAAATTGGCGGCCAAATTCAACGACCGCATCGCGCGCGAAGGCGGCGGCACCGATTTGCTCGGCCCCGTCGCGTGCCCCCTCGCGCGCGTGAAAAACAAATTCCGCTTTCACCTGCTGCTGCGTGACAAATCGAGGCCCAGATTGCACCGAATTCTGGCGGCTTACGACGCACTTTCGCCGCAGGAAAAAGAAGGATTAACAGTGGACGTGGACGCGCTTTCGATTTTGTAGGCGGTTAATTGAATGGGCTTCATTCTCCGTGCGATTTTCTGCGGGAAATCATGTGCCAATCGCCGAAAAAGGAAAACAGAATTTTGTATCTCGAAGAAGAGGAGAAATCCGAGGCCTCTTCCTTCCAATTTTCCGTCGCGCAATCTTGCGGGCAGTGCATGTAACCTACTTTGTAGTGCGTATCTCCCAAATCGTGGACTTCCCACAAGATAACGCGCAGAGCTTTTTGGGAATTTGATAACTCGACTTCTTTGATTTGCGGCCACTGTTTACGCCAGGAATCATCCGTTTTTAGAAAGGGCCGCGTGTTACTGCGAATCTCCTCTAAAGTCGGTTTCATCGCCCAGAAATGCACCCATTTTGGTGTGTTGGTGAAATACAAAAACGCGCAAAACGCGAAGCAGCAAGGCACGAACAATACGGCCCCACGCATTTTTTCACCTCGCCAAAGAAGTTTCGCACCGCGAATCAACCAAATCATTAGCGTCACGAAGAAAAGGGGAAAAATTAAAAACCAATACCAAGAAAAATCATACAGGAGCGCCCACCAAAAAAGCCACGTATTGAAAAGCACAAGAGGAACGTTGACGAACTGAAGGAAATCGTCACAATTTACGAGTGCTATTTGTTTGAGGCGGCTTCCCATTTGAGAAATCATTTTGAGGAGAAATTCCGAAGCTTTATCTTTCATTTATCGCACTGCGAAATAGAGCAACGAAAAAACAAGAACGGGCGGCGATTTTGTCTCTACATCCTCTCCGGTGTCATCTACAGCGCATAGTAATATTTAATTCATTGTGCCGCGCTTTCGATTTTGTAGGCGGTCAGTCGTAATTTACGGTGTAAGAAACCAAGTGCCAATTGTCGGTGAAAGAAAAGTGAGTGATTGTTTTTATCGGAAATTGATCGTCAGACGTTATATCGTCGAAATTTTCCGAGTCGCAGCCATTGGGACAATGCGCGTAACCGACAAAAGTCGTGTCGACAAAACCTTCATCCCACACAATCACGCGCACCGCTTTTTTCGATTTCGACAGCGTGACACTCCGAATTTGTGACCATTTTTGACGCCAAGATTCGTCTTGCGCTAAAAATGGCGCGGGATTGCGTCGAACCTCTTCCAAAGTCGGTTTCATCACCAAAAAATGCACCCATTTTGGCGTGTTGGTCAATGCCAAAAACGCGCAAAACGCGAAACAATACGGCACGAACATCACGACACACCGCGTTTCGTAACCTCGCTTAACAGCAATAGCGCTGCGAATGAGCCAAACCACTCCAGCCACGAAAAAAATGGGCACAATCAGAAACCATTTCTGGAAAAGAACTTCCAAAATCGCCAACCAAAACAACCATACAGCGGAAAATATAAACGGAATGTTGTAAAACGGAAGCACGTGATTCGGGTCTTCAAATGCGATTTCTCTGAAACAACTCTTCATTTACGGCGGTTATCTTAACACGAGCAAAAATTCACGGGCGAACGCGCGCTACAGCATTTATTCACCGAAACGATTTTGGCGAAACTGGAAGCCGGAGGAACCGAAAATGAGCGCACTCAGGAAACACCATTTTTTCAGCGAAGCCGAATATTGGGAATATGAAGAAGTTTCGCCCCTAAAACACGAATATTTTCGCGGCGAACTCTTCGCTATGGCTGGCGCCAGCGGCAAACACAACGATATTGTTGATAACGCCCACGCGAGCTTACACCGTCAACTGCGTGGCAAGCCGTGCCGTCCGCGCGTGGCCGACCAACGCATCAAAGTCGAGCGGAATTCGCTGCAAACTTATCCCGATGTCGTCGTGGTGTGCCCGCCGTTTGTGCGCGACCCCAACAACACGATTACGCTCTTGGATGCGACGGTAATCATTGAAGTGCTTTCACCTTCCACCGCGCAATACGACAAAACCACGAAATTCGATCTGCTTCGTGAATTGCCCTCGCTGCGCCATTACCTCACGGTCGAGCAGGACAAAATCGAAGTCGTGCATCGTTTTTGGAGCGAATCGAGCTGGCAAGAAGCGACGCACACCGCGCCCGACGACGTGGTTTTTCTGCGCGCGATTGAGTGCGAATTGCGTGTGGGCGATTTGTATGAGGACGTGGAAATTTGAATCGGTTGGAACTGCAAAAATCCTATCCAAACGGAAACTTTAAACTTTCTCTCACAAAAACACCGCGTCACACAGAAAGTTCACTGCGTGTAAGAGAGAGCGAATTTAGATGCCAAAAATCGACAAATTGTTGGAAACGCTGCACGATAAAAATGTTGAAAAAGCCGTTTTAAAAAGCGAAAAACCGATTCAGCTTTGGGTGAAAAGCCAGTGCTTTAGCGGTTCCATCACTCCGGCCAATCAACTGTTGGAAATTATGCGTGAAGTGACACCGCCACACTTGATTTTTTCGTTGGAAAACGGAGGCGCTTTTCATTTTGTGCGTCGCTTCGATACTGGCAATTACGAGTTTGGGGTCGAAAGTTTCGCGGGTTCTTTGAGCGTCACAGTGACGCGCGGTAAACCCGATGTTTTTTCAACTTTGGGCATGGCAACAGTCACAAACACGGTGCCCGTTTCGTCGATACCGCGTGAGCTTTTCGTGCATCAAAACGGCACGAATATCGGGCCACTTTCGCCAGAAGAAGCACAAAAAGCATTGGAAGCAGGACAGTTCCAGGCCGAGGATTTAGCCATCACGCCCACCAACCAAAACTGGCGCGCACTTTCTGTTGTTTTGGATGAATGGAGGACGGCTTCTTCTCCTCAAACGATTTCATCAGCAAACCAATCAACGCTTGTGGGCCAAAAAAATCAGCCACTGTCAGCCCTTTTTGAAGCGACCATTGCTCAGGCGGCGACGGGGAGTGCGCCTGTTTCTTCCTCAGCGCCGAACTTGCGCAGGTTTCTAAACGAGCAACAAGATGAAAGCGCTGTTGCACGCGTGATTGAACGATTGATGCAGATTTGCGTGGCTGGCGAAGACGTGCTTTATATCGCCGTTCAGAAAAAGTTGGTGAGCCTCAATTTATCGCCGGGCTGTGTGGCTCTGACAACAAAACGAGTCATTTTCTTTCGGCCAACAGCGTTTGGATTGGCACTGACTTTTCACGATTATTTTTGGAGAGACATCGCCGACGTGCACCTGAGCGAGGCTATTTTGGGTGCCGTTTTCTCTGTTCGTTTCGTCAATGGGACAACGGTAGGATTAGACAATTTGCCCAAGGCTCAAGCGCGAAAATTGTATCAATTTGGACAACAGATGGAAGAGCAGATGCACTTTCATCGGCGCGATTTGATGCTCGAAGAGAAAAAGGCGGGCGCCGCTTCGGTCAGCGTCTCGGTGGGAAACGTTAATGCGCCCGCCGAAAATGCGCCCCCAATAAATGCGCAACTACCGCCTTCTTCCAACGCTATCATGGAGAAATTGAAAGTCTTGAAAGATTTGCATGAGCAGAATCTCATTTCCGATGAAGAATACGCTGCAAAAAAAGCCGAATTAATGGCGCAATTTTAGCTTTGTAAACTTTTCCCATGACACTCACCGTTGAAATCAATCCGAAAATCGAGTCGCGCTTGCGTGAAGAGGCGCTTCAGGGCAACGTCTCACTCGAACAGATGGCCGCGCGCTGGCTCTATTTCGCGGCGCTTTCGCCCGAAGAGCGCGAGGAATTGGAAGATGAAGCCGATCTCGCGGCTTACCATCGCGCCAAAGCGCAGAACGAGGGAGAAGAAGGACATACGCTCGATGAGTTGCGCGAGGCGTTAGGTCACCTCGTCAAATGAGCGGACACAAAGTGATCATTTTGCCAACGGCTTGGAAGCAATTGATGGGCTTCGACGAAAAACTGCAAAACCGTTTGGCTGAAGCGATTTACACCCTGGAATTGGAGCCGCGCCCGTCGGGATGCAAAAAATTAAAAGGAGTTGAGGGCGTTTATCGTCTTCGCGTGGGCAATTATCGCGTGATCTACGAGGTTTTCGACCAAATTCTTGTTGTGCAAGTCATAGCAATTGGCAATCGCAAAGAGATTTACGAGTGAAAACGCTTCTTTTTTTCCATCGTGCCCCTTGACAAACGCTTCTAAAATCCGGCAACCTTTAGCGGTTTTTCTCGTATAGAGTGCGGTTTTCCCCGCACCCGCTTTTGAAATAGATTTTCAAAACCGCAGCGAAACGACTCCGATGGACTCCGACGACGAAGCAGATGGCCTAATCTAAAAACGCACACCGCGTTTTTAGATTTTCGTTTCATCTCTTTTTCGTCCCCAACGGGCGAAGTTTTCGCTGCGGTTTTTGTTTGTCCCATTTTGAGGGCCAAAAACACATTTCACGAGGAAAACCAAGGAAAAATTCTCACACACGAGTAGGAAAAAACAATGGCTAAAGACCTGTCCCTGACCCGCAACATTGGCATTGCGGCTCACATTGATGCCGGTAAGACCACGACCACCGAACGAATCTTGTTCTACACCGGCGTGAACCACCGCATCGGCGAAGTCCACGAAGGGGCCGCGACGATGGACTGGATGGCACAGGAACAAGAGCGCGGCATCACTATCACCAGCGCCGCGACGACCTGCACCTGGGATGGCGGCAAACATCAATATCCCAAGCACACCATCAACATCATTGACACGCCCGGTCACGTTGACTTCACCGTTGAAGTCGAGCGCTCGCTGCGCGTTTTGGATGGCCTCGTCGCGGTGTTTTGCGCCGTCGGCGGCGTGCAACCGCAGTCGGAAACCGTTTGGCGCCAGGCCAACCGTTACGGCGTTCCGCGCGTGGCGTATATCAACAAAATGGATCGCGATGGCGCCAACTTCTACGAAGTCGTCGGCCAATTGAAAGATCGTCTCGGCGCCAAGCCCGTGCCCTTGCAAATTCCCATCGGCGCGGCTTCGGATTTCGAGGGCATCGTCGATCTCATCACGATGAAAGCCGTGCGTTACACCGAATCCAAAGACTTCGGTTCGACTTTTGAAGAGCAGGAAATTCCCGCCGATCTGCAAGACAAAGCCGAAGAATATCGCAACGCACTGCTCGAATTCGTGGCCGAAACCGACGAAACGCTGATGGAGAAATTCTTCGGCGGCGAAGAGATTTCCGAGGCCGAAATTCGCAAAGCGATTCGCACCGCGACGCTGAACAACGAAATCATCGCCGTGATTTGCGGCTCGTCCTACAAAAACAAGGGTGTGCAGCCGATGCTCGACGCAGTGATTGAATACCTGCCGTCGCCCATTGACACGCCGGCCATCAAAGGCACCGACCCCGATTCGGGCGAAGAAGCCGAACGCGAACCCAGCGTTGATGCTCCGTTTTCGGCGCTCGCGTTTAAAATCGTGGCCGACAAATTCGGTCGCCTCACGTATTTCCGCGTGTATTCGGGCCGTTTGAACAAAGGTTCTTACATCCTGAATCCGGGCAAAGGCAAAAAAGAGCGCGTTTCGCGCATCTTGAAAATGCACGCCAACAAGCGCGAAGACGTGGATTACGCCGAAGCGGGCGACATCTGCGCCGCCGTTGGCCTCACCGACACCGCGACTGGCGACACGATGTGCGACGAAAACAATCCGATTGTTTTGGAAGCCATCAACTTCGCCGAGCCGGTGATTTTCCAGGCCGTCGAAGCCAAAACCAAGCAAGAGGAACAAAAAATGACCGATGCTTTGGTGAAATTGGCGGGCGAAGACCCGACGTTTCGCGTTCGCAACGACGCCGAAACCGGCCAGACGATCATCGGTGGCATGGGCGAATTGCACCTCGAAATCATGGTGGATCGCATGAAGCGCGAATACAACGTCGAGGCCAACATTGGCGCCCCGATGGTGGCTTACCGCGAAACGATTCAGCAGAAAGTCGAAAACTACACCTACAAGCACGTCAAGCAGTCGGGTGGTAGCGGTCAGTTCGCGCACATCGTCATCAACGTGATGCCCACGACGGCGGACGCTGAAGGCAAAAAGAACAACTTCGAGTTCGAGTCGAAAATCGTCGGCGGCGTGGTGCCGCGCGAATTTTGGCCCAGCGTCGAAAAAGGCTGCAAAGCGGCGATGGAACGCGGCGTTTTGGCGGGCTACCCGCTCGTGGACGTGCGCGTCGAACTCGTTCACGGAAGCTATCACGAAGTCGACTCGAACGCGATGACTTTTGAAATCGCGGGCAACGACGGCCTTCGTGAAGCGGCCAAAAAAGCGCGTCCGGTGATTCTGGAGCCGATCATGAAAATGGAAGTGGTGACGCCGGAAAACAAACTCGGCGACATCATCGGCGACTTGTCGGGCCGTCGTGGTCAAATCGTGGATCAATACCCGGACAAGGGCGGCACCTACGTCGTGAAAGCCAACGTGCCGCTTTCCACGCTGTTCGGTTACGCGACCACGATGCGCAGCCTCACCCAGGGCCGCGCCACCTACACGATGGAACCCAGCCACTACGCGCCAGTTCCCAGCAACATCCAGGAAGAAATCCTCGCTTCCGGTGGCCGCGCACGCGGTTAATTTCGAGGATAAAAACCGGCCCCGCTTTCGAGAGAAAGCGGGGCCGGTTTTTTATTCGGTTTTGAGTTTGTAGTAAATGTTCGCAAACGGAAAACAGAACCAACCAAACATTAGCATTGTGAACAAGCCGCTAACTTTGCATTGTAGTTTTACGGGAGAGCCGTTGTAATCAATCGTAATCTTACGGCTGCGATGTATTCCCATCCCTCTCCCAGCACCAATCCAAATTTCGTATTGGCCGATTGGCAGGTCGGAGATGAGCAAATTAATCCCATCTGGGGCAACTTTGGAGCGGAAAGAATGATCCACACCATTTATCCAGACTTTCCCGTGTTTCAGAAGAAAACCGCGACGATTCTTCATTTCGATTGTAATCATTTTTGCTACGTATCGCACAGCAAAATGCAGTGCTACCTTTAGAGTGTAGAGTTTTTACACAGATCTGTATTTCCTGAGAGCGTGGAAGAAACGCGCCTCGCCAAAAAATTGGGTTTGCTAATTCGGCGATTGCGAGTTGAAGCTGGATTATCGCAGGAAGAATTCGCGTATAAAGTTGGAATACATCGCACATATGCAGGAGCCGTAGAAAGGGGCGAAAAAACAGTGACTATAGAAACAGCCAGTAAATTTGCTTCCGCCCTTGATTTAAAACTTTCTCAAATGTTTGCAATGTTGGAATCGCAGAGCGATTAGTCACAAATATACCGCCTTTGCGTGCTACCTTTAGAATTCCATGTGCTATATTTAGGTAGCAAAAAGGCGTTCTAGAACGTTTCTCAGAAGTGCTGAAACATTCTGACTTTTAAAATTGTCTTTTCATAAAATCATGTCTGAATCAACAACCCCTGCGCCGAAGACTCCTTGGTATGCCCAAATCTGGCTCACCATTCTCACTCTGATTCTTTTTCCACCCATAGGGATTTTTTTGATGTGGAAATTTCAGAAATGGGGAGCGATTGTAAAAGTTTTCGCTACCTGCGTTGCTTTGATTTATTTTGTCAACGTCGCCAATTCCAGTAAGACAGAACAAAAAAATCAAGTCGCTTCCGCTCCTAATACGGCAACAGATTCCAGCCTGTCAACTGAGGAAACCAAACAAGAAACGACAACTCAAGTTGAAACAAAATCAGAGAGGAAAGAAGCGAGTAAGCCAAAACAAATTGCTCAACCAGAAACTGAACTCGATACAAACGTTGTCGAATCAGCACAAGCCCAGCCAGAGCGGGGAAATGTAAGCATTCAAGATATTGAAGGTGTTGGTAAGCGCGAAGTTGGCATCGTTGATGATGTTCAATACTGTGTTCTCA
>ERZ1066120.1574-NODE-1574-length-13177-cov-5.163771_pt1 | contig 13177 bp, 11 predicted proteins | sample MGYA00382767_ERZ1066120 | MGnify/ENA primary metagenome ERZ1066120 (study PRJEB33369, sample SAMEA5778350) | biofilm metagenome | biome: Industrial cooling water; feature: Water cooling tower basin; material: Biofilm | place: United Arab Emirates | collected... | reverse complement strand
GCAGGTAACTCTAGTCAGGTCGAACGCATCAAACTGATGAACGCTTTACTTTTGCCGCGCAGATTGAACTGCGTCGAGCAGCCCACCCGCCGCGACAGAAGCGTTCAAGGCTTCAATATGTCCTTTGGTCGGGATTTTAACCATGTCATCGCACGTGTCGCGCACGAGCCGTCGCATTCCTGTTCCCTCAGAGCCAATCACGAGAGCGACATCTCTGTCCCAATCCAAATCTCCTGGCGTGTTGGGGGCATCACCTGCGGCACCGTACACCCATATATTGCGTTTTTTTAAGTCTTCCATGTAACGCGGCAAATTTTTAACCTGTACGAGTGGCAGATAACTCGTGGCACCTGCGGCAGTTTTTGCGACGACGGGAGAGAGTGGGGCACTGCGGCGTTCTTCGGTGATAACACCGTGCGCCCCTAAGACTTCGGCACTACGGATAATGGCTCCGTAGTTGCGCGGGTCGCTAATTTGATCGAGCAACACGAGCAAAAGTTTTTCATTGCGCTTCCTTGCTAGTTCAAAGGGAGCATCTTCGTCGGCGAACTCGAGTTCTGCTATTTCTGCCACCACACCTTGATGATTCGTTGTTTTAAGAGCCTGGTCGAGTTGAATACGGGGCACGTTTTCTACCATCACGTCGTGAGCCTTGGCAAGTTTTTCTAGTTCTCTCACCGTGCCAGGATGAAGACCTTGGGCCAGCATGAGGCGGGTGACTTGCCCTTCTTGCAGGGCTTCGGTGACTGCGTTTTTTCCGTAAATGAGCATGAGGACAGTGTAACTAAATTTGCGAGAGGTATTTCGTCGTGGACTTGCAATCTAACGTTTATCTTTTGAAACCGAAAGCTGTAGCATCCACAGATGACGCAGATCGGACAGATTGAGATTTTTATTTTGGCGAAATCTGCGCCACCTATGGACAAATCATTCTCAGATTTGTGCTTAGAGCATTGAAATGGCTCGCTCGAGTACCGTATCCCAAGGACGTGCAGAAAGCACAGGAACATTCAACCTTTCACATTCTGAACGCAACCACTGGTTTGCTAGCCAACTCCAGTGTGCCCTGAGAGCCTGCTCTTCGCCTTCTCTGGCAAGATAGTTTGCTGCAACTTGTGCCTCGTTTTCTTCGTAAAGGAACAATGCTTGAACGCGGCCCTCATTGGCTTCATCCGCAAAGGTTGTTTTTGCGGCAAGTTCTGGAAGAATAAAGTCACCCTCGAGAATAGCAGATGACTTCGCCTCGAGCCGATTCGCTATCACAGCTTCAAACCCCGGTTGAAAAATCTCACGACTCACTTGGATGAAATGCTCGAGATGTTGTTCGTCTGACCAAGCGATAAACTCGTCCCAGTTCGTGCGCCAAACGTGTAAAAGCGGTTGCTGCTCGGGTGTGGTGAGATGTTCTATAAAGGCTTGGAAATCGTCTTGCTCAATCAGGTTGACACCGTAGTGACGCGCTAGCTGGTAACTCAACTTGGTTTTACCAACACCACTCGCACCGCCGACGAGTAACACTTGCCAGTCGCGTTTGGGTTTTTTCATAGTGGTAGTATACAGATTTTGAAAGATGTTAAAGAATCAGGGTAGAGTAAAGTTTATGAAAAATAACGTTTTAGAAATTGTCTCGACGACTCGCCTCGTCGCTATTATTCGCCTCGATGATTTAAGTCAAGCCGTTCAGCTTTCTAAAGCCCTTCTTGCAGGTGGTGTCGTCGCTCAAGAATTTACGCTTTCTAATCCTAGAGCACTAGACGCGATGAGCGAAGTAAAAGCGGCTCTGTCTGAATTTTCAAGCGGTGGAGCTACCATCGGTCTTGGTTCGGTACGAAACGTGGACGAAGCGCAAGCAGCGATTAAAGCAGGAGCGCAGTTTGTGGTTACGCCCATCACAAACCTCGAGGTTATCGAGGTTTGTAAAAATGCAGGCGTACCGATTATGCCTGGTGCTTTTACGCCGACAGAAATTGCTACAGCCTATGACGCTGGTGCAGATGTCGTGAAAGTTTTTCCTGCCAGGGCGTTAGGTCCAACCTACATTAAAGACGTTCTCGCCCCCATGCCATACCTAAAACTCATGCCGACAGGCGGTGTGGATTTAGAAAATATGGCAAGTTTTTTCAAAGCAGGTGCGGTGTCGGTTGGTGTAGGCGGAAACTTATTAGATAAAAAAGCGATTGAAGTGGGGGATTGGGAGAAGGTCTCGAGCATCGCACGTCAATACGCGGAGGCAGCAAAGGCATGATTTACGATGTTGTCACCCTCGGCGAAACGATGCTGCGTTTTACGCCGCCCGCATTACGAAGGCTCGAGCAAACTTTGGAATTCGAGTTGCACGTCGGTGGCAGTGAATCTAATACTGCTGTTGGCTTGGCAAGATTAGGCTTTAATGTTGCTTGGCTTTCGCGTTTGACAAACAATGCCCTCGGTCATGTGATTGCTAGGACGATCTCGAGTCACGGTATTGATGTGTCACATGTTGTGTGGACTCCAGAAGACAGAGTGGGCTTGTACTTTTTAGAAGAAGGCAAAGCACCACGCGGCAGCCAAGTCATCTATGACCGCAAAGATTCTGCTATGGCAAAGATGCAGCCAAATGATTTGCCTGTGGATGTATTCCAGCAAGGCAACGCCAAACTTTTTCACACGACGGGAATCACGCTAGCAATTAGCAAGAGTGCAAAGGCAACGGCTACCAAGGCACTCGAGCTTGCTAAAAATGCAGGCTGGCGTGTGAGTTTTGATGTCAATTACCGCTCTAAACTCTGGACACCAAAAGAGGCTCGAACAGGCTGCGAAGCGTTTATGCGTCAAGCGGATATTCTGTTTATTCCTTTGCGCGATGCAAAAATTATTTTTGAGCTTGATGAAGGCTCGAGTCCAGAATCCGTGTTGGGGTTTCTAGCCAAACGTTTTCCCAAAGCTGTGATTGCTATGACGATGAGTGCTAAAGGTGCAATGACATTTTTTAGCGGCAACGTTTATCAACAAGATGCGTTCAAAGCTGAAGAAGTCGGGCGACTTGGCGGCGGAGACGCTTTCTCGGCAGGATTCTTGTATGGTTATTTGACCTTTAATGATGTTGCCTTGGCGTTGCGCTGGGGTGCGGCGGTAGCAGCACTCAAATACAGCATCACGGGGGATTTCCCGCTCATTGAAAAACGTGAAGCAGAAGCGTTGATAAATCAAAAAGTCAGCACGGGAATTGTTCGTTAGTTTTTGGAAATGTGCAAATGGACGTACATCCCACAGTCATAATGTAGGGGTGGGTCTCGTCGTTTCGCAAAAACCAATAAACAGTATGGTTTGATTCGAGAGGATTTGAGACCCACCCTTTCGCAACCATTGATACATACGTGTTTTTCCGCATACGGCGTTTTATTGTGAGTACCAAGGGCGGGTCTCAAATAAGTGTTGAGATACATAAAGCAAATAGAGGAGTGACTTTGACAAGAGACCCGCCCCTACGTTAATCAACCATAATGACGCAAATATTCAGACTTATTCAAATGTTAATTCCCAAATCGCACCTTCTGATCCCCACTCGAGCACGTACAGCTTATTGTCAATTAGAACCGTGTCAATAGGGTTGATAAATCCGCTTGCAATTTCTGTGGTAACCATTTCGTAATTATCTTCTGTTTTTATTAGTTGTAGATGCAAAAGATTTTGCCCTTTGTCAGTTAGTGTCCCGCCTGCTGCTCCCCAACTTACTAAAAAAGCACTGTGGGTTTCTTCTGTACTTTGTAAATCTTCGGGCAAAGCGTCGTTGGCAAAAACCAAACCAAGCGGCGAAATGTGCGGCGTGAAGGTGTAAAGTTTTTCGCCGAGTTCTGCCGCGTTTCTTTCGCTGCCGTCCAAGGCACGGTAATAGGCTGCGTCTGGGCCAAGGTTTACGACAGGTTGTGTGAACTCCATTGGCGGTTCTGGAAAGTTAGGATCGTTTTGATAATAACCTTCACGCACAGCCGTAAAATCTGGTTGTTGTAAGTTATCTTCGTTCGTGTCGTAGGACTCGAGTCGCGTCTGATTATCCAAGTCTCCAAACTTCCAGGGGAAACCGTAGTGATGACCTTCTCTAATCCAGTTGAGTTCTTCGGGGTAGTCGGCATCGGGGCCGTTGTCTATGGCGAACAAATCACCATTCGGCGCGAAGGCTAAATCATAGGCGTTTCGCGTCCCCCAGGCGTAGAGGTAGCCACCCTCGAGGAGTGCGTTTTCATCATTGGGTAGAACGAGGTCAACACCGTCAATGGGAACACGGAGAATTTTGCTGCTAAGTGGTGCCTCACGCAAGCCAGGGAAAAGTCCGTCAAAGTCCTGAATCTCGCCGTGATCGGTGCGGGAACCTGCGTTGACAAAAAGATACTGTCCATCAGGGCTTACCGCGATGCCATTATAGTTGTGGTTAAAAATTGTGTTGCTGAGCGGATACGGTTCAGTTTGCATGACGGTGCTCCACTCAAACTTGCCGCTATCTTTGGGTGTGCCTTTCCGAACGGTTCCGATATTGTGGTTTTCGTCGGCATTTTTATTCGTGACGACATAGATGTTGCCGTCACCGTCAAAGGTCATGCCTGCGGGTATACCGCCTAGCTCGAGCAGCGTAGCCACACCCTTGCTTTTCCCGTTTTCTAAATCGAGTACCATCACGCCTTGTTCAGGGTGCAGCATGTAAAGGCTGCCGCCCACAGGGTTTTGTTCTAAACGGACGTTGCCACTTCCTACCTCGAGCACCCGCTTGGCCGTAACACCTTCACGTTTCATGACTGGTTCACTCCCTTGTGCCAAGGAATAATTAAGTGTCAGAAGTAGAAAAATCGTAACGATAGCGCGGGTCATCATGTAGGTCTCCTAAAGAAATGAGCTAGGCTCGAGTTTAGCGTATTTGTAACCCCTATCAACTGCTTTACTGACATAAGTCAAATGAAGTAGGTCTTCAAACTAACAACTTTTTTACAAAAATGGTTGACATCGTTGATTGAAGTTGGGTGAATTGACAGTGTAAGCGAGCGCAACATATACTCTTGCTACATCTTTTTTCTTTAACCTAATAAACGGCCTAACAGTTTTGCCGTGTATGTAGGAGGAGGCGTACTTTCATGAAGAAGTTTGTCGTCGCAAGTGTATCAGCCCTTCTGCTTGCCTTCGTGTCCCTGACGAATGTCGTGGCGCAGGCGGTAGCAGAAGTTCCCCGCAACCAAACCCTGATTTTAGGCTGGAGCATTACTTCACCCATCGGAACCACGAACCCTTGGGCGATTCCAGGCTACACCCACCAAGAGGGCAATGCCCTGATGTGGGAACCCTTAATGTACTTTGGCATTTTTGCCGATAAAGAAATTCCTTGGCTCGCTGACAGTATGGAATACACGAGTGATGATTTTACGTCACTACAAATCAAACTCAATGCTGACGCTGCCTGGAGTGACGGCACACCCGTGACCGCCGCTGATGTCGTTTACACTTTTGAAGGACAAATGAGCAATGAAAAACTGCCCTACAACGCATCCTTTAATCAGTTTGTCGAATCCGTGACAGCAGTGGATGATAAGACGGTTGATGTCACCTTCAAAATTCCCGCTCCGAGATTTAAGTTTGAAGTCTTGATGCTGAAGTTTGACACGGGTATTCCCATCGTGCCTGCTCATGTTCTTAGTGCCCAAGAAGATGTCAACGCTTTCCCAGGTGGCCTGGATATGCCTCACTCAGGTCCGTATGACTTAGTTAGCTGGGATGCCAACCAAAAAATTTACGACCTCCGTGAAGACTGGTGGGCTGTGAAAGCTGGCCGCATCGAAATGCCTGATGTCAAGCGTGTGATTATTTCCAACATTGGCGGACAAGTCGGACAAGGCATGGACATCGTAGCGCAGCGCGTGGTGAATAACGAGTTCGATTCAGCACTCGACATGCGTAGTTCAGTCATCGGAAACATCATTTCGCAAAACCCAACCGTGACAACCCACACCGCCGACCAACCTCCTTATGGTTACCTGGACTGGTGGCCAAACTCCCTCTGGGTGAACACGCAACTCGAGCCTTACAGTGACCCCAAAGTCCGCCGCGCCATGAGCTTAGCCATCAACCGCGAACTCATCAACGAAATTGTCTACGAGGGAGCACAGATTGCTACCATTTATCCTTTCCCTCTCTACCCTGGTTTGCAAGCCTTTGTTGACAGCCCTGCTGTAAAAGCCCTCGAGGAACAATATCAACCAGGTCTCTATGACCCCGAGCAAAGTGCTGCCCTCATGACCGAAGCTGGGTTTACCATGAACGGCGACGGGCTTTGGGAAAAAGACGGTGCGACAGTCAACATGGTCATTCACGGTTTTGAAGGCATTCACAGTGACATCGTGCCGATTTTAGTCGAGATGCTCCGTAACGCAGGCTTCGATGCCGATGTCAACTTCGGTACGGATGCTTACCAACAGATGTCTGACGGTGCCCCTGGTGCTTATATGTTCGGTCACGGGGCGAGCCTCAAAGACCCTTACGCAGCCCTCGAGCTTTTCCACAGCAAATACGCTTCTGCAATTGGTACGACCGCAGGCAACAACCGCTTCTCACGCTACTCGAACCCCGAGTACGATGCCATCCTAGACGAAATGGCCCCGCTCGGCAGTGACGACCCGAGGTTTATGGAACTCGCTGCACAGGCCCTCGGCATTTACTGGCGCGACCAAATTGATATTCCCATCATTCAGTGGCTCCACAGAATCCCCTACAACCAAACCTACTGGACGAACTGGCCCACCGCCGACAACCTAGCCGCAGGAGTAAACGGTGCTTTCTGGGCACAAACAGGTCTCCTCGTCGTTGCAAACTTGAAAGCCACAGGCGCAGAGTAAAAATCGTTTGTGTGAATGCAAAAGGGCGAACTGGCTCATGAGCCAGTTCGCCCCACCCTTCGTCGTTGCGAGGAGTGGTGAGATAAACCGTAATGAAGTTGGAATGTCGTTTGAAACGAACTACCGACGAAGCAATCTCACTTCACTACACTTTGCATCCGAGAGATTTTCAAATGCTGGGTTCCAATGATTTTGAACCCTCGAGTCAGTTATTTTAGTGAAGGAAGATTGCTTCGGGGATGCAGCAACGATTGACTAAGTTGATGTTTGGAACATTTTCTACTGAACCTCGCAATGACGAGGTGTGGTGAAAACGGCGCACCGTGTGCTGTCCTCGCCAAAACTTTTGAGGGACTCGAGTATTCATCCACACACGTCACATCATAGCTATTTGGTTTTAGGTTATATTTAACGCTAGCGCATTCATTAGAGAAAGGAAACTTGCCACAGTGAGTTTCAGTATTATTGCTAGAAGAGTATTATTTCTCGTCATGGTGGTCTGGGCCGCCTCGACCATTACCTTTTTTATCCCGCGCCTGAGTTCACGTAACCCCGTGCGCGAGAGATTTGCTGAACTCTCTCGTTCAGGTGGTTTTTCACCCGCCGATTTAGAAACGATTATCGCTTCTTACAACGCGAAGTTTGGTTTAGATAAACCTCTCTTGCAACAATACGCGGACTACATGGGAAGCATCCTGCGTTTTGATTTGGGAGTTTCTTTTAATAAATTCCCGAGAACCGTCGTGCAACTCATCATGGACTCCTTGCCCTGGACGATTACGCTGCTCCTCGTCACCACTGTGCTTTCGTTTATCATCGGTAACTTGCTCGGTGCGGTGGCGGCTTGGCCGAGGGCACCTAATTGGGTACGAGGTTTAGCCACACCTTTTATTCTCTTAACGGGTGTGCCACCTGCGCTGCTTAGTGTGTTCCTACTTTTCTTCGTCGCTTTCCGCTTCAAATGGTTGCCGCTCGGTGGTGCTTACGCGGTGGGCACGATTCCAGATTTTGAATCGTTTTCGTTCTGGCTCGAGTTAGTCCGTCACCAAATTTTACCTGCCCTGGCCCTCATTCTCGGTTCGATGGGCTTTTGGGTTCTCTCGATGCGCGGCATGGGTGTGACGATTCAAGGCGAAGACTATGTAAACTTCGCCGAACACAAAGGACTAGGCCCACGCAGGATCTTTAGAGATTATTACTTGCGAAACGCCCTGCTTCCGCAAGTCACAGGCTTGGCTCTTGCCCTCGGCACGGTGTTGTCGTCAGCGATTATCGTGGAGTCATTTTTTGCACTGCCTGGTATTGGTAGAGTGTTAGACCAAGCGATTAGGTCAAACGATTTCACGGTTATTTACGGCATCGTTTTGTTCGTCACGATTGCTGTTGCTACCCTCATGGTGATTTTAGAGTTTATCTATCCGCTCCTAGACCCGCGAATTCGGCGCAGCTAGAAAGGCAGCATGGCATCAGTAACGCTCACGCAACCCACGATCAAACGCCCAGGCAGATTGACGCTCGTCTTTCGCTACTTGCGCCGTAACCCGAGTCTGGCGATTGGGGTTTTGATTTTCACCCTGCTTATTGTATTTACCATCATCGGACTCTTGACGCTCAATCTCAAACACGCTTATCCGCTCGCCGTGCGACCCAAGCAACCCCCTAGTTGGCAGTTTCCTTTTGGCACAGACTTTTACGGACGTAATTTACTCACAGCGATGGTCGTAGGCATGTGGCAAACGGCGATTATTGGTTTCGTAGCCGGAGGTGTGGGCACGATTATCGGGATTATTCTCGGGTTTACCTCTGCTTACTTTGGCGGGTGGATAGACAGAATCATCACGGGGCTTTGTCAAATCCTGACTCCCATTCCCGTGCTGCTGATTCAAGTCGTTATTGCGAGTTCGCTCGATAAACGTGATGTCACGATTTTTACGATGGCTTTTGTCGTCGTGTTGCTCGCTTGGATGGGGCCGACGCTCGTGATTCGTTCCCAGGTTTTATCCATGAAAGAGCGGCAATTTGTCTCTGTCGCCAAACTCTCGGGGATGGGGCCGTTTGGAATTATCTTTCAAGAAATTATGCCCAATCTGTTGCCGTTTATTGCGGCTGCGTTTGTAGGGCAAGTCTTCGCAGCAGTCTTTGCTTCGCTTAACTTAGCCATTTTAGGTCTCGGACCGCAGCGCGAACCGCTTCTCGGAAATATCATCTGGGCTGCCCAGTCGCAGAGTGCTTTTTTTAACGGCTGGTGGTGGTGGCCGCTCGAGCCAGCCCTGGCCTTAGTCTTGATTCTTGGTTCACTCGCCCTTATCAACATGGGCATGGACGAAATCGCCAACCCTAGAGTCAGGCGTTCGGAGTAGATGATGGCTGCTTCAATAACCTCTCGGGCTGTTATTAAACAAACACAGCCTGTCCTCCAAGTCAGCAATTTGCAAGTCACCTATTACACCGACGCTGGCCGCGCCAAAGCCCTCGACAACGTAACTTTTAATCTCAACGCTGGAGAGAAACTTGGGCTGGTCGGTGAATCAGGCTCGGGCAAAAGCACGATGGCCCTCGCCATGATGCGGATGATTAAACCACCAGGAAGAATTGAAGGCGGCAAAGTTATTGTTGACGGCACTGACCTCACCTCACTTTCGGAAGAAGAGATGTTGAAGGCACGACTGAGCAAAATTGCTTATATTCCGCAAGGCGCGATGAACTCACTCAACCCTGTCATTCGCATCGGTGCTCAGCTCATGGACGCAATTCAAGCCCACCAACCGCACCTTCCCAAAACTGATATGCAGGCACGGTGCTACAAAGCACTCGAGTCCGTAGAATTAAAGCCGCAAGTCTTCAAGATGTACGCTCACGAACTTTCAGGCGGAATGAAACAGCGCGTCTGTATCGCCATTGGAATTTTGCTCGAGCCAAAAGTCATCATCGCCGACGAACCCACGAGTGCGTTAGACGTAGTGACGCAAAGACAAGTGATGGAAACGATTGACCGCGTGCAAAAACAAATGGGAGCTGCGGTTATTTTGATTGGTCACGACATGGGACTGATGGCGCAGTCAATGGATAAAGTGGCGGTGATGTATGCGGGAAGAATTGTAGAACTAAGCACCGTGCGTGAAATGTTTATGGACCCCAAACACCCGTATGCGAAAGCCCTGATAAAAAGTTTGCCCAAGCTAGATAATAAAGGTGTCTTCCAAGGCATCCCAGGTCTCGCACCGTCGCTGCTGCGTTTGCCGAGTGGTTGTGCCTTTCACCCACGTTGCGCTGACGTGATGGAAACGTGCAAAACTCTAAGACCCGAACTCGAGACCATGCCAAGTGGACGAAAAGTGATTTGCCATCTTTACTCTGGAAAGGTGGCCGCATGATTCCCCTTCGTCATTGCGAGGAGCGTCTAAACGTGAGAGCAACATCAACTCACTCGGAATCGAGTTTGAAATCAACGAGCGACGCGGCAATCTCCCTTCACCAATTAACTGACGAGAGATGTTCAACGGTTACAAGAACACTTCATAGCGAACTCAGAGCAGGGAGATTGCTTCGGGGATGCGGTAACGATAGACAGAATACACCTTTACTACATTCTCAACTACGCCTCGCAATGACTGCGAAGCGCAACGAAGTTACGAGTGGGGTGATGATATGAGTCTACTCGAGTTCAAAAACGTCACCAAAATCTACGGACACGGCAAGACGACCAACACCGCACTCGAGAACGTTTCCTTCGAGTTAAACGAAAACGAACCCACCATCATGACCGTAGCAGGGGAGAGCGGAAGCGGCAAGACGACACTCGCCATGTTGCTACTTGGTTTTATCTCTCCAACATCAGGGCAAATTCTTTACAAAGGCAAAAACATCAACCGTTTGGAAGGCTTTGACAGAATCAATTACCGCCGCGAAGTGCAAGCCGTGTTTCAAGACCCCTTTGCTGTATTTAATCCCTTTTATCACGTTGACCACTTGTTAGAAGTTCCCCTCAAACGTTTCAAAATCGCCAAGTCACGTGCTGAAGTAAGAAAGAAAATGGATGAAGCACTCACCGCCGTTGGCTTGCAACCTGACGAGATTCTCGGGCGTTTTCCGCACCAGCTTTCAGGTGGACAGAGGCAGCGTATCAATATTGCCAGGGCTTTAGTCTTACGCCCAAAAGTTTTAGTGGCTGACGAACCTGTTTCGATGGTAGACGCTTCGCTTCGTGCAAACATTTTAGAAACACTTCGCAGTTTGCAAAAGAATTATGGTGTCTCTATTATTTACATTACTCACGATTTGACAACCGCGTATCATATCGCCAAATCCATCGTCGTTCTCTACCGAGGCTCGGTGATGGAAGCAGGTGATGTTGACTCTGTAATCAAAAGCCCACAACATCCTTATACAAAATTATTGATAGATTCAATTCCTTGGCCTGACCTCAGCAGGCGTTGGGGTGACACGGAAACGAAAGTTAAAGAAGCTGAAGGTGCGAAAAGTTCTGGTTGTAAATTCTTAACACGCTGCCCACACGCGATGGAGACCTGCAAAACGCCACCGCCTTTATTTCGTTTGCAAAATTACCAAACGGCTTCGTGTTATTTGCACAATAGTTTGCCAATGCTCGAGGCAGAGAAACTTTCCGATACGTTGCCCGTCTAAATGATGGAACATTTAGCATTAACTTTAGAGGATAAACCTTCTTCTGATGATTTGGAGTTTCTCGAGGAACAAATTAACGAACACACTATGCTGAAAACGGGAAAGCGAGATTTTCGTCCTTGGCTGTCTTTCTAAGAAAAAGACTGTCCGCCTGATGAGGTGCATTATTACTTCAAGAAGCACCTTGCCGTATAAGCCCGCCAAGTTGACGCAAGATTTGTTGTTCTTGCGGGTGAATATCCCCGAATGGACGCGGCCCGACGTTGAGAAACATGACAGCATTCTTGCTACGAACTTTCTTGTAAATGTCGTACATTTCTTCTGCACTTTTCAAATGGTGGTTCCAAGGTTGATACGACCAACCCGTATTGAGGTTCCACCACGAAGCGAGTGGTTTATCACCCGTTTCTGCGATATTAAAGCCAATGCTGTTCTCGCCAGGAAAATCTAACTCGGAGACTTGATAATCTTCGCCTTTGAGGGGCAAGATGTGGGAGTTATTGGTTATAACGGCGTTAGGCTGCAAGGCGTGAATGAGTTCATACGTTGGTGCCAAACCCCAAGGTCCACCTGCTTTGAAATAGCGTTCTTCGTCAGGAGTCTCGAGCACGTTCCTCGGCCAGTAACCATCAAATACGAAGCCGCCAATTTCACCGTAATTCGTACAAAGTTCACGGATTTGATTTTGATAAAACTCGAGATACTTCTGCCAATCCGTGCGGTAGTCTTCTTGTGTCCAGTCAATAAGCGAATAATAAAAATGAAGTGCGATGCCTCTGTCGTGCAGTGCCGTCGCCAGTTCGCCAATAATGTCACGCTTAAAGGGCGTATTCATCACGTTAAAATCTGTTAGTGCTGTATCAAAAAGACAAAACCCGTCGTGGTGTTTACTCATGATGAAGAAAAACTTGGCCCCAATCTCGAGCAACAAATCTCCCCACTCATCTGCGTCGAAACGTGTGGGGTTAAACTTCTCCACGCGCTTTTTGTAAACGTCAAAGGGAATACGCTCATTGTAGTACGCCCATTCATTGCTGCTATGACCGAGCGAATAAAGCCCCCAGTGCGTGGTGATGCCAAAATCTGAACTCACAAAGCGTTGCAAACCTTCAGATGAGGCTTGTAATTTGGCGTGACGGGTGTCTTCGGGCGTATACGTCGCAGTCGTTTTCACAATGGCTCCTTTTTGTAAAATCATATCACCACAGAGGACACAGCAATAAATTTGCACATTACTCGATCTTGTTGCAGGGAAGTTATTAGAATTTACACGTGGTCTCGAGCCACCTTAAACTCTCTTAAAGTGTCATAAACTTTTTCTTCTCCTTCAAACGCCTCGAGCAAGTTCGTCACATAAAAGTTTTCTTCATCGCAGGTCATGGTGCTGTAGGTATGAATGCGGATTTTCCACGCTTCACGCTGATACTCGAGGCTGTGTTCACACTCGGCTTTGGCAGAAAGTGGCTCAGAGCCGATGCTGTAGCGATTCGTCATAACGGCTTCTTGCTCGAGGGTGTTGTAGTGAAGTTTTACTCGCCCTGAATCTTGGGTGTCCATCCAGAGATAAGTTTGTGTCGCGGGGTCATGGATAATTTTCATGTCACGTGAACCAGGACGGAGTTCTGTTGTTTCTAAAGGCTGTGCGTTTTCAGGTTCTTGAAATTCTGGTAAAGGTATTT
>ERZ1066120.1572-NODE-1572-length-13178-cov-6.845615_pt1 | contig 13178 bp, 10 predicted proteins | sample MGYA00382767_ERZ1066120 | MGnify/ENA primary metagenome ERZ1066120 (study PRJEB33369, sample SAMEA5778350) | biofilm metagenome | biome: Industrial cooling water; feature: Water cooling tower basin; material: Biofilm | place: United Arab Emirates | collected... | reverse complement strand
GGCACGCCGGGCGACGCCGGGCGCCCACTTCTGTTCGTCGGCGCCGCGCAGGTGGCGACGTGCGCCGGGCCGGCGCGGGCGCGCCGCGGGGGCGAGCTCGCCGACGCCGGGGTGCGGCCGCGCGGCACCGCGGTGGCGTGCGTGGCGGGGCGGATCGCCGCCGTCGGTCCACTCGACGAGCTGGAGCGGCGCCACCCGGACGCCGATCGCGTCGACTGTGGCGGGCGGCTCCTCACCCCGGGGCTGGTCGACTCGCATACCCATGCCGTCTTCGGGCGGGCGCGCTACGAGGAGCAGGAGCTGCGGGCGACCGGGGTGCCGTACCTCGAGATCGCGCGGCGCGGCGGCGGGATCCACGCCTCGGTGCGCGACCTGCGGGCGCGGAGCGAGGACGAGCTGGTCGAGTTCGCGCTCCCGCGGCTGCGCCGGATCGCCGCCCACGGCACCACCACGGTCGAGATCAAGTCGGGGTACGGGCTGTCCCTCGACGACGAGCTGAAGACGCTCCGGGCGATCCGGCGCCTCCAGGCGCTGCTGCCGCTGCGCCTCGTGCCAACGTGGCTCGGGGCGCACGAGCTCCCCGAGGAATACCGGGCGCGCGCGGACGGGCGGCGCGCCTATCTCCGCCTGCTCGTCCACGAGATGCTCCCGGCGGTGGTCGGCGAGGGGCTGGCGCGATTTGCTGACGTTTTCTGTGAGCCAGGCGTCTATGGGGTGGAGGAGAGCCGCCTGCTGCTCGAGGCCGCCCGGGGGGCGGGGCTCGGGGTCAAGCTGCACGCCGACGAGCTGGCGACGTCGGGGGGTGCGGAGCTCGCCGTCGCCCTCGGCGCCGCCTCGGCGGACCACCTGGCGGCGGTGAGCGAGGCGGGGGTCCGCGCCCTCGGCGCGGGCGGCACGGTGGCGACCCTCCTTCCCGGGACGATGCTCTTCCTGGGAAGCGCCCGGCAGGCGCCGGCGCGCACGCTCATCGACGCCGGCGCCCCCGTGGCGCTGGCCTCCGACTTCAACCCGGGCACGAGCCCCACCGTCAACTTCCCCCTCGTCCTCGCCCTCGCCGTCAGCCAGCTGCGCCTCTCGGCAGCGGAGGCGCTGGTGGCGGGAACCGTCAACGGCGCGGCTGCGCTCCTTCTCGCGGGAGGGGTGGGGCAGCTCGCGCCGGGCTTCGCGGCCGACGTGGCGCTCTTCGACGCCGAGGACGTGCGCGAGCTGCCGTACTGGTACGGCGATCGCCTGTGCCGGGGGACGTGGGTCGGTGGCGTTGCTTGTCACCCGCTAGAGGCCGGGGTACGTTTCGCCGCGCCTGCCCCCGAGGTCGCGGCGCCCCTCCCCACCTCGGAGCACCCGACCCCCTGATGTCCGCACTCGCGAAGATCACGAAGCACGCGGCCCAGCTCGAGCACGATCGGCAGTACGACAAGGCGCTGGCGCTGTATGCGCGCCTGCTCGATGAGCCGGGGGCGGCGGACGAGGAGGTCGACGTCCCGCTCTACAACCGGGCGGGGGACGTGGCGTTGCGCGCCGGACAGGTGGATCGGGCGGTCGCCTACTACGAGCGGGCGCTCGACCTGTACGCCGCCGGCGGCTTCCTCAACAACGCCATCGCCCTCGGGACGAAGATCCTCCGCCACGCCCCGGAGCGCGCCGCGGCGCACTACACCCTCGGGTTGCTCCATGCCCGGCAGGGGTTCCGCCCGGACGCGCGCCAGCACTTCCTCGAGTACGCGGACCGCATGCACCGCGGAGGGCGCGACGACGAGGCGGCGCGGGCGATCGCCGAGCTCCTCCTGGTGTGCGCCTCGGGCGCGGAGGCGCGCGACGCGCTGGCGCAGCACGTGGCACGCTCCCCCGCGCGCGCTCCAGAGGTCGCGGCCAGACTGGGGGCGCTCGTCGAGGCGGCGCTCGCGTCCGGCGCTCCCGGCCTCGCCGCGGCGGAACCGCCGGTGCGCGGCGCCGAGGTCGGCGCGGAGCACGGCCTTCCGGCCGAGCCGATCGGCACGCCGGTGGCAGGGGGGGCCGCCGAGGTGCCCGGCTTCCAGCCCACGGCGCTGGGCGAGGTCGCGCTCCCGAGCCCCGGAACGGCCGACCTGGTCTTCCTCGACGTGGAGTTCGAAGGGGCCGACGACCTGGTCCCGGCGGCGCAGCAGAGCGCCGGCCCGGTCGGGCCACCGTCGACGGTGGCGCCGATCGCCGACGCGGGGTGGAGCGACGCGGCCGGGATCGAGCTGGTCGCCGACGGGGACGCCATGCCGTCCTGGAGCACGTCGGGCGCGGGAGGCGGGCTCGACCTGCTGGACCTCGGCGAGCTCCCGGGCGCCGGGTGGGACGGCGGGTCGGGCCGGACGGCGCCCGACGCGCCGGCCTTGGCGCCCCTGGCGACTGTGCTCGCGCAGCTGCCGGGTGAGCGTCCGCCGCTCGGCGCCTCGACGCTCGCCCTCGCCGGGGAGGGGTGGACCGCTCCGGATGTCACCGACGGTGCCGGGGTGCTGGTGCTCGCCCCGCCGGCGCTCCGCGACGACGCGCCCGACATTCTGGCGGAGTTCGACCTCGGCGGGCTGCCGCGCCTGGAAGGCGACGCCGCCGCCGATGCCGCCGACGCGCCCGGATCGCTCGCTACGCCCGGTGGGCTGGACGACGCCTTCGAGCTGCCGGTCGTGGAGCTGGCGACGGAGGCGTCGGTGGGCGAGGACACGGGCTCGTCCGCGGACGCGCTCGACGACCTGGTCTTCGTCGTGCCGCCGGCCGCTCCCGCGCCCGAGCGCGCTCCCCGGCGGGCGTCCGAGGCGCCGATCGCGGGCGCCGGGTTCGACGACGCCGGCGACCCGGAGGGCGGGCTCGACCTCGGCGCCTGGCTGCGCGCCAGCGAGCCGCCGCGCTCCACCCGGCTCGTCGCCCCGGTGCTCGCGCCGACCGGGGACGAGGAGGCAGATTTCCGGGCGACGCTCGCCGCCTTCAAGGCCGGGGTCGCCGACCATCTCGACGTCGAGGACCACGACGCCCACTACGACCTCGGCGTCGCCTACCGCGAGATGGGGCTGCTGGAGGAGGCGATCGGCGAGTTCCAGAAGGCGGCGCGTGCCCCCGGGCGCCCGCTGCGCGCGCTCGAGGCGCTCGCCCAGTGCTTCCTCGACCGCGACGAGCCGGAGCTCGCCCTCTCGGCGCTCGCCGGGGTGGCGGGCGACGTCGCCGCGCCGGCGGCGGCCGCGCCGGCCGGGATCGCCGACGAGCGGCTCGTCGGCGTGTGCTACCTGCTGGGCCTGGCGTCCGAGCGCGTCGGGCGCGCCGAGGACGCGCGCCGATGGTATCTGCGCGTCCTCGCCACCGACTACCAGTTCCGCGACGCCGCGCATCGGCTCGCCTCGCTCCAGACCCCTCGCCGATGACCGTCTCCGCGCGCTCCCGCGCCGACGTCGCCGCTCTCCTGCAGGACATCCAGGCGCCGGTGCGCGATCGTCTCGACCGCGTGCCCGACGAGATGTGGCGCATCTGCGCCGCGGACCTGCCGCTCGTCGCCGAGGTCAACCAGCACCTGGCCGGGATGAAGGGGAAGATGTTCCGCCCCACCCTGCTGCTGCTGGCGAGCGCGGTCGACGAGCGCCCCGAGGAGCGCGCGGTCGCGATCGCGGCGACGCTGGAGGTGCTCCACCTGGCCACGCTCGTCCACGACGATGCGGTGGACCACTCGGTGCTGCGCCGCGGGATGCCGACGGTGAACGCCCTGTTCAGCCACCAGGTCTCGGTGATCATGGGCGACTTCCTGTACGCCCGGGCGCTCACCGAGCTGGTGCGCATCCACGACTGGGACGTCTCCGGCGTCTTCGCCGACGCGTCGACGACGATGACGCTCGGCGAGCTGCGGCAGCTCGGCGCCTTCGAGGCGCTCGCCTTCACCGAGGCCGACTACTTCGCCCTGATCAGCGCGAAGACCGCCTCGCTCTTCCGTGCGGCGTGCGACCTGGGCGCCCTGTGCGGCGCGGGACGGCACCGGGCGGCGCTGGCGCGCTACGGCGAGCGGCTCGGGATGGCGTTCCAGATCGCCGACGACCTGCTCGACTACACCGAGGGGCAGGAGATGACGGGTAAGCCGACCGGGCTCGACCTGCGCGAGCACAAGGTGACGCTCCCGCTCATCGGCGCCCTGCGCGAGATGCCGACCGCGCGGCGCCGCACCGTCGAGGCGCTGTTCGAGACCGCCGAGCCCGACGACCGGCAGGTGGCCGAGGTGGTCGGGATCGTCGGCGAGTACGGCGGGCTGGAGTACGCCCGGCGCCGCGGCGAGCAGCTGGCGCGGGAGGCGGAGGAGGCGCTCGCCGCGCTGCCCGACACGATCTATCGCGCCGCCCTGGTCGACGCGATCGGCTACGTGATGGACCGCCGCTGGTAGGGCGGGGTACCGACCGCATGGCGCCCCGCGGACAGGCCGGGACCCGACGCCCGGCACGCTTCCACGCGCTGGTGCTCGCCGCCGGGTTCGTGACCGGAGGGCTGCTCACGCAGATCCTCCGACGCTTCCTGCCGTCGGGCGCGGTGAAGGAGTTCCTCACGACCGGGGTCACCCCGTCGCTCGGACCGCTCCAGATCGACCTCGTTATATTGAAGCTCGCCATCGGGCCGGTCGCCATGGACGTCTCGCTCCTGAGTCTCCTCGGCGTGCTGCTCGCCTACCTCATCGCCCGATCGCTCTTCTAGGAGACGCCATGTTCGGCAACCTGGGCATGACCGAAATCCTCGTCATCCTCCTGATCGTGCTCCTCCTGTTCGGGGCGAAGCGGATCCCCGAGGTGGCGGGGTCGCTGGGGAAGGGGATCAACGAGTTCAAGCGGAACATGACCGACGCGCAGCGCGCGCTCACCGATCCCCCGCGCGACGAGCCGCCGCGCAGCATCGGCGGGGCGAGCGAGGTGCCGCGCCCGACGGCGCAGACCGCCACGACGGCGACGGTCGACGAGGAGCCGGCGGCCCGGCAGCCCAAGCGCCTGCTCGGCTGAGCGCCCGACGCGCCGTCGGCCGCGCGACGACGAGCCCCCCACCGGCCTGGTGCCGGTGGGGGGCTCGTCGCACGTCCAGGGGTCGCCGGGTGGGGCGGCCGGCCGCCCGGGGGCGTGCGCTCCCCCGGGCGCGGGACTCAGCTCGCCGACTGGCGGCGCACCGCATCGCGCAGGTCCTCGCGGCGGTCGACGATCTTCGCCGACTCGCGCAGCCCCTCGAGGAAGGTGCGCACCCGCTGCTGGCGGAGCTGGGCGATCACCTGCTGCCGCTGCACCTGCTTCTGCGCCTGCCACGCCCCCTTGTCGGCCTCCACCCGCTGGTCGACGCGCAGCACGACCACCGCGTCGCGTCCGGGGATCGGGTCGCTCACCCGGCCGACGGGGAGGGTGAAGGCGGCCCCGACCGCCTGGGTGAACTGGCCGAGCCCGGGGACGAGCGAGGCGCGCGTGATCATCTGCGACGGCCTCGCGACCGTGAGCCCCTGCGCCTGGGCGGCCTGATCCAGCGAGGTGCGGCGCGCGGCCTCCGCGAGCTGGCGCGCCCGCGGCACGAGCAGCTCGACCTTCTTCTCGCGCGCCAGGCGGCGGCGGATCTCGTCGCGCACCTCGGCGAGCGGCTGCGGGCCGCCTGGGGTCAGCGAGTCGAGCCGCGCCAGGTAGTACGCCTCGGGGGCGTCGAACAGCTCGCTCGTCTCGCCCACCCGCGCCCCGTCGAACGCCCACGCACTCACGCTCGGGACGTAGCGCCCGGCGGCCGTGAGCGGCTCCCCCTCGATGGCCACGGCGGTGGAGCGGGAGAGGCCGAGCTTCGTGGCGGCGGCGTCGAACTTCTTCGGGTCGTCGCTCGACGCGGCGGCGTTGGCCAGCGAGTCGGCGCGCCGGTCGGTGCGCGTCGCGCTCGAGTCGCTCTGCGCGATCGGGACGAGGATGTGGCGCAGCGACAGGGTGTCGCCCTGCCGCGCGTCGACGCGGATCAGGTGGAAGCCGAACTGCGTCTGCACCGGCTGCGACAGCTCGCCCGGCTGCAGCGCGTAGGCGGCCTGCTCGAACTCGGGGACGAAGCGCCCGCGGGCGCCGCGCCCGAGCTCCCCACCGCGCGCCGCCGACCCGGAGTCGGAGCTCTCGCGCCGCGCCACGTCCTCGAACTTCGCCCCGCCGGCGATCTCGGTGCGCAGCGCGAGCGCCCGATCGCGGGCGGCGGCCGTGTCGGCGGCGCTGATGGCGCGCGGGATGGCGAGCAGCGACACCACCGCCCGGCCCGGGCGCTCGAACGTCTTGCGGTTCCGGTCGTAGTGGCTGCGGATCTCGGCGTCGCTCACCGTCACCGCGGAGTTGGCGATCGACTCGGCCGGGAGGGCGACGAAGGCGATCCGCGCCGAGTCGCGCTCGTCCTGCCAGAGCTGCCACAGCCGCGCGTCCGAGACGTAGACGTCGCTGGCGATCTGGGCGAAGAGCTTCTGCCGCGGGATCTGCGTGCGGTAGTACGACTCGAGGTACTGCAGGACGCCCTGCTGGCGCGCGGCGGGGTTGCCGAGGAAGCGGCGGTACTTCTCCGGGTCGAACTGCCCCTCGGTCTGGAGCTCCGGATTCTGCACGAGCTCCGGCGGCGGCTGCGTCTGCGCCGCCTGCACGACCTCGGCGTCGGTCGCGGCGATGCCGCGGCGCTCGAGCTCCTGCTGCAGCAGGCGGTCGGCGACCATCTGGTCGAAGACCTCCTGCTCGAGGCGGCGGCGCTCGTCGAGCGTCAGGGCGCGCCCGGCCTGCTGGTTCTGCTGCTGCTCGCGCTCCTGCAGGACGCGCGTGTAGTCGGTGTAGAGGATGTCCTCGCCGTTCACCTCGGCCACCACCGTCGAGGTCGTGATCGGGGCGCGATCGACGAGCCCCGAGGCGTCGTACAGGAGGAAGCCGCCGACGAACGCGACGAACATGACGATCCAGACGTACTTGGCGTTGCTCCGCATCGATTGCAGCACGGGCGAACTCCTGACGGACGGCGAGAGAGATGGCGGGCGTGACGCGAGGGCGAGGGCGGCGAACGGTGCCGCCCCCGGAGCGGGGAACCGCGGAAGCTAGCCGCCGCCGGGCGCTAAAATCAAGCGACGACGCGACTTCGGCGCAGCGCGCGCGTTGACGCCGCTCGGCGGCGTCGTGTATGTTGCCGGGGCGCGCGCCGCGATGGCGCGCGAGCACGCCAGACGCGGGCGGACCCGGGGCGGCGCACGCCGGAGCGAGGCCTCGCTCGTCGGTGAGAGACCACGCGCGGCCCCGCCAGGTTCCATCGCCCGCCCCCTCCCGCCTGCATGGCCGCCACCGCCCGGATCGACGAGCTCCGCGCCCGCTTCGACGAGAACCCGCGCCGCTACTTCGCGCCCCTCGCGAACGAGTATCGCAAGGCGGGGGACCCGGAGACGGCGATCGCGATCTGCCGCACGCAGCTGGCGCGCTATCCGGCCCACATGAGCGGCCACGTCGTCCTCGGGCAGGCGCTGCACGACACGGGGCAGCTCGCCCCGGCGCGGCAGGCCTTCTCCGACGCGCTCACGCTGGACCCGGAGAACCTGATCGCGCTGCACGCGCTGGGCGACCTGGCCCGCGCCGCCGGCGACGACGCCGAGGCGCGCCGATGGTACGCCCGCATCCTCGACGCGGATCCGCACAACGAGGAGGTCGCCGCCGAGCTGGCCCGCCTGCGCAGGCCGGCGCCGGTCGAGCCCGGGACGCCGCTCGCCGACTGGACCGCCACGGCGTCGGTCGCGCGCGACGAGGTGGACACCGCGGAGTTCGTGACCGGTTGGGGGGTGGACGAGGGGGCGTCCGCCGCTCTCGTGCCGGGCAAGCCCGACGCACTTCCGCTGGAGCTGGCCCCACCCGCGGCACCACCGCCCCACGCGGCGCATCCGAGCGGCGCGCCGCTGGCCGCGACCCCGGACGAGAACCCCGAGCCGCTCGCGCTCGAACCGCTCGACTGGGGAGCGCTCGACCTGGTGGTGCCCGAGCCCGCGGAGCTGCACGGCTCGCCGCCCGACCGCCTCCCGGACCTGCCGCGCCAGGAGGGGCCGTTGGCGTCGGTGGAGCGGCCCGACGAGGAGCCGGAGTCGCCGGCCGTCGGGCTCGACCTCGCGCCCCCCGACTCGATGCTGCCGCCGGTGCTCGAGGACGCGCTGGAGGCGCCGCTCCTCGGCGAGACCTTCGTGACGGAGACGATGGCGGGGCTCCTCCTGCAGCAGGGGCATCGCGAGCAGGCGCTCGCGGTGTATGCTCGCCTGGTGGCGCAGCGGCCGGACGACGCGGCGCTGCGCGCCCGCGTGGCGCAGCTGCGCGAGGGGGCGCCCGCACCCGACGCGACGGTGGGGGAGGCGACCGGCCAGTCGGTGGGGAGCCCGGGGGAGCCGTCGCCCGGTGACGCGGAGAGCAACGCGTCTCCGTTCACGCTGGCCGACGTGGCGGCCGCGGCGGGGGCTCCCGGCGCCGCGGATGCCCTCGCGGCGCACCGGCTCGCCGCGGTGCTCGGGGCGTGGTACGAGACGTCGCCGGATGCGCCCGTGCCGTCGATCCTCGCCGCCCTCGCCGCCGCGCCCGTCCTTCCGGACGCTCGCGCACCGGAGCCCGCCGCGCCCGAGTCGGGCGAGCCCCCGGAGGCCCTCGCCGTCGAGGACTTCACGTTCGACCGCTTTTTCGCCGGGCGTGTCGAGGAGGCACACGAGGCGTCCGCGCCGCGGTCCGACGTCGGCGTCGCCGTCGGCCCGTCAGGCGTGGCCGCACCTTCCGACGAGGATGGCGCCGGCCGGGCGGCGCGCGCCGCGATCGTCGGGGATCCCACCGACCCGGCCGCGCGTCCGGCGGCCGCCGCCGCATCGGCATCCGACGCCCCGGGCGAGGACCCGGACGACGATCTGGCGCAGTTCAACGCCTGGCTGAAGGGGTTGCTCGACTCGTGATCATCGCCGTGGTGAACGGCCCCAACCTGAAACTCCTGGGGCGGCGCGAGCCGGCGCTGTACGGGCGGGCGACGCTGGCCGACGTCGAAGCGCGGCTGACGGAGGTCGGGGCGGAGCTGGGCGTCGCCCTCCGCTTCGTCCAGCGCAACGGCGAGGGGGAGCTGATCGACGCCGTGCACGCGCTCGGCGGCGTGGCCGCGGGCGCGGTGGTCAACGCCGGCGCGTACAGCCACAGCTCGCTGGCGCTGCGCGACGCGCTCGTGGGTGTCGCGCTGCCGTTCGTCGAGGTGCACGTGACCAACGTCCACGCGCGCGAGCCGGAGCGTCGCCACTCGATGCTCGCGCCGGCGGCGCTGGGCGTCGTCTGCGGGCTCGGCGCGTTCGGCTACGAGCTGGCGCTGCGCGGGCTCGTGCGCCGGCTCGCCGAGCGCGGGGCGCCGGCGGCGTGACCGACCGACGACCGGCGCGGCTGGCCGCGCTCGTGGCGGCGATGCAGCAGGCGCACCTCGACGCCGTGCTCCTCACCGGGCTCGCGAACATCCGCTACCTCACCGGCTTCGCCGGCTCGAGCGCCCTCGGCGTCGTGACGTGCCGGTCCGAGGTGGTGCTCGTGACCGACTTCCGCTACCGCACGCAGGCCGCCGAGCAGGCGGGCGACGTCGCCCGCGTGGTGATCGAGGGGCAGAGCCTGTGGGCGGGGCTCTGGCAGCAGCTCGCCCAACTGGCCTACGTGGCGGTGGTCGGCTTCGAGGGCGCGCACCTGCTGCACCGCGACTTCGAGCGGCTGCTCGACGCCGGGGCCCGCTGGAGCTGGCGCCCGACGGCGGATCTGGTCGAGCGGCTCCGCGAGCGGAAGGACGCGGACGAGGTGGCCCACATCCGTGAGGCGGGGGCGGTGGCGGTGCGGGCGCTCGAGCGGACGCTCGCCGACGTGCGCCCGGGGCTCACCGAGCTGGCCGTCGCCGGGATGCTCGAGCGGGCGCTGCGGGAGGGGGGGAGCGAGGGCTTCCCGTTCGAGACGATCGTCGCCAGCGGCCCGCGCTCGGCGCTGCCGCACGCGCGCGCGGCAGCGCGCGAGCTGGCGGTCGGCGACCTGCTGCTCATCGACTTCGGCGCCGTGGTCGCCGGCTACTGCGCGGACGTGACGCGCACCGTCGTGCTCGGGCGCGCCGACGCCCGGCAGCGCGAGGTCTACGAGGTGGTGCAGGCGGCGAACGCCCTGGCCAGCGCCCGCGTCCGGGCCGGGATGACCGGTCGGGATGGCGACGCGCTGGCACGCGACTACATTGACGGGCGCGGCTTCGGCGAGGCGTTCGGCCACTCCCTCGGGCACGGGGTGGGGCTCGAGGTGCACGAGGCGCCCCGGCTCGCGCGTTCGGCCGACGCCGCGCTCCCACCCGACTCGGTCGTCACGATCGAGCCGGGCATCTACCTGCCCGAGTGGGGCGGCGTGCGCATCGAGGACGACGTGCACCTCGCGCCCGACGGCCCGGTCGTCCTCACGCACTTCCCGCGGGAGCTGCTCGAGCTCTCCTGACCCCTCCGTGCCCGCCGCGCCGGCGCGCCGCTGGGCCGACGTGCGCCCGCGGGCGGCGCCGGGCCCGGGCGCGTCGTCGCGCGCGGCCGCGCTCCTCTCCCCCGAGCCCATGATCGACCTCCGCTACGTCAAGAAGCTCATCGAGATGCTCGACGGCTCCTCGGTGGACTCCATCGAGATCTCCTCGGACAAGGGGATGAAGCTGCGCATCTCGAAGACGCCGCAGCAGCGGGGCACGGTGCAGGTGGCCGCGCCGGTGCCGCTGCCGGCGATGCTCGCGCCGGTGGCCGGCGGCCGGCCGACGCCGATGGAGGGGATCGCGTCGATCCCGGAGCCCGCCGAGCCGGCGCGCGCCGAGGCGCCGGCGAAGGCCAAGGGGATCGAGATCAAGTCGCCGATGGTCGGGACGTACTACGCCGCGCCCGAGCCGGGCGCGAAGCAGTTCGTCACGGTGGGACAGCGCATCGCCAAGGGGCAGGTCGTGTGCATCATCGAGGCGATGAAGATCATGAACGAGATCGAGAGCGAGTACGACGGCGTCGTGACCGAGGTGCTCGCGGAGAACGCGCACGCGGTCGAGTACGGCCAGGTGCTGTACCGCGTCGACCCGACCGGCTGAGCGGGCCCGCGCTTGTTCCGCAAGGTCCTGATCGCCAACCGGGGCGAGATCGCGCTCCGCGTCATCCGCGCCTGCCGCGAGCTCGGCGTGCAGACGGTCGCCGTGTACTCGGAGGCCGACCGCGAGTCGCTGCACGTCCGCTTCGCCGACGACGACGTGTGCATCGGCCCCCCGTCGGGGCGCGAGTCGTACCTGAACATCCCGCGGATCATCGCCGCCGCGGAGATCACCGGCGCCGACGCGATCCACCCCGGCTACGGCTTCCTCGCGGAGAACGCGGAGTTCGCCGAGACGTGCGCGGCGAGCAACATCACCTTCATCGGCCCGACGGCGGACCAGATCCGCGTGATGGGCGACAAGGCCGCAGCGCGCAAGGCGATGGCCGCCGTCGGGGTGCCGATCATCCCCGGGACGCCGGGGCCGATCGAGGACGCCGACGAGGCGCTCGGGCTGGCGCACGAGATCGGCTTCCCCGTGATCATCAAGGCCGCCGCCGGCGGGGGCGGCAAGGGGATGCGCGTCGCCAAGGACGCCGACGACTTCGCCCGCTCCTTCCAGCTCGCCCGCTCCGAGGCGCTGAGCGCCTTCGGCAACGGCGACGTCTACGTCGAGAAGTACCTCGGGCGCCCGCGCCACGTCGAGTTCCAGATCCTCGGCGACAAGCACGGGAACGTCATCCACCTCGGGGAGCGCGACTGCTCGGTGCAGCGCCGGCACCAGAAGCTCGTCGAGGAGGCGCCGTGCCCGGTGATGACGCCGGCGCTGCGCGCGGCGATGGGCGAGGCCGCCGTGCGCGGCGCGAAGGCGATCGACTACGTCGGCGCCGGCACGATCGAGATGCTGCTCAACGACGACGGGTCGTTCTTCTTCATGGAGATGAACACCCGGATCCAGGTGGAGCACCCGGTGACGGAGATGCTCACGGGCGTCGATCTGGTGAAGGAGCAGATCCGCGTCGCCGCCGGGGAGCCGCTCTCGGTGCTCGAGCTGCCGACGCTGCGCGGCCACGTCATCGAGTGTCGCGTGAACGCCGAGGACCCGGTGCGCAACTTCCAGCCGTCGCCGGGGCTGCTCACCACGTACCACCCGCCGGGGGGGCCGGGGGTGCGGCTCGACACGCACGTCTACGCCGGCTACACGGTCCCGCCCTACTACGACTCGCTGATCGCGAAGCTCGTCGTCCAGGGGCGCGACCGGGAGGAGGCGCTCGGGCGCATGCAGATGGCGCTCGAGAGCTTCATCATCGAGGGGGTGACGACGACCATGCCCTTCCTCGCGCGGGTGATGCAGCACCCGCAGTTCCGCGCCGGCGACGTGGACACCAAGTGGCTCGAGCGCGAGTTCGAGCGCATCCGGGGAGAGACGGTCGCCGCCGCCGCGACGGCGGCGGCGGCCGGACGGGAGCCGGCGTAGGTGCGCATCGCCGTGCTGTTCGGCGCGACGTCGGTCGTCCCGGCCGACGTCGCCGGGCGGGCGGTGGCCGTGATCGACGTGCTCCGCGCCTCGACGAGCATCGCCACCGCGCTCGCCAACGGGGCGCGTTCGATCATCCCGCTGGCGAGCCCGGAGGAGGTGGTGCTGCGCTCGAAGAGCTTCGCGCGCGCCGACGTGCGGCTCGCCGGCGAGCGCCGGATGCGCCCCGTCCCCGGGTACGATCTGGGCAACTCGCCCGGGGAGTTCACGCGCGAGGCGGTCGAGGGGAAGACGATCCTCTTCGCGACGACGAACGGGACGCCGGCGCTGCTGGCGACGCAGGGCGCCCGCGACGTCATCGTCGCCTCGTACGTGAACCTGTCGGCCGCGCGGGCGCACCTGCGCGCCGCGACGCGCGACGGCGGCGACCTGACGATCATCTGCGCCGGACGCGAACGACACTTCGCCCTCGAGGACGCCGCCTGCGCCGGGCGGCTCGTGCGCGCCGTGGCCCGCCGCCGGACCGACGTGATGCTCGACGACGGCGCGCGCACCGCGATCCTCCTCGACCGCCGCTACGGCGACCGGGTGGACGTGCTGCTGGCCGAGTCGACGCACGGGCGGGCGCTCGCGGAGGCCGGGTTCGGCGACGATCTGCTGGCGTGCGCGGCCGTCGACGCGCACCC
>ERZ1066120.1569-NODE-1569-length-13225-cov-5.021109_pt1 | contig 13225 bp, 9 predicted proteins | sample MGYA00382767_ERZ1066120 | MGnify/ENA primary metagenome ERZ1066120 (study PRJEB33369, sample SAMEA5778350) | biofilm metagenome | biome: Industrial cooling water; feature: Water cooling tower basin; material: Biofilm | place: United Arab Emirates | collected... | reverse complement strand
ACGCAAATCGCTGCGCGATACACAGCCGCTTCGCGGACACAATCGCCTTCGGCGAACACAATTTTCTTCTTTAAAAATCGTGTCCCGCGCAGCGGGTTGTGACGGCGAAGCCGTTGTGTCCGCCAAAGGCGGTTGCGTCCCTTTAAAAATTACCCTTCGAGTGCGATCAGCGTCGGGTCTTCAATCAGCGACGCGATGAAACGTGTGAAACGCGCGCCGTCGGCGCCATCAATGACGCGGTGGTCGTAGCTCAAACACAGCGGCATCATGGTTTTCGGCTCGAAACTTTCGGTTTCTTTATTCCAAACCGGCTCGATGGCGCCGCGCGCGATTCCCAAAATCGCGGTTTCGGGCGTGTTGACAATCGGCGTGAACGCGGTTCCGCCGATGCCGCCCAGGTTGGTCAGCGTGAACGTTCCGCCGCTCATTTGTTCGGGTTTGAGCTTGCCTTCGCGCGCCGTCGCCGCGATTTCGTTAAGTTCGACCGCGAGTTCGATGATGCCCTTGCTTTCCACGTTTTTGATCACCGGAACGACGAGGCCGCGCGGCGTATCGACGGCGACGCCGATGTTGTAGAACCGCTTTTGCACGATTTCGTTGGTCGAAAAATCAATGCTGGCGTTGAAATTCGGGAATTTTTTGAGCGCGGCGACGGCGATTTTGAGCAGAATTGCGGTCGGCGTGAGTTTGGTGCCTTTTTTCTCGGCGAGCGGGCCGTATTTTTTGCGAAACGCCTCGAATTGCGTCGAATCGCATTTGTCGAATTGCGTGACGTGCGGAATTGTCCAGGCGCGCTCCATTTGCGTGGAAGTCGCGCGGCGGATGCCGCTCATCGCCACGCGATTGACTTCGCCCAGCTTCGAGAAATCGGGCAACGGCGGCAACGAAATTCCCGCCGAAACCGGCGCCGACGCGCCGCCCGCGAGATGCGCTTTGATGTCGGCTTCGGAGATGCGTCCGCCGGGGCCGGTGCCTTTGACTTCGTAAATATCCACGCCCATTTCGCGCGCGATGCGGCGCGTCGAAGGCGCGGCGGGCGCGGGGTCGCGCACGATGTGGGGCGACGAAATCGGCGCCGGATCTTGCGTGCCAACGGGCAAGGTCGCATCGGCAACGCCATCGTTTTTCACGGTGGTTTGCGCGGGCGCCTCGGTTTTGGTGTCTTCGGCTGGCGGCGCCGGAGCCGCAGAAGCGGGCGCGCTGCCGTTGGCGGAACCGGAATCGTAAGTGAAAACGAGTTGGTCAACGGCGACGGTTTCGCCTTCTTTGACTTTGAGTTCGCCGACGACGCCTTCGACGGTCGAAGGCACTTCGAGAACGGCTTTATCGGTTTCGAGTTCGAGGACGGGCTGGTCTTTTTCGACTTTGTCGCCGGTTTTCACCAAAATTTTGGCGATGAGGCCAGAAGACGCGGTTTCGCCCAGCGTTGGCAATTTAAATTCGGCCATTTTTGAGGTTGTTTTTCCCTTGGAATTGAGAGAGTTTTCGGCAAAAAAGGATAGCACACGCGCTTTTTGGCTTTGCCCCGCAACTCGCAACCACAAAAATTACGAATTTTGCGGCCAACTCACGTCGCAAACAAGGGGCAAATGATCGGAGCCGCTCGCGTGCGCCACAAACGCCGATTTCGCCCGCGCGCCGTTTTTGAGCCACACGTAATCAATGCGCAGCAGCGGCAAACTCGCCGGATAGGTCGCGCCGACGCCAAAGCCTTTTTGCGCGAACGCGTCGTCAAATTCGGCACTGAGCGCGCGGTAAAACAGGCCGCGTGGCGGCGTGTTGAAATCGCCGCACAAAACGGTGGGCATTTCGTTTCCAAGCGTGGCGGCGCGAATCGGCGCGATTTGTTCGACGCGTGCCCACGCCGCCCTGCCCTGCGTCCGCACGATTTGCCGAACGCGCCGCAGCGGTTCGCGCGCGATGTTTTCCTGATTTTTGTAAGCCATCGAAACGTGCGTATTGACCACGCGCAGCGCGCCGTTGGGCGTTTGAAACGTAATGTCCATCGTCCAGCGCGTGCCGCGCAGAAAATGCGATTTGGAGCGCAAAATCGGAAAGCGCGAAAGCGTCGAAACATCGCCCCGGCTCTGGCAATTCCAGCCCGACAAATGCGCCGCGACGCGCTCGCCAAAGCCGTTTTGCGATTCCTGCAAACACACGATATCGGGTTTTTGCGCCGCAATTTCGCGCGCGATTTGCGCGGCATCGGCGCGTCCGCCCAGGACGTTATAACTCACCACGCGCACCGAAAACGCATCGGGATTTTCACCCCAATTCGGCGCGGGAATTTGAAACCCCAAAATCGCAAAAAACCAAAACGCGAGCGCCGCGCCGTTCCAAATCGCGCCGGAAAATTGGCGTTTACAAAGGCAAAACACCCCGAAAATCGCGGGCAAAACGCCCCAAATATGCGCCGGAAAATAAGTGAGAAGCGCGGTAAAACCGGTGCGTTCGCCAACGAAATTTTGAAGGACGAACAGCAGGAAAATCCAGATGGCACTGTAAAACGACAAAGCAGCAAGGGAAAAATAGCGGCGCACAAAGAGAGATTTTTTCGCTTTTTCTTGTGGCTCGGCAATGCGCAGGGCGAAATAGCGCCAACTTTTGTCGCGGCGTTTACTTAGGTTGTTTCAGTAATCCATCCAATCCCGACCGCAAGAAGCGAGTTTTGGCGCGCGTTTGCAGCGCGCGTAGCATTTGTAGTTCTTGGCTCGAAAACGGACGCAGCCAAGCGAGGCCACTCAACGCGCCGTTGGCGATGATTGCTTCCGAGGAAAACGGTTTGGCATCTGGGAAATCGGCGGCACGCGCGCCCGCTTGCAATTCGGGATGGGTTTTCAAGATCGGCAGCAAAAAATTCCAGGCCGCGCCGCGTCCGATCACGTTTTGACGCGACAGGTTGCCCACTCTACCCAGAGCAAAAGCTCGACTGCTGGGCGTCCAGTTGCGGTTCGCGGCGCCCAAGCGCAGCCACTCGAACAAACGCCCGCCTTCGATTGTTGGCACGTAAGCCGTCTTTTTGGCTACTGCCACGCGCTTGAGTTGGGCTTCGCGCTGACCTCGATCCACAATTTCGCTCACGACGGCAATCGCTTGCTCTTCGCCGGATTTGGAGGTTACGATGCGTCGCCACAGCGCCCAACGCGCGTTGCTGCGGTTCCACGTCACTTTTCGCGTCTCGTGCAAACTCGCCAAACCGCGATCCAGCGCGAGCTGGCCCGCGACCGGAATTTTGGGATCGCTTGCCAAGCCCAGCAGAAATGGCGGCGCGCTTTCCAAGCCGCTTTCGGCTAAAGTCGCAATCGCCCACGCGCTGCGCTGAGGCATCGCGCTTTTGGTATAAACGCCCAGCAAGCGAATTTGCTCGTTGCGAGGCGCGCGCGCCACGCGCTCGATGGACTGCGCGTAAAGCAGGGCTTCATTGTAGGGTGGGAACTTCACACCAAATGTGTCTCCAATATTTTTTTCCAAAGCAGGAAAATCGTAACCGTAACCATGATATCCACTCAAAAAACTCTTATTTACGAGATCCCATTTCACAACAAATAACCCTTTGGAACCAATGGGCATCAAGGGAAGAGGAGGCGCACCTGTAGAAAATTGGCCTGAAGGAACAAATTTCTGCCCCAAGAGATCATTAGAGCCTGTGAAATTGTGAGTAATGGTAACAAGAGGCCGAACGTTTGTCGTCGCGGCGATGGTGCTCTCGACTTCAACTAACCACAGACCATCCCTCTCTTCTGAAATTAGAGAGTGCAGACTGGGTTGTGCCCAGAGAGGAAGGGAATTTCGATTTATCGAAAATTGAGCTACGCCACTATGCGACCACACCCATGTAAATAAAACAGTGAAAAGAATGCACTTGTGTATCATCACTAGTCAATTTGACTCCTCCATTTGAAGCTTTCAATGGGTTGGACAAACACATTGAAAAATGAATTTTCCTGAGGATTACCCTTTGCTGTGTATGGCACAACTACGCCATTAGTGACAGATGTAAACCTATCATTAGAACTGCCATTGCCACCATCGGACTGCCAAATTTTCGCACTAACTGGCCCAGAACCGTCGAAATGCCAGTTGACTGATGCTCTTTGTGTGTAAATGGCTTCGGAATCATTGATTTCCTCATGTGTATTCACCGCAAAAAACAGCTGGAATTCGAGTCTCATATCGAAACGCCTAGCATCTGCAAACTGCCCATTTAGAGAAAGGCTGAAAGCATCTACACCAGGTAGATAAGGAGTGTCACGCGCTCGGAAAGGAATGTTTAAATCTCTCTGATCGCCTACATTCAAATCCTGGAGTTGAGAGTAAGCCATATAGCCGTTACCCGAGTTGAAACTTGGGCTGTCATACCAAGGCCAAATACCTGCAGTATTTCCGTCTAGTCCTTCCTTACCCTCAAAGGCTTCTCCATTGACTGTTGCATAACGTTCTTGGGCGTTTGCTCCTCCGAATTGATAATCACCATGCCATTTGGCGACTCTTAAAACTTGGATAAATCCGAGTTGGATATATCTCAATCCACGTTCTTTGCCGTTACGGGATGGCCCTTCTGCTCTCTTTACAGTTAGGGTGGCAGACATAGCAAAGCCGTTGCCTACACTAAAAATACGATTATCATTCTGCACAGGTGGATTCCGAATCTCGACACTACTACCGTCAACGTCCAAGTCTATCTGCACCACATTCACATCTCTTCTGCACTCGAAATTGTCGTTGGGTTTGTAAACGGCAAAACCAATCACTGGCCCGCCGCTCCACAGAATTTGGCTGGTGTTGCCGCTGCTCGAAGTCACCGTTGTGAACGTGTTGGGCGCGGCGCCTGGCACTGTGTTAGGAATTTGAACACTCCCACTTTGGGCTGTCCACGTTCCGGGTGTTGTCAGACCTGTGCCATCGGCTTTGTAGGTGTAACGCGCGAAACCTGGCACGTTGGTCGGCCCCGTCACTTCGTAAACCGTGATTTTCACGGTATCCATCGCTTTGGCTTCAATAGCGGTTTCGCCTTCGAGGGGCGTATTCTTCCAATCGAGATTGAGCGTCGCGCTTCCTTTGGCAATGCCTTCGATATACAGCGTGACCGATTTCGTCGCGTCGAATTCGGTTTGTGACGAAATGACTTCGGCCTGATTGCCCTGCGTTTCGTCGTCTCCGGGCACATCGGGCGAGGGGTCGGTTTTGGTTGCGTTGCGCCAAATTTTAATGCCCGCCCCAAAATCGAGTGTGTATTTTCCACCCATTTCGAGGGGCTGAATGGCGTCGATTTGAACGGCTACCATGTCGTTTTCCCCCGGTGTTGCGTCACTTTTACCCGAATCTACCAAAGCGTCTCCGGCTGTATCGAAAGTGTAGTCGTCGTTATCGTTGTTGAGCGCTACGAACGCGCCAGGCGTCTCTTCTTCAGTTTCAGGGAGTTGTGTGCCCGCGACAGTGACGACGCCCAGATTGCCACCCAAAACGAAAACTGTCGCGCTATCTGTGCCGCCAGAACCGCCATAAGGCTCGGTGGCTTTTTTCGGCTCAGCCTCTACATTCAAGCTAACGGAGTAACGCCCAGGCGGAAAAACGCGACGTCCATCCGCAATGCTACCCACGTCCCACAAGGTCGCGGCGCTGTTGGGCAACTTGATTAGCTCGCCTTTTTTCAGTTGCGCCGTTTGGTCGCCGCCCGTCACTTTGGAACGAAGTTCTGTATCGACTCCGGTGTTTTCGTGCCATGCTGCAAGGCTATAGGTGTAACCGAACTCGCGTTCGGCACCATCCGAGAAGAGTTTGCCCGCCGACAGACTGCCCAAAATTTGAGTCGGCGCCCAAAGGTAAATCAGTTCTTTTCCGTCTTTGATGACGCGCTTGCTGGGCTTGAATTCATCAATGGAGTTGCCCACGACCGATGAACCCCATTTTTCGGGTGTAGGAACGCCACCCACGCCGCCGCCACCACCCACAAAAATGCGATACCGCTGTCCGTTAGCGGTAAGCAGATAGCCCAATGAGCTGAGAGCCGTAACAGGGGTCGTCGTCGCAATTTCAAAGCGCGGAAACATTTCGGTGCCTTCCAAAGTGGAAAGCGACTGTGCTTGTTGCCAGCCGGGATGCCCCGTAAATCCCTGAGATATCGACCAGGGATTCGCGGTATTCCATTCATAAGTTCCCGAATTGTCGCGAACAAAACCCGCTGTATCAGCTTTGTTCGCTTTGTAGACGTTCATATAGAATCGGTTCAATTTGCCGTCGGATACGATGGGCGAATTGCTGCTTTGCATCGGCGAGATTTGAATGAGTGTGGGTTCAATTGGCTGTGGGGCATTTTGAGCCAATGCAGGAAGCGAAAGGAGAAAGAAAAAAATGAAAGTTGAAATCTTCATGGAGAGGGTTGAGAAGTTTTGGGGGCGGAAAAAACAGCGCCTTCGCCCCCGATTTCCAAAGCGTCCTTCACAGGGTCACGCTTGAAATTTTTGTATTCGTCAAGCGTCATCATGCCCATCGCAACACGCGCGCGAATGTGATACGGAAACCGCTTCGATAGAGCATGAGCCGCATCTATCGCATCGCGTGTGCGAAGGTAAAGGTCTTTGTCGCCGTTCCAGCGATTCCAGAGAAATTGATCGAACATGGCTTCGGGCGCCCATTTGGATTCGGGAAACATCTTCACGAACTCCTTTTGTAGCGCAATTCCTTTCTCACGCTCTTTCAGCCCTGCGCCATAGTAAAAATTGCGGTAGTAATAGGCTTCTTCGATGTAATAGCGATGGTGAGGCCCGTGAACCTCGTTGGGGGCGCGGATGTTGGCGGGCATCGGCGGGCGCTCCTGAGGGGTCATGGCATGCCAGGTGTCTATTGCCTGTTCCAGGCTTTGGATTCCCAGCGTGTAACGTCCCATTGTGCCCAAGCAGTCGGCTATGCGAAATTGTGCATAGCCCTTAAGTGAAGGTTCTTGGGCAAATTCGAGCATTTGTCTGTATAAGAACAGGGATTCAAGCTGAGGTAATCCGTTATTGAGGTTGAACCGCGAATCGCCTTCCGCTTTAAACGCCAAGGAGACTTTCTGCGCGCTCTCACGAATTTCTGGCCGCTTGAACAGACCCAAAAAGGAAATGTAGGGCGTGTCTTCCAATCGTTGAAGGCTAAAGCGACGAAGATGCTCGGAGACCGCTAAGCCACCTTCGACTTGAATGGCTGTAGGCACCAAATCGCTGTGCAAAACAGCCAAGCTGCTTTGCACCGAAGGCACCAATGCCGCCCGGCGCGCATCGGGAGTAAAGAGGATGTTTTCCACTTGGTCACGCAATCTCTGTGTGTCTGCATCCTGCTTCACGAATTTCAGCCAGTCTTGGCGTTCTTTCACTGAATCGAAAGCGGCGTCTGAGCCGATATACAACGTCGCCAAAGCGCAATCGGCGCGCAAATAAGGCGCGACGTAATCCGGCACTTTTTGCAAGGGTGAAAGACGACTCAAATGGTAAATCTTCAGCTGCAAAAGATCGAAACGTGCTGGCCTTTTGTATTCGGGAAAACCAGGGAATTGAGGCCGGACGTAATTTGGAAACTCTTCGAGCAAGCGGTCGAGCGACGCTAAAGCCAGACCATGTTCTTCAAGCCACGAATGCGAAATCGCTGAATAATACAAAGCTGTGGACAATCGGTGATCTCGAATCGCGGGTTCAACACCGACCTTGGAAGCTTCCGTTTCCTTTTTCACAGAGGGTTTCTGTTTGTAAACATTTTGCACAACCGAATCCACAATCTCCACGCGACGCGGCTCTGGGGGCGGCAAGAGCTTCAAAAAATCATCTGCCAATTTTGCGGCGTGGCGATGAAGAGCTACATTTGACGAACGCAACGACTCCGGCGCGGAGAGGGTCGCACCGATTGGCGGTGTCTCGGCTTTCCAAAATGCAACGCGAGCTTTTTCAAAGGCAACGTCTAAAGAATTGGGATTGAGAGCAACTTCATCTGATGAAGGCGCCTGCGCCACAACGGGCAAGGTTGGCAAAAACAGAAAAAGCGTCGCAACGGCGGGCAACAATCGCATAACGCCACAAATTGTAGAAAAATCTATACATTGAAATCTTCGTTTTCCGCTTATCATTCTGTATTGAATTCAGATAACTCAATACTACTTTTTCACGCGTTCAGTCAAAAACCGGCCCGTTTTCTGGCTCGATTTGCAGGCCCAATTCGCTTTGAATCCATTCGCACACGCCGCTTTTTTCGCCCGAAACGAAGAAACAATGCGCGTTGGTAAGAGCATTTTGCGGCGAAGATGAAATTTCGGGCAATCGCGTTGCCAAATCGCGCGCGAGTTTGACGGCGGGATCGACGAAACGCACGTTGGGCGCCAGTTTTTCGAGGTGCGGCAATAGCAACGGATAATGCGTGCAGCCCAAAATCACCGTGTCGGCGCCGAATCGCAGCAGCGGCGCGAGGTAATGTTTGCACGCTTCGAGCGCTTCGAGCGAATCGGCTTTTTGCGCTTCGACGAGTGGCACGAACGCCGGACAGCCGATTTCCAACACCTCAATTTCGGGGCGAATTTTGCGCAGCGTTTGCGTGTAAACGCCGCTTTGGGTTGTCGCGTTGGTCGCCAGAACGCCGACTTTGCCGCGCGAAATTTGCGCCGCCATTTGCGCGCCGGGTTCGATGACTCCGAAAATTGGCGTTTTTGGGAATTTCAGGCGCGCCGCTTCGAGCGCGTAGGCCGAAGTCGTGTTGCACGCGAAAACCACGATTTGCGCGCCCTGCGAAACCAAAAACTCGGAAATCGAAAGCGCGTAATGCCGAATTTGCGCGGGCGTTTTATCGCCGTAGGGCACGTGCGCAGTGTCGGCGAAATAAAGCAGATTCGCGGCGGGAATCGCGCGCAAAATTTGTTTGGCGACGGTGAGGCCGCCCACGCCGGAATCGCGCACGCCGATGCAAATTTTCACCACGAAAATCGTGTCCTTTGCGCAAAATCCAAGCGAATGAGCAGCGAAAACACCACGTTTTTGGCGCTCATTTTTTCTCCAACAATTCTGTGCTGGGGGCTTGCGCTTCCGAAATATCCATTTCTCCCAACGTGGGCACTTCCTTGCCCTCGACGATGAGTTTGACCGGCGTTTTGTCCTCGCCCGCCGCTGTGAGAGTGACGGCAGACATCGAAATTCCGGCGCCGCTGCTGCCCGCGCTGCTCCACCATTGGTCGTTGGCGAAGTTTTTGTCCACGTCCATAATCACGATGTCGCCTTCGCGCTTGACGCTGAGGATTTTGGCGTTTTTGGGAAAGTAGTCGGGCGCCGCCGAAATCACTTCCTGCACGACGGGCGCGGCGTCGCCGCCGAGTTTGACCTGCGTGTCGATGGCTTTGCGCGGCGTGGGTTTGGCGACGAGTTTTTCGCCCTGAGGAACATAAATCGTGCGCGTTTGTTCAATCGGCGCGGGCGTGGTTTCGACGGCGACGCTGTTTTGCGCGGCGTTGTTGCAGCCTTGCAAAACCACTAAAAATCCGGCGAGAGCGCCACAAAGCGCGAGTGCGGTGAGCTTTTTCATGAGAATCGGTCAACTCCTTTAGCGCGAAATTCCGGGGCGCTTGAAGCGCACGACATAATTCACGACGCCTTGCGCCACGCCTTTGGCGACGCGTTCGCGCCAGGCGTCGTTGTTGACGGCGGCTTCTTCGGTCGGATTCGAGATGAAAGCGCACTCCAGCAAAATCGAGGGCATCGAAGTGTTGCGAATCACGAAAAATCGCGCCTGCGAAACGCCGCGATCACGGCGGCCCGTCGCTTTGACGAATTCGCGGTGAACGCTCGCGGCGAAGTTGCGCGATTGGCCGGTGTAATAAAACGTTTCCGTTCCGTTGGCGGCGCGGCTGCGATTGGCGTTCATGTGCACCGAAATGAAGAAATCGGCGCGCCGACTGTTGGCGAAGTTCACGCGATCCGAAAGCGAAGGATAGGTATCGCCGATGCGCGTCATGTGAACGGTGGCGCCGCGCGCTTGCAAATGGCGCGCGAGGCGATGCGAGATATTGAGGACGTGTTTTTTCTCCTGGCTGCGCGCCGCGCCAACCGCGCCCGAATCGCGCCCGCCGTGTCCGGCATCCACGACAACCGTGATGCCGCGCAGAATTTGCGAAGGGGAACCCAGCCCGCGACTTCCCAAATCGCCGCGAGGTTCGGGCAAAGCCACATCGTTTTCGAGGTTTTTCACCACGACATCCACGTCTTCGGGCGTCACGGGGGGCGCTTTGTCCTGAAGCGGCCCCATCACGAGCGCGAACAGCGTGGGATCGGAATCAATCGGCGTGAAATTGGCGGCCAGCGGGCGGCGCAAATCGAACGTGACGCGCGTGATTTCCTCGTTGGGAACCGTCGAAACCTGTCCGGCGCGCGCGCCAATCACATCGCCGGTGCCGTTGGCCACGAGGCGCACCGAAGTCGAGTAGCCCGCGTCGAAGCCCATCGAAAATCCGGTGAAATCCACGTAAAATCGCGCGGGATTGCGGGCATCGGCGGCCAGCGTGTGCACTTTGAAAGCGCCTGGCGGCACGGGCGCCGAAGTTTTGATGGTGATGGCGACGGTGTTGCGCACCGGAAAAAGCTGCACGCTTTCGATGGTCGGCGAAAGCACGAGAGTGCCATCGGGCGTCAGGCGCGGCGCAGCGCCCAGCAGCGGCGCAATCGAAAACACCGGCAAATACAGCTTGCCGCCGATGATGAGCGGCGCGCTGCGCAGCGGCGTTTCGTAGGGTTGGCCGTTTTCGTCTTTGCTCCACGCGGTCGCGCGGTTCACGGCCAGCACAATCGGCGCGCGTTTGGGCAGATTAATCTGGAAAAAATCGCCGGGCGCCACGCCGAAAAGCGTGGGCACGTTGCGCGCGTCGGCCTGCGAAATCGAAACGCCGAGGCCGCTCGCTTCTTCGGTGAAGGGCGAAAGCAAATCCACGTTGCCCACGCGTTGCGGCGCGCCCGCGACGCGATTTTCGCCGATGCGCACCGCGCGGATGCGCCCCAAATCGAAGGGCGTCGGGCCAAACGCGGCGGGCGGCTGCGAGGAATTGGGGTCGGGCACTTCGCTGGCGTTGGCCAGAGTCACGCCCGGCACGAGCGGCGTGCCAGCGGGCGGACGATTATTGGCGGGCGGACGCGTTTGCGCGCTGCTGCGCGTTTGTGTGGCGGGACGCGTTTGCGTGACGGGCGCGGGCCGCGTTTGCGGAACCGGAATCGCGGGGCCGCCCAGCGTTTGCGTGGGCACGATTTCGGGCGTTTGATCGGGCGCCGCCACCGCCGGTTTGATGGATTTCGAGGCGACCTGCGCGCCGCGATAGGGGCCGCCGCCCGCCTGAGAAGCGGAAGGCAAAACGCCAAGCGAAGCGAGAGTCAGCGCGAAAACGGGGAGGAATGCGGGCCGAAAACGTGAAGGGATTTTCTGCATAATGGGCCTTGAAAGCATCTTTTGGAGGGCCATTTCGCTCGAAAGTTCGCCAAAATGCTCGCAAAAAGGATAGCCAACAGCGCCACCATTCGCTCTAAATTCGCCTTTTCCGGGGAATTTTCACCGCGTTTTTTCGTAGGCATCCAAAATTTGCGGCGCGGGGCCGTCCATTTTGATGCGATGGTTTTCGATCCAAATCACGCGGTCGCAAACGCGGCGCAGCGCGCGCACATCGTGCGAAACCACAAAAATCGTGACGCCGTGCGCTTTGAACTCCTGCAATTTGGCGAAGCATTTGTCCTGAAATTCGGCGTCGCCGACGGCCAAAACTTCGTCCACGAGCAAAATATCCGGTTCGACGTGCGAAGCGATGGCGAATCCCAAACGCGCCAACATTCCCGACGAATAGTGCTTGACCTGCTGCGTGAGATGTTCGCCCACGCCCGCAAACGCCGCGATGGATTCGATTTTCGCGTCGATTTCCGCGCGCGTCAAACCGTAAATCACGCCGTTGAGATAGATGTTTTCGTAGCCGGTGAATTCGGGCTGAAATCCCGCCGAAAGCTCTAAAAGCGACGCGATGCGACCGCGCATCGTGACGCGGCCTTTGGTGGGCCGATAAATGCGCGCCAGCAACGACAAAAGCGTGGATTTGCCCTGCCCGTTTTTGCCGACGACGCCCACCGTCTGGCCTTTGGAAACGCAAAACGAAATGTTTTCGAGCGCCGTGAAATGCTCTTTGCGCGGCAACTGCCACACCAAAACCTTCAAAACCGCCGATTTTACGCTGCGCTCGCGGTGATAAACCACGAAATTCTTACTGACATTTTCGAGTTCAATGGCGTTGTCGGCGGCCCCGAAATTGAAATTTTGCGCTTCGCTTTGGGATTCGCCGTGCGCTTCGCCGTGCGATTCGAGAGAGTGAGAAACTGCGTTCATCATTTTTTTAGAGGCGCTCCATCATCGTCCATTTCGAGCGCTCGAAAATCCAGAAACCCAAAACCAAAATCACGACGCTCGAAAACGTGGCCACGCCCAGCCAGGGCGCGACATCGCCGAACGAAATTGGCGGCGAACCGCCCGGATCGGAAAGCGGCGGCAAAAGCGCGCGCTGGAAACCGACCATCCACGTCGCCATCGGGTTGAGCATGTAAAACGGATAAATCGCCGGTTGAGCCGCCACGCGTTCAATGGGGTAAAAAATCGGCACCGCGTAGAAAAACAGGCCCAAAACCGTGATGGACAAAAATTTCACGTCGTCGTAAATCGTGGCCAGATAAGCCATCAAATAGCCGAGTCCCAGCGCCAACATTCCCACGCCGCACACAATCGGCAGCGTCCAAAGCAGCGTCCACGACAGGTTTTTGGGGTAAATCGGATCGGAAATCGGCACCACGAAAAAGTAACAGAGCGTGAACGCGAACGCGATGAAAAAGTGCAGCAAATTCGAGATGAAATTCACGAGCGGCAAAATGGCGCGCGGAAAATAGATTTTGCGCACCAACTGCGCGTTGTGAATCAGCGATTGCGACGCGTCCAGCAGCGTGTTTTGAAAAAACTGCCACAAAAACATCACCGCCATGAGGTAGGCCGAGTAGTTCGAGACTTGCGTCAGGAAAAATTTGACCATCAACGTGATAGTCAAAACCTGCATCAGCGGCGGAAACAGGCTCCACAAAATGCCGCCGACGCGGTTTTTGTAGCGCACCTTGAGATCGCGGCGCACGAGTTCGAGAATCAGGCCACGAAAACGCCAGATTTCGCGCAGCGACTCCAGCAGCGTTTCGCGCTGGCCACCCACAAC
>ERZ1066120.1567-NODE-1567-length-13233-cov-8.460161_pt1 | contig 13233 bp, 5 predicted proteins | sample MGYA00382767_ERZ1066120 | MGnify/ENA primary metagenome ERZ1066120 (study PRJEB33369, sample SAMEA5778350) | biofilm metagenome | biome: Industrial cooling water; feature: Water cooling tower basin; material: Biofilm | place: United Arab Emirates | collected... | reverse complement strand
GGCTGCGCGGTGGTGATCTCGCACGACCGGTGGTTCCTGGACCGCGTGGCGACGCACATCCTCGCGTTCGAGGGGAACAGCGAGGTGGTGTGGCACGAGGGGAACTACCAGTCGTACATCGAGGATCTGAAGAAGCGGAAGGGGGCGGACGCGGACCAGCCGCACCGGATCGCGCACAAGAAGCTCGTGCGGGCGTCGTCGGGCGCCGGACGCACGCCGAACTGCCGTCGCTGCCGCTGCGCCCTCCTGCAGCGTCAGTCGCGACTCGCGCGTGCCTCCCCGCTCCCCGAGCCACTCGGCTCCTTCAGGTACCGATCGAAGAACGTCAGCATGTCGAGCAGCATGCGGCGCACGTTCGCCGGCGAGCGGACGTAGTAGTTCTCGCCGGGGTACGCTTTGTAGAGCACGGGCTTGTACTGCCGCTCCATCTCGAGGGCGAAGTCGCGCATCTGCGGCGATCCCGGGAACCTCCCCTCACCGTGGAGGAGGAACATCGGGGTGCGGATGTCCTTGATCCAGAAGTACGGGGAGTTGCGCCGGTACACCTCCTCGTTGCCGGCGTACGGGCCGAACTCGTACTCCAGCTGCTTGATGTGCCGGACCTCCCCCTCCTCCAGGAACTTGACCCGGTTCGGGTAGCCCGACGCGGCGATCGCCGCCTTGAACACGCCGGGCGCCCAGGTCGCCGCCGCCGGCGTCAGGAACCCACCGTAGCTCGTGCCGGTGATGCCGAGGCGCGTCGCGTCGACGTAGGGGAGCGTCTTCAGGTACTCGACGCCGGCCAGGACGTCCTTCAGGTCCCCGTGCCCCCAGTCCTTGTTGTTGGCCATCTCGAAGGCGCGCCCGTAGCCCGAGGAGCCGCGGACGTTCGGGAGGAGCAACACGTAGCCCTGGCGGACGAAGAACTGCACCTGCTGCTGGAAGGTGTCGTTGAACTGCGAGGTCGGCCCGCCGTGGATGAAGAGGATCGCCGGCAGCCGCGCGCCAGCGCGTACACCCGGCGGCGCGTACAGGTAGGCGCTGATCTCGAGCCCGTCGAAGGTCCGGTAGCGCAGCTTGCGCGGCGCGACGAGATCGCGTTCGATCGCCCCGCCGGCGTCGCTCACCGTCAGGCGAACCGGTGGCGCGCTCCCGTCGGCCCGCACGACGTGCAGGTCGCCGGCGGTCGTGGGGGTCGCGAACACGTAGCTCAGCCGCCGTCCGTCGGGGGACCAGTCGGGAGCCGACACCACGCCCGCCCCGGGCGCCACCACGACGCGCGGCGACCCGCCGGCAGCCGGCACGACGCGGAGGTCGTGCGTCCCGTCGTGGTTCTCGACGTAGGTGATCTGCGTCCCGTCGGGCGACCAGCGTGCCTCGCTCTGGTCGGCCGTCGCCGCGGCGATCTGTCGCGGCGTCCCGCCGGCGATCGGGACGACCCAGTAGTTCAGCCATCCGCTCCGCTGGGAGCGGAAGAGCACCTGCCGCCCGTCGGGCGACACCATCGGATAGCCGAAGCTCTCCCCGGATCCGTAGTCGAAGAAGTCGGTGTCCTGCACGACCACCCGGCGGTCACCGCCGGCGCGGTCGATCGTCGCGACCTCGTGGTCCATCCACCGCTCGTCCAGCGTCACGTACGCGAGGCGCCGTCCGTCGGGGGTCCACGTCGGGAAGACCTCGTGGCGGGCGTTCCGGGTGAGGCGCACGGGCGCCGTGCCGTCCAGGCCGACCGTCCACACGTCGTAGTCGCCGTGCCGGTCGCCGGCGTAGGCGATGGCGCGCGAGTCCGGAGCCCACGAGAGGGAATTGATGCGTGCACCGGCGTTCGTCAGCCGCCGCTCGGCGCCGTCGGCGACGGCGCGCACCCACAGCTCGGTGCTCCCCCCCTGGTCGGAGACGAAGGCGAGCCAGCGGCCGTCCGGAGACCAGCTCAGGTGCTGCGTGGCGAGAAAGTGTCCCGCCCCGCCGATGTCCGGCACGAGGCGTCGCGGGAACCCGCCGTCGGGAGCGACGGTCCACACGCCCGGGCCGAGCAGCGACGAGGTGAAGGCGATCCGCGCCCCGTCGGGCGACCAGACGGGGCGCTCTCCGCCGACGGCGCTCCGCACCTGCAGCAGGCGCTCCGCCCACGCGCCGGCGTCCGGGGCACCCTGCGGCTCGACCGCCGAGAGCGGGACGGCGGAGAGGAGTGCCAGGCCGAGCCCGGCGAGCGCCAGGGGACGGCGCCGATCGAGGGGACGGCGCCGATCGGGACGATGGCGCGTCACGGCGCCTCCCGCAGGTGCACGTCGAAGAAGTCGAGCATGTCGAGCAGCATCTGCCGGACGTTGGCGCGCGACGACACGTAGTAGTTCTCCCCCTGGTACACCTTCCACCGGTGCGGCTTGTACTGCCGCTCGAGCTCCTCGACGTAGCGCCGCGAGTTCTGCGAGCCGGGCCACCGCCCCTCCCCCCAGATCACGAACTGCGGCGTGTCCACCTGCTCGACGTGGTAGTACGGCGACACGTAGCGGTACACGGCCTCGTTGTCCGCCAGCGGGCCGAACTCGTGCTCGGCCTGCTTGATGTGCCGCAGCTCCTGGGTGTTGTAGTAGTAGATCCGGTCGGCCGTGCCCCCGTGCGGGATGGTCGCACGGAAGGCGCCCTTGGCGAACGTCGCGGCGGCCATGCTCAGCAGACCGCCATGGCTCGTCCCCGTCATCCCCACGCGGGCCGTGTCCACGTAGCCGAGCGTCGCGAGGTACGCCTTGCCGGCGACGAGATCGTCGAGATCGCAGTGCGCCCAGCACCGGTCGTTCGCGTCGGCGAACGCCCGCCCGTAGCCCGAGCTGCCGCGGAAGTTCGGCGCGAGGATCACGTAGCCCTGCGCGGCGAAGAACTGCATCTGCGGCTCGTAGCCGTCGGCGTACTGCGAGGTGGGACCGCCGTGCGCGAAGAGGATCGCCGGCCGCCGCTCGCCCGGCCGGAGGTCGCGCGGCGTGTACAGGTAGGCCGAGATCGTGAGCGTGTCGCTGCGGTAGCGCACCTTGCGGGGCGCCACGAGGGCATCGGCCTCCCCCGCCCCGTCCGACCAGGTGAGGCGCGTCGGGGCTCCCCCCCGGGGATCGGCCACGTACAGGTCCGCCGCCGCGGTCGGGGTGGCGAGCGTGTAGCCGACACGCGATCCGTCCGGGGCCCAGGCGACGTTGGCGACGACCCCCATGGGAGGGCCGACGAGCGTGCGCGGCTCGCCGAAGGAGCCGTCCGCCTGGCGCGGGACGAGGCGGAGCGCACGCGTGCCGTCGCGGTTCTCGACGAAGGCGACGGTCCGGCCGTCCGGGGACCACGCGGCGTCCGACTGGTCGGCCGGCGCCGGCGCGACCGCTCGGGGGGTGCCGCCGGCGACGGGCACGGTCCAGTAGTTGATCCAGCCGGACTGCCAGGACAGGTAGAGCAGCGTGCGCCCGTCGGGGGAGAGCTGCGGTGCTCCGATCAGCGGCGTGCCGGAGGTCTGGTAGTCGAAGAAGTCGCGCACCTCGACGATCCGGCGCGGCGTCCCCCCGTCGGCCGGGACCTCGAGGATCTCGTGGTCGACCCATCGCGCGTCGCTCCGCACGAACACGACGCGCCGGCCGTCCGGCGACCACTCGGGGGTGGTCTCGTAGCGCGGGTCGTCGGTGAGCCGCACGAGCCGGCCGTCCGGGACGGAGACCTTCCAGACGTCGTAGTTCCCCTCGGTGCCCGCCGCGAGGGCGACCCACCGTCCGTCGGGAGACCAGCTGGTCCATCCGATCCGTGCCGCCATGCGCGTCAGTCGCACCTGCCGCCCGTCCCGGGGAGACCAGATCCACAGGTCGGGCTGTCCGTTCTCGTTGTCGCGGTCGGTGAGATAGGAGATCCAGGCGCCCGTCGGCGACCAGCGCGGGTGCTGCGCCAGCAGGAACGGCACGCCTCCGAGGTCCGGCACGAGGCGCACGGGAAATCCTCCCGTCGCGGGCACCCCCCAGAGCCCCCGTCCGTCGCCGAGCGACGACGTGAACGTCAGCATCCTGCCGTCGGGCGACCAGCGTGCCCCGTCGGCGCCGAGCACCGAGCGCACCCCGAGGACGCGATCGGCCCACGCGGCGGCGGTCCGTCCCGTGGACACCGCCGCCGCGGCCGTCGACGCGGCCGCTGTCGACGCGGCCGCCGTCGACGCAGCCGCCGTCGACGCAGCCGCGGTCGGCGTCGAGCCCGTGGATGGGTCCTGGGCGAGCGCCGCCGGCGCGCCCACGAGCGGCAACAGCCAGCCGAGTCCGACCGCGGCCGCACGACGCACGCTCCGATGCACGGCACCTGCGCGGTGCGCCGCGCGCTGCATGCCCGTCGCCCGCGCGCTCACGGCCCCGTCGGTGGCGGAGTGATCCCGGTCACGACCTCGCACCCGGGGGGCTGGGGCGACCGCACCTGACACTCCCCTCCGGGGATGGGCATCGCGTCGAAGAGCCGCGGGTCGGACCGGCCGACCGGAATCTGGGCGAGCCGCCCGTAGTGGCGCATGTCGATCCACGTGTGCCCTCCCTCCCACATCAGGGAGTACCGCTTGTTGTACAGCAGCTCGCCCAGGAGATCTCCCGAGAAGCTCTCGGGGAGCGGCGCGAGTCCCCCCGAGTTCGTGCGGACGACGTTGATGTCCCGGATGGCCGCCGCGCGGTTCCCGAGCCCGAGGTTCGCCTCGGCGCGGAGGAGGATCAGCTCCTCGTTCTTGACCCAGGGGATGGGCGCGGTCGGCGAGTTGTAGATCGAGAACTGCAGGTCGGACGAGATCCCGATCAGGGTGAACACCGGGACGGACACGAGCTTGTTCTGCGCGCGCAGATCGAGCCCACCGTCGGGGCGGCGCTGGGCCTCGGTCCGGAGGCGCCGATGCGCCCACAGCAGGTCCGGTCGGAAGTTCGGGTTCGGGATGTCGCCGGACGTCGTCGAGTACACGTGGTACGCACCGAAGGCGAGCGGCTGGGTGGTGTCGAGGAAGCTCTCGCCCAGCGCCGCGAGCGCGTCGGCCCACTGGTCGCGGTACACCGACACCCGGGCCTTCAGCGCCCGGTTGAGGCGCAGGAACGTCGCCGGGGTCGAGAAGCCGGTCAGCCCGCTCGTCGGCGTGAAGGGGAACGCCGTGCCCCCGGCCCTCAGGTCGGTGGCTGCCTGGTCGAGCAGCCGCGCGATGCGCGCGTACACCTCGTCCCGTGGGAGGATCGGCGCGGGCTGCGCATTCGGATCGGTGCCGACGTCGACCGGCGCGCCGAAGCGGTCGCGCGTCACGATCACCTGCAGGAGGTCGTAGGCGACGATCGTGCGAGCGAAGCCGCGCACGGCGGCCTTCTCCGTCTCGGTCAGCCCGCCGCCCGCGTCCACCATCGCGAGCAGGAGGTTCGCGCCGAGGATGTTCCGGTACGGGTCGGCGTAGAGGACGTTGCCGGGAAACCCGTCGAACACGAGCGGATCGCGGACGCTCCCGGGCAGGGAGGCGCCGGTCGCCGCCATCGGGTATCCCTCTCGCCCGAAGGCGCCGAGCCAGCGCACGCTCTCGCCCACGTTCACGCGGGTCCCGCGCAGCAAGCCCTGGGCGGCGTTGGCGATCGCGCCACGTGTCGGCGCCTCGAGGGCGGCACCGACGCTGGGATTGTTGAAGTTCGGGGCGTCGATCTCGCGGCAGGCGCCCGCGAGCGCCAGCCCGAGGGAGGCGGCCACGTGGGCGACCTGGCGGCGGCTCGCCGGGATGATGCTCGTCATCGGGCGCCCCTCAGAAGCCGACGTCGACGGAGAACCAGAGGCTCCGCGACGGCGGGAAGCCCGGGCTGTCGATCCCGCGGGAGATCGCCTGCGTGCCGAAGTTGCTCGCCTCCGGATCGAATCCGGTGTAGCCGGTCCACCACACGAGGTTGCGTCCGCTCACGCTGGTCCGAACCGACTCGACGCGCCCGGCGGCCCGCTGCACCAGCGCACGCGGCACCTCCCACGTCAGCGACACCTCCCGGAGCTTCACGAAGCTGGCGTCCTCCAGGTAGATCGCCGTCTGCTTCGCGTACAGCCGGTTGCGGCGCCGGCAGACGCTCTCGTTCTGCGGGTTGGGGTCCGGCGCGCGCACGTTGCAATCGATGCTCGCCCCGTTCAGGTCGTAGAAGAAGCGTTGCCGGTTGCTCGTGATCCCGCCGTCCTGCCAGTCGAGCATGGCGAACGCCGACAGGGCGCGCCAGCGGAGGGTGTTCGCGAAGCCCATGCGGAAGTTCGGGATCGCGTCGCGCACGGCCCGCACGACCAGGCGTCCGTCGGGCAGCGAGTCGTTGCCGATGATCTGGCCGAGCGACCTGCCCGCCTCGACCTGGAACGCCCCGGCCTGCGTCCCGAACGAGGGGGGGCGGAACGGGGGGATCGGCAGCTCCAGCGCCCTGCTGCGCTCCATCGAGAACGTGGTCGTCGACGACCACTCCAGCGCCCGCCACTGGACGGGCACCGCCCGGAGCGCCGCCTCCGCGCCGCGCGTGCGGATGGAGCCCCCGTTGAAGATCTGGACGGCGTACCCCGAGGAGAGGGCCGGGGTGCGGGTCAGGAGCAGGTCGTCGATGGTCTTCTGGTAGCCCGTCAGCTCGACCGATCCCCGTCCGCCGAGCACCGTCACGTCCACCCCGCCCTCGATCTCGCGCTGCCGCTCGGGGCGGACGTCGTTCGCCGCCCACTGCCCGGCGACGTTGAAGGTCGGGATGCCGGTGATGTTGGCCGCGAGGAACTCGGTGAACTTCTGGCCGTAGAGCGGCTGGTTGCCGGACTCGCCGTAGGCGGCGCGCACCTTGAGCTCGTCCACGCGGAGGGGGAGCCCGCTGAACCGGTACGAGGCGGCCGCCTTCGGGAAGAAGAAGAGGCGCTCGGCGTCGCTGTTGTTGCTGCTCCGGTCGGCGCGGAACCCCGCCGTGAGCAGCAGCCGCTCGCGCACGAGGAGCTCGTGCTGGGCGAACAGCCCCACGTCGCGCGTCAGGGAGACGTCCTGATTCACGCCGATCGCGGTCGCGCGCGAGACGTTCTGCAGCCCGCCGATGAGCCCCTGGCTGACGATCTGGGCGACGCTCAACCCGCGCCGCTCGTACTGGCTGCCCACCGACGTCGTCGCGGACAGCGCTCGTCCGCCCCCCGGGCGCCAGACGTGCACGGCGTTCAGGTTCGCGTTGAAGTTGAGGTTCTGCCCGTTGTTGAGGATGGACGTCCCGGCGAGGCCATCGAGCGGCTCGAACTGCAGCTCGGGCGGCGAGAAGACGTCGGTGCGCTGGTTGAAGAAGTCGACGCCGCCGTTCAGGAGGAGGCGGACCTCCTGCGTGGCGCGCTGCACGGGGGTGTAGGTCACGCTCCCCGACCCGATGTAGCGGTACACGCGCTCCGTGTTCCGGACGAGCGCCGCCGTCTGCAGGGGGTTGCTGTTCCCGAACGGATTCGTCGGCCAGCTCCCATCCGGGCGCTGCCGGAGGTCGACGAAGCTCGGGGAGCGCGCCACGGCGGCGAACAGGCTCACGCCCGCGTTGTCGTTGTTGGTGACGCCGCGGCCGTTCTCCGTGTAGAGCGCGTTGCCGCTGAGGCGGAACTGCACCCGCTCCCCCGCCGACTGGTCGAGATTCACGAGGAACGACCGCTTGTCGTAGTAGGTGTTCCGGACGATGCCGCCATCGTGCTTCAGGAGCGCGGACGCGTAGTAGCGCGTCGTCTCGGTCCCTCCCCGCACGTTGCCGATCGTCTCGTAGCCGAGCGGCGTCTCCCCCGCGAGCGTCCCTTCGTGGTCGAAGAACACGTCCGACTGCCACAGGTCGCGGGCACGGGTGCCGAACGTCGCGACGGCGTCCTCCACGCTCGTGAAGCGGCGTGTGCCGAACCGGCGCGCCTGCTCGAAGCGGCCGACCCGCTGCGTCAGGGCGAACTGCGGGGCGCCGGCGCGGCCGCGCTTCGTCGTGATCAGGATGACCCCGTTGTTCGCCCGCGAGCCGTAGATGGCGCTGGCCGCGGCGCCCTTCAGGACCTCGATCGTCTCGATGTCGTTCGGGTTGAGATCCGCGATGCGGTTCGAGGCGTTGTCCTGGCGACTCCCGACGGCCCGGTCGGCCGACGAGCGTGTGAGGTTCGAGATGCCGGACGGGATGGTCGCGTCGCTGGCGATGACGCCGTCGATGACGTAGAGCGGCGTGGTCGCGCCGTTGATGGTGGACACGCCGCGGAGACGTACCTGCGCCCCGCCCCCGGGGGCGCCGGAGTTCGTCTGGACGTCGGCGCCCGCCACCTTGCCGGCGAGCATCTGCTCGAAGCTCGCAGCGGGCGCCCGGACCAGCTCCTCCGCGTTCACGCTCGCCACGGCCTGCGCGAGGTTCCGGCGCTCGATGCCGGTGCCGACGCCCGTGACCACCACCTCGCTCAGCCGTGCGGCGTCGCGCTGCAGCTCGATCGTGACCGTCGCCTGCGTCGCGCCGACGGTCCGCTGCACCGGGCGATACCCGATCCGGCGCACCTGCAGGACGACCTCGCGGTCCGGCACCCGGAGGGTGAACGCCCCCGTCTCCCGCGTGACGGTGCCGAGGGTCGACCCCACGACCGAGACCTGGGCCGCCGGTACGGGGGTGCCGCCGACCGCCTCCACCACGCTCCCGGTGATCGTGCGCGTCGGCTGCGCGTGGACTGCGGGGGCGCCCACCAGGATGGCGAGAGCGGCCGCGCCATGGCGCGCGAGCGACCGGCGGACGAGCGACGGACACGTGAGCCGACGCACGCGCGTGAGGAGCGCTCGCGAGGCGAGCGCCGGTAGGGACCGGGGCATGGGCGACGGGAGGTTCGTCCGACGACACGCCCGGGCGTGGCCACGTGGCCACGTCCGGATCCGTCTCCCGCCCGCGCGCCACGGCGCGCGGGCGGCGTATCGATCTGGCGTGGGCTCGTGGGCCGCACGCCGCACTCCCGTGCAAGGCTCTGCCGTCGCGACCGCGTCGCGTGCGTCGCGCGGAATCGCGCGGAATCGCGCGGAATCGCGCGGAATCGCGCGGAGAGCACCGGTCGCTGCTCCGCGGCACGATGCAGTCACGGTTTCCTGCCGTCAAGCAGTGCCGTTCCCCGCCGCGTTGACGAACTCGAGCGTCATGCTGGCGGCACACGACGGCCCAACGCGGTCAGCCGTTGGGCAGCCGTGCGCGAGGGTGGTCGGTGCGCCGTTCGGCCGTCGCGCCCTGGCCTCATGCGCCGTCCCGGCCATCGCACCGCAGCCGGTCGAGCCCGTTCCGCACGCGGGTGTAGCCCTGGCTGTTCGCAGGCGGCGAGCCAGACGGTGCGCCACGAGGAGCGCGTGCGGTCGCACTCCACCGGGGATGTTCTGGTCGAGCGTGAGCGTGTAGGCGAACGCGTCCGGGTGGATCAGCCCCAGTAGCGCGCCGGCATCGTGGGCCGCGTAGACGACGCGGGCGATCGGGTGCTCCGGGAGGTCGGCCAGCCGGAAGGTCCACGCGTGGTCGGCCAGCGTACGGCGGACCGAGACGTTCCGCTCTGCGAAGTTCCTACGAGAGGGAGCGGAAGACCTGTCGGGCTTTCGGCCGCGCGCGGCCGTCCTCCGGCGCCACGGCCCTCGGTGCTGCCCCGGCCGCCGTTTGATCCGGCGCGGCCGAAGCCGGAGCCGACGGCGGCGCTGCGTCGTTCCAGTGGTCGAGCGGCACGGGCGCGTCGGACGGTCCCGTCACCGCGCGCCCCGGCGCGGGCGCGGGCACCGGCGGGAGCGGGACGTGCACGCGCCGCTCGCCCGCCCGAGCTGCGGGCGCAGCCGGCGGCGCAGGCGACGCGCGCGAGGAGCGCAAGGAGCGCGCGCACCTCGCGGCGGAGCCGCACGGCGCGCTCGGAGGTGCGGAAGGCGAGCTCGACGGCGCGGCGCGCCAGCACCCTGGCACGAGCCACGCGCTCCCGCCGGGACGGCGGCGTCTCGCGGCGGTCGTTCACGACGCCCACTCCCACGCCAGGAAAAAGGAGTTCTCTGTAAGTCGTTGCCTGGTAGATACTTGAGGTGCAGGACAGCAGTGATTGCCGAGCCTCGGTGAAAATGATCGGGCGGGGCGAGGCACATCCTCGTCGACGCCCCACGACAGGCGTTCAGCGGCCGCTCGCAACTTCATGCCGAACGGACAGTTACCGGTCATTCCCCGGAGCGCCCCCGGGTGAGGCCGGCGAGGAGCGGCAGCTCGATCGTTTTCCCGGGGCGCTGGTAGCGACGCTGCTGCTTGGGGGCACCGGGGTCGATCAGGACGAGTTGACCCTGATCGACCCACGACTTGAGCAGCCTCGACGCGCGCACCGGATTGTCCGTCCGCAGCAGCTGCCGGACCTCGGCGTTCCCCACGGTACCCACCCGGTCGAGATGCGCCTCGACTTGCTCCCACACCGACGGCCGCGCCTCGTTCGACAGCCGCGTGAGCACCGCCTCGCGGGGAAACCGGTCGCCGGCGAGGAAGACGGGCGGATACAGGTCAGCGGCCGCCATCGTCCGCCGCATCATCGGAATGCCCTCCCCCGCGTCCAGGTTGGGCGGCTCGGGGAACTCGCGCAGGTGGTCGACGATGGCTTGGTTGCGCGGCTTGGACCCTACCAGCCCGAGCTTGCCGAGCGTGACGTTGGCCGGCAGCACGCCCGGGCTCTCGACGTCGATGTGGTCCGAGAAGATGCGCACGTGGATGTCGGCCGAGATGCGGTAATCGCGGTGGACGACCGCGTTCGTGATGGCCTCCTGCACCACGCGCCACGGGTACCGCTGCGCGATCTCGAAGCCGAGCGGCCCCACGTGGAGCCCCTGTGCCAGCTCGTCGCGTACGGCGGCATGGGCGTCGCGGATCTGCAACACGAGAGGCCCGTTCACCGTGCGCGGGGGCCTGACGAGGTTGGTCGTGGTGGACCGCTCGATGGCCTCACCCTTGTAGTGGAAGACGCGGATCGCGCACTTCGACTCCAGCAGCCCGCCCGGCTCCTCCGCGAAGAGCAACACCGCGGCGCGCGTGGGCATCGTCCGCCCGTCCTGCACGCGCGCCAGCCCGATGTGTCGGAGCGCCTCGGCGATGGGGCGCGTCAGCCGCCGCTGCCCGGCGTACTCCCGCCAGACCGCAGTCTCCAGGAGATCGAACGGAACGTCCACCAGCGCGTTGACGGCGCTGCGGGCACCCCCGCGCCGCATGGCCAGGTCGGTCGTCTCCTCGGCGGAGATCTGGCGGTTGCCACGGGACTCGCGGACGTACGTGCCCCCGTCGACGAGCGAGTGGACGCCGGCACTCTTGGCCACCTGGACGAGCACGATGGAGCCCCGGGTGCCGTCGCGCAGCGTGCACCCGATCTCGTGGAACCGCGGCGGCTCGGCGAGCGGGGGCGCGATGGGTGGCGTGATGCGGTGGCCGAGCAGGCGCTTGAGCTCGTCGACGGCAGCCGGGTTCTCGCCGATGCCGATCACCCGGTCCCGCCCCGCCGCCCTCTCCGGGTCCTCGAGCCCGAGCACGAGGAGCCCGCCGTCGGTGTTGGCGAACGCGGTGATCGTCTGGAGCTTGCGGTGGTGGTGCTCGCCCACGCGCTTCACCTCGAAGCCGGCGTGCTCCGCGATGCCGAGCAGGAAGTCGACGAGGGCGTCGTCGCTGGGGGGACCCGTCGGTGGACGGAGGGGCGGCGTGGGCGTGGTCATGCGCAAGGGTGGTCGGGCGCCGGCGGGCTCAGACGAAGATCTCGGCCTGCTCGGACCCCATCGACGACGCGGGCTCGATCCCCGCTGCCAGGTGGGTGAGCTCGGGCCAGGCGACCCGGACGGTGGTCGGGGCTTCAGGTCTTCGCGTCGGGCCACGGGGGAGCGTGAGACGGTTCGGGAAGGAGCGAGGTCTGGGATTCTTCGGACCGTCTCATCGCAAGCTGACACTCGGCGGGCACCGTGGGGAAACACCTGGCAGCGAAACACCGTTCGCACGCCCCCGTCGGTCGGGCGTCCGCTGTGGCGCGGCTGCAGCAGTGGCCCTACTATGGCGCTGGCTGCCGGGTTGCGCGCTGCTGCGCGGGCTGGCGGAGGACGCGGGGCCGCCGGGCCCCCAGCAGGGAGGATCGCCGATGAAAGCCCCCTCGCTCACCCTCGGGGTCGAGGAAGAGTACCAGATCGTCGACCCGACGACCCGGGCGCTGCGCGGCCACATCACGCAGCTGCTCGCCCAGGACGCCGGCGACGCCCTCCTCCTGCGCCCCGAGCTGCACCAGTCGATGGTCGAGATCGGCACGCGTCCCTGCCAGACGCCGGCCGAGATCCGCACCGAGCTCGTCCGCCTGCGCGGCCAGGTCATGGGGCTGCTGGCGCGCGACGGGCTCACCATCGCCTCGGCGGGCAGCCACCCCTTCTCGACCTGGTGGGACCAGGAGATCACCCCGCTCGAGCGCTACGAGGGGGTCAAGCACGACATGGGCGACCTCGCCCACCGGCTGCTCATCTTCGGCATGCACGTGCACGTCGGCGTCGAGGACCGCGAGTTCGCCGTCGACGTGGTGAACGCGAGCCGCTACTTCCTGCCGCACCTGCTCGCCCTCTCGACGTCCAGCCCGTTCTGGATCGGGCGCAACACGGGGCTCAAGAGCTACCGCTCGACGATCTTCCGCGGCTTCCCGCGCACCGGGATCCCGCCGCGCATCCCCGGGTGGGGCGCCTACCAGCAGTACCTCGACACGCTCGTGCGCACCAAGTGCATCCCGAACGGATCGAAGATCTGGTGGGACGTGCGCCCGCACTACAAGTACCCGACGGTCGAGTTCCGCATCTGCGACGCCTGCACGCGCGTCGACGAGGCAGTGTGCATCGCCGCCATCCTGCAGGCGCTCGTGCACAAGCTCTACCGCATGCGGCGCGAGAACATGACCTGGCGCGACTACGCCCCGCAGCTCGTCGAGGAGAACAAGTGGCGGGCGATGCGCTTCGGGCTCGACGGGAACCTCATCGACTTCGGCAAGCAGGAGGAGCTGCCGGCCCGCATGCTCGTGCGCGAGCTGATCGACTGGTTCCTGCACGACGCCGTCGAGGAGCTCGGCACCCGGCGCGAGGTGGAGTACGCGCACCGCATCCTCGCCGAGGGCTCGAGCGCCGACCGGCAGCTGGCCACCTACGCGCGCACCAACTCGCTCGAGGCGGTCATGGACCAGCTCCTCGCCGAGACGGCCGAGGGGGTGACGGTGATCCAGCCCGAGGCGCCGCTCGTCGGCGCGGACCACCACTCGCTCGGCGAG
>ERZ1066120.1566-NODE-1566-length-13239-cov-5.921041_pt1 | contig 13239 bp, 8 predicted proteins | sample MGYA00382767_ERZ1066120 | MGnify/ENA primary metagenome ERZ1066120 (study PRJEB33369, sample SAMEA5778350) | biofilm metagenome | biome: Industrial cooling water; feature: Water cooling tower basin; material: Biofilm | place: United Arab Emirates | collected... | reverse complement strand
TGCCAAACATTACGGACGTATTTTTAGCTTAAATCATATTCGTGAAGTTGTCGGAACGGGACAACAAGGAACGACTTTATTAGGATTAAAACGGGGTGCAGAAACGCTTGGTTTTAATGCACGTCCAGTCAAAACTTCCGCAGAAATATTAAATCAGATAAATAAGACACCCCTACCAGCAATTATTCACTGGAAAGGGCATCACTGGGTTGTTTTACACGGTAAAAAAGGCAAAAAATATGCAGTTGCCGATCCAGCAGTAGGCTTGCGCTATCTCTCAGAACGAGATTTAGCAGCAGGATGGACGGATCTGATGCTATTAATGAAACCAGATCCAATCCGCTTTTTCGAGCGAGAAAACGATCGCATTGGTGGTTTTGGGCGTTTTTTTAAGCATGTCTGGGCTTATCGCGCAATTGTAACTCAAGCTTTATTAATAAATTTAGTTTTGGGACTGCTATCTTTGGCTTCCCCATTTTTACTACAAATTCTAACTGATGACGTACTAGTTCGAGGCGATACAAAGCTGCTAACTACTGTGGCGATCGCTGTAGTTGTCATGAATGTTGTTTCTAGCAGTCTCTCATTCGTGCAGTCTAACTTAATTGCTCACTTCGCACAACGCTTAGAATTAGGGCTAGTCCTAGAATTTGGACGACAAATTCTGCGATTACCTCTCAGTTACTACGAAGCGCGTCGCAGTGGAGAAATCGTCAGTCGCTTGCGAGATATTACTCAGATTAATCAGTTAGTTTCTCAAGTTGTCATCAGCCTGCCTAGTAAATTTTTTATTGCCATAATCTCCCTAGGCTTCATGGTTTTCTACAGTTGGAAGCTGACTCTAGTAGCTGCGTGTACTGCTTTATTAATGACATTATCTACAATTATTTTTCAGCCTGCTCTCCAGCAAAAAACTCGCAATCTTCTAGTAACAGAGGCAGAAACTCAAGGAGTTTTAGTCGAGACTTTTAAAGGCGCTCTTACCGTCAAGAGTACCACATCTGCACCACAATTTTGGGAAGAGTTACAAAGTCGATTTAGCCAACTTGCTAACCTCACTTTCCGCACGATGCAAATTGGCATTATCAATAGTACATCTTCTGGCTTGGTTTCTGCCATTAGTGGTGTAATTTTACTCTGGTTTGGCGGCAACTTAGTAATCGATCCTGCTGAAAATCTGAGTATTGGTAAATTGCTTGCTTTTAACTCAATGAATGGTAATTTTCTTGCTTTGATTAGTACGATCGTTAGCTTTGTTGATGAATTTACGCGAGCAAAAACTGCAACGCAACGACTGACTGAAGTGATAGACACAACTCCAGAAGATCGAGGAGATGAGAAAAAAGCTCTTGTCAAACTTTCTCCAAATACTGATATTCTTTGTAAGAATGTCAATTTTTACTATCCTGGTCGAACCGATCTGCTCGAAGACTTTTCCTTAACAATTCCTGGTGGTAAAGTTATTGCAATTATTGGTAAATCTGGTTGTGGTAAAAGCACCTTAGCTAAATTAATTGCTGGTTTATATTCTCCGCAATCTGGCAACATCCGTTTCGGTTCTTATAACTTAGAAGATCTTTCCCTTGATTGTCTCCGTCAGCAAGTAGTTCTCGTTCCTCAAGAAGCTCATTTTTGGAGTCGTTCGATTATTGAAAACTTCCGCTTAGGCGCACCTCACGCTACATTTGAACAAATTGTGCGAGCTTGCCAAATAGCTGAAGCTGATGACTTTATCAGCAAACTCCCTGACAAGTATCAAACTATTTTAGGAGAATTTGGTGCTAATATTTCTGGCGGACAGCGCCAACGACTAGCTATAGCAAGAGCGATCGTTACCGATCCACCAGTGCTAATTTTAGACGAATCTACTGCTGGACTCGATCCCGTCAGCGAAGCGCAAGTTTTAGATCGATTGTTACATCATCGTCGCGGTAAAACTACAATTTTAATCAGCCATCGTCCCAAAGTCATTAATCGAGCCGATTGGATCGTATTACTAGAGCAGAGTAAGTTAAATCTGCAAGGTACTGTAGAAGAATTACGCTCCAAAGTTGGAGATCATTTAGATTTTTTAATTCCTTGAAATCGTAATTTTTAGTAGTTAGCGGCTAGAGCTGCGTAAAATGGCTACTACCAATTATTAATCACCAATCAATTCTAGGTAAAAATTATGCTCTCTACTCAAGAACGAAAAAGCTTCCACTCAATTGAAAGCGGCGAATTTCTTCCTCCTGTCGAGCGTTGGATATCTTTAGCGGGAATGTTTCTGGTTGGGAGTGTGGCTGCGGCGATCGCTCTTTCTTCATTCGTTAAATACAACGTTACAGTGAAAGCTACTGCGAATGTCCGTCCTACAGGAGAAGTTCGTTTAGTCCACTCAGAAATGGAAGGAACCATTAAAAGTATTCTTGTCAAAGAAAATCAGCTGGTTAAACAAGGAGATGCGATCGCTTATCTCGATCGAGAACAATTGCGAATCAAAAAGGAGCAATTACTCAGTAATCTCCGACAGCATAAGTTACAACAAACTCAGATTATTGCTCAAATTAGTGCTTTAGATAGTCAAATTATCGCTGAATCTGAATCAATTAATCGAGCAGTTGCTGCTGCTAAAGCAGATTTGGAACGCCAACAACAGGAACGCCAACAACAATTATTAACAACTCAAGCGGACTTGCAAGCAGCCAAGATAGATTTAGAATTAGCTCAAGATGAAATGGCGAGATATCAACAACTCGTTCAAGCAGGAATCGTTTCGCAAATCCAATTTAAGGAAAAAGAATCAGATGTTAAATCTGCCTTAGCTAAATTAGCAAAAGCCAAAGCAGTAGTCAATCCGAGTTTAGCCACAGTAGCGATCGCGCGGGAAAGAGCTGCTCAAGAAAATGCTAAAGGTGAAGCAAGTATTGCTGCTTTAAAAAAAGAAAAACAAGCTCTGATTCAACAGAAGATTGAAATAGAAAACCAGATTGGTGAATTTCAAACAGAAATAAAACAAATTGACATGCAAATACAAAAAAGTATTATTGTTGCTACTAGCGATGGTGTTATTCTGAAACTCAATTTGCGTAATCCTGGGCAAGTCGTGCGTTCCAGCGAACCTATCGCTGAGATTGCTCCTGGTAACGTACCATTAGTGATTAAAGCAGCGATCGCAACTCAAGATATTGAAAAAGTGGCGATCGGTCAAAAAGTACAATTGCGCGTTGATGCCTGTCCCTATCCCGATTACGGTACTCTTTCAGGTGTTGTGAGTGGCATTTCTCCTGATACCATCGCACCTCAAACTAACAATACGGAAGTAAAAAACAATGGTGCTAATTACTTTGAAGTGACAATTCAACCACAAAGTCTTTCATTAGGAAGCGGTCGTCAACAGTGTCGCATTCAATCAGGAATAGGGGCTACCGCCGATATTATCTCAAAAGAAGAGACAGCCTTGCAATTTCTGTTAAGAAAGGCAAGATTAATTGCAGATTTATAAGTTGTTATTAAACATTACACTATTAAAGATGAAAATTACAAGAGGCTAGCGGTATTATCAAATTAAATTGGCTTCCGATCGTCAAGGCAGGCAACTAATGTCTCTTTGGTTGAGTATACTGATAAATTAACTCGGAAGTAGCTTGAAACTATTGTGCTTGCTTTGCTGACTTGAAGTATCGCATCTTCCTCTCTCCCAGCCTCGTAACTCTTCTATTTATCTCACTCACTGCTACCCCTGCCAACTCCTATTGATTGGACATTACCGTTGACGCGGAGTTTTTATTGCCATAGCGTCTCAGACTGCCATCTGCTGTGTTGAGCAAAAAACTTTTTCATTCAACTGGCTGGTTCTTGGAGCAACACGTCTAGCGATCGCACTGAGCAAACTTTCCAGTTGGGTGTCGTCTATTGATTGCACGAAAACTTCAATGTCAGCCTGTTCAGAATTTTTTCCTGCCAGTAAAAGGTAGAAATGGGATTTTGACCCTGGTGCTAGCTGTTCCATCGCATCCAGGAGGGTTTCAAGAGTAGTGTGCGACATAGCCCCTCCCTTCCCGTTTCTAAACTGCGATATGTGAGACGTGCTGACATTGGCAAGCTGTGCCAATGCCTTCGCAGTAATGCCATATCTGCTCAATGTTTTGTTAAAAGATTCGTGGATCAACATTAAGTTTTCTTACACTGGCTAGTTTGCTATCAGTGAATCAGGTTTATTATCAGTGAATCATCGACGATGATTCACGAACTTTTACTAACCCAGCACTTGCATGAAGAAAAGGAGAGACAACATCGAGCTAGGGGCTGTACAACTAATTCTAATCTATCAAAACGCTTGGGCATACATCAAAAAGACAGATTAACAGATGTGTTTCCATAGCATTGAGCAGGAAGAGCAGGGAATCACAACTTCGACGCACCAACATTTGGATCGATAAGTAAATTCTGACTGATTCAAAAAAATTAGCCCCAGTCTGCTGGAACAGGGCGGGGCACTCAATCTATTGGTAATTCAATTGTGACACAGACTAATTCAAAGATTCAGGGAAAATTTTATCCACTCCAGCATGAGGAATGGCTGAGAGCTTGTCAGGAACTAACGCCTGCACAGAAAGATGTGCTGTACTTTATTCGCACGCTTGACCCGTATGGCGAGGGGGTCGAGCTATCTGTTTCGGGAATAGCAAGACAGTTGTCAACTCAGGATAAAGAAGTGCATCGCTCGACGGTAAGCCGCGCTCTGAAAGCACTAGATGAAAAGGGATTCATCGACTTGGAGTTACTCAGAGTCAAAGTCAAGATTTTAGGCGGGGGTATTCATCGTTGCGATGAGGCAACAGTGTTGCCTACAGACAACAGTGTTGTCTGTAGGCAACAAGCGCGATCGCCACGCAACAAGCGCGATCGTGACGCAACAAGCGCGATCGCCACGCAACAGACGCGATCGCCACGCAACAATCAGGACTTAAAACCCTTGCCAGACAATGATTCTAGTTTCCCTAAGACTATTAAGACTTATACAGACTTTATTAGATCTCTCTCAGAAGACGAGCGAGCGAATTTTTTAAATTTCTGTAGCGAGCTGACCGCAAATCTCAGTCAACCCGTCAACGACATCGAGGCTTGGCTGGCTCATAAGAACAAAGCCGGACAGAACCGTTGGGAGGTTTACCACCAAAAATTCCTGGTTTGGCAAGGAAAGGAATCCAAAAAATCTAAAAGCACCCGCAGCAGCCAGATGATGAAAAAGTTTCAGCTAGAAATCGAGCAGCAGCAACAGCAAGCCATTCAAACTTGGGAGAGCCAAGTATGATCGAGCAATTGCCTCCCTCCTGCATTGAAGCTGAAGAAGCTATCTTGGGTGGGATCATGCTTGACCCAGAAGCGATTAACAGGGTGAGCGATCGCCTGGTCGAGTCAGCTTTTTACATCAGCGCCCACAAAGATATATATCAAGCTGCACTGCGCCTCCACAGCCAAGGTAAACCAACGGACTTGCTTGCAGTCACGAGTTGGCTGACCGATCGCGAGATGCTCTCACGCATTGGCGGTAAAAGTAAATTAGTTTCCCTGCTAGACCGCACGGTGTCGGCTGTCAACATTGATGCCTTAGCCGCACTGGTGATGGATAAGTATCTGCGGCGTAAACTCCTCATAGCAGGAAATGAAATTACCGAACTAGCCTGCGATACATCCACCCAATTAGATTCGGTGCTTGACTCTTGTGAGCAAAAACTCTTCCAACTTTCTAACCAAAGGTTTTGTTCCAACACCGAGCATAACAGCACGATTACTGTTGCTGCTTACGAAGAATTAGATGCGGGAAGCCCCATTTACCCAACAGGACTTCATGAACTCGATCGGTTGATAGTGGGATTTGAAGGCGGCACGCTGACGATAGTTGCTGGTAGACCGTCAATGGGAAAATCCCAGATCTCTTTGTTCCTAGCCCTCCAAATGATTCTGCTCCACGAGCTACCTGTTGTCATCTTCTCGCTGGAGATGACAAAGAAACAGCTGGAATACAGGCTGTGGAGTTTGATTAGCGTCACTAACGCCTACAAGCATTTAGGCATAACACCCCTAAGAAGCGATCGCATCCGCAAACACCGTGCGGGATTGGAATCCTTAGCTAGCTGGGAATTTAACAGCATTGCCAAAATCGTCAGCATTGCCTCAGAGTTACCGCTGTACATGAATGACAGCCGAGGGATTACGGTGGCTGGAATTGCTTCAGAATGCCGTCAGGTTAAAGCAAAAGAAGGCTCGCTGGGGTTAGTTGTGGTTGATTACCTCCAGATGATGGCAGAGGACACTGGAGGCAACCGCAGCTACGAACTAGGGGATGTGGCGAGGGGACTTTACAAAATGGCTGGCGATCTAGATGTCCCCGTGTTGGCACTTTCTCAAATCTCTAGGGCAGTTGAGGGGAGGCAAAACAAGCGCCCGATGATGAGCGACTTGAGCCAATCAGGAATTTTAGAGATGGTGGCAGACAATATCATACTGGCTTACCGAGACGAATACTATCACCCAGATAGTGAGGAGCAGGGAATCCTAGAACTAATCGCGGCTAAGGCACGTCACGGCGATACGGGTACAGCAACGGTATTCTTCGACAAGTCCTTTGGAATTATCAGGAATCTAGACTAAGGCGTGTAATGCAGCTCCCACTGAGCTAAGAGTGCTAGCACAAGCTTATTTTGGCAGTGACTACATGAAGGATAGTACATCGTGACTGCGTTGCTGGTAGCCCATTACCTACTACCTATTGCCCTTCAACGATGTGAAGGACGATCCATTGCGATCGCGTTCCAAGGCAAGACATGCAACCCTCGGTAACTGCATTGACTCCGGCGCTGGGGCGATCCTCTCCAGCAAGTTTTGTACTTGTCATAGCTGTCAGGATGATAAGTTTGGAGTTTGTGGTTGTTTACTAGGGGATATTGATAAAAGCCCTAGTAAAAATACAGTGCAGTCCAATATATCCCCTAGTAATGAAAGCCCCAGTAAAAACCGCCGTCGCAAAGGAGACGGCAGCGGCTCTATTCATTGGCGCACCATTATTAGGAATGGGAAGGATTACCCCCAGGCTTACTATCACTGGAGAGAAGATGGGAGGAAACGGAGCAAATACATTTCAAAAGCGTTACTAGGGGATATTCAAAAAGCAGAAGCAGCCAAGCGCCCAGTTACAGAGATATTGGGGTTATTGGGAGTCACGCAAAGCCCTAGTAAAAAGGCATTACTAGGGGATACAGAAATAAGTCCCAGTAAAAATGAGAAACATTTAGAAATTTCCCCTAGTAAAAACAGCCCCAGTAAAACGAGACGAAGTAAGGGTGATGGCAGCGGTTCGATTCACTGGAAGACTATTACTAGGAATGGCAGGGACTATCCTCAAGCCTGGTATCACTACGAGTTTTGGGAGCAGGGCGATCGGCTCGTGAAAAGCAGCAAGTATATTCCCAAACGTCTTATTTCTCAAGTGCAGCGTTTGGAGCAAGAAAAAGCCCCAGTAAGAGAGATTTTGAAGATTTTATAGCGGTTTTCACATGAGTGTACCAATCGTCAGTTACTGAACCTGACTCAACTAAGCAGAATGGCTTCCATCCAATCGAAAACCGCTATTAGAAGTAGTAGAAACGAGATGACATACTCGTGCTGTAAGCTTGCCTGGGAACAAGTTAGTTTTGGTGCTGCTACTTGTTGTTGCGATGATTGTGATGTCTACACTGTGATAGCAGAACAAGTTAGGGTTGCTCTAGATCCCAGTAAGTTTTTGCTGCTTAGCCTGAGTCGATCTATTTCGCACTCTAAACCTCAAGATACATAGCTTGACGAATCTGGCTAACAGCATTTGAGATAATTTCCGCAGCCCGATCTATTTCTCGCTCGGTTGTAAATTTACCAAGACCAATGCGTAATGCCCCGTCAATAATGTTGTCAGGCAAACCTAATGCTTGCAAAACATGAGAAGGTGTTTCTACACCGGAAGAACAGGCTGCACCAGTAGAAATGGCTAGTTTAGAGCGCACTCTGGCAATTACTGCACTATTGGGAATATCGGGAATAGAGATGTGGAGGTTGCCTGCCAGACGAGCCGTGGTATCTCCGTTGACTATCAAACCAGGGATTTTGTTTATCAGCAGGCTTTGTAGTTTATCCCGCTTGGAGGCGATCGCTTTTTCATCTGCTTCCATTTCCAGTTGGCGCAGGCGACAGGCTTCCCCTAATCCAACAATGCCAGGAACATTGAGAGTTCCAGATCTCATACCCCTTTGATGACCGCCACCAAATAAAATTGGTTTTAGGTGGTATCCTTTCCTGACAACCAACGCCCCAGAGCCTTTAGGACCATAGAGTTTATGGGCTGAAATTGCCATGTAAGTGATTCCCCATTCCTGAAAGTTTATTGGGATTTTTCCTACAGCTTGGGAGGCATCGCAGAGGAAGGGAATGTCATAGTTTCGGGCAATCTGTCCGATTTCTTGGATGGGGTAAATATTACCCACTTCGTTGTTAGCTGCCATTACACACAGCAGGGAAATGCCGCTAGCACAGATTTGCTCAAGATATTCAAGGTCAAGCCTACCTTTTGAGTCAACACGGAGGCTAACTATCTCAGCCAATTCCTTTTTGGCTAGGGCATCACAGGTGTCTAGAACAGCCTTGTGTTCGACTGGCGATACAGCGATGCGCGGTTTAGTTTGAGCGCTAGCGTTGGGAGATATGCTACCCTGAGTTGCTAGGTTAATGCTTTCAGTCGCTCCAGAGGTGAAAACAACTTCTCTGAGTGATGCTCCCACTAATTCAGCAATGTGAATAGCTGCATTTGCTACGGCTGCTTCGGCTTCATCACCGTAAGTGTGGTCAATACTGCTGGCGTTGCCAAATGCTGTTGTCATGTAATGCAGCATCTGGTTTGCCACCTTTGGATCGACTGGGGTGGTTGAGTGGTAGTCGAGGTATATAGAAGAAGTTTTGCTTTGCGATTCAGCGCTCATGTGAAACAGTTGATTATCCAATCAAGCTTTTCCTCAAACTACCACTTTGCCTTCAGTTATTCCTCACGCTCCAGAAATTGTCTTGCCATACGTCCCCAGTCACTGCGCGCATCCTGAACCATTTGCTTTCGTTTACCATCTGGCTGCTCGTCCTCATAACGCGCCCAAGCCATTAGGAGCAATTTTAATCCTTCTAAAGAATTTGTTAGACGAGAGCGCAAAATTTCCGCATCTACTTCCTCTACATCCTCTTCTAAAATTTCAACTAGGTTTTTGTAAGCAGGATGATTGGTATTTAAAGTGATAATAATCGCCCCACCTCTAGGTCTGACTGAAAAGAAAGCAGCTGTTTCTAAATCGGAAGCTTCTGCAAAAACATATTTCAAGCCATCATCAACGGTAGTTGCTGCTAGTTGAGCTGCCTGATTTTCTGTAATTCCCTCGTCTGTTAAGGTTTTTTCAATAGCTTTTTGTCGCTCTTCTTTTGGCAAAGATTCGTCTTTGTCACTTTGTCCTGTATGTCCTTCCTTCTTACGCTCTTCTGTCACGGCGGTTGCCACTTGTTCTGCTGTAGGACCTGTGTGACGCTTGGGACCGCTACGAGAGCCTTTTGTTTGTACGTCAAGCAGACGACGAATAATGCCCAGTTGAGACTTGATTTTCTGGGCAATTTCTAGTAACGGTCCTCGTGGATCTCCATCTTCTTGCAACTCATCTTTTAACTGATGTATAGTTTTTCCATCTTTCAGAAGAGATTCAATATCAAATTTTAATAATTCACTGAAGTTACGGGCAGACTGTTTATTATTAGTGACTCCAAAAAGGTCATCTAGTGCTGGTGGAAATTCTACCTCAACTCCCCACCAACGTTCTGTAGGATCGTATGTATTAACTAGGGTTTGATCGAGTTCGAGTTCGCGACCTGCACGAACTACTGAAATACCAATATTCTTGGCAGCGTGTTGTCCGTGGGGAAGACTTCCTGGATTTTTCCCAGGAGAAGCTTGACGTGCTTCTTCCTTAGCATAGGAAAAGCGAATTTTTACTTCATGTTGCTTGCCACGGAAGTCGATTGTAAAAGTAGCCTCGTAGTGGTTTTCCCCCTCCCACGGTTTAAACATTGGAGTGTTGTCAAAAGGGGAAGGACAAGAAGTTTTTGCCATCAAATACCCAGGATCGTTTGGTAAAGCAAACTTTTCAGCAATAACGTTATCTGGATAGTCAAAATCAAAAGCAATCATCCGAATCGAAACTTGACCATTTTCTAGGAACCTGCGATACATCCTGCCAATTAGTAGCTCGGAATTATTAATGATGGCAATTCCGGTTCTCCAAATGCAGCGATCGATATTCGACCAAACTACCAACGTTCCACTTTGCTCGAAATTGCGTCCAACTCTTCTCCAAATATTAGGAATAGCTCTAATCTGTGGTTCTGGAACTTGTGTCTGAACTTGATTTTTGATTTCATTCAGATCGAGATAAGTATACAAGGCATTTTCCACTCCATTTTGCCAACTCCAGACATCGACTCTTTGGCATTGAGAAACAGAAGAAGATGGCAAGCCCATCCCAAAGCGCCCAATTCCTGTATGTTTGTTTTCTTCTAAATATGTTCCATTGCCAAACTGGAGAGCTAAGCGCAGAATGGTTGCATCCATTCCACTGCCATTATCTAAAACAGCTATTTGATAAATACGCGATCGCCTCCGCTGTTCCAGTAGAACCTGCTTCTCACTACACAGCAGTTCTACCTTAGTCGCTCCAGCTTGTATAGAATTATCTATTAACTCTGCGATCGCATAAGCAGCATTTTTATAACCATTGTCTCGCATTGCCTGCACTGCTAAATGTGCTGGGGCAATATCAGGGGAGTTTTTCGCCATTAGTTCTGTCTTCCAAAACTTATTGACTAAGTTTTGTAGGGAGCTACACTTGTCTAGCTTTCTACAACTCTCCCTAGGCAGTCATTTAAACTAGCTTCGAGCTTAAGGATACAGTGATAGCAATCGCAGTTAAGCTAACTCATTTATCCAACTCTATACATAAAGGTGACGAATGCTTCTGCAAATCTGCTCGATAATTCTGCCATCATTTTTTCATCAAAAATTGAACCCTCTGGAATATCCTTAAAGTAATCCTCTACCAACTCTCTCGTTAGCTGTCCCAGGTAGTCATCTGTTTGCTTAAGGATAATTGCTTCTTTGAGATCGAGCATGGTTTTATTGATTCTCTGAACTGGAAGAGGCTGCTTTCTTATGATCTCTAGAATTTCGTTCCTAAAAAGGGTGATATCTATCTTTCTATCAAGCGAGTTGTTGTTGATTACATCGAAGGAATATGTTGCTTCAAAACTTCCTCCAAAGTACCGATCGGACAGTAGAATAAGAAATTTGAAAGAACTAAATAGTTCAATGTATGCATATAGAATATGCTCTAAAGGATCGCCTTTAACTAATAGAGTATGAAAGAAATTAAAATTTTCCCCATTTAGTGCAGTTAACTCATCTGGATAGTAATGCCACACGCAATTCTTTAGTTGACCATCTTTAATATAAGAAATTAGGTGAGAAATATAGTCTCGTATTCCACCTTTATACATATAGAAATTAATAGCCATCTTACAAATAGCTCTAAAGGCTTCATCACCTCCAACCGTTCCGCTGTAATGAACTGGGTTAGAGAGATACTCTCTCCTGACAACCGCAGTTTGTAGTAGCTGTTGCACATCTAAGTCTGGATATTTTCGCTTCAAGCCATGCAAAACTTCCTTCATCTGCTTTTCATCTCTTGCTTGGAGAGAAAAATGAAGCTTTTCGTCGAGATTTGAGATATTTATAGTCGGTTTTATTGGAACAGGTTTTCCACCTGCACTAATAAAAATTTCCTCACCTGTCTCATTGATAGCTGCTCTAATATCTGGGTTTTTCCCTCGATCCCGCCTAATATTTAGCAACAAACCAACAAAATTTAACTGTTTTGACAAAGCAGCATCTATTTTGTCAAAACTGGGGCTACAAATCTGACAGATTAAAGATTCCGATTTTAGCTTACCGCCTAGTGAATTAAGGAGTATATGCTCAGTGTAAATTACTTCAGACTTAATCTCAGCCTGACAAACATAACACTTCACCATTTCAAAATACCTTTTATGACCTTTTTTATATTCTCTGAAAAATTTTTTCCGCCTGTTTCTTAAAGCTCTGAAAGTACAATTGCTATCAAAGAGAATGTATAGCTTGTGACATAACTCACTAAGCTTATTAGTATAGCATACTGAAAGATTGAGCAACTACGCTAGGTAAATCAATGCCCAAACTAAGATATAGCTCAATTTATTCACAAGCAAGTTTGAGATCGCCTAAATATTTGCTACTTATATGACCAATCGGTCTTAAATCCTTGATTACTTGCTAGAGATATCAGTGGTATAATTGTAGACTTATAAGCTTCTCTAAGTAAATTTAAATCAAGTAAACTGCTTTGATGAGCTATCTTTAAATCTGATAGATATGATTCAACGTATTTACTCCATTGTTTCTCTGTCATTCGTGTATAAGAAGTAGTTAATCCTAAATACTGAAGTTGAACAAATTTATCAAAATATTTATCTGTTACAGGAATATTGTTAGACTTGGTAGAGTTTATCGCTCTAGGAGTTGGAATTAAATTCCAGAGCTGATCGTGAGCGACAAAAGACCAAGGTAAATAATGATCTAGCGATAAATCATCTTTAGATACAAACAAATTAGAATAAATACATTTTATCTCTGTATGTTCTAAGACCAAAATCCAATATTTTGTTTGATTTGCAAGTGATTCTCTTTGTAAGGGTGGGAAGAGTTTACTAGCAATAGCTGGGGTATTTGGATTACAACGCTGCATATATTTAAGCCACTCCCAACTTACCCAACCTCTGAGAATTGAATAATTAGCTTCTATGTATCTTCCCCAGTCTGGATGTATAATGATGGCTCTACACTCTCTATATTCACTAGAATCAAAGCAGTATAAAGGCTTTCTGCTTTGAAAATAGATTCTTGATATATTCGTTACTACTGTATCAACTTCGTAGTTCCGATCAATCCCTTTTAGCTCTGTTTCAAGAAAAGGAGTAATCAAACGAAATGGCACGTATCTTCTAATATAGAAAATAACATCATCTAAGTTTCGACTACTGATTGCTTCACGCAACTCTTTCTTATCTGGATCTTTGAAGTTACTAAACTGCAAATTTAAAGCATCCAGT